>ERZ1034992.48-NODE-48-length-82037-cov-12.343673_pt1 | contig 82037 bp, 65 predicted proteins | sample MGYA00520695_ERZ1034992 | MGnify/ENA primary metagenome ERZ1034992 (study PRJEB33766, sample SAMN09781778) | gut metagenome | biome: gut microbiome | host: Homo sapiens | place: Madagascar | study: EMG produced TPA metagenomics assembly of the PRJNA485056 data set...
GGACAAGCGCACTGTTGGTGTGGGCTATGGCTTTCTGAGCAGTGTGGAGGTGGATGGTGCTGTTGTCGAGGTTGGTTTCCTTGTTTTCTGTCAGGGTGATGATGGCACGATTTTCGCTCAGGGTCTGGCCGGCCAGGTCGAGGTCGATGGTCTGGAATTTCCCGATGTTTTGGGCGCTTCCGGTGTAGTTTTTGATGTTCAGGGTGTTTCCGCTGGCGTTGTTATTATTTGTTTCAAGGTTGCTTCCATAGAGCCAAGCTTTTGTGATGTTGATTCCGTTTGCTCCATTCAGGTTGATGGTGTTGCCGGTGACGGCTCCGCTATTGCTGTAGCCTGCATAGGCTTTTCCTGCAACTTGCCCTCCGTTGAGGTCGATGGTGTTGCCGGTGACGGCTCCGCCGGCAGATTGGCCTCCGCGTATTCCGTCAAGGACGCTGCCTCCGTTTATGGTGACGGTGTTACCCTTGACTTCACCGTTGTTCTTTTCGCCAGCGAAGCCGCCAAAAATGGTTTTGCTTACGGTTCCTCCTTTTACGAAGACTTCATTTTCCGTTACATCCCCGCTGCCGTTGCTGTAACCGCCACGGACCTCTTTCTCTACTTTTCCTCCTGTCATGGTGACGGTGTTGTTGCTGACGGCTCCACTGCCTTTGCTGTAACCGCCATAGACGGTTCCGTTTACGGTTGTTTTTTCTCCTGAGATGGTCACGGTGTTTTCCTTAACTTCACCGCTGCCGTCGCTCTGGCCACCACGGACATCTTCGCTTAACGTACCACCTGTGATGTTAACCTCGTTGTTCTGGACAACACCTGTGCTGTTTTTGTCAGCCAAACCGCCAAAGACAGCCTTTCCTACTTCTCCACCTGACACGAAGACTTTGTTTTCTGTCACGTTACCACTGCCGTTGCTGTAACCACCATGGATGCTCCTCCCTACTGTTCCTCCTGTCATTTCAACGGTGTTTTCCGTGATGGCACGGCCGTCATTTGACTGCCCAATGAAACCGCCTAAAACACTTCCGCCATATGATGAATTGACTTTCTCTACCACAGCACCTTCTTTTATCTCGACTTCATATCCGCTGACGCTATTACTTTCACTGGTATTCTTTTTGTCGTAGCCACCATAAACGTCACCATTGACAGTCCCATATGATTCTCCTGTACCCACCGTTATCTTTTTCGTCTGGTCAGCATATACACTTGCCGCCGATACATGAGGAGCACAAAGAATGGCGGAAAGTGCAACTCCTGCACAAAACAGTCCTTTGACGATTTTGCGGCCGGGGGTTTCTTCGGCTTGCAGTTGGCGGGATACCGGTCTTCCTCCGGCTGCGGCATGACGGGATATGCGGGACATGGCTGTTTCCTTTCTGGACACTTTTTCGCCGTTAACGTCCTCCAATAACCATTAAAGGTCATCAATAACCATTAACGGTCGTAACCATTTCGCAACCTCCTGTTTTTCAACGCCTTTTCCGGATGCCGCCTTATCTCGTCCTTGTCGTTTCCCTTCTCCTATCTTCCTGCCCTATTTCTTTTTTATCCGGATTTCTCTTTTGTTTTGTTATACTTATTTCAATTTTTTAATATTCCTGTTAACGTTTTTTAATGGTTATAACCTCTCTTTCTCTCCTGTCTCTTTTTCACCATACTTCTTCTTTTCACGCTTTGGAGTACTGATCCGCTTGCGGGTTGTCATGTCACCTAAAGAGTTTTCCGGGCCGGCTTTATCAATAAACAATATGTCGCCTTTTCCGGAATAGTCGCTTCAAAATGGAATGTCGATGGTAATGCCGTTATTTCCCGTATCGAAAACCGGCAGAAAGCGATCGTGGCAAGCTGAAAAACAGGCCGTCAGAAGGACAGGAAGGAAAAAACCGTCAGGAAATTGTCCGGCGCCTGACGGTTTCAAAAGCTTCGATTGATCTGGTGAGCAGATACTGCAACTTCAGCCTGTCATCCTGTGACACATACCGGAGAACATTGACCTTTCCGGCCGGCAAGGAACGTATCAGAACCAGTGCTTCATACAAGTAATCAAAACCCCGCTGCAAATTCTTTCTTTCACGATTGCCCAATCCGTTTTTCTCAAGCAGTTCAAACAGGGTTTCGCGTAATTCAACATGTCCAAGGTCTTGAAAACTGTCTGGCAGAAAATTTTCCTGTCTCTTTTCCCCGGCATCGATATCCAGAAATTCCGAGAACTCCTGCAAATTGACGACGAGAATTTGCAACCGCCCTTCCAGAATTGTCCCGTACATATGGGAAAGCACCACGGCATTGCTGTTTCTTTGATGTCGGACATAAATGGAAAAAACGAAAACAATAAAAACAATAGCGACGATACCCGCAGCAAACAGGATATCCGTCAACCCGGAGGAACCGGATACCTTTTCGGAAGCGGATGCCGCTGCCGGATGCAATATGGCCAGACCGGACAACAACAATAACAGATACCGTCTCAAATGCATGTTTTTCCTGAAAAATCAGATGACAAGAAAACTATACCCGCTAATGACAGGTCCAGAAACGACTTCCTGGGCTTTCATTATTGAATAGCCGCAAAAAATGTAACATTTCCAGAAGAACCAGCCTGAAAAATTCTGTCTGTATAAAAAAACCGGATTCATTCGTTATATTTTCTGTCTGATCCTTTCGCTTTTTCAACAGGATATTTCAAGGCGTTTTTTTCCATTTTCCTGAGGGCCGCCTGCTGCAAATCGATTTTGGCCAGCGACGCAAAACGGATCAGATACAAAAGAATATCGGCAAGCTCTTCTTCCGTATGTTCGCGTACCGTTTTGTCCGCATCGATTTCCCGCCAGTCATGCTGGCCCCGTATCCACTGGAATATCTCAAGCAGTTCAGACGCTTCGACAGCCAATGCCGAAGCAATGTTTTTGGGAGTATGAAACGGTTTCCAGTCACGTTCGGCAGAAAACTTTTCCAGTTCTTCCGCCAGCATTTCATCGTCAATCATTCCGTTTTTTCCCTGATATTCCCTGTTTTTCCCGGTACGATTTCTTCACTACCGGAAAGAACACTGTGAGAGACACCTTCGATGACCCTGACTTTCTGGAAATCACGCCCGCTCGGTTGCTGATAGGCATATAAACCGAATTGCGGCAATATGGAATAAAGATGATCGAACATGTCCGACTGGATCGCTTCATAATCGTTCCAGACTGTCGTCGCGGCAAAACAGTAAATCTCGATTGGCAAACCTGTTGCGCCCGGATCCATCTGCCGGACAAGTATCGTATCGTTTTTCACGATTTTCGGATGACTTAACAGATACTGTTCCACATAAGCCCTGAATGTTCCGATATTGGTCAGCTGACGACGATTGGCGAAACTGTTTCCGGCTTCGCCAAGCCGGTTGTTCCATTCCCCGATTTCCTTTTCCTTGGTTGCCAGATAATTCTGCAAAAGCCGTATACGGTGGACATTGATACTTTCCTGTTCTGTCAGAAAATGAATGCTGGTCTGATCAATATAAATGGAACGCTTGATTCTCCGTCCTCCCGATTCCTGCATACCCCGCCAGTTCTTGAACGGATCGGTAATCAGACGACGGGTCGGAAAAGTCGTAATCGTCCTGTCCCAGTTCTGTACCTTGACCGTATGCAAGGCGATATCGATAACCGTTCCGTCGGCATTGAGGTTCGGCATTTCAATCCAGTCTCCTACCCTGACAAGACCGTTTGCCGCAATCTGGATACTGGCGACAAGAGACAACAGGGTATCCTGAAAAACCAGCATGAGTACCGCCGCCATGGCACCCAGTCCTGAAAGCAGGATAACGGGTGATTTATCAATCAGTGTGGCGATGATGAGTATGCCGGCAACCAGATATATCCCGAGTTTGAGCAACTGGATATATCCCTTGATCGGGCGACTGGCTGCAATCGGCCGTCTGTTATAAATAGCTTCGACGATATTCAGTGCCGCACAAAGCGCCATGGCCAGTGTCAAAATGATGAACGAGGCCGCCACGGTCCGTACAATAAACGCGATTTTCTCCGGAAGATGCGGGACCCACACAATACCATGCGTAAATGCCAGAGCCGGAACGATATTGGCCAACCGCGCAATAAACTTTTCAAGCAGATTATCACCGACATCGGAAATCGAGGTGAGTCTGAGTGCCCGGTGAACCAGCCGGAGCAGGATTTTCTTGACGACAAAATTCAGAAAACAGGACACGGCGACCAACAGACTGAGTGCTGCCAGGGTGTACAGTAATGGCGAATCGTCGAAAAAAGAAAGATATTCGTTAATCAGGGATATCATAAAAAAACCGGATTGTATTCAATGGCGCATTTCCGGCAGGAAACCGGGACAAGTGTGCAGAAATATACCATCCATTACCGATGGTTGACAGTACCATGCGAACACGAGGCGCTCACTTTTCGTCCATTCTTCCCGGCAGAATCCTAACTGCCCGATTTTTCCCTCCCGGTCAACCGGAACAACGCCATTCATGCGAGCGGACAATCGCCTTGTCTTTCCCAAAAAAGCAGGTTATCACAGGAAAAATCCACTTGATGGAAAAAACCGTTTTTCGCATACTCCTGCCAGAGACATTTTTTGCCAATCAGATCTTTTTCATGAATGAAATTGGTATCATGCATATTATTTTGACGACATCCGATTTCATCTATGACCAACGCATCGCAACAGCAGGATTTCCCCTTCCGGGGACTGAAACCCGAATCCGTCTGGAAACATTTCGCCGCTCTCTGCCGCATTCCGAGACAGTCCAAACATGAAGGTCCTGTCAAAGACTATCTCCGGAAATGGGCGACAGGACAGGGACTTGTCAACTTCATCAACGCGGGGGGCAACCTTGTCATCCGCAAACCCGCCAGTCCCGGACGGGAAAACGCTCCCGGTATCATTCTTCAGGCTCATCTTGACATGGTTTGCCAGAAAAACGATTCCTCCACACACGATTTTTCGCGAGACCCCATCCATGCGACTGTTCGCGGCAATCTTGTTCTCTCAGAGAATACGACACTTGGTGCGGACGACGGCATCGGTGTTGCGCTGGCCCTTGCCGTACTGGATGACAACTCACTGGTTCATGGACCACTCGAAGCCCTGCTGACAGTCGATGAAGAAGAAGGAATGGGGGGAGCCAATAAGCTGGCGACCGACGTACTGCAAGGCAAAATCCTGCTGAATCTCGATAGTGAAACATGGGGGGACTTTTGTCTCGGCTGCGCCGGAGGTATGGACGTTCTGGTCCGGCGTGCCGGACATCCCGAAACGTTCCCAGCCGGATGGCAGGCTGTACAAATCGACATCACCGGGCTGCGTGGCGGACATTCAGGCATCAACATTCATGAAGGACGCGGCAACGCTATCAAGCTTCTGGCAAGAATTCTCCATTCGTTGCAAAACCGTTTTCCGGTATGTCTGTCGACTTTGACAGGAGGAACCGCACGTAATGCCTTGCCAAGGGAAGCCTCCGCCATCATCGGAGTACAACCGCAAAACACGGCTTCTTTAAACGATCTGCTTCAACAATGGCAAACCCTGATCCGTCAGGAACTGGCAGGAGTTGATGAAAATATCCGGATCGGCTGGAAACCTGTTACCGCCGGCCAAATCATGTCTTCCGATGATCAGCGCGTCTGGTTGCATTCACTGCATGCCGCTCCCCATGGTATATGGCGGATGAGTGTTTCCGCGCCCGGTTCTCCGGAAACATCGAACAACCTCGGAACGGTGAATTTGCAACCGGACAGCGGTTCATGCACGTTTATGGTCCGTTCGACCATTGAGAGCGCCTGTCATGCACTAGCAGAAGAAATCGCGAGCCTGTTTGCCCTGTCAGGCATACAAATCAGGAAAGAAAACGCCTATCCGGGATGGGCACCTGATCTTTCATCTCCCTTGCTGGCACTCTGCCGGAAAATCTATAAACAGGAATTTGGCAGCGAACCGGCCACACATATTATTCATGCCGGACTGGAATGCGGGATTCTGAAGTCGAAATATCCCGATCTCGATATCATTTCATTCGGCCCGACTATTCATAGTCCCCATGCGCCGGGAGAATCCGTTGAAATCGACACAGTCGAAAACTGCTGGCGCCTGTTGAAGGCCCTGTTGAATGCCATAGAATAAAAACAGTAGTCCAACCAACCGATGTAACGGCAAATACCGGAAAGAAACGGATCATTCTTTCCGGTATTCAATCTTCAAACCGGACACAAACTTGCATCTGTCCGAACCATGTCGGCCTTCAGTGACTTCTTTCACAGCAAACCGGAAAGAGAATCCCCTGCATTTGTCAGATCTGCAAGCTTACAAGCCGCGTTTTTCAGCAAGTGCCTGATAGAAAGCGATTTCATTTTCCCAAAGTGCCGCCCGGTCGATTTCCCCGTTTCTGAAAGCCTTCAGATAGCCGGACAGATTTTGCATGGAGATATAACGAATGGCTGGCGTTTTTTCAACATCCAGCCAAGCATCCGGGTCATTCCCGTACCAGCCGATCGCATTGTCGCCATCCAGCAGGGACGAGACATCTTTGGCAAGACTGTTCGGGTTGTCATACACATGGCAAAAATCATCTCCGTCATCCGCAACCTGCAGTTGCAAATAACCGCTTGGATAAAATATGACACTCATTTCCATCGACATCCCCGATTCATCTGTGAAAACGCTTTCCATCATATAGGAAAACCGAAGAAACCGGCATGCGACAAATTTCAGTACCGAAACATATCCATTTCTGCTGTCTCATTTTTACCGTTTCCCAACCAGATTCCGCCTGTCAGGTATTCATCCCGGAAACAAGGGAAAATTCGTGCCATACCGGAAAAATGAAATGTCACAACCGGAAATACCGTTCTTTCAGTTGATCGGAAACTGGCAAAACACGATGACCACACACACCGAACATACAAAAATCAGTGTATCCGTTATTTCGGAAACAATACCATTCATTTTTCAATTCCTCTCTATTTACTGTTTATATTTACAGTATATCATACTGTAAATATAAACAGTTCCATTTTTTTGTTCCTCCTTTTCCGGACACAAAAAAATCTCCCGTCCTGAAAAGACGGGAGATTGACGAAAAAAGTGAAATCAGTCGTTATTGATATCCAGCAGACCTGAATAGCTGATAAATACTTTCTCACCACGATAAACAGGCAACGGTTTTTCTCCTTCCTTCAACGGAGTATCACGCTGCTGGTTCTCGTTGGCAAAGCTGACATACGCGAAATTTCCCCTGGCACCTTTTTCCTTGTAAGCCGCCTCAATATCCTTGATATTGGATGGGATTTTCGCTTCTTCAGGATAACGTACCGCCTGAACGACGACCCATTGCAAACCGGCATCGCCTCCCAACCAGATCGAAGGCTGCAATTCAGGATTACTGTTCCAGGCTGTCACCGACTCTCCGCTCTGAATCAGATTTTGTCGAACGACCTGAATGGCGAAATCATGCAATTCCCAGTCCGTCATTTCGATCTTTTCATCTGTTACCAGATCGGGCGGATTGACAGGTGTACGATCTTTCTGGGACAACAGTCCCCATCCCTTTTCAACAGGAATCCAGTGCCCGAACGAAAATCTCATCGGCATGATACAGGCATGGCCATTGCACTTTTCCGCAATCTTGATCAGCGCCTCTTCAGAACCCGGTGTTTTCAGCTGACCTTCGGCATCCTCAATCCGTATGAAAAAAAGCTGATTGCCAAGACGGAACGAAAGATGTTCCATAATCGGCTGATCCAGATGGGCACGTATCCATGCCGGCCCTCCTTCAATCTGTTGTTGCAGATGACGGCCGGCATCATGCCAGCACTGGATAAAATCGTCTGACAAAACCAAGGATTCTTTTTTTTCCTGCATAATTATTGTTCCTGTTTCAGTGGGAGAAAAATTCATTGTACCGGACATTTTCTTCCGGGACGTACATCCTGATCAAAACGTCAATATCTTTGTAGGATATCACGCTCCGAAGTGTTTCGAGACAAGTTCTTCCGGAGATGTCCCTCTGGAAAATTCCGATTCGACAATTTGTATAAACGCTGGCATCCCACCGCAATTTTTGATGACAGGTGTCGGACGAAGTCCTTCTTCCAGCAATAACTGGACCAGCCGGAAATAATAAGGCAACACGCCTTCGATAAAATCCCAGCGTTTTGGCGCGGCGATGGAATACAGCCAGCGATCGACAAAATGAGCCGGTTCTTCACCGGATCTGTGCGACTGCGCTATGGTGGTATCGTAAGTCTCTTTCAATACCTGTTTTAACAGGGATTCTTCCGCTCCCTGAACGAGAAGCTCCCGAATAATATCAACTTCATACTTCTCCGGCGTCGGATATTTCTCCCGGAAGGTCTGGGCAGACTGAACACCGGTTCTCACTTCATGAACAATTCTGCTTTTCCTGAACCACCTCTGGAATACACCGAGAAGAAACACTATCACTGTCGCCATAACGACAGACGCCAAGATCATCCATGTTTCCATTCACACTCCCTCATACCCGTCGCAAGCCTCCCATTCGCACAACACTGCCAACCGGTTCCGAATGCGGCAGCCATTCACGTTTTGCATCCTATTTTAACTCATGTCCCCATATGCACATCTTTTCCTAATCGCCGCATACTGCCAGTTCATTCCAGGATGTCGTATATCTTGGGGACATTCGCTCTTTTCGGGGTTCCCAATACCGGTGCATCCAGTCATCCTGTGACAGACGCAAAGCCCCGTTTCCGAACTGTCCGTTGATTTCATCCATCACCTTCATGATCCGTTCCTGTCTGGAATCGGCAAACATATCCGGAAAAAACAGTGACTCCGGAGACAGCTCACTGACGCAAACCCCTGCCTTGCGATACTCATATCCGGACTTGTATATCCTGTGAAGCCCGATCATCGCATACCGGTTTATTTCCACCGTACTACTGGTCGGTTCGACAAGTGGCAAACTGATATAGGGATGATATTGAGGCCGGTCTTTCCTGAACGGATCTGTCTCCAGAAACACATGCACCATTCCGGCAACAGATTCCTGCTTTCTCAATTGCCGACCGATCTTCGTCGCATGAAAAGCCATGGCATTTTCCAGATCATCCCGTTTCGTAATCCGTTCTCCGAAAGAACGGCTGGACATAATCTGTTTGCGTGGCGGACTGATATCAGCTATCTCGATACATGGAATACCCCGCAATTCAGAAACCAGCCGTTCCATCGGCACGCCAAAACGGGCACGCATGGCCTTGATGTCCGAATCATGCAACTGGCAAACCGTTCCAATCCCAAGACGCCTCAATGACCGGTTCAGCCTCTGACCAATTCCCCATACCTCATCAACCGGAATTTTGTCGAGCAGTACGCGTTTCTGCTGTCGATCCAGAACATTGTAAAAAAAAATTCCCTTCGATTTCGGATGCTTCTTCGCAACAAAATTGGCAAGTTTCGCCAGCGTTTTCGTCGGGCCGATACCGATACATACCGGAATACCTGCCTGCTTGCGGACAATTTCCCGGATAGCGCAAGACCGTTCCCGGATATCGTCGAATCCGGTCAGATCCAGAAACGATTCATCAACACTGTATTCTTCATGAACCGGTGAAAAATCCGCCAGCATGCACTTCACCCGGTTGCTCAGATCGGAATACAAGGGAAAATTGCCTGAAAATGCCATGACATCCCGATATTTATGCAATCCTTTTACCTTGAACCAGGGTTCTCCCATCCGGATTCCCAGCCTTTTCGCTTCATCACTTCGGGAAATCACGCAACCATCATTGCTGGACAGTACAACCATTGGCCTGCCATCCAGATCAGGCCGGAACACCCGTTCACATGAAACGAAAAAGTTGTTGCAATCAACCAGCGCAATACACTGCTCCACCCGGCCCCTCCGGAAACGAACCACGCAATCGCCGCCGTTGTGCTCCTATCCACTGCCGGATCAAAACCATATAGCTTGCCTAGCCGTTTTATCACCAAAATACTGTGATTATATTCAGTATCCATATTTTCTATCAATACACCGTGCCAGACATGATTTTCAGAAACAGACATGGTATGGTGTAACAAATCCGACTGCATAACAAACACCATGACAATTGAAACACGTTATCTCTGTCCAAACTGCCATTACGAACGCACACTAGTACATGGGACACAATGGGTACATGTGGATGAACTGCATCGTTTCCGCCGTGATATCCTGCGTGGAAAATATGGTGAACCAGCCAGAAAATGGCTGGCACAGTATCCGGACAGCATGCTTTTCATCTCAACCGGACTGTTTTCCTGCCACCGCTGCAACATGTTTCAGACCGCGGAACAACTTTCACTTCATGCTCCGGACAAACCATCATGGGAACTGCCCGTACACTGCCGATCCTGCCGCGCGCCATGCCAACCGCTGATCGCACTGCCGTCCTCCCTGCCGTGCACGGCCTGCGGAAAAAAATGCCTGCCTGTCTGACCAGCTTGTCCTCCAGCCCGACCGACTGCCAGAACCATTAAGTTTGGCTGTTTTAAAATACTGTACATTCCACAAAAACCCGCATTATCTGACACAATATATCTGTCAGTACAAGAATATTTGCATACCATTCACCCATCAAAGCTGTACTTCAACATAATAAAGATAATGCGATCACGGAAATTCGTTTGTCAGACGGATATATTTGAAACCTGTTCCGATGCGGTTAAAGCAAACTATCCCTTGAAGCGATATCCGGCTCAATCTTCGCAGACTGATCCATCCACGCTATAAAATTTCCTGTTTTCTGCCGCATCAACTCCTGCCGCTTTCAGTTTGCGCGCTTCATCCCGTTTCTGGCGTGCCTGTTCCAGTGAGACATCCGGATATTTGCCGAAAGAAAGCCGGTTTTCTTTTCCGTTGGGCTGCCGGAATTTCATCCGCCAGAGTTTCGATCCTTGAGGCGTCACTTCCAGATACAGGCCGCCTCCATCAAAAAGCCTGTAAATCTTTTCCTGCGGTCTCGCATTTTTTACCTGCATGGGTGATAGAGGTTTGATGATTTTTGCCATGACATATCCCTTTCCTGACAAGAATGGGGGCATGGATTTTCCGGATGGGGGCATATATCCCTATAAATGCCCCTATTTTTTCCGGATACATGCAAACAATCCGGAAAAAATCCAAACAAAAAACCCGCTAAATAACTGATATTTTAGCGGGTTTCTGCATTTTCGCGTACATTGGCGAACTAATCTTTGGCGGAGAGAGGGGGATTCGAACCCCCGATAGGCTATTCACCTATACACGCTTTCCAGGCGTGCGACTTAAACCACTCATCCATCTCTCCTGCAATGGACTACTTGTGAAGCGAAATATTTTAGCATAAAGATGAGGATTTTCCTCATCTTTATGACAATTTTTTGGCGTTCTCACAACGAATCGCGCAACTGATCGAGGATTGCCGGATTTTCAAGTGTGGAAATATCCTGCGTAATTTCCTCTCCTCTGGCAATAACACGTAACAAACGACGCATGATCTTTCCGGAACGGGTTTTCGGCAAATTCTCACCAAAACGGATTTCCTTGGGCCGGGCAATCGGGCTGATTTCTTTCGATACCCATTTCCGAAGATCGGAAGCAATGGACTTCGCCTGATCGCCTTGAGGCAATTCATCTTTCAGGATAACAAATGCGCAAATGGATTCCCCCGTCAGATCATCCGGTTTGCCGACAACAGCCGCTTCCGCCACCATGGGATGCGCGGCAAGAACCGATTCGACTTCCATGGTCCCCAGAGCATGTCCTGATACGTTCAACACATCATCGATACGTCCGGTTATAGTGAAATAACCGGTTTCCGGATCACGTATGGCGCCATCGCCGGCCTGGTACAATTTGCCCCCCAATTCTTCCGGCCAGTAATGGGTCTTGTAACGCTCATCATTGCCCCATACTGTCCGGATCATAGAAGGCCATGGTCGATTGATGACAAGAATACCGCCCTGTCCCCACGGCAATTCCTGTCCCGTTTCATCAACGACACTGACAGACAATCCCGGAAGCGGCAAGGTACATGAACCGGGCACCAGCGGCGTCGCACCCGGCATCGGTGCGATGACATGTCCACCGGTTTCCGTCTGCCAGAAAGTGTCCACAATCGGACAGCGTTCCTTGCCGATATGTTTGTAAAACCAGAGCCATGCTTCGGGATTGATCGGCTCGCCGACAGAACCGAGTAACCGCAGGCTGGAAAGATCATATTGTTCCGGCGCGAATTGCCGGTTTTCGCTGCTGGCCTTGATCAATGAACGAACAGCAGTCGGTGCTGTATAGAAAATGCTGACTTTGTGTTTTTCGATCATTTCCCAGAAACGACCGGCATGCGGATAAGTCGGAACTCCCTCGAAAAGAACGATCGTCGCTCCGACTGCCAGGGGACCATAGGCATTGTAGGTATGTCCGGTAATCCAGCCGATATCAGCCGTGCACCAGAAAATATCGGTCGGCTTGATGTCGAATGTCCAGCGCATGGTCATAATGGCCCAGAGCAAATAACCTCCGGATGAATGCTGTGCCCCCTTCGGATTGCCGGTAGAACCTGAAGTATAAAGAATAAACAATGGATGCTCGGCATTGACCCACTCAGGTTGACAAATTTCAGATTGAGACCGAGTCAATTCATGCATCCAGTGATCACGCTCCCTGTCAAAAGGTATTTCCTTGTCCGTCCTCTGATAAACGATCACATTTTTGACGGTATGGCTCTCACTCATGGCAAGAGCATCGTCCACAATGGCTTTCAATGGCAAACGACGTCCACCACGAATTTGCATATCAGCCGTAATGACAGCGACTGCTCCTGCATTTTCGATTCTCTCGCCAAGCGACGGAGCAGAAAACCCGCCGAAAACAACGGAATGGATAGCACCAATCCGCGCACATGCCTGCATGGCAACGACAGCTTCTATTGACATGGCCATATAGATCACTACACGATCACCTTTTCTGACACCCAGCGATTTCAGTCCATTGGCCAGTTTGCAGACACGACGGTGCAATTCACGATAAGTCACTTTCGTTACCGTGCCGTCATCCGCCTCAAAAATAATGGCATCTTTTTCCGCATTGCCATTGACAAGATTTTTGTCAAGACAGTTCCACGATACGTTCAGTTCACCATCCTCAAACCATTTGTAAAATGGTGGATTGGTTTCGTTCAGTACCCGGGTGAACGGTTTGTGCCATAAAACGTTTTCCTGTGCCAGTTCGGCCCAGAAACCTTCATAATCTTCCGCTGCGGCCCGACACAGTGCATGATAAGCATTCATTCCTGAAATCGCGGCGTTCTGCACGAATGCCTCGGATGGATAATAAAATTGTGTTTCTTTCTTCTCGGATGGATTGGCTGCCATACTGTCACTCCTGTTTTAATCCGTCCTGTACGTTGACGGTGACGACTGAATTCTTCTCCTGAACAAGACCATTTTCATCAAGCGACTTCCTGCAAGAAAGTGTCGCTTCCATTTCAAAACACGGTTCTCGTATTCCCTGCCACATATCAGGAATGTCCCGTTTCAGGATTTGCATTATAAAAAAAAATAATAATATATATAATCAATTGATATAAAAAGAGGACAATATCCGAACTTTCTCATTTAGTCAAATCTCTTTTGGCCTTTCACGAATATTTGCCGTGCATTTCATTCACATCCAGTGACAGAAGGCTTTAAAATATGCCCATACACTGACAAACAGGCTCTGTTGCCCTTTTTTGAACTCAATCCAGTACGCATATGACCACCATCATCAAGCAGGAAGACCTGATCGATTCCATTGCCGCAGCGCTTCAGTACATCAGTTATTACCACCCTGTCGACTATATAAAACATCTTGCGCAAGCTTATGAAATAGAACAAAGTCCGGCAGCAAAAGATGCTATCGAACAGATTCTCACCAATTCACGGATGTGCGCGGAAGGCAAACGCCCTATCTGCCAGGACACGGGTATCGTCAATATCTTTCTGAAAGTGGGCATGAATGTCAGATGGGAAGGATTTTCCGGCAGTATTCACGATGCGGTAAATGAAGGAGTAAGACGGGCCTATACTTTTCCCGAGAACAAGTTGCGTGCTTCTGTAGTCAATGACCCTCAATTCGAACGCAAGAACACGAAAGACAATACACCTGCCATCATCACGATGGATATCGTTCCGGGAGATACGGTAGAGATCACCCTCGGTGCCAAGGGAGGAGGATCGGAAAACAAGTCATCACTCAAAATGCTGAACCCTTCCGATTCCCTTGTTGACCATGTCATTGACACGGTCAAACATATGGGGGCAGGATGGTGCCCTCCCGGCATTATCGGCATCGGTATCGGCGGCACAGCAGAAAAAGCAGTTTTGATGGCTAAAGAAGCGGCAATGGAAACCATCGACATGGCGGAACTGAAACAGCGTGGCCCGCAAAACCGGCTGGAAGAATTGCGTATCGAGCTGTACGACAAAATCAATGCATTAGGTATCGGCGCACAGGGTGTTGGCGGTATGACAACGGTTCTGGATGTCAAAATCAACATGTACCCGACTCATGCCGCATCCAAGCCGGTTGCCATCATTCCGAATTGTGCGGCAACCCGCCACGCCCATTTTGTACTGGACGGTTCCGGCCCGGTATACCTTGACCCGCCACACTTGTCAGACTGGCCGCAAATCAACTGGCACCCTGATGTGGAGAAATCGGTAAGGGTCAATCTGGATACGCTGACAAAGGATGAGGTCGCTTCATGGAAACCCGGACAAACCCTGCTTTTAAACGGCAAAATGCTGACAGGTCGCGATGCGGCACACAAACGGATTGCCGATATGCTGGCTCGTGGTGAAAAATTGCCTGTCGACTTTACCAACCGTGTCATTTATTACGTCGGTCCTGTCGATCCGGTCCGCGATGAAGCAGTCGGTCCTGCAGGTCCGACCACTTCGACCCGAATGGACAAATTTACGGAAACCATGTTGGGTCAAACCGGTCTGATTGCCATGATCGGAAAAGCCGAACGAGGTCCGGCTGCCATCGAGGCGATCAAGAAACACCAATCAGCTTATATGATTGCTGTGGGGGGCGCCGCCTATCTGGTGGCACGTGCGATCAAGGATGCCAAAGTGGTCGCCTTTGCCGATCTGGGTATGGAAGCCATTTATGAATTCGAGGTAAAAGACATGCCGGTTACCGTTGCCGTCGATTCAAATGGTACGTCGCTTCATACAACCGGCCCCGCCGAATGGTCGGCACGGATTGCCAATTTCCGTGATGGAAAAATTCCTCTTGCATCGAACTGAACGATTCATTTCCGGGAATTCCCATCATGCTTTCATCTTCCGGCCCGATTGGTGTTTTCGATTCCGGTGTGGGAGGGCTGTCTGTTCTAAGACATATCCGCACCCAGTTACCGACTGAAAACCTGATTTATTTCGCCGATTCAGGTTATGCGCCATACGGTGACAAACCGGAAGAATTCGTTATCGAACGATCCTTCAAAATCGCCGGTTTTTTGCTGGAACGGGAGATCAAGGCACTGGTCGTCGCCTGCAATACCGCCACAGCCGCAGCAATCCATCTTTTGAGGGACAATTATCCCGATTTGCCAATCGTCGGAGTGGAACCCGGACTGAAACCGGCGGCAACCAAAACCATCACCGGCATTGTCGGCGTCATGGCAACAGAACGGACATTGGCCAGCAACAAGTTTCATGTATTGCATCAGCTGTTGAACGATCGGACGGGCGTACATTTCATTATGCAACCCTGTCCGGGTATGGCTGATCTGATTGAACACGCCGAGCTGGATTCACAAGCGATTTTCAGTCTGGTACGCCGATATCTGGGTCCGCTCCTTGAACAGAAAGCCGATACAATCGTACTGGGATGTACACACTATCCATTCATCCGGCATGTTATTGAAAAAGTGGCCGCAGAATACGGCAATCGCGCACTGAATATCATCGACACCGGATATGCCGTAGCCCGCCAGCTGAAACACTTGCTGGATATTTACGGTCTGAACTGTCGAAAAAAAAATCCGGAAGGGACAATGCGTGCATTCACTTCAGGCAACCCGGAAACAATTTCGCGCCTGATCCTCCGGCTGCTGCAAACCGACATGCCTGTTTTTTACGCATCATTATAAAATCCGGTTCAATCTGACTGACAGATGAGCCATCAATCACGGAGAACGATCATGAAACGCTTGCTACTTTTGTTGCTTCTTCCTCTGGCCGCTTGCAGTACACCCGACAGCAACGATATCAACCAGAACCTGCTCCCTCTCCCGCCCAAGGCGATCAGTTATCAGTGTGACAGCGGAAACCGGATTATCGTCACTTATCCCACAACGGAATCTGCCGAAATTTTGTACAAACAGGAAGAAATTCCCATGCAAATCGCTGTTTCTGCCAGCGGTGCCCGCTATACAGGAGAAGACCTCATCTGGTGGACGAAAGGTCAGGACGGCACACTGTTCAAGACGGATACCAACCAGGAAACTGGCGATCTTCTGGAACGCTGTACACAAGTTCTGAAATAGCCGGCCAAACGGCATGAAAAACGCCGACAGAACTTGTCTTCTGTTACTATTGATCCTGATTCCATTTCAACCAACCAAGGGGAGATGTATTCGTGAGCACGTCAGTCAAAATCACTGTACTGGTCGATACCGAATCGTTCGACGAAAATCTGGCAAAGGAACACGGTTTTTCGGCCTGGATCGAAACAGAAGACCGCCATATCCTGTTCGATACCGGACAAATCGGCGGCATGTTATCCAATGCCCAACGTTTGAATATTGACCTGAAACAGGCGGATACACTGGTATTGAGTCATGGCCACTTTGACCATACCGGCCAGATCCCGCAATTTCTGGCACTGAATGACCATGCCCGTATCTACTGTTGTTACAATCTGGATATTACACGATACAGTTGCAAGATTGGAACGGCACCTCGTTCCATCGGCATGCCGGAAGCATCCAGACAAGCTTTGTCCGACATTTCCTCCAACCGTATCTGCGAACTGGGCACTCCCCGTTATCTGACACCCGCCATTGGTCTGACCGGCCCGGTTCCCCGCAATTCGCCACTGGAGGATACGGGCGGCCCTTTTTTCCTTGACGACCATCGGGGCGTTGATGATCTGATTGAAGATGATCAGTCCATGTGGTTCGAAACTGACAAAGGTTTGTTGATCCTTTTGGGCTGCTGTCATGCCGGTCTCGTTAATACAGTGGAATATATCAAACAGATATCCGGTATCGACAGGATTCACGGAATCATCGGAGGCATGCATCTGGTTAACGCCGATGAAGCTCGCCTGCAATATACTTTCGACAATATGAAACGCTGGAAACCGGATATTCTGATACCCTGCCACTGCACAGGAGCAACACCTGTTGCCCGAATGATCGAAGCCATCGGCAACGATATCGTTAAATGGGGATGTTCCGGCTACACGGTTAAAGCCTGATTTACTGACTGATTACAGGAGAATTTTTATGGTATTGCTTGAACTGGCTATTTTTCCGAATGACAAGGGAACCAGCCTGAGTCCCTATGTTGCCCGTTGCATGGACATTATCGACAAAAGCGGACTGACTTACCAGTTTTCCGCCATGAGCACCACGATCGAAGGAGAATGGGATGACGTCATGAAAGTGGTCGGCGACTGTTTCAAGGCACTTGCCAAAGATTGCGACCGCATCAGTGTCATGACCCGTGTCGATTATCGTGCCGGCAACCAATCCCGCCTGAAAAGCAAGGTTCAATCGGTTGAAGACAAACTGGGACGCGATCTGGTCAAGAAAAAATGAACCGTTTCATTTAACTCACAAAAAAAGCATGGCTCTTCACCATGCTTTTTTTACAGATAAATGATCGGTTCTCGTCCGTCTATTCCCGTTTTTTCTTTTGTGAATCAACTATCTGCAATGCACTGGCAATCAGGCCGCTCATATCACTCAGGTTACTGGGAACAATAATCGAATTATTGGTTTTCGCCAATTGTTCGAAAGCAGCGACATATTGTTCGGCAACTTTCAGATTCACTGCATCGCTACCTCCCTGTGCGGAAATCGCCTGTCCGACCTTGCGCAATGCTTCAGCATTGGCATCGGCGATAGCGATAATAGCTGCCGCTTCTCCTTCGGCACGGTTGATCGCCGCCTGTTTTTCACCTTCCGAACGGGCGATTTCCGCTTCCCGCTGCCCGTTTGCGATATTGATCTGTTCCTGCTTGCGCCCTTCGGAAGCCGCTATCAGCGCACGCTTCTCCCGTTCGGCCGTTATCTGGGCCTGCATGGCCTGTAATATTTCAGCCGGTGGCGTCAGATCCTTGATTTCGTACCTTAAAACCTTGACTCCCCAGTTCTGCGCCGATTCATCGACAGCACTGACGACACAGGTATTGATATATTCACGTTCTTCAAAAGTTTTGTCCAGTTCCATGCGGCCGATCACCGAACGCAATGTGGTCTGGGCCAGCTGGGTAATGGCGGCAATGTAATTGGACGAACCATAAGACGCGCGCATGGCATCTGTAATCTGGAAATAAAGAATGCCATCCACCTGCAATTGCGTATTATCTTTTGTGATACAAATCTGCGAAGGCACATCCAGCGGTATTTCCTTCAGGCTGTGCTTGTACGCGATACGGTCGATAAAAGGAACCACGATGTTCAGTCCCGGCGCCAGCGTCGCATGATATTTGCCAAGACGTTCAACGACCCAAGCATGCTGCTGGGGCACGACATTGACCGATTTGACCACAAAAACAATGATTACGAGAAGAAAAACAAAAACAAGAAACAGTGGCTCCAATCGAAACCTCATCCAGTCAAAAAGTTGAAAAAATCATGTCTTGCTATTTTCGACAAGCAGGGTTGCTCCCCGTATTTCACGAATGATGAACAATCCGGCTTCCGGCCTGCCTGCCGGAAGCAGTTCCACATCCCAAAGAGCACCGCGATAACTGGCCCGCGACCGGTAAATATCGTTTTGCGGATTTTCCCATTGCCGGACTTCAACAGTTTGCCCGATATCGAGGAGAACGGAAGGATTTCTCTGCGGATGAACCCGATGTTTCCTGAACAGCCGGTTATTGCGCAAAGCAAGTGTCACCACACCACCGCTTATCCCTGCTGCGATAAACTGGCCATAAAAAGGAACACCTGCCACTGCGGCAATGCCACCGGCGCAAAAACCGACGGCGATCATCAACAAATAAAATGTTCCCGTGAAAATTTCCGCTGCCACCAGTATACCGGCGAGAGCAAACCATATCATCCAGTCTGTCATCCGTTTATTTCATATCGGCAAACACCTGATCACATTATAGGATGACGGGGAAAAAGGCAAACGACCGGCGGCCTGACGGATTGTCGCGATAATCCCCACCCGCCAGGTCCCGGAAAATTCAGCAGCCTTTCGTCTGACTTTCCGCCAATGTCTTCCAGGTTGAAACGACCGAATCCGGATTCAGTGACATCGAATCGATTCCCTGTTTCATCAGCCAGCGTGCGAAATCCGGATGATCCGATGGCCCCTGGCCGCAAATACCGACATATTTTCCCTGGCTGTTGCAGGCGGCAATCGCCTTTGAAATCAGGGCCAGCACAGCAGGGTCACGCTCGTCAAAATCGGCCATCAGCAATTCAAGTCCCGAATCACGATCCAGCCCCAGCGTCAGCTGGGTCAGATCATTGGAACCGATTGAAAAACCGTCGAACATTTCAAGGAACTCGTCGGCCAAAATAGCATTGGAAGGCACCTCGCACATCATGATGATACGCAAGCCGTTTTCTCCACGACGCAAGCCGTTGACGGCCAGCAAATCGATGACGGAACGAGCCTGTTTGAGTGTCCTGACGAACGGCACCATAATCTCGACATTAGTCAGTCCCATTTCATTCCGCACTTTCTTCATCGCTTCGCATTCCATATGGAACGCTTCGGCAAATGAAGAAGCGATATAACGCGAAGCGCCACGGAATCCCATCATCGGATTCTCTTCCTCGGGTTCATAACGCGTTCCGCCCATCAATGTCCGGTACTCGTTGGATTTGAAGTCAGACAGACGGACAATGACCGGCTTCGGCCAGAAAGCTGCCGCAATCGTGGCAACCCCCTCGGCCAGTTTCTGGACATAATAGACACGTGGTGAAGCATATCCCCGTGAAACGGACTCGATTCCTTTTTTCAGATCGGGATCGACATTCGGATAAGCCAGAATGGCATTGGGGTGAACACTGATCTCATTGATGATGAATTCCAGACGTGCCAGACCGACACCACCATTTGGAATGGCCTGCAATTTGAACGCCATTTGCGGATTGCCGACATTCATCGCCAGTTTGACCGGAAGAACGGGCAAGGTACCATACGTGATACGGGACTCTTCCATCTCGAGCGTCCCTTCGTAAATACGACCATCCTCGCCTTCAGCGCATGAAACCGTGACAAGCTGTCCGTCCCTCAACACTTCCGTGGCATTTCCGCATCCCACAACAGCCGGAACACCAATCTCACGTGCAACGATTGCGGCATGGCAGGTTCGCCCTCCCCGGTTCGTGACGATGGCCGCCGATTTTCTCATCACCGGTTCCCAGTTCGGATCGGTCATATCAGCAACCAGTACATCCCCTTCCTGCACCTTGTCCATTTCGGATGGATCTTTCACGATACGAACGCGACCGATACCGATTTTCTGACCGATGGCACGACCTGACGTCAGAACTGCCCCGTTTTCTTTCAGTTTGAAGACCTGTACGGATTCTCCCGTTTTCTGGGAATTGACGGTTTCCGGTCGCGCCTGAAGAATATAGAGTTTCCCATCCACGCCATCCTTGCCCCATTCGATGTCCATGGGACGTCCGTAATGGTTTTCGATAATCACGGCAAATCTGGCCAGCTCGATCACCTCGGCATCACTGATGGAAAAACGCTTGCGTTTTTCCTCAGGGACTTCCACGGTTTCAACCGGTTCGACGGTATCCGGTTTTTCGGAAAACACCATTTCGATCAGTTTCGATCCGATCGAACGCCGGATAATCGGCATTTTGCCTTTCTCCAGCATCGGTTTGTGGACATAAAATTCATCCGGATTGACGGCTCCCTGCACGACTGTCTCACCCAGACCATAACTGGATGTGATGAAAACGACATCCTTGAAACCCGATTCGGTATCCAGCGTGAACATGACGCCGGACGCTCCCAGATCGGAACGTACCATCCTCTGGATACCGGCAGAAAGGGCGACGTCTGCATGTCTGAAACCACGCTGCTGGCGATATGAAATGGCACGATCGTTATACAAGGATGCAAAAACCTTTTTGACCGCTTTCAATACATTTTCTTCCCCGACGACATTCAGATAGGTTTCCTGCTGGCCGGCAAAAGAGGCATCCTGCAAATCTTCTGCCGTTGCGGACGAACGCACGGCGACAGAAAGTTCACCTGCCGTATTTTTGACCATCTGACGGTACTGGTCGAGAATTTCCTTTTCCAGACGTGGCTGAAGCGGAGTTTCTTCTATCCACTTGCGGATATCGGCACCGGCATCCGCCAGCGCACGGACATCATTGATATCCACACCGGCCAGCCGGTCTTCAATCCGCCTTGCCAATGTTTCACTGCCATTGGTACTGTAAGACAGAAAATCGCGATATGCCTGCGACGTTGTCGCGAACCCGCCCGGAACCCTGACTCCCTTTTCCTGCAACTGGCTGATCATTTCGCCGAGAGACGCGTTCTTCCCGCCTACTGAAGGAACATCTGTCATTCTCAAGTCTGTAAACAGAATGACATAAACAGCCTGGTTGTTGAGTACTGGTGAAGCTGCTTCGGACATAGTGATCTCCTTGCGAAAATGGAATTCGTGTCTGCGAAGAAGGAAAGACACGATATTTCGACAACTATAAAATTCGTCTTTATTGTACCGCCAGTGTCATTATGTTTTTCAAAAATAATCCTTACAATAGAAGAAATTATTCGTCTCCTTGATTATTCTTTCCGACAGGCTGAAATATGACGACACAACAGAATATCCCTGCACGTACTGTTTTTATTGTATCCGATGGTACCGGTATTACAGCGGAAGCTCTGGCCCGCTCGGTTCTTTCCCAGTTCAATCTGTCCTATTCGAGAGTACACATCCCTTTCGTCGACACAATCGAGAAAGTCCGTCATGCCAGGGAACAGATCCAGAACGAGTACCGGCAAACAGGTCTGCTGCCCATCGTCTTTTCGACGCTGGTTATCCCTGAACTGGTCTGTATCCTGAGAGAAGCGCGAGCGTTGCATCTGGACGTCATCCAGACCTTTGTCGATCCGTTGAAAAAGGAACTGGGCATTTCTCCCAAACAGGAAATCGGTTTAAGCCATCAGAACATGGAAAGCGAAGAATATAAAAACCGGATCGAAGCCATCAATTTCACTTTGGCACACGATGACGGTCAATCCAACAGGAATCTGGACGAAGCCGACGTCATACTGGTCGGTGTTTCCAGAAGCGGAAAGACCCCGACCAGCCTGTACCTGGCTATGCAATATGGACTGAAAGTGGCAAATTACCCGCTGATTCCGGAAGATTTCGAACGCGGCAGACTTCCTTCCTCACTCGAATCCTACAAGAACAAACTGTTCGGTCTGACCATTCAGCCGGAACGCCTTGCCGAGGTTCGCAACGAAAGACGACCGAACAGCCGTTATGCATCACTGGAAAACTGCCGGTATGAAGTTTCCGAAGCGGAAGGTATGATGAATCTGGAGGGGATTCCCTATCTTTCCTCGACATCAAAATCCATCGAGGAAATTTCCACCGCAATTTTAAGCGATATGCGCGCATTTTCCAGCCCTGCCCAGGAAAAACCGTCGCCCAAAATCTAGTTGCACAACTCGAGTTCAAACGATGCCGCATAAGGTTCCGAAATACCGAGCCCGGCAGCTGTTTTCCTGTTCAGCATCAGTACCCGTTCATCGAAACCGTAGCCCCGGTCACGCAAATTACGCTGGTGTTGCGAGTCATGATAACGCAACAGTTCGCCTTTCCACTGTGCCTGTGTCTCATCAAACGGGACATAAAAATCCTTTCTCATATCGACTGTTTTGACGTCACTGTTCAACATCAGTGCAACGGGCCATTCAACTTTCGATGCAATCGCTTTCATCATGGCATACATGGCACGATGAGCACGATTTGTATCGTTACCATGAGGCATGAAAAGCATATCCGGTCTGATCTCACGAATCAGTTTTTCAAGAAAGATCCGGTTTGCACTATCATCCGCAACCTGGTCATCATTCTCATTGTTCAGTTTCAGAAACCGGTAATGCGTACCGGACAAACCAAAGAAACGAAAACTGGCGGTCTGTTCCCTGACGCGCAACTGCCGCCTGTCATCCTGCACCATTCCGGCACCATAAACCTTGTCGATACCGCTTCCCGTTTCAGCAACGACGACATACAACTCATGTCCCTGACCAACCATATACCTGAGCGTTACGCCAATGGCATCAAAATCATCAGGATGAGGTGCTGTTACCAGTAATTTCAGTTTCCCGGGCCAATTGATTTTGCGAAGATCAACAGGACGTTTCCCGGCCAGGAGAAATTCCAGATTCATTGAAAACCTCTCGTCAAAACTGTTGTTACCTTTCCTGTTCCACAAACCGGACAATAAGACAACTCATCAAGTTCTTCAGGAGAAAGCAGCAATCATTGGATAATATCGAAAAAACCAATCAAACCGTCAGACCATTCCGTTCCAGTATTTTTCTGACGGGTGCATATGTTTTCCTGTGAACCGGCGAAACACCGAATTTTTCCAGCTGTGCCAGATGAAATGCTGTCGGATACCCCTTGTGGCGGTCAAAACCATATTCCGGATACTGACTGTGCAATTCCATCATGATGGCATCTCTGGCCGTTTTGGCCAGAATCGAAGCGGCAGAGATAACCGGTATTCTGTCATCTCCCTTGACGATGGCTCTGGCACGAACTGACAACTCCTTCGGACACCGGTTACCGTCAATCAGAGCCAATTCCGGTTTTATGGAAAGCCTCTCGATTGCCCGTTTCATGGCCAGCATGGAAGCCCATAAGATATTCAACTCATCGATTTCTGCCACAGAACATTGCGCGATAGACCAGGCTTTGGCTTTCTCTTTGATCAATTGTGCCAGTTCGTCACGCCGGTTTTCCGAAAGTTTTTTGGAATCCTTCAAACCGTCAATGGGGTGATCCGGATCGAGAATGACTGCTGCAGCAAACACCGGCCCGGCAATGGGTCCCCTGCCCGCTTCATCCGCACCGCAAACAAGAGATATCCCGGACGAAAAAACGTCTTCAAAAGAAAGCTGCAAGGAAGATACCCGCTTATCCTGAAATGTATCAGTCATTCTGTCTCATTACGTCAAGCACTGCCTGTGCACTTGTTTGCGCCGTATTGCGCAGCAATGAATAATGCATGGCGACAAATTTTTCCTGCAAACGATTCCTGTTCGCCTGATCAGTCAACTGGAACCAGAGTGCATCGGAAAGCGCTTTTCCCGTGGCGGCGTTCTGAAGCAATTCCGGAACAATCATTTCACCTGCCAGTATATTGGGCAATCCGACTGGAGGTTTGACAATATGACGGGCGATCTCCCATGTCGCACGCATCAGACGATAGGCGATAACCATCGGCTTTTTGAAAAGTGCCACCTCAAGAGTTGCCGTTCCTGAAGCCACCAATACAGCATCTGCCGCCGTGATAGCTGCATGGGATTGTCCTCTCATGAGTTTCAGCGGCAGATCATCGAGACGGGCACTTCTCATGAGACGGGTAAAGAACGCCAGTTGTTCATCTCCCGCCATGGGAATAATGAACTGGATATCCGGATCACGCTGCAACAATAACCTGGCCGCCTCAGCAAAAGGAATACTGTTGTATTTCAGTTCGGACATTCTGCTGCCTGGCATAATAGCGATCACCGGCCTGTCCTTGTCCAGTCCAAGATTGTCCCGTGCAGCATTCATATCGGGTCTCATTGGAATCGCTTCAGCCAGAGGATGCCCGACACAAGTGACCGGTATACCCGCCTTTTTATAAATGATCTCTTCAAAAGGAAACAACACCAGAATACGTGAAACGGCTTCAGCAATTTTCTTGATACGGCCACTGCGCCATGCCCAGACAGACGGACTGACAAAATGTACAGTCCTGATTCCCGCCTTTTTCAGGGAAACTTCCAGATCGAGATTGAATTCAGGCGCATCAATGCCGACAAAAACATCCGGTTTTTCAGCCAGCAGATGATCGCGCAAATGATTGCGAATACCCCGGATTTCCCGATAATGCGCCAAGACCTCAAACAGACCGTTTACAGCCAGTTTTTCCATGGGCCAGTTGCTGACGAAATCGTATTTCGCCATCCGCGCCCCTCCTATCCCGTGCATCAGGGTATTGGGCAACTGGGGACGTAATGCCGACAACAGTGTCTCGCCGAGAATATCCCCAGATGTTTCTCCGGCAACCATGGCTATCGATCTCATCTGTCCGTTCCTTTCAAATACAGGGGACACAGCCTTTTTCCAGAGTTATCGCAACAATCCTCTTTGCGCCCCCTCAATAAAAGTATGCATCTGCCGGATATAATCGGCCGCTTCCTGCGAAGCGGCGGCCTCTTCCAGCAATCTGGACTTGGCTTCTTCAAGAGACAGGCCCGAACGGTAAACCGTCTTGTATGCCTTACGGATATCGGCAATCTGTTCCGTAGTGAAACCGCGACGTTTGAGTCCTACCGAATTGATACCATAAGTCGATGTCGGCGTTCCGGATACCATCAGGAAAGGCGCGATATCCTGGGATATATGTGAACCGAACCCTGTCATCGCATGATCCCCAACCCGGCAGAACTGGTGAATCAGCGTAAATCCTCCCAAAATAACCCAGTCGCCGATATGGACATGACCAGCCAGCTGCGCACTGTTGGCAAAAATCGTATGGCTTCCGACCTGGCAATCGTGAGCCAGATGCACATACGCCATGATCCAGTTGTCATTCCCCAGACGGGTGACACCTTCGTCCTGAACGGTTCCCAGATTGAATGTGCAGAATTCCCGAATGGTATTGCGATCACCGATTTCCAGTTTTGTCAGTTCTCCGGCATATTTTTTATCCTGCGGTACCCCCCCCAGAGAAGCAAACTGGAAAATGTGATTGTCCTCACCAATCGTCGTGTGTCCTTCGATAACGACATGAGGCCCGATCCTTGTCCGTGCCCCGATTCTGACATCCGGGCCGATAATCGAATAGGCACCGACTTCCACTGAACTGTCCAGCTCAGCATGTGGATCAATTATTGCAGTAGGATGAATGGCCATCAGGAATCTGCTTTCTGGGAGACTACACCGCCCCGAATGGCGCACATCAACTCGGCTTCGACCGCCAGCTGGCCATCCACCAGACCTCTCGTCCTGAATTTCCACATGCCTCTCGAGCTGCGGATCAGTTCCGCTTCCATGACAAGCTGGTCACCCGGTTCAACCGGACGTTTGAAACGGGCACTGTCAATCGTCGCGAAATAAACCACAGCATCCTTGTCCAGCTTGCTGTCATGTGACATGAAAGCGAAGATGGCTGCCGTTTGAGCCAATGCCTCGATAATCAGCACACCCGGCATTACCGGATGATTCGGAAAATGGCCGTTGAAAAATTCCTCGTTAGCCGTGACATTCTTGATGGCCGTAATCTTCTTACCCGCTTCCCAGTCCAGTACGCGATCAACCAGCAACATGGGATAACGATGAGGCAACAACTCCCTGATCTGATGAATATTCAAACTCTTCATTTTTTCGTTTTTGTTATTGATTGGATGGTTTTTTCAAGTTCACGGATTCTATCACGCATGGAACCCAGTTTTCGTGTCAGTACAGCCGTCTTTTCCCACTCGGCATGTTTGGCCAACGGATAAAAACCGGAATAAACACCGGGCTCTGTAACCGAACTTTGCACAACGCTGGCTGCCGTGATATGGACACCATCGGCAATAGTCAGATGTCCTCCGATCATGGCGGCACCGCCAACGGTACAGCGTTTGCCGAATATGGCACTTCCCGCTACACCGACACACCCCGCCATCGCCGAATTTTCACCGATATGACAGTTATGGCCTATCTGGATCTGATTATCCAGTTTGACACCATTCTCAATAACCGTATCCGACAGTGCCCCCCGATCCACCGTGGTATTGGCGCCGATCTGCACATCACTACCGATAATCACCCGTCCTGTCTGCGGAATCTTGACCCATACCCCATCTTCATTGGCGAATCCGAACCCTTCGCAACCGATAACGGCACCTGGACGCAACACACCCCGTTCACCGATTTCACAGCCCTGGAGGAATACAACCCGTGGAAAGAAATGACAGCCCGCGCCTATCCTCGCATTCTTTCCAATGAAACAGCCTGCTTCAATCAGACAGTTTTCTCCGATTTCTGCACCGGCTTCAATCGTGACGAAAGGACCAATCGTCGCACTGCGCGCTACTTTTGCGGAAGGATCGACAACCGCGCTGGAATGAATTCCGGCAATAGGTGGAACAGTTTTGAAACTCTCGAACAACTGCGCCGCATGGGCAAAATAGGCATAAGGGTTCTTGGTGACGATGCGAGAGCCTTTGAAAAGATCGCCGACAAGCTGATTGTCCCTGGGAGAAATGATCAATGCCGCTGCCTTGCACCGGCCAACTTCATGACGCAAACGGGGATTGGTCAGAAAAGTGATATGTTCGGAATCTGCATTATCCAGCGGGGCAAATCCTGTCACTTCGATACTGCCATCACCAATAAGTTGACCGCCGAAGCGGTCAACCAGTTCCTGAAGATTTATCGACATTCTGGTCAGTCTTGTTAGTTGTTAAGTGCTTTCAGTACCTGTTCAGTAATGTCAACACGCGGAGAAATATAAACGGCATCCTGCACGATCAGGTCATATTTCCCATCCTTGGCAATCTTGTTGATTTCCTTGTTGACCCTATCGAATACCTTGGCGATTTCTTCATTGCGGCGTTGCATGAAATCCTCACGGTAAGCACGCTGTTTACGCTGGAAATCCTGACTGAGATCGGCCAGTTCACGCTGGCGTTTGATCCGCTGCGATTCAGACAGAACAGGCATGTCCTTGTCCAGTTTCTCTCCCATGGATTTCAGCCGAGCCTGTGTATCCCGTAATTCCTTGTTCCGTTTCGAAAAATCGCTTTCCAGTTTTTTCTCGGCAGCCTTGGCCGGTGCGGATTCACTCATGATCCGGTCCGGATTGATGTAGCCGATCTTGTATTCCTGCGCATGAACCAGTCCAAAAGCACAAAAGCAGAATGCCAATACAGCCGCTTTTCTTGCAGTCATGAATGTTTTAGCAAAATTTTTCAAGTTGCTTCTCCAAAAAATAATCAACATTATGAATTATGCCACCAATTCCCTAGAAACCGGTACCCAGCTGGAACTGGAAAGCTTCTTTCCTGTCCCCTTCTTTCGCATTGAGAGGGAAGCCATAACTCAGTTTCAGCGGTCCAATTGGCGACACCCAACTTACACCAAACCCCGCCGAGTATCTCAAATCACCAAAATCAATATTTTGTTCATCCGTAAAAACATTACCACCGTCCAGGAAAGTAAACCAGCGCAACGTCCGGTCCCCTCCCATGCCTGGCATCGGGAACTGAAGCTCGACATTGCCGACAACCCGCTTGGTACCACCAAGATATTCACGATCACCATCATAATCATATTCGACCTGCCCCAGCGAAGAACTTTCATAACCGCGGACCGTCCCCATACCACCGGCATAGACATTCTTGAATACCGGATAAGGTTTTCCGCCAAGTCCTTTGCCGTAGTCAAACATACCATTCAGCGCCAGAGTGCCTCCTTCAAACATCGGGATGAAATACTGGTGCTGGTAGGATGCCTTGTAGTATTTCATGTCGCCCAGCATCGACACTTCAAGATTGGCCTTCTGGTACCGTCCTTTGGTCGGCACCAGTGAACTGTCCCTGCTGTCCCTTGCCCATGCGACCGTCAACGGTATGGCATAGGCACTGGCACTGTCCCCGTCACCGAAGTCTCTGACGAAATCCTTGTAACGTTCCGGACTGTCCCAATAGACATCCATTGCCGTTCTTTCGACACCGACCCCGAAGAAAACCCGATCCACTTCGGTAAACGGCACACCGAACTTGACATTGGCGCCCAACGTCTCGACCTTGTAATCGTTATCGTTGATCAAAGGCGGCCGGATCGTCCGGTAAAACAGCTCATAACGACGACTGATTCCATCGTCCGTGAAATAAGGTGTATTCTGCGTCAGTGCGATGGTACGATAACGTTTGCTGGTATTGACCGTCAGGGCGACATCATTACCGGTTCCCGCAAAATTCTGCTGTTCAATGGATCCCGACAAAAGCAGCTTGTCTTCCTGCGAAAAGCCGGCTCCCAACATGAGATTACCGGTCGGTTTTTCAACCACTTTCATATTGACATCAACCTGATCGACGGTTCCGGGTACTTCCGGTGTTTCAACCGAAACCTCCGTGAAAAAGCCGAGACGGTCCACCCGGTCACGGGACAGTTTGATATTCTTGCCGTCATACCAGGATCCTTCCATCTGTCGGAATTCTCTGCGGATAACCTCGTCACGGGTTTTGGTATTTCCGGCAATATTGATTTGCCGAACATAAACCCGCTTGCCCGGATCAATGAAGATGGTAAAAGCGACTTCTTTCTTTTCCTTGTCGATGTCCGGCTGGGGATTGACATTGGCAAAGGCATACCCGAAATTACCCAGATAGTCAGAAATTTTCTTGGAGCTTGCCGTCAGTTTTTCACCGGAATAAATATCGCCCTTTTTCAATTCGACCAGTGACTTGATCTCATCTTCACGGCCAAAAAGTTCCCCTTCCAGGTGAATATCGGAGACGGTGAATTTGTCGCCCTCATTGATATTCAACGTGATATAAATATCTTTCTTGTCGCTGGTAATCGACACCTGTGTCGATTCAACCTGCATTTCGATATAACCGTTGTTCTGATAAAACGATTTCAGCGCTTCAATATCACCGGTCAGCTTTTCCTTCGAATACTGGTCGGCCCGTGTATACCAGGTAAACCATCCCGGTGTACGCAATTTGATCCTGTCCATCAATTCCTTGTCGGAAAACGCCTTGTTTCCGACAAACTTGATTTCCTTGATGCGTGACACCTCTCCTTCGTCAACCGTAAAATTGACTGCGACCCTGTTCCTTTCGACAGGCGTAATGGTTGTCGTGATCTGGACGCCATAAAGCCCACGCGACATGTACTGCCGTTTCAGTTCCTGTTCCGCCCTGTCAACCAGCGCCCTGTCATAAATACGTGCCTCGCCGAGACCGACATCCTTTAAGGACTTGATCAGCATTTCCTTGTCGAATTCTTTCGCTCCGGTGAAGTCGACACTGGCAATTGCCGGCCTTTCCTCAACAATGACCACCAGAATATCACCTTCCGCATCGATTCTGACGTCCTTGAAAAAACCGGTCGCATAAAGCGCCTTGATAGCCGATGCAGCCTTTTCATCGGAAAACGTATCCCCGACTCTCACGGGAAGATAATTAAAAACCGTACCGGCTTCCGTACGCTGGATTCCTTCAACGCGAATGTCTTTAACGGTAAAGGGCTCTATTGCCAATGCATGACCGGAATACAGGATCGCACTTGCGGCAGCCAGAACCGACAAGCGAAAAGGTAAACAACGATGAAATAATTTCATGAATCTCATTTAAAGATGCAAACAGAGATATCCATCCATACTGTTAATCATCATTCAGAAAAAAAGACGGACGACATCATTAAAAACGGCAATCAGCAACAATATTCCCAGGATGCCCATTCCGATTTTATAACCTATCGTTGCCACTTTTTCAGGAATGGAACCACCCGTCACAACTTCCACAGCATAATACAGCAAAAGACCACCATCCAACACAGGTATGGGCAGCAAATTCATCACCCCGATACTGATGCTGATAAAAACAATAAAATGCAGATAACGAATCAGGCCGGCACGTGCCGTCTGCCCCGCATAATCGGCTATGGCAATGGGACCGGTAATATTTTTCAGCGAAACATCACCTGTTATCATTTTTCCGATCATTTTCACCGTAATAACCGATGTTTCCCATGTTTTGCTGATGCCTTCGGCCAATGCGACAGGAACACTGTAACTCAACACCGTCATCTCAGGCATGACAGAAACCATGGCATCCATTTTGCCGACAAGCTGGTCTTTTTCCGGCCTGGCTGCAGGAGTCAACGAAACGGCAACGGACCGACCATTCCTCATGACTTCCAGAGCCATGGGTTTGCCGGGAGAATTCCGTACGGCAATAATCAGGGCCAATGAGTCAATAACCGGATTTCCATCTATCCCGATAACCCTATCCCCTTTTTTCAAGCCCGCTTTTTCCGCTATGCCTCCCGCTTCGACAGCGGCTATCACAGCCGGAGGCCGCTCAACGGACAACCCCAGTTTCCCAATAAAATCCTTGTCAACATCTTCTATCGACAGATGATCTGTCGGCAGAATGACCGTAACAGGCCCGGTTTTGTCATCATCGTTCTTGTCATGCTTTACATACGTCAGCGAAACGGCCGGACGTTCTTCCATCAGAACTTCCGTCATCTTCCATCGCACCTGTTGCCAGTTATGGATCGGCATGTCATCAATGGCCACTATGGTTTCTCCACCTCTCAGGCCTGCCCTGTAGGCTACGGTATTTTCAGGAATCTCCCGAAGCCTGGCCACAGGTTCCGGCATACCATAAATATACAATCCGGTCAGCACAACAATCGCCAGTATGAAATTGGCCAACGGACCTGCCACCACAATAGCCATACGGCGCCATACATTCTGGCTCGTAAATTCCCGCTTTCTGTCTTCTTCAGAGACTGTCCCCAAATCATCCGATCTTGCATCCAGAAGCTTGACATACCCTCCAAGCGGCAATGCCGAAATGGCCCACTCCGTTTTATCCGGCCCGAATTCGCGACTGAAAAGGACCTTGCCCATCCCCAATGAAAATCGCAGAACCTTGACATTGCACAGACGTGCCATCCAGTAATGACCCAGTTCATGAATGACAATCAATACAGACAGCGCAAGTATAAAAGCCAGTATTGTTTGAATGATTATCATTGCAAAATCAGACTCGTGGCGACCGTCCGGGCAGCCCGGTCATGCATCAAAACGCTGTCGATTCCCGTAATCGAACTTTCTGTTGTCACTTTGTCCAGCACACGTGCGACGACGTCGTCAATACGACGGAAACTGATACGCTGATCCAGAAAAGCCTGAACGGCCACTTCATTGGCGGCATTGAGAATCGCAGGAGTTGCCCCACCTGTTTTCAGCGCTTCATACGCGAGCTTCAGACACGGAAAACGTACGAAATCCGGAGACTCGAATTGCAAGGTACCGATTCTCGCCAGATCCAGTGGAGTGACACCGGAAAACATCCGGTCCGGATAGGCAAGCGCATGTGCAATCGGAATCCTCATATCCGGATTGCCCAGTTGCGCGATAACCGACCCATCGATATAAGAAACCATGGAGTGAATAACACTTTGAGGATGTATAACGACTTCAATCTGGCTGGCCGGAATACCGAAAAGCCAGTGCGCTTCAATAACCTCGAGTCCCTTGTTCATCATCGTTGCCGAATCAACGGATATTTTCCTGCCCATGACCCAACGCGGATGAGCGATTGCCTGTTCCGGTGTAACACTATCGAGTGTATCGACAGGTCTGTGAAGAAAGGGACCTCCCGATGCCGTCAGCAGAATCTTGGAAACGCCATGTTCGTTCGGAAAACGCTTATGCTGCGCCGGCAGGCACTGGAAAATGGCATTGTGCTCACTGTCAATCGGCAGAAGCGTTGCGCCACTGGCGATGACCGTATCGATAAAGAGCTGGCCTGACATAACCAGTGCTTCCTTGTTGGCCAACATGACCTTTTTCCCTGCACGGGCCGCGGCCAGGGCAGGAGCAAGCCCTGCTGCACCGACAATAGCAGCCATAACAGCATCGCACTGCGAAGAAGCCGCGACGTCGCACAATGCTTTTTCACCATGGAAAACTTCTGTCCCGATACCTTTTGCACGCAACTTTTTTTCCAGTATCAGGGCATCCGCTGCCGTCCCGACCACGGCGACTTCCGGACAGAATTGCACACATTGCCGAAACAGCTCATCGATACGTCTGTTCGCTGTCAGTGCATGAACGACATATTGCTCACCATGCCGGGACAAGACATCCAATGTGGACACACCAATAGAGCCTGTAGACCCCAGTACAGTGATACGCTGCGGATTTGCTGTCATGATTTACAACCACACTCCCAACAAAACAGCCAGTGGCAACACGGGAATCAGCGAGTCAATCCGGTCCAGAACTCCACCATGTCCCGGCAACAGATTGCTGCTGTCCTTGAATCCCCTGCGCCGTTTCAGCTTCGATTCCAGCAGATCACCGACAATGCTCAGCGCCACCAGCAGAACCAGACCAGCCAGCATGGCAACCGAACCATAGCGTACATATATCCTCCATGCAATATTGTCCTCCAGCGGAATCAGCCATACCACCACCACGGCTGCCACGATCACCGCACACAATCCCCCTACCACTCCTTCCCAGGTCTTGCCGGGAGAAATCGCGGGAGCCAGTTTGCGTTTTCCAAACGCTCTTCCGGCAAAATAGGCACCGATATCGGCCAGCCAGACAATCATCAGAATCGAAAGCAGCAGTACAGCAGAGCGGATGTACAGAACATATACGGAAAGGGAACTTCCCAGAATCGATAACCAGTAAAGCAGCTGATACAGATAAGCCATAACCGTACCGGGTTTCGGCAACTCGCGAAACAGGGAAGGAATGAGAAAAAGAATCCAGATCGCCACCGACGCCACGATACACAGGACATAAGCATCTTCAGGAAACCACAACAGCGCCACGATAAAAACGATTCCGGAAACCGCCGCCATCACAAACGGATGACGGTTTTCGAACAGCCGCGCATTTTCCCACGACGCCGCGCAGAAAAACACCAGAAGGAAAAGGCCAAACAGCCTACTGCTTTGCGACCATAAAACCAGAAACAGAACCGCTGCAAGGCAGATGGCAGTATATATGCGTTTTTTCAGCATCGATCATATCACCAGTTGTTCACTTGTCTTCCCGAATCGTCTTTCCCTGGACTTAAAAGACAGAATTGCCTTTTCCAGCTCCCTGTCATCGAAATCGGGCCAGTATATATCAGTAAAGTATAACTCGGTATAAGCCAACTGCCAGAGGAGAAAGTTGGATATCCGTTTTTCTCCGCCGGTACGGATGAACAGATCGGGATCAGGAGCGTAAGACAGCGCAAGATAGGAAGCGAGTCGTTTCTCTGTCATTTCCGCCATTCCAATACCATCTTGCGACATCCTCCTGACCGCCTGCAGTATGTCCCACCGTCCACCATAATTGGCACATACCGTCAATGTCAATGCCGTATTGGCCGATGTCCTATCCTGTGCCCGTGCAATCGCCTCCTGGAGATTCGAATCGAAACGGCTGATATCGCCAATGACATTCAACCGGATATTGTTTGCATCCAATCTGTCCGTTTCTTTTTCAAGAGTGGACAGAAACAGATTCATCAGAAAACCGACTTCCTCACTGGGTCTGCTCCAGTTCTCCGAACTGAACGCAAAGACCGTCAAATAAGGAATTCCGCGTGAAATACACCCTTCAATGGTACGCCTGATGGCCTCGACACCCTTGGCATGTCCGGCTACACGCGGTAAAAAACGCTTTTTCGCCCAACGACCATTGCCATCCATTACGACGGCAATATGTCGGGGCATGACAACCTTACCGGAAACAATATTGTCGGACATGTCTGAAATGACGAATCCGTCAAACGGTCATGACTTCTTTTTCTTTTTCAGTCAACAGTTTGTCGATTTGCTGAACGAACCTGTCCGTCAATTTCTGGATATCGTCCTGAGCACGACGTTCGTCATCTTCCGAACATTCCTTATCCTTGACCATTTTCTTCAGTGATTCGTTGGCGTCGCGGCGGATATTGCGGACAGCTACCTTGGCATCCTCACCTTCCGTTTTGACCAGTTTGACCATTTCCTTGCGACGTTCCTCGGTCAACGGAGGAGTCGGTACACGAATAATATCGCCGACAGAAGATGGATTCAGGCCAAGATCGGAGTCACGAATGGCTTTTTCGATAACACTGACCATCTTTTTTTCCCAAGGCTGAACCGAAATGGTTCGCGCATCGATCAGAGTGACATTGGCGACCTGGCTGATCTGGGTAGGAGAACCGTAATAATCGACTTGAATATGGTCGAGAATGCCGGTATGAGCGCGGCCAGTACGTACCTTGGCCAGATCGGCTTTCAGCGATTCGACCGATTTGTTCATTTTCTGTTCGGCATTTTTTTTCACTTCGGCAATATTCATGAAACACCCTCTTGCAAAATATTCAGTAAAAAGCCATTAGGCACTGGCATTATATCGGTTCTGTTTCAAATATGGACAAGTGTTCCCTCATCTTCACCAAGAAGAACCCGCTTTAAGGCGCCATGCTTGAGAATCGAGAATATCTTGATCGGCAATTTCTGATCGCGACATAATGCAAAAGCGGCAGCATCCATCACCTCAAGATGTTTTTCGATCGCTTCATCGAAAGTGATATGTGAATACCGCGTTGCAGAGGTATCTTTCATCGGATCCGCACTGTACACGCCGTCGACCTTGGTTGCCTTCAGAACGATTTCCGCCCCCATTTCCGCACCGCGCAATGCTGCTGCGGTATCCGTCGTAAAGAAAGGATTGCCCGTTCCGGCAGCAAAGACAACAACCTTGCCTTCTTCAAGGTACTGAAGCGCTTTCGGCCGCACATAGGATTCGACAACCTGATCGATACCGATGGCAGACATGACACGTGCTGTCAGCCCGGCCTGCTCCATGGCATCGGCCAGCGCCAGCGAATTGATTACGGTAGCCAGCATTCCCATATAATCGGCTGTCGCACGGTCCATTCCCTTGGCACCCGGAGCGACACCACGGAAAATATTGCCGCCACCGATCACGATGGCCATTTCCACTCCCAGATTTGCAGCGTCAACCACATCACCGACCATTTGCTCAATGGAAGCACGATTGATGCCGAACTGGTCTTCCCCCATAAGAGCCTCACCTGACAATTTCAGAAGAACCCGCTTGTAAAGTGGACTGGTCATACCCTGAATTCCTTATCTTGCAGCCTAAAAATGAAAAATAACAAAACCTTACAAAAACGGGCCTTTCGGCCCGTTTGAAAGCATCAAGCTTTGGCTGCCGCCATTTGCGCGGCAACTTCCGCGGCAAAGTCGTCCGATTTTTTCTCCAGACCTTCACCGACAACATACAACGTATAAGACTTGATCGTTGTATTTTTTTCTTTCAGCATCTGGCCGACAGACTGTTTGTCATTTTTGACAAAAGGCTGATTCAGCAGGGAAACTTCCTTCAGGAATTTCTGAACGGAACCTTCGATACGACGGGCGATGATATCGGCTGGCTGAGCCTTCTTGCCTTCCGCAACCGCCTTGGCTGAATCTTCCTCGGCCTTTTGCTGGGCAATCGAACGTTCTCTTTCAATCAATGCCGGATTAACCTGTTCGGCCGACAATGCAGCGGGTTTCATGGCCGCGATATGCATCGCGACATCCTTGCCGACCTGCTCGTCCGGGCCATCGTATTCCACAATGACGCCAATACGGGAACCATGCAGGTATGAAGCGATTTTCGCATCCGTCTGGTGACGTGCAAAACGCCGGATGGACATGTTTTCTCCTATACGGCCGATCAGATCCTTGCGCTGTTCATCCACCGTCTTTCCATCCATAGGCAAAGCAGACAACGCCGCCACGTCGGCAGGATTGTCATTCGCCACCAGTTTGGCACATGCATTGGCCAATGCAATGAAATCATCATTTTTCGTGACGAAATCGGTTTCGCAGTTTACTTCGACAATAGATGCCGCATTCCCATCCACATGAATGGCGATGACCCCTTCAGCGGCGATACGACTGGACGCTTTCGAAGCCTTGTTGCCCAGTTTGACCCGCAGGATATCTTCCGCTTTCTGAATATCACCATTCGCCTCGGTCAATGCTTTTTTACATTCCATCATCGGGGCGTCGGTTTTCGCACGCAGCTGGCCTACCATAGCTGCTGTAATGACTGCCATACTGTTCTCCTTGCTAAGGGGGCAGACGCCCCCGTTTTTACTGAATATTTTTTACGAATCATTCCGGATCGGCTCCGGAATGACGCACATCATCATTTGCCTTCTTCAACGACTTCCTCGCCCTTTACTGCTTCCAGAACGTCCTGCATGGCACTGGCACGTCCCTCAAGAATCGCATCGGCGACGCCGCGAGCATAAAGCTGGATCGCCTTGGAAGAATCGTCATTGCCCGGAATGACGTAAGCCAGTCCTTCTGGCGAATGATTGGTATCGACTACACCGATAACAGGAATGCCGAGTTTGGCAGCTTCGGTAACAGCGCCCTTGTGATAACCGACGTCAACGACGAAAAGCGCATCAGGCAGACCATTCATATCCTTGATACCGCCAATGGATTTCTGCAATTTGGCAACTTCACGCTGGAACATCAGCCCCTCTTTTTTGCTCATCTTGTCGACAGTGCCGTCTTCGATGGCAGCTTCCATATCCTTTAAGCGTTTGATGGAAGTCCGGATCGTTTTGAAATTGGTCAGCATTCCTCCCAGCCAGCGCTGGTCGACATAAGGCATACCGGCACGCTGTGCTTCGCTGGCGATGATGTCGCGGGCCTGTCGTTTTGTTCCGACCATCAGGATGGTACCGCGGTTGGCTGCCAACTGGCGGATGTAATTCATCGCGTCGTTATACATTGCCAGAGTTTTTTCAAGATTGACAATGTGGATTTTGTTGCGATGCCCAAAGATGAAAGGAGCCATCTTTGGGTTCCAGAAACGGGTCTGGTGGCCGAAATGAACACCGGCTTCCAGCATTTCACGCATGGTAACGGACATAATAATCTCCAGGGTTAGGTCTTGAATTCGCCCAAGAACCCGTCTGGCGGGCACCCTTTCAGGCCGAATTCGCGATTTACAGTTAAAAAACAATAAGGTCTTGAAAACTTTCAAGAGTTCACCATTGTACTGTAAAAACAAATCCGCTTGAAGTGACTAAATGACAAAAAGAGACGAAAACGTGATACAAAATTCTTTTTCCACAAGCGCCATTACCGGATAATGACCATATAACTGAATTTTCACCCATTCCCGGATCTTCTTATGAATGCTCTTTACTCCATTGACGCCGTCCGTACCCTTGAACAGGCTGCCCTTGCCGATCTGCCGACTGGAACGCTGATGCAGAGAGCCGGCAGACAGGCCGCTACACTTGCCATGTCACTTCTGTCAGACCTTCCGGAAAAACAGAAAACGGTACTGGTTCTGGCAGGCCCCGGGAACAATGGGGGCGACGCGCTTGAAATGGCCACCCTGCTCGCCGATTCAGGCATTTCCGTTTCCGTTCTTCTGGTTTCCAACCGCAAGAAAAATGAACCGGAAGAAGCTCGTCTGGCCAGACAAAAAGCCATAAAAAGCGCCATCCACTGGGAAGATGCCCTTTCCATCAAAACCACGCTTGAATCACTGAGAAAAAGAAACTGGTCCCTCATCGTGGATGGCATGTTCGGCATCGGTCTGAAAGAAGCGTTGACCGGCAACCGAAGCGAACTGGTCGAAACCGTCAATACATTTTCATGTCCTGTCCTTGCACTGGATGTTCCAAGCGGTCTGAATGCAGATACAGGCAATGTCGTCGGTCAGGATGCCGTGGCCATTAAGGCAACTCACACGATCACATTTCTCGCCGACAAACCGGGACTGCATACCGGCAAAGGCCGCGACTATGCCGGTCAGGTACATGTCGCCCCGCTGGATGTCGATAAAAAATATTTTCCCGAGACCCGGTGCTGGTTGAATTCTCCAAAATTGTTTAGTCGTTTGCTTGCCCCCCGGCTTCACGACACGCACAAAGGCAGCTATGGACGTATCGCCATTGTAGGCGGAGCCGACGGAATGGCAGGTGCTCCGGTTCTGGCCGCAAGGACAGCACTCTATACGGGCTCAGGTTTGTGCTATGCCGTTTATCTGAAAAATCCGCCTGTTTATGACCCTGTCACACCGGAATTGATGTTCAGGGCCGCTCATCAATACGATTTCTCATCAGACGTCATTGTCATCGGCCCCGGACTGGGCAAATCCCCTGTCGCCAGAGAATATGTCGAAAAAACCATCGAATCCGGCAAACCGGCTTTATTCGATGCCGATGCCCTGAATATTCTGGCGGAGAGTGTCGAATTGCAAGAAAGTCTTGCCGATCGTTCCCCGCCTTCGGTTATCACTCCCCACCCGCTTGAAGCAGCACGTCTTCTCGGAACAGACAGTATATCCATTCAGTCCGACAGACTGAAAGCAGCCATGCAGCTTGCCACGAAATTCAATGCCATCGCCATTCTGAAAGGATCGGGAACGGTTATCTGTTCTCCCGATGGAAAAACCGTCATCAACCCCACCGGAAATCCGGGGCTGGCGACAGCCGGTACCGGTGATGTTCTGTCCGGCATGACAGGAAGTTTGATAGCGCAGGGCTGGCCCGCGTGGGAGGCGGCATTGGCTGCCGTCTGGCTGCATGGAAAAGCTGCCGACATTCTGGAAAAGGAACATCGCGGCTGCATTGGCATAACGGCTGGGGAAATCGCTCCGGTGGCCCGTAATCTGCTCAATGAATGTATCGCAAAAAAATAATGAAAAAGCCCCGGAACCCGGGGCTTTTCGATTTCAACAGAACTTCAGTGCGTCACCACACTACCGCCACTGGCATTTTCGGATTTTTCTGCAGTGACAGGAACAGCAGCCGGTTCTTCCGTAATGGGTTCCGGTTGGCGTTCCAGTGCGATTTCCCAGACCTTGTCGATCCAGCGTACCGGAATGATCTCCAGCTTGTTTTTGACATTGTCGGGAATTTCCACGAGATCTTTCACATTTTCCTGTGGAATGATCACTTTCTTGATCCCGCCCCGCAACGCAGCCAGCAGTTTTTCCTTCAGGCCACCGATCGGGAGCACCTCGCCGCGCAAGGTAATTTCACCTGTCATCGCGACATCAGCCCTGACCGGAATACCACTGAAAACGGATACCAGTGCCGTTGCCATCGAAATACCCGCGGACGGTCCGTCTTTCGGAGTCGCTCCTTCCGGTACATGGATATGGATATCCTTTTTCTCGAAAGCCTCGTTTCTGATACCCAGATTGTTGGCCCGACTGCGCACTACCGTTCTGGCCGCCTCGATAGACTCTTTCATGACATCGCCCAAGGTACCCGTCCGGATAATCTGGCCCTTTCCGGGAACGGTGACCGCTTCCACGGTCAGCAGTTCCCCGCCGACTTCCGTCCATGCCAGACCGGTCACTTCACCGATCTGGTTTTCCTTTTCGGCAATACCGAAATCGAACTGACGGACACCGAGGAATTTGTCGATATTCTTGGGAGTCACGACAATTCTGCGATTCTGTTTTTTCAATAACAGCATCTTGACGACCTTGCGGCAGATTTTGGAAATCTCCCGTTCAAGTGCGCGTACACCGGCTTCCCGTGTGTAATAACGGATAATGTCACGAATAGCCGCTTCGGTAATCGAGAGCTCCGTTTCTTTCAGACCATTGCCCTTCATCTGTTTAGGCAACAGATAACGTTGTGCAATGCTCGTTTTCTCGTCTTCCGTATAACCGGACAGGCGGATGACTTCCATTCTGTCCAGAAGGGCAGGCGGAATATTGTAGGAATTGGATGTTGCGATAAACATCACATCAGACAAGTCGAAATCCACCTCGACATAGTGATCGGAAAACGTATGATTCTGTTCCGGATCCAGCACTTCCAGCAACGCCGCTGCCGGATCTCCCCTGAAATCGGCACCGATCTTGTCCACCTCATCCAGCAGGAAAAGCGGATTGCGCACACCGGCCTTGACCAGGCTCTGCAAAATCTTGCCGGGCATGGCTCCGATATAGGTACGGCGGTGCCCGCGGATCTCCGCCTCATCACGGACTCCCCCCAGAGCCATTCGTACATACTTGCGGTTGGTTGCGCGTGCTATGGACTGTCCGAGAGAAGTCTTGCCTACCCCAGGAGGTCCGACAAAACACAGAATAGGTGCCTTGACCTTGTCAACTCTCTGCTGAACGGCAAGATATTCCAGAATACGTTCCTTGACTCTTTCCAGTCCGTAGTGATCGTTATCCAGAACTTTTTCCGCATTGGCAAGATCGTTGTTGACTTTGGACTTCTTCCGCCAGGGCAGTGAAACCAGCGTCTCAATATAATTGCGCACGACTGTCGCTTCCGCCGACATCGGAGACATGGACTTCAGCTTCCTCAACTCGCCCATCGCCTTGTCTTTCGCTTCCTTGGGCATTTTGGCTGCCGTAATCCGTTTTTCCAGTTCTTCAAGATCGGCACCCTCTTCTCCTTCACCCAATTCACGCTGGATAGCCTTGACCTGTTCATTCAGGTAATACTCACGCTGCGATTTTTCCATCTGGCGTTTGACGCGACCACGAATACGCTTTTCGACCTGCATGATATCGAGTTCGCTTTCAAGTCTTTCCAGAAGATATTCAAGACGTCTCTCGATATCGACCATCTCGAGAACCACCTGTTTCTGCTCCAGTTTCAACGGCAAATGAGCGGCAATCGTATCGGCGAACCGACCTGGCTCGTCAATGGAAGACAATGATGCGACGACTTCCTGCGGAATCTTTTTGTTCAATTTGACGTACTGTTCGAACTGCTGAACAATGGCGCGCCTCATGGCTTCGATTTCAGGTTCATTTTCGCCGACCGAATCCACAGGCAGTATATCGGCCAGCAAATGATTTTCGCCGGCTTCGACATGCGATATCCTGGCGCGCTGCACGCCTTCGACCAGCACCTTGACTGTTCCGTCAGGCAGCTTGAGCATTTGCAATACGGTCGCGATACACCCTATTTCATAAATATCTTCTGCAGTCGGTTCATCTTTCGCGGCCGTTTTCTGTGCAGCGAGCATAATGGTTTTTTCGGTTTCCATTGCCGTTTCAAGCGCATGAATCGACTTGGGCCTTCCCACGAAAAGCGGGATAACCATGTGCGGAAAAACGACGACGTCCCGCAATGGAAGCAATGGAAATCTAGACGGCTTTGTATCAATAGAAGTCATCATGACAAACCTTATGTAATGAGCATAATGATGATATTGGCCTTATTCTGGAAATTACAAGGCCAAATATCGAAAAATTCACTGAAAAGCTGGGTGACAGACATACAAGTCTTTGCCACCAAAAGCGAAAATACACTGACCAGCCAGACAGCTCCAAACACGATCAGTTCTGAGCGACAATTTTCTGTTTATCCTGATAAATCAATAAAGGTTTTGATTCATTTGTCACGGTGTTTTCGTCAATGACAACCTTGATGACATTTTTTTCTGTCGGCAAATCGTACATGACGTCAAGCAGCAGCTGTTCCATAATGGAACGGAGTCCGCGAGCGCCAGTTTTGCGTTCCAGTGCCTTTCGGGCAATGGCATGAAGTGCTTCAGGCCGTATTTCAAGCTCTGCGCCTTCCATTTCAAGAAGCTTCGTATATTGTTTTACCAACGCGTTTTTAGGTTTAACGAGAATATCGATCAATGCATCTTCTGTCAGATCGTTCAGAACCGCAACGACAGGAAGACGCCCGATCAATTCCGGAATCAGTCCGAATTTTATCAAATCTTCCGGTTCGACGTTCAGGAGTATCTCGTTTCCGGTATTCTCACTCGGACTTTTTACCGTCGCCGAAAATCCGATACCGCCCTTTTCAGACCGGTTTGCAATGATCTTGCTCAATCCATCGAATGCGCCACCGCAAATGAACATGATATTTGACGTATCGACCTGGATGAAATCCTGATTCGGATGTTTGCGTCCACCCTGTGGCGGAACGGATGCCATCGTGCCTTCCACCAGCTTGAGAAGAGCCTGCTGCACACCCTCGCCTGACACGTCACGAGTGATGGAAGGATTATCCGATTTTCTGGAAATCTTATCAATTTCATCAATATAAACGATGCCTCTCTGGGCTTTTTCGACATCGTAATCGCAATTCTGAAGCAGTTTCTGGATAATGTTCTCGACATCCTCCCCGACATAACCGGCTTCCGTCAACGTAGTGGCATCCGCGATGACGAACGGAACATTGAGCATTCGTGCCAACGTTTGCGCCAGAAGCGTTTTACCCGATCCCGTAGGGCCGACCAGCAGGATGTTGCTTTTAGCCAGTTCGACATCATCGTTTTTTCCGCCATAGTATTTCAGGCGTTTGTAATGATTGTAAACGGCGACAGAAAGTATTTTTTTCGCCTGTTCCTGCCCGATAACATACTGATCCAGCAAATTGCAGATTTCTTTGGGTGTCGGCAATTCGGAACCGTTTTCCTTGTCCTGTCCAGAAGAAAGCAATTCTTCACGAATAATGTCATTGCATAAATCAATACACTCGTCACAAATATAGACAGAGGGTCCCGCAATCAGCTTTTTCACTTCGTTCTGGCTTTTTCCGCAAAACGAGCAATAAAGCATTTTTTCGGTAGATGTAGATTTGTTTTCCGACATGAGTATATGAACAGGTATAAGATTTAATATAAAAAATGACGGTTAGAAAGATAACACAAACCGCAAATTCTGACAGTGTGCATCGAAAAAAACGCCCGAACATCAAGTTCGGGCCTTCAACACAAAGCCTTCAGTCAGTTTCGACTGACCAGTACTTCATCGATCAGTCCATAATCTTTTGCTTCAGCAGCAGACATGAAATTGTCTCGTTCGGTATCCCGGGCAATCTGTTCGACGGGTTTGCCGGTATTGCCGGCCAGAATGCTGTTTAAACGTTCGCGGAGATAAAGAATCTCCCGTGCATGTATCTCGATATCAGTTGCCTGCCCCTGTGCTCCTCCTGAAGGCTGGTGAATCATGATACGGGAATTCGGCAGCGAAAACCGTTTGCCTTTTGCCCCGGCAGCCAGAAGAAAAGCGCCCATCGATGCAGCCAGTCCGGTACACAATGTCGAAACCTGTGGCCGGATGAACTGCATCGTATCGTAAATCGCCATACCGGCCGAAACAGAACCGCCCGGTGAATTGATATACAGGGAAATATCCTTTTCCGGATTTTCACTTTCCAGAAACAGCAACTGGGCAACGATCAGATTGGCACTCTGATCGGTTACCGGCCCGACAAGAAAAATGATTCTTTCTTTCAGCAACCGGGAGTAAATGTCAAAAGCCCTTTCTCCACGGCCACTCTGTTCAATCACCATGGGGATCATGCCCAACATTCTGGCATCCAGTGCAGAATCATGAAACTGTGTCATTTGCTATTCCTGTCTAAATAGATGAAAATCCGGAACTTTCGTATTACATTTGCTGAGCCATGAGTTCATCGAACGGCACTTCTTTCTCAACAACCTTGGCTTTGCCGAAAACATAATCCATCGCGTTTTCTTCCATCAGCATCGCTTCCAGCTCCTTGCGGCGGCCGGGTTCATTCAGATAATAATCGATGACCATCTGCGGATTTTCGTAACTGGAAGCAATTTCGGTGGCTCTTTCTTTCAGTTTATCAGCAGAGACCGCCAGAACATTGTCTTTCATCAATTCGCCCAGAATCATGCCGAGACGAACCCGTTTTTCAGCCTGTGCCGTAAACAGTTCCGGAGGCAAGGCAACATCCTTGTGGGACGGATTGCGGACAGCCAGATCCCGTCGTGTCAACTCGGTCAATTCGCCGATTTCCTGCTTGACCAGCGATTGCGGAATATCGAATTCGGACACCTTGATCAAGGCATCCATGACACGATTCTTGTTGATGGCGATCAGGCGATTCTTGACTTCACGCTGCAGATTGGTCTTGATGTCTTCACGCAATTTTTCAACACTGCCATCCTTGACACCAAGTGCCTTGGCAAATTCCTCATTGACTTCAGGCAAATGTGCCCATTCGATTTTCTTGACCTCAACAGTGAATTCCGATGTTTTACCGGCCACATCCTTGCCATGATAGTTTTCCGGGAAAGTCAGTGGAAAGACTTTTGTTTCACCTGTCTTCATCCCCCGGATAGCATCCTCGAATTCCGGCAGCATCTGTTTTTCGCCGAGGACAAAGGGGAAGTTTTCCGCTTTGCCGCCTTCGAATTCAACACCGTCGATACGACCGGTAAAATCGATCGTCACACGGTCGCCATCTTCCGCTACAACGCTGCCGTTACCTTTTCCGTGTTCACTGTCTTCTCCCTTGACATGAAAGTGTGCCTGACGTTTTCTCAGGATATCAATGGTTCTGTCCACTTCGGCATCCGTGACACCGGCAACGGCTTTTTCCAGCTCAATCGTTCCCAGATCGCCAATCTTGACTTCAGGATAAACTTCGAAAATGGCATAAAATGCCACTTCGTCCTGCGCAACATCATCACCTGTTTTTTCCTCAAAACGCGGAGCGCCCGCGATCTGGAGTCCATTGTCCTGAACAGCCTTGCTGAAAGCCGCTCCCACTTTGTGATTGATGACTTCATTCTGGATCTGCGCGCCGTACATCTGCGCGACCATCTTCATCGGAACCTTGCCAGGCCTGAAACCTGGAGCTTTGGCAGTACGTGCACGTTCTTTCAAACGTTTTTCCACTTCGGTCGTAATGTCAGTAACGGGGATGGTAATCGTCAGACGTCTTTCGAGCTTTTCCAGGTTTTCAACAGCGTTTGCCATGTATCTATTCCAAAAAATCGTGGCTTGAAACCGGCAGACCGGTCCCGAACCGTTTCTTATTTGTTAAAAAAATAAACATGCCTCTTGTCAGGCCGTACCCGCCCCAGGCGCGTACAGACTCAAACAAAAGGCAATTATCCATAAAAACAGTTCGACATTTTATCCGAAATTGATGAATTGCAGCAAAATTCCGTTGATAACATTCAAAAACAGGAAAAAGAGGAGCCGTTTGTGGAAACATCATCATCTTTTTCCACAAAGACCGTTATTGCGACCTTTTCTCATTCACCATTTGTGAGATGAGTCCATTTACATTAGAATGTCTTGTTTTTACAGGACCGAATTATTCTATATTGTCTTGAAAAGCCGGTCACCTGTTGAATAACCAAGAGGACGATTTATGACTCACGTTGTCACCGACGCCTGCGTGCTTTGTAAATACACTGACTGTGTGGATGTGTGCCCTGTCGACTGTTTCCACGAAGGCCCCAATACATTGGTGATCAATCCGAACGAGTGTATTGATTGTGCAGTTTGTGTACCGGAATGTCCTACCGAAGCCATTTTTGCTGAAGAGGATGTCCCTGCCGACCAGCAGGAATATATTGTACTGAATGCCGAACTCTCGCAAAAGTGGCCGACGATAACCCGTTCCAGGGATCCATTGCCTGACGCAGACAAATGGAAAGACGTCAAAAACAAGATTATTCATTTGATTAAATAAATTTCTCTCAACACCTCGTACTGTCGTTGTCCGGATGTCATGTCGTTTCTTTCATGGCATCTTTTCGTCAGACAACCGGTCTTACACAGGAATCTTAGCAATAATGGAAGCCAAAGTTGACAATATGCCAATTGAAGCCGATGCCGTCATCGTCGGTGCGGGCCCCGTAGGTCTGTTTCAGGTATTCGAACTGGGACTGCTGGAAATCAAGGCGCATGTAATCGATTCATTGCCGGTCGTTGGCGGCCAGTGTGTCGAACTGTATCCTGACAAACCGATCTACGACATTCCCGCCGTACCCAGTTGCACCGGACTGGAACTGACCGACAATCTGATGAAACAGATCGAACCGTTCAGCCCCACCTTCCATCTCGGCCAGGAAGTCGTCAAAGTCGAACGTCGCGAGGATGGCCGTTTCGATCTTGAAACATCCATCGGCACCCGATTCATTACCAAGACCGTATTCATCGCTGCAGGTGTCGGTGCTTTCCAGCCACGTACCCTGAAAGTGGACGGAATCGAACAGTTTGAAGGATCACAGCTTTTCTATCGTGTAAAAGATCCCGAAATGTTCCGCGGCAAAAATCTGGTCGTCTGCGGCGGCGGTGATTCTGCTCTGGACTGGGCCCTGAAATTGGTCGACATCGCGGAATCTGTCGTGTTGCTGCACCGTCGTGAAGAATATCGCGCCGCACCGGCTTCCGTAACCAAAATGAAAGCCCTTTGCGAGGATTTCTGCATGCAGGCGCTGACCGGGCAAGTTACCGGTTTTGAAAGCAAAGACGGAAAAATGACTGAAATCAAGGTCACCGGTCTGGATGGAGTAACCCGCCGGCTTCCACTGGATTGTCTTCTGGTTTTTTTCGGGCTGTCGCCAAAACTCGGTCCTATCGCCGACTGGGGACTGGAAATCGACCGCAGGCAAATCGTTGTCGATACCGAAAAATTCATGACCAACATTCCGGGCATTTTCGCTGTCGGGGACATCAACATCTATCCGGGCAAGAAAAAACTGATTCTTTCAGGTTTTCATGAAGCTGCTCTGGCCGCTTTTGCTGCTGCACCATTTGTTTTTCCGCAAAAGAAAATCCATTTGCAATACACGACGACCTCTCCCAAACTGCACAAGGTCCTTGGAGTGGAAACACCGGTTTTTGACTGATCGCAACATCTTCACCAAAGCCGTTAGCGTCTGTTAACGGCTTTTTTTCTGATACTCCTGCCTATTAGACGGAACAAGTAAAGTGGATATCCTGGAAAAAAAAGGGTTGACCGTCGAAAAAATTTTGCGTCTGTTACCGCAAACGCAATGCGGACATTGTGGTTTTGATAATTGCAGAATGTATGCAGAAGCAATCGCAACGGCCAACGCCGATATCAACCGATGCGCCACGGGCGGCCAGACCGGCATACACATGCTGGCCGAACTGCTGAATGTCTGCGAACCGGTTCTGGATGCTTCCTGCGGAGTCGAAAAACCGTACGCCATTGCCGAAATCGATGAATCAAGATGTACCGGATGCACGCTATGCCTTCAGACCTGTCCTGTCGACGCCATTGTCGGTACCGGAAAAATGATGCATACCGTCATCAGTTCCTGTTGTACAGGCTGCGAACGATGCCTTGAGCGCTGTCCGATGGACTGTATCGAAATGAGACCCGTTTCGGGGAAAAAAACAGGCTGGGATGCCTGGTCGTTCAGGCAGGCACAACAGGCACGGGAAAGATACGAGCGAAGGTCTTTCCGGTTACAACAGGAAAAGGAAAACGAATCGGTCCGACCTTCTGCCCTGACAGACAAATCCCGGAAATCCGACACTCTCAGGAAAATAATGGAACGTGCCAAAGCCCGTTCAAAAACACCTGGTACAATGGCATGACAATTGTCCGAACACGGACTGTACACCATATCCAGAGATACCGGCGACACAATATCTGAAAAAGTGGCATTATATCGGTTTTGTCTGAAATCCCGTTTGCTTTCGTCGCTTTATGATTCCGGAAAAAGTAGTCCAAATGTTCGAACGCTTTGAAAAAGCGAATCCCGATCCCCGTTCCGAATTGCAATTCAAGTCACCTTATGAACTGTTGGTTGCCGTTATTCTCTCGGCACAGGCAACAGATATTTCCGTCAACAAGGCAACGGAAAAATTGTACCCGGTCGCGAACACACCTGAAGCGATTGTACAGCTCGGTACGGAAGGCCTGATGCCTTATGTAAAAACAATCAATCTGTATCCGACCAAATCCAGAAATATTGTAAGAATGTCGGAAATATTGCTGGAAAAACATCACGGAAAAGTACCCGACAACAGGGAAGATCTGGAAGCACTCCCCGGAGTTGGCCGCAAAACGGCCAATGTCGTATTGAACACGGCATTTCATCAGAATGTGATGGCTGTCGATACCCATATTTTCCGGGTATCCAACAGAACCGGACTGGCGCCCGGGAAAAATGTTCTGGAAGTCGAAAAGCGGCTCGTCGAAGTCATTCCGCCGAAATTCATGATGAATGCACATCACTGGCTGTTGCTTCATGGTCGTTATGTCTGCAAGGCCAAGGCATTTCAATGTTCCGGCTGTCTGATCAGCGATCTTTGCGAATATCCTGACAAAATACCAAACGCCGGTTGATACCGGCGTTTCTTTCCTTTTACCGGGAACGGCGACGCTGCAGGCCTTGTTGTCCCCTTCCACGATTGCGTGCGGATGCTCCGTTTTTCAACACCGGTTGTTCCATACCGATATATCCGAATGAGGTCTGCAAGGGATCCGGTTGACGGCTGCGTGAATTCCCTTTTTGTCCATTCTGGTTCTTTTTCTGCCGTTGCCCCTGCATTTGCAACTCCCGTATCGAGAGCGACTCCGACTTCTGAAATCCCGGGAACTTTTCACCGGCATTGCGGGAATTGGTTTCTTTCTGTGTTTTCTTGCCACCTTTACTTTCCAGACCGGAAAGGCGAAGAAGATTTCTGACAGCATTTTCTTCCAGCTCATCCCAACGGCCACGTTTGAGCGATTGCGGAAGCGTTATCGCCCCATAGCGGGTTCGGATCAGACGCGAGACTGTCAGGCCTACCGCCTCGAACATGCGCCTTACTTCCCTGTTCCGTCCTTCACCGATAGTCACGCGATACCATTTGTTGGCACCATCGCCACCACCATCAACAATTTTCGAAAACTGGCCGATACCATCTCCCAGATCAACGCCAGCCAACAGTTTCTGGCGCATGCCTTCCTCAAGTTCGCCAAGCGTTCTGACCGCATATTCACGTTCGATATTGTAACGCGGATGCATCAACCGGTTCGCCAGATCGCCCGAATTGGTAAACAGCAGCAATCCTTCCGTATTGAAATCCAGTCGACCGACGGCCAGCCATTTACTGTTCTTTAGCGAAGGCAAACGATCAAAGACGGATGGCCTTTTTTCGGGATCATCCCGGCTGACAATTTCACCCGCCGGCTTGTGATAAGTCAGCACTCTCGGCAGAGTTTTTGCCACTTTCCGCTGGAGCAGTTTTCCATTGATTCGTACCTGATCGGACGGAAGAATTCTCTGGCCGATATGAGCCGGTTCGCCATTGACGGAAACACGTCCGGCAATAATCAGTTCCTCCATATCGCGACGCGACCCCAATCCCGCATCTGCCAGTACTTTATGCAGCTTCGGAGCATCATCCTCTGCGGTCAGATCCCGCCGAACTTTTTTCTGTTTCTGTGAAAAACCGCTGGCTTTTGCCACTACAGAATCATCACCGGCTTCATTCATTCTGTCAAAATCATCGGAAGTGACAAACCTGAAAACTTCATCTACCTCGTTTTTGTTGGAAAACGCCTTTTTTTCCGCCTTAGGCAAATTCTTGCGACCGGTACGCTTTGCTGTCACCGTTTTTTTAGCTGCATCGGCCAATCCGGTAACAGAATCCGGGTTATCGATATCGGCACTGACGGTACCGGACATGTTATCCCCTGTTCCTTCATCCTGACGGGCAACCGGCCCTGACAGAGATATATTCTCTCTCTCTTCATTCTGACCAGTCCGTTTTTCCGCATCACGACGTACCGGCCTTTTCTTGGGTTGCCGCTTTTTATTCGCCACATCACTGCCTGTCATATTTACCATGCCCTCAGCCGGCAAAAAAGTCACTTCCATATTCTCATTCATTTCAATCTTACTCATGCAATCCGACATTCCGCCAGTTCCCCGTTTCCGGAGAAAGCTGCCGATGTTTCATAGCGAGTCCGCAATATCCGATTCCTGCAGGATCTGCAACGGCGGCAACTGTTCCAGAGACACCAGTCCGAGATCACTTAAAAACTGTGCAGTCGTGGCAAACAGCGCAGGTCTTCCTGGAACTTCCCTGTGCCCGACCACTTCGATCCAGCCTCTTTCTTCCAGCGACCTGATCGACTGTGCATTGACAGTCACTCCTCTGATCCGCTCGATATCACCTCGGGTAACAGGCTGGTTATAGGCGATAATGGCCAAGATTTCCATTGTCGCCCTGCTGTAACGCGGCGGTTTCTCCTGACGCAACCGTTCGAAATAGGGCTTCATTTCAGCGCGGCTCTGGAATCGCCAGCCATTCGAGACATTCACAAGTTCCAGCCCCCTGTCTGCCCAGTCATGTTTCAGCTCTTCAAGAATCAGGCGGCAATGATCCCTGGCTCGCTTGCCTGCTATCCCTTCGTCCATGAACAAATTTGCCATATCTTGTAATGACAATGGCTCCTGTGTACATAACAGTACCGCCTCGAGGATTTTCTTTTCCTCTGCAATATTCATACGAATCAAGGAAACCCGAATAATTTCATTGGCCGGACATACCACCGAAGTATGATCCGGTAAAAACGATACTTTTGCCAGAAAACCCGAATCAGGCAAGGCGTCCTGACCGGAACCCCGAACGGGATGATCCCGATCCGGCGCGAGCTGAAAAACCAGGCCTTATCCAAATATTTTCCGGCCTGATATGTTTGGGATCTTGTCTGCCCGGAAACAATTTCAGGAATGTAAAACATAACTCCGGGAATTGTCCAGTCCGGACAGGAAAGATATGCCGAAAATCCCTGCGGTGTTGTTACTTTTTCCTTTTTCCCCCTTTTTGTCAAGCCTTATTTATTGTGTTTTTGAATCAAAAAAAGTGAATCCGGAAAATTCGCTGATTTCAGAAATCTGCTTGATCTCCAATAAACCTTGCAAGCCTTTTTATTGAGATCGTATGCCTGATCAGGCATACATCCACATTCACATTGAGGCTTTCAAAATTGAAGACGATCAGCGAATTATTCAATTTGTTCAGACAACCATTGTTTTTCTTCCAGAATCAACAAGGCAGTGCTGCCAAGAGCGTTTTCGATATGGAAGAAGAACCCTTGCGTTCGGAACTGTACAGCATTACCCAGATGGGGCAATACGGGAAATATCTTGCACGAACACATGTCTTAAGTGACAAAGCGGAAAAAGACCGCCTGCTTGCAAGATTGACCGACAACGAATCCGTCATCCGCAAAGTATACGATATTCTGGCCTCGGCTGTCCGCAACGAAAATCGAATAACACCCGCTGCGGAATGGCTTCTCGACAATTTCTATCTCATCGAGGAACAGGTCCAGACAGCCAAGAATCACCTGCCGGAACATTACAGTAGCGAATTGCCACGTCTGGCAAATGGACCGATGGCCGGTATGCCTCGCGTTTATGCACTGGCTCTCGAAGTCGTTTCCCATGGCGACGGACATATCGATGCAAACAGCCTGTCCCATTTCATTTCCTCATATCAGGAAGAATCTGTTCTGACACTGGGAGAACTTTGGGCCATCCCCATTATGCTGCGTCTGGCGCTTATTGAAAACCTCAGGCGCGTATCTGTCAGACTGGCACTATCCCGAACCCATCACGAACTGGCAGAAGTATGGGTACAGAAATTTATCGATACGGCTGAAAACGATCCGGGTAACCTGATCCTGCAGGTGGCAGATCTGGCTCGCTCCAATCCTCCCATGGTCAGTGCTTTCGTTGCCGAACTGACACGGCGCCTGCAAAGCCAGAAAGCCATCCTTGCATTACCGCTCACATGGATATCCCAGCGGTTATCCGAAACCGGAATGACAATCGAACAACTTGTCATGCTGGAAACCCAGCGGCAGGCTGCCGATCAGGTATCGATCAGTAACAGTATCGGCAGTATCCGTCTGCTGAGCGCCACGGACTGGCACGAATTTGTCGAGTCACTGAGCGAAGTGGAACAGATTCTCCGCACCGACCCGGCACAGGTCTATTCAAAAATGGACTTTACCTCCCGCGACCACTACCGCCATGAAATCGAAAAAATCGCGAAGAAAAGTCCCTGCACGGAAGTGGAAGTGGCACAACATGCCATCAACCTTACCCGAAAATCCTTTGCTGACCCGCTGTCATCCCGACGGACACGGCACGTCGGTTACTATCTGATTGACAAAGGCCGCTCCGAACTGGAAAAAAAAGTCGAAATGAAAAAGACCCGTCTGGAAAAATGGACGAAATCCGGTTTCTTTTCTCCTTTCGCACTTTATTTGGGATCCGTTTCAATTCCCGCATTGATTCTTTCAGGTCTCATGGTCTTCGGCACCGGAATCGAAAATCTCCCTGTCTGGCTTGGATTGATGACCGGTCTGTGTGCCCTGATCGTTTCCAGTCAGCTTGCTGTAGCCGTCGCCAACTGGTTCAGTGCCTTTCCCTGCGCGACAAATCCGCTTCCCAAGATGGATTTTTCAAAAGGCATTCCCGAAGGATACGACACGCTTGTCGTCGTACCTTCCATGTTGATCAGTGTAGAACAAGTCGAAAACCTGTGCGGTACACTGGAAGTCCATTATCTCGCCAACCGGGATAAACGACTGAGATTCTGCCTGCTCACCGATCTGACTGACGCGGAGACGGAAACGACACCTGACGATATCGTTCTGATCAACCATCTGACCCATCTGATCAATGAACTGAACGGCAAACACGCTTCTGATAACACGGGTCCGTTTCTGGCGTTGAGCCGCCCACGACACTGGAATCCGGGAATCGGGAAATGGATCGGATACGAACGAAAGCGCGGAAAGCTGGAAGAACTGAACCGTTATCTGAAAGGCTGCGACGAAAACGACTTCACCACCAGAATCGGCAACATCGAAAATCTCGAAAAAACCCGATATGTCATCACTTTGGACAGCGATACCCGGTTATTGCGCGATTCCGCAAGACAATTCGTCGGAACCATGGCACATCCCTTGAACGCACCGAGATTCGATGTCATGAAAGACCGCATTACCGAAGGTTACGGTATCCTGCAGCCCCGGATCACCAACAGTCTGCCTGCTGGCAATGCATCCTGGTATGAAAAACTGTGCAGCGGTGATGCAGGGATCGATCCTTATACCCGCGCAGTTTCCGATATTTACCAGGACATTTTCGGTGAAGGTTCGTTTATCGGAAAAGGAATTTATGATGTCGATGCCGTCTATGCAACCTTGAATGGAAGACTTCCCGAAAACAGTATATTAAGCCATGATCTGCTGGAAGGTTGTTATGCCCGTTCGGGTCTGCTAAGCGATGGACAACTGTACGAACAATATCCCTCGAGTTACCTGGCTGATGTAAAACGCCGTCATCGCTGGATCAGAGGAGACTGGCAGCTGCTGAAATGGTTGTTCGCTTTCGTTCCGGACGTCCGACCGGAAAACAGAACGGGAAAACAACGCAATCCTCTTTCGTGGCTATCGCGCTGGAAACTTTTCGACAATCTGAGACGGAGTCTCTTCGCACCGGCGACAGTCTTTCTTTTCTTTGCGAGTATCACTGTTTTTGCCAATGCCCGAATCTGGATTGTATTCATTCTCGCCATTTTCTTTTTGCCGCCCATCCTGGCATCGCTGACGGATCTCATCAGAAAACAACCGGATATTTCCCTGAAACAGCATTTTTCGACTGTTTCCCATTCCATATCCCGACATTTCCTGAATGCATTGCTGTCACTTGTCCTGATCCCGCATGAGGCCTGTTACTCGGCAGATGCCATTTCACGTACATTGTGGCGCATCCTTTTTTCAAAACGACATTTGCTGGAATGGGTACCTTCCGCCATGACAGACAGAAAAGATTCCGGGATCGGCGACTATTTCCGGAACATGTGGTTCGCGCCGGCCTATGCATTGATGCTTGCACTTACCGTTTCCACCATCCGGCCCGATCTGTTCGTTTTCGCCTGCCCGTTTATTTTCGCCTGGCTGCTATCACCCGTTATCGCCTGGAAAATCAGCCAGCCATCCATAACCGAAACCAAGGAACTGTCGAACAGACAAAAACTTTTTCTGCGAAAACTTTCCCGGAAAATCTGGTCCTTTTTCGACGCCTATATCGGAGCCGAAGACAATTGGCTGCCTCCCGACAACATTCAGCAAATGCCCCGTTTTTCATCCCTGAACGAGAAGTTGCCACTTGACAACAGCGTGTCGAAAGCACCCGAAATCGTTGTCGCACACCGTACATCCCCGACAAATATCGGTCTGGCGCTTCTCTCCTGCCTGGCCGCCAACGACTTCGGCTATATCCCTTCCAGCCAGCTGATTTCCCGCCTGAACAAGACTTTCGGTTCGATGAACAGGCTTGAACGGTACCGCGGCCATTTCTATAACTGGTACGATACCCAAACCCTGCAACCCCTGCAGAACCCGGTTTATATTTCTTCAGTTGACAGCGGCAATCTGGCCGGACATCTGATTACGCTCAAATCCGGTTTATCGGAGCAGAAGAACCATCCTGCCCTGACGGATCGTCTGGCTGAAGGCCTCCGCGATACATTCGAGTTACTCAAAGAAGAAGGCAGCGCGCACTATCCTGTCCAGATGGCAGAACTCGACAAGAAACTGGATGAATATGAAAAACTGGCAGCCCCCACACTTCTGAGCCGTTACGATTTGCTGGAAAGTCTCACGCAAGCACTGGCACATCTTGTATCCATCGCGGCAAAGGATATCCGGACCCATACCAGCTTCTGGAGCAATGCACTGCTCAGCCAGTGCAAACAGCATCTCGACGAAATGGCCTCCCTGACGCCGTGGATTCTTTTGCAGGACTGGGACAGTGATCCGGATTTTGCAGAAGCGCTGAATATCAGCATGACCCTGCAACAGCTTTCCGAATTGCCGGAACGTCTTTTCCCCGTCCTGGAAAAAAAGAAAAAGGCAGCAGATGCCCAAAAAACGGAATTACTGAATCAACTGGATTCCCGTATCAGGATGGCAAGTCATGAAGCCCTCAAGAGAATTGATGCATTTAATGCACTGATCCGGCAGGCCGATGATTTTTCGCAAATGGATTTTTCATTTCTGTATGACAAGTCCACCCACCTGCTTTCAATCGGATATAACATTACCGATCGCCGGATCGACAACAGTTATTACGACCTGCTTGCCTCCGAAGCCAGACTGACCAGTTTCGTCGCTATCGCACTCGGACAAATCCCGCAAGAAAACTGGTTTGCACTGGGCCGTATGATGACAGTCGTCGGTGGTGATCCGATATTGCTTTCATGGAGCGGTTCCATGTTCGAATACCTGATGCCGCATCTCGTCATGCCGGGTTTCGAAAACACGCTTCTCGACCAGACCCACAAGGCTGCCGTCCGGCAACAGAGAAATTACGGCAGAAAACGAGGCGTTCCATGGGGCATCTCCGAATCGGGCTATTATGCTTTCGATGCACGACTCAATTACCAATATCGTGCTTTTGGTGTACCGGGACTGGGATTGAAACGCGGACTTGCAGACGATCTGGTTATCGCCCCGTATGCCACGATGCTGGCTGTGATGGTGGAACCGGAAATCTCCTGTGAAAATCTCATGGAACTCCATGAAAAAGGCTTCAACGGACAATACGGTCTTTTCGAAGCTATCGATTACACGCAGGCACGCCTCACACGTGGACAGAATTACGCCATTGTCCAGTCATATATGGCCCATCATCAAGGAATGGGTTTTCTGGCACTGGAATCGTATCTGCTTGATCAACCCATGCAAAAACGTTTTGCAGCAGATCCATGGTTTCAGGCGACACTCCCTCTTCTGCACGAAAGAATACCCAAAACGGTCGCCTACTATGAACGGACACCCAATCTGTCGAAAACGCAGATGGCGTCTATCCCTGCCGAAATGCCGACCCGGATCTACACCTCTCCGGATACGCGCATCCCTGAAGTGCAACTGTTATCAAACGGTTCCTATCACGTCATGGTCACCCAGTCCGGCGGTGGTTACAGCCGCTGGAAGGACTATGCCATGACCCGCTGGAAACCTGACACGACACGGGACAACTGGGGTACTTTCTTTTATTTGCGGGATATCGAAAACGGCGATTTCTGGTCAACGGCCTATCAACCTGTCAAACGGGCCGAAGGAAAATACGAAACCGTTTTCTCCGAAGGCCGTGCTGAATACAAATCGGTTGTCAACGGTATCGAGACACATTGCGAAGTCGTCGTCTCCCCGGAAGATGATATTGAATTGCGCCGTCACAAAATCACCAATCGTTCCGGAAAATCCCGTACGGTCGAATTGACCAGCTATTCAGAAACCGTTCTTGCCCTGCCGGTAGCCGATCTTTCCCATCCGGCATTTTCAAAACTGTTCGTCCAGACGGAAATCATCCCGGAATTCCATTCTGTCATCAGTACCAGACGTCCCCGTTTCACCAATGAAAAACCGCCATACGCTTTCAGTATGATGGTCATCCATGACCATGAAAATCCCGACATGTCTTATGAAACCGACCGGCTCCGGTTTTTGGGACGCATGAATACTCCTGACGCTCCCGAAGCACTGACAAGCCTAACCCCTCTCTCAGGCAGCCAGGGTTCCGTGCTGGATCCGGTTTCGGTCATACGCTGCCGGCTTGTCCTGCAACCGGAAGAATCCGTTTTTATCGACTATGTTGCAGGCATGACACCTGACCGTGAACAATGTCTGCGGTTGATGGACAAATACGACGACCGGTATCTGGCCGACCGTGTCTTTGAAATGGCCTGGACACATAATCAGGCATTCCTCCACCAGCTCAATGCCGATGAATCCGACTCACAATTATATGCGAGGCTGGCCGGCTCGATCATTTATCCGAATCCGGCCTACCGTGCCGAAAGCGCTGTTTTGTCCAGAAACAGCCAGGGGCAGTCGGGTCTCTGGAGTTATGCCATTTCCGGCGATCTGCCCATTGTCCTGATCCAGATTCATGCACAGGAAAACCTCGATCTGGTACGACAGATACTGCAGGCCCATGCCTATTGGCACATGAAGGGACTGAAAGTCGATCTGGTCATCTGGAACGAGGATTTTGCAGGATACCGACAGGTATTGCAGGAACAGATCATGGGATTGATTTCATCAACTCATCTTGCCAACCAACTGAACGAACCCGGCGGCATTTTCGTCAGACTGGCCGAACAGATTTCACCGGAAGACCGCATCCTGATTTCTTCCGTCGCCCGGATCATCATTTCCGACATGGACGGTCCGCTGGCACTCCAGATCAAACGAAGCGAACGGAAAGAAAGGCGCAAATTGCTGCCATTACATACCACCCGTCCCTATGTACCCTTGCCAGAGGCGACACGACCGGTTTTCAACAACAAACTGTTGAATAACGGGATAGGCGGTTATTCCGAAAATGGCGAGGAATACATCATTCACCTTCAGGAAAAGGTCTCGACACCCGCCCCCTGGGTCAACGTTCTGGCAAACGCCACATTCGGAACCATCGTCAGCGAAAGCGGGCAGTCCTACACCTGGGATACCAACGCACACGAATTCCGGCTCACCCCGTGGGAAAATGATCCGGTTTCCGATCAGGGAGGGGAGACATTTTATCTGCGTGACGAAGAAACCGGCCATTACTGGTCTCCCACGCCTTTGCCCTGTCGCGGGCAGGGAGATTATCTCTGCCGTCACGGTTTCGGTTACAGTATTTTCGAACATACCGAAGACGGCATTCACTCGGAATTGCAGATTTACGTCGCACTCGACAACAATATCAAATACTCCGTACTGAAAATCAGAAACGACTCAGGAACCAGCCGTTCATTGTCGGCGACAGGCTACGTCGAATGGGTCATGGGTGAATTGCGGGAAAAAACCCAGATGAGTATTGTGACTGAAATCGATCCCGTCAGTGGCGCTCTTTTTGCCCGAAACCCCTACAATACCGAATTCGCGGACCGGATTGCCTTTTTCACAGTCAACACTCCCAACCGTACCGTAACCGGCAACCGGACAGAATTCATCGGCCGCAACAATTCCCTGAAAAATCCTGCCGCCATGAGCCGTACCCATCTGTCCAACCGTGTCGGCGCCGGATATGATCCATGTGGCGCAATCCATGTTCCCTTCACACTGGCAAATGGCCAGGAAAAGGAAATCCGGTTCATGCTCGGAACTGCCGGCAGAAGAAGTGCCGACGCCAGCCAGTACATTCATCGTTACCGCAGTGCCGAAGCCTCCGAGCTCGTACTGCATCAGGTTCGCCGTTACTGGGAAAAGACATTGTCCGCCGTTCGCGTCAAAACACCGGATACCTCGCTTGACATGCTGGCAAACGGCTGGCTGATGTACCAGACCATCGCCTGCCGTCTCTGGGCCCGAAGCGGCTATTACCAATCCGGCGGTGCATTCGGTTTTCGCGATCAGCTGCAGGATGCGATGGCTGTCGTACACACCGAACCGCAGCTTCTGAGAAACCAGATCCTCCTTTGCTGCGAACACCAGTTCGTTGAAGGCGATGTCCAGCACTGGTGGCATCCTCCGGGAGGACGCGGTGTCCGGACACGCTGTTCGGATGACTATCTGTGGTTGCCACTGGCCGTTTGCCGCTACGTCACGACAACGGGAGATACCGGTCTTCTCGACGAAAACCGGCATTTCATCGAAGGACGTCCCGTTCCTGAAGGCGAGGAATCCTATTACGATCTGCCGCGACATTCCCAGGAAACGGGTACCGTTTATGAACATTGTGTCCGTTCAATCCGGCATGGTCTCCGGTTCGGCACCCACGGATTGCCGCTGATGGGATCAGGAGACTGGAACGATGGCATGGACAAGGTCGGTATCGAGGGAAAAGGGGAAAGTGTCTGGCTGGCGTTTTTTCTTTATACCGTTCTTGACGAATTTGCCGTCATTGCTGCCGACCGCAACGATACCTCCCTTGCGGAAAACTGCCGTCAGCAAGCCAAAGTCCTGCAACTGCATATCGAACAGAACGCATGGGACGGCAAATGGTACCGCCGTGCCTATTTCGACAATGGCATGCCACTCGGTTCGCAGACCAACACGGAATGCACAACCGACTCCATTTCGCAAAGCTGGTCCGTTCTCTCCGGAGCCGGAGAAACAACACGTACGGTACAAGCCATGCAAACCCTGAATGAACGCCTTGTCCGAAGAGACGACATGCTTATCCAGCTGCTTGATCCGCCATTTGACAAGTCCGATCTCAATCCGGGCTATATCAAGGGATACGTACCGGGTGTCAGGGAAAACGGCGGACAATACACACACGCCGCCATCTGGGCTGCCATGGCGTTTGCCAAAATGGGGCATTCCGGTCTGGCATGGGAACTGTTTCGTCTGATCAATCCGGTCAACCACAGTCTGACACCGGAAACAAGAGACGTGTACAAAGTCGAACCCTATGTGGTCGCGGCAGACGTATACGCCGTTTCTCCTCACACAGGTCGTGGAGGATGGTCCTGGTACACCGGTTCATCCGGCTGGATGTATCGCCTGATTGTGGAATCGCTGCTCGGCATCCGGCTGGAAAAAGGCCATCTTGACTTCGTTCCATGTCTTCCTCCTGACTGGACATCAGTCGAGATACTTTACCGTTACAAGGCGACTTCCTACAAAATCATCATCGAACAGCAGCCTGCCGGAACCGGAACGGAAGTTCTGCTTGACAATGTCGTCCAGCCTGAAGCACGGATTCCACTGGAAGACGATATGAAAGAGCATCATGTTCTGGTCAGAACTGTCCCGAAAAAATAGTACAATCGCCGCAACAGGAAAACTTTCGATAAGCCACAACGATTTTCCAGGATCGGAAAGGAACAGCCCCCATTCCGGACGTTCTTTTTCTGTCTCGGTGAATCACCCGGACAGCGGCGGCCTTGCTTGGCCGATTCCGCATAAAAAGCGTTCTGACAGACATGGACAAAATTTTTTATTTTCATATCCGTTTTCCGGAAAATGAATTCCGGGATTTTGCATGTATCATTGCCGACAGTCTGTTTACCGAGTAAAAAACAGGATCCTATTTCTCATGAATGAACCAACAAATGTCAAACCTGCCGGTATTATAGAAAAAATCTTTTTTTTCGTTCTCCTGCTGACCTGTCTCACCCCTTACATATCCATTCCGGTCGCTCTTTTCATGGGACTGGCTTTTGCCCTTTTTTTCCGCAATCCCTATCCTGACACCAGCAAGAAAACATCGAAATACCTGTTGCAAGCTTCTGTCGTCGGACTCGGTTTCGGCATGAACCTGTTCGAAGCGCTGAAAGCAGGGAAAGAAGGCATTGTTTTCACGATTGTTTCGGTATTCGGCGTTCTTTTGCTGGGTATCCTGATGGGCAGGATTTTCAGACTCGAAAAGACGATTGCCTATCTGATTTCAGCCGGAACCGCCATATGTGGCGGAAGTGCCATTGCGGCCGTAGCCCCCATCGTCAAGGCAAAAGATACGGAAATTTCCGTCTCCATCGGGACGGTTTTCATCCTGAATGCCATCGCTCTTTTTATTTTCCCCATACTGGGCCACACACTCAACCTGTCGCAAGACCAGTTCGGAACATGGGCAGCGATTGCCATCCATGATGTCTCCTCCGTTGTCGGAGCCAGCGCTGCCTTTGGGGAAGAAGCGCTCAAAATCGCCACCACCGTCAAACTCACCAGAGCATTGTGGATCATTCCTGTCGCCATTGTGACATCATTTTTTTTTCAAACAGAAATCGGACAAGATCTACAAGCCCTGGTTTATCCTGTTTTTCACGCTGGCCATGCTGGTCAATACTTTCCTGCCCCTGCCTGAATTCATTACCGGAAACATCCTCTGGCTTGCCAAAAAAGGATTCGCCATTACCCTGTTTCTGATCGGTACCGATCTGTCTCTCAAAGTCATCAAAACGGTCGGAATAAAATCCGTTCTGTTTGGCGTGATACTATGGGCATTCATCAGCATACTGAGTTTTATCGTCATCACCGTTTTTTGACTGACCCGTACCTTGAGAGCAAAACATGAAAATCGCAACCTGGAACGTCAATTCACTGAAAGTTCGCCTTTTGCAGGTTCTCCAGTGGTTAAAAGACAATCCGGTCGATATCCTCTGCCTGCAGGAAACGAAACTGACAGACGAGAAATTTCCCTTGACGGAAATTGAAGCGGCCGGTTACCAGGCTGTTTTTACCGGTCAGAAAACTTACAACGGAGTCGCCATTCTTGCAAAAGAAACGGCATCCGACATCGTCAGGAACAATCCGCTTTTTCCGGACGAGCAGCAGCGTATCGTTGCAGCCACATTCGGAAAAATACGCATCGTCTGTGCCTATGTTCCAAACGGCCAGTCGGTCGGATCAGACAAATACCGGTACAAAATCGAATGGCTCAGGGCATTGCGTAACTGGCTGGAAGAAGAAAAGAAAAAATATCCGTATCTCGCGCTCCTGGGAGATTACAACATCGCGCCGGAAGATCGGGATGTTTACGATCCGGTTGCATGGGCTGGAAATGTACTTGTTTCCGAACTGGAGCGTGTCGCCTTTCGCGCCTTGCTCGATATCGGCCTCGTCGATGCCTTCCGTCTCTTTGAACAACCTGAAAAATCCTACAGCTGGTGGGATTACCGGCAACTGGCTTTTCCACGCAATCGCGGATTGCGGCTGGATCACATTTTGCTTTCCGGAAAACTGGCCTCTCTGTGTTCAGCCTGTACTATCGACCGCCAGCCCCGGAAATGGAAACAGCCTTCAGACCATACTCCTGTTATCGCCGAACTCGATCTCTGAATTCCGCAAATAACGGAAAGCGTTAAAATACGGAAATTCCAAAATCCCGGCAGGTATTTCATGAGCGCCGTTCTTCTCAAGGCATTTTCTTTCATCCTGATCATTTTTCTTGGATACGGTCTCAAAAAACTGGTTTTCAGAGACCCTGCCTGTCACCGGATTCTGGCATTCATTCTTTTGAATATCACACTGCCCGCCACGGTCATTCACGCTTTCGGCCATTTTCAGAGAGATACATCTCTCCTGCTGGTTGTCCTGCTCGGTTTCCTGTGCGCCCTGATTCCCATGCTGATCGTCTATCTGATCAGCCATCGTCTCCCCACCGAAAAACGAGCCTTTTCCATGATCAATGTCACCGGTTTCAATATCGGTGCATTCTCATTACCTTTCATACAAAACTTTTTCGGTCCGGGCGGCATGATCGTCGCCTGTCTCTTCGATATCGGTAACGCTTTCATGGTAACCGGCGGTTCCTTCGCTTTCACATCGACACTTCTCCGGACCAGTTCTGGCGAAAGACAGACTGTCGGCATCCTGCTGAAAAAATTTATCTGCTCGGTTCCATTCGACACCTACATGCTGATGCTGCTTGTCGTCATCTTCAATATCCCTGTTCCCGATACGATCATGATATTGCTTGAACCGCTTGCAAATGCCAATTCCTTCATCGCCATGCTGCTCATCGGCATGATGTTCGAGTTCCGCACACGTGCCGACAAATACCGGACCATGTGCTCAGTCATCGGATTGCGTCTCCTGTTCGGCGCCATCTGTTCCTTCCTGCTGTATTTTTGTCTGCCTTTTCCCCAGGAAATCCGGCAGGTTCTCGCCGTGGTCGCTTTCGCCCCCGTTTCATCTATCGCGCCGATTTACACGGTACGTTGCCAGAGCGACGGCGCCCTGTCGAGCCTGACTCTTTCCATTTCCATCCTGTTCGCCCTGGCCATCATGACCGGACTGGTCCTGTTAATGAAATCCTGAAAAAAGCGGCAAGGATCTTTTTGAAACAGTTTTACGATGCGCGATGTTGTCCAACGCATCAAAATCGCGACGTCACCCGATACCTCGGGGTATAATTTCATATTTGTATCAACGTCATAAACCAGAAAAGCCATTATGGAAGCAGAACGTATCAATTCAATTTCCCACCGTATCGCCGACCTTTCCGATCGCGAGACTGCCTTACGGGGGTATCTTTGACTTCGCTGCCAAGTCCGACAAACTTGAGCAGGTAAATGCCGAACTGGAAGACCCCGATGTCTGGAACGATCCCAAAAAAGCGCAGGAACTCGGCAAGGAAAAAAAATCGCTTGAAAACGTCGTCCTTTCATTGAGTCACATCCGATCTGCCTTAACGGATGCCAGCGAATTGTTCGATATGGCAAAAGAAGAACAGGATGACGAAACCCTGAAAGCGGTCGAAGCCGATGTACTGGAACTGCAGGGCCAGATCGAGAAACTGGAATTCCGCAGAATGTTTTCCAATCCGATGGACCCATGCAACTGCTTCATTGACATCCAGGCGGGCGCAGGCGGTACCGAAGCCCAGGACTGGGCATCCATGATTCTCCGCCAATATCTGCGCTATTGCGAACGCAAAGGATTCAATACGACGATTCTGGAACAGTCCGACGGAGAAATCGCCGGAATCAAGACAGCCACCATCAAGGTCGAAGGCGATTATGCCTACGGATATCTGCGCACCGAAACCGGTGTTCACAGGCTGGTCAGGAAATCGCCATTTGACTCGGCAAACGGTCGCCACACGTCTTTTTGCAGTCTTTTTGTCTATCCCGAAGTAGACGATTCCATCGAGATCGATATCAATCCGGCTGATGTACGGGTCGATACCTATCGTGCATCCGGAGCCGGTGGCCAGCACATCAACAAAACAGACTCCGCAGTCAGGTTGACCCATATGCCGACAGGCATCGTCGTCCAGTGCCAGAATGACCGGAGCCAGCATCGCAACCGTGCCGATGCATGGGAAATGCTCAAATCCCGTTTGTATGAACTGGAATTGCGCAAACGCATGGCGGAACAGCAAAAACTGGAAGATTCAAAAACCGATGTCGGTTGGGGACACCAGATCCGCTCATACGTACTCGATTCCTCGCGTATCAAGGATTTGCGTACCAATCACGAAACCGGCAACACCAAGGCTGTTCTCGATGGCGACCTGGATGATTTCATCACCGAATCGCTTAAACAGGGCGTATAAAAATATGACAGACCGTTTATCCCTATACTGAATTCACACTGCATCATGACCACGCAAACCAGAAAAAACGAACCGGCGACGCCACTTCAGGATGAAAATTCCATTATGGCGGAACGTCGCGCCAAACTTGCCGCCTTACGTCAGGAAGGCATCGCTTATCCCAACGATTTCCATCCCACGCACAAAGCCGCCAGTCTCCACGAACAATATGACGATCAGAGTAACGAAACACTGGAACCGGCAGCTGTCCACGTTTGTGTGGCCGGGCGCATGATGCTGAAGCGGGTGATGGGAAAAGCATCTTTCGCCACTTTGATGGATGCGTCAGGTCCTCGTGCAGACGGCCGCATCCAGCTTTTCATTTCAAACGATACCATCGGCAAGGAAGCACACGATGCGTTCAAACGTTACGACATCGGCGACATCCTCGGTGCGGAAGGAACGCTTTTCAAGACAAAAACCGGTGAACTGACGATCCGTGTCACATCCCTGCGTCTGATCACCAAATCGATACGCCCTCTTCCTGACAAATTTCACGGTCTGTCCGATCAGGAAATCAAATATCGCCAGCGCTATGTCGATCTGATCATGAACGACGAAACACGTCGCACATTCAAGGCCCGTACAGCCGCCATTGCGTCGATTCGCCGTTTTATGGGAGAAAACGGATTCATGGAAGTGGAAACGCCCATGCTGCATCCTATTCCCGGAGGTGCGGCAGCCAAACCGTTCATCACTTATCACAATGCGCTGGATATGCAAATGTTCATGCGCATCGCACCGGAACTGTACCTGAAACGTCTTCTGGTAGGTGGATTCGACAGGGTTTTCGAACTGAATCGCAACTTCCGCAACGAGGGCGTCTCGCCAAGACACAATCCGGAATTCACGATGATGGAATTCTATGCCGCCTATGCCGACTACAAATGGTTGATGGATTTTACCGAAACCGTTATCCGGCAGGCCGTTATCGATACTTACGGTACACCGGTCATCACCTATCAGGGACGCGAACTGGATTTTTCAAAACCGTTCCACCGATTGACCATACTGGAAGCCATTTCAAAATACGCGCCCCAATATACCCGTGAACAACTGAACGATGCGGAATTCATGAAAGCCGAACTGAAGAAATTCGGTGTCGAACTGCTGCCGACCTCAGGTATCGGCGCCATGCAGCTCGCCCTGTTCGAGGAAACCGCCGAAGCCAAACTGTGGGAACCGACCTACATTATCGATTATCCGGTTGAAGTCTCGCCACTGGCCCGCGCATCCGATACACGGCCGGATATCACCGAACGGTTCGAACTTTTCATGGTAGGACGTGAAATCGCCAACGGTTTTTCCGAACTCAACGATCCGGAAGACCAGTCGGCCCGTTTCATGAAACAGGTTGAAGCCAAGGATGCCGGCGATGAGGAAGCCATGTATTACGACTCGGATTATATCCGTGCCCTGGAATACGGCATGCCTCCGGCAGGTGGCTGCGGTATCGGCATCGATCGTCTGGTCATGCTGCTGACCGACTCGCCCAATATCCGTGACGTGATTCTTTTCCCGCACATGCGCCGCGAAGAATGAAAAAACATCCCCTTTTCCAAAGCCGGCTTTTCGTCGGCTTTTTTCATGTGTCAAACCATTCCTTGCCAGCTGACTGAAATCAATGAACGTTTTCTTTTCAATAGATCATTACATCGTTCTGTCCTAGGATACTGCAACAGGGCGAATGATATTAAACGCCATGCCGGACACACCTTTTCCGGAAAATTCCCGTCGTCAGCAGGAAAAAACATCGGGAGTAACATATTTGCATACCAATGATCCGTTCGCTGGCAAAGCGGAACCGGCCACAATCGATTCCAGCCATCCCGGTCAACACTCATTGATGGTTTTAATCAACGCGCAATTTACCTTTCATGATTGGAAAAAAAATGTCCACCAAACAAACGGGTAACAAAACTGTTAACAAAATTGACATCTCCGGAGCATCCATGAAAAAGTCGAACCCTGTCTCACGCCTGTGTACCACATCCGATCTGTCTGCTGAAGGAATCACCCGAATCCAGCAGGCCTTGAATCCGCTGCTGGCCGATATATTCGCCCTGTATCTGAAAACCAAGAATTTCCACTGGCATCTTTCCGGACCACACTTCCGCGATTACCATCTGATGTTCGACGAACAGGGCGATCAGCTCTTCGACATGACGGATGCCATCGCCGAACGGGCCAGAAAACTGGGTGCCCAGACATTGCATTCCATTGGCGAGATTTCCCGGGAACAACGGATCAGAGACAATGACGAACCCTACGTCGATCCATCGGACATGTTAAATGAACTGAGAGAAAACAATCTGGAACTTCTGGGTTTCATGCGTGACGCACATGAAATCTGCGACAAATACGAGGATGTGGCAACCGCCAGTCTTCTGGAAAACTGGATCGACGAAACCGAAAGACGGATCTGGTTCCTTTTCGAAGCCCAGCAAGATACAGATTCCAGCGGTCACTGATCTGTACCACACAGAAAAAACGGAATGTCTTCCCGACATTCCGTTTTTTTATTTTTTAAATGACTCCCCGTTTCCTCCAACAGCATTTTTCCTTTACATAAACCGTCCGCTTACCTTTCCCCGGAGCCTTTCTCCCTAATCCGTTCCCCTTTAATGAAACTCAAACCCGAAAAAAACAGTACGGGTAAATTTAAGCCGTTCGTTTAACCCTTCACCGGTAACTGAGAATATCCCTTTTCTCCAGTAGCCAGGCGAAAACGTCAATTCCTGTTCAAAGAATTTTCGGAGGGGAACAAATCCACACCGGCTGAAAAGCCTTTTATGCAATCGGGCACAACTATTTACCAAGCACACTGGAGGCTTCAATGGCATACCTGAGTACTGATGTAACCCGTAATGACCCTGTTTTCGGTTCCCGCTTTATCGGGAAACCGGCTGACAAGAAAACTTTTCCCGACAACGAACAGAACGCCTACGATGTCTATCAGGTTGTTCACGATGAATTGTATCTGGACGGCAATGCACGACAGAACCTGGCGACTTTCTGCCAGACTTTCGAAGAAGAAGAACTGCACTGGCTGATGGATCTGTCGATCGACAAAAACATGATCGACAAGGACGAATATCCCCAAACGGCAGCCATTGAAAATTACTGTGTGCATATGATCGCCGATCTCTGGAATGCTCCGGATTCCTCGGCAACGATCGGTACTTCGACAGTCGGTTCCAGCGAAGCCTGCATGCTGGGCGGCCTGGCTGCCCTGTGGAGGTGGCGCGCAAAAAGAAAAGCGGCAGGCAAACCGATCGACAAACCCAACATGGTTTGCGGACCTGTCCAGGTCTGCTGGCTGAAATTCGCCCGTTACTGGGACATCGAAATCCGTGAAATGCCCATGGCGGACAACCACTACGTCATGACACCGGAAGACATGCTCTCGATGGTCGACGAAAACACGATCGTGGTCGTTCCGACCCTGGGCCAGACATATACCGGCCTGTATGAACCGGTCAAGCCACTGGCCGATGCATTGGACAAGCTTCAGGCGGAAAAAGGGCTGGATATCGACATTCACGTCGATGGCGCCAGTGGCGGTTTTCTGGCTCCATTCTGCGCTCCCGATATGTTGTGGGATTTCCGGCTGCCACGTGTCAAATCCATCAGTACATCCGGACACAAATTCGGTCTTGCTCCACTGGGAGTAGGCTGGGTCGTATGGCGCGAAACGAAAGATTTGCCAGAAGGTCTGATTTTCCACGTCAACTATCTGGGGGGTGACCTGCCGACCTTCGCGCTCAATTTCTCGCGTCCTGCCGGACAGGTCATCTGCCAGTACTACAACCTGCTCCGTCTCGGCAAGGAAGGCTACCAGCGAATCCACTCCGACTGTTACAACACCGCCCGGATGCTGGCAGACGGTCTGCAACAGATCGGTCCGTTTGACATGATCCACAGCGGCAGGGAACAAGATGGTATTCCGGCAGTGACCTGGCGTCTCAAGAAAGGCGCCAACACGAAATACACGCTGTACGATCTGGCCGATCATCTGAGAACACGTGGCTGGCTGGTTCCAGCCTATTCGCTGCCTCCGCATGCCGACAATATCGTCGTACAGCGCATTCTGGTCAAACAGGGACTCTCTGCGGATATGGCTTCCTTGTTACTTGACGATTTCAAACGTGCGGTCGATTTCTTCGATACCCATCAACCCCACGGTTTCGTCGGCAAGGAAGCCCAGATGGGCAACCATTCCGGCAGATAAGCGGCAACTGCCACGGAAGCAGAGGATATAGACGAAAACATTTTTTAAGGATATTTTCCATGAGCGTCAATCAAAACCCGGAGCAAAGGAAACAAGTGTTGGACTTTATGACCTCTGCTCACCAGTCCTTTTCTTCAGTCAAGGAAGGCGCCAATGCCAGTTACATTCCCTTTCTGGCATCGGTTCCTTCCGATCTTTTCGGAATCGCCATCGCGTTCACGAATGGAGAAGTTCTCGAAGTCGGCGATACAAAATATGAATTCGCCATTGAATCCATTTCCAAGGTTTTCACTTTGGCCAGAGTTCTGGAAGAACTGGGCAAGGAAGAATTCAAGGCAAAGATCGGCAGCAACGCCACCGGAGAACCGTTCAATTCAGTCATCGCGCTTGAATTGCACAAAGAACACCCCTACAACCCGTTCGACAATGCCGGTGCCATCGCAACAGTCAGTCTCCTGAACGCAAAATCATCCGATGACCGCTGGAATCAGATCATCAGTACCTACAACCTGTTTGCCGGAAGAGAACTGGCCGTCAACAATGAAGTCTATCAGTCGGAATCCGATACCAACGCCCATAACCGCGGCATCTCATGGCTTTTGAAAAACAGCGGCAACATGTATGCCGATCCGGATCAGGTATGTGATGTTTACACCCGTCAGTGTTCTGTTGCCATCACCTGCCGCGACCTCGCCATTATGGGAGGCACCATCGCCAATGGCGGAATCAATCCGGTCACGAAAAAACAGGTCGTCAGCCAGGAAAACATCCAGCCGATCCTTGCCGAAATGATGATGAACGGCCTTTACGAAAATACCGGCAACTGGCTTTACAGCACCGGCCTGCCGGGCAAAAGCGGTGTCGGTGGAGGCATTCTGGCCGTCGTTCCGGGCAAGTGTGCACTGGCCGTTTTCGCTCCTCCCCTGGATATTCACGGCAACAGTGTGAAAGGCCAGAAAGTGGGCGCGTTCCTGAGCGAAAAACTGGGATGGAGTCTTTTCAATAAATAAGAAGGGATACCGGAATTTCTTTCCGGGAAATTCCGGTTTTCAGAAAAGAGGTTTTTATGGCTACTGCTGACAATACCAAAAACACAAAAGCTCGTACTTACATTTCATGGCTGACCATCGCGTTCATGATGGTGGCCGCTGTGGCAAGTATCCGTTCGCTGCCGGCCATGGCCGTATATGGTCTCGGTTCGATCATGCTCTTTCTGATTCCGGCCATCGTATTCTTCGTTCCGGTCGCTCTTGTGGCATCCGAACTGGGTACCGGCTGGAACGGTGGCATTTATGGCTGGGTCAAACAGGCCTATGGTGACAGGCTCGGTTTCTTCGTCATCTGGTTTTTGTGGATCGAAGTGGTCGTCTGGTATCCAAGCGTGCTGGGATTTGCCGCCAGCACGCTGGCCTACATGTTCAACCCGAAACTGGCCGATAACGGCATATTCACCTGCATCGTCATCATCGTGTTCTACTGGGCATCCACACTGCTCGCCATGAAAGGTTTCGATACCATTTCCAAATTCACCAAATGGTTCATGTTGCTGGGAACGGCCCTTCCGGCCGCTTGTCTTGTCATTTTGGGCATCATCTGGCTCATCATGGGCAATCCGTCCGCCGCGCCGATGAACTGGGGGGCCCTGATCCCATCGGTCTTTCATGAACACAGCCATGTACTTGCCGGTATACACCGCCTGCATCCTGATTACTGGAAAGAATTCGTAGGCAGTATCGCCGGCCTGGTTCTGATCGTCAGCAACTTCTTGGCATACGCCGGCATCGAAATGAATGCGATTCATGCGCGTGAACTGAAAAACCCGGAACGCGAAATGCCGAAAGCCATTTTGCTGGCCGGTATCATGATCGTACTGATCTTCATCCCGCCGACACTGGCGATTTCACTGGTCGTACCGGCTGATTCCACCAGTCTGACAGCCGGCGTCATCCAGGCATATGCCGCTTTCTTCGATGCATTCCATATCGCATGGGTCACCCCGATTCTGGGGGCATTGCTGATCATCGGCGCATTGGGTGGTGTGCTCAGCTGGACAGCGGGTCCGTCAAAAGGTCTTCTTTTTGTCGGCAAATCAGGCGTGTTCCCCCCCATTTTGCAGAAAGTCAACAAAAACGGGGTTCAGCAAAACATTCTGATTCTTCAGGCCATTCTTGTGACACTTCTGTCCACCGCCTATATTTTCATCGACAATGTTTCCGATGCTTTCTGGATGTTGTCCGCCATGGCGGCCCTGATGTACCTGATCATCTATGTTTTCATGTTCATGTCCGCCATGAAACTCAGAAAAACACAGCCGAACGTCAAACGCGGTTTCGTCCTGAAAGGACTTCATTTCTGGTGCATTCTCGGTCTGGCCGCCACCATTTTGGCCATCATTTTCGGTCTGATCCCGCCAAGCCAGTTCAGCAACATGCCTGTACTGGAATATATCGGCATTCTGATTGCAGGACTGATCATCACCGGCGCGCCGCCTTTCATTTTCTATGCGGTCAGAAAACCGTCCTGGGAAGTGGCACCGAAAAGCGAAACGGAAGCATACTCGGCACCTTTGCAGGATCTGCAAAACAGTGACACAGCCGGAAACTGATTTCCGGAATCATTCATACCGAAAGCCTTCCCATACGGGAAGGCTTTTTTTATTTTCCCTCCCCCGAAGTATTCATATTCCACCGGACACCCCTGCCTGTTCGTACCGGCATCCTTACCATCTCGCAGGATACATTCCGGAACGGGACAACATCCGCAAACGAACAGCACAGCGAAAAACCGGTCATGCGCTATCGTTGCCAATGGCAAAATCCAGACGAAGATTTTGGGCGGTTTGGCAAGAGCGCGGTAAAATAACCCGATAAACCGTACGGCAATCCTGAATCGGTCAGCGATTGACCTTGTTTTATCTTCACTGGATTTTTATGCTTCGACTGACTGAAATCAGACTCCCGCTTGACCATACCGAAAATGAACTGAAACAGGCTATTTTAGATCGTCTGGACATTCCGGAAAATGAACTGCTCGGTTTTACGGTTTACCGAAGAAATTACGATGCCCGGAAAAAAACGGCCATCGTGTTTTCCTATACGGTGGATGTCGAAACCGGAAACGAAAAGAACATCCTTGATCGGACAGCCAATCATCCTCACATCCGGCCTGCCCCGGACATGACCTACCGTTTCGTGGCCCAGGCACCGAAAACGGCCTTTTCAAGACCCGTCATCGTCGGGTGTGGTCCCTGTGGACTGTTCGCCGCCCTGATCCTGGCCCAAAGCGGTTTCAGACCGATCGTGCTCGAACGCGGAAAAAACGTCAGGGAAAGAACACAGGACACATTCGGATTCTGGCGAAAACGACAACTGAATCCGGAATCCAACGTCCAGTTCGGCGAAGGAGGCGCAGGCACTTTTTCGGATGGCAAGCTGCATACACAAATCAAGGATCCCAAACATTACGGGAGAAAAGTACTGGCCGAATTCGTGAAAGCCGGAGCGCCGGAGGAAATTCTCTATATCGGCAAACCGCATATCGGGACATTCAAACTGGTCAGAATCATCGAACAGATGCGTGGTGAAATCATTTCACTTGGCGGAGAATTCCGCTTTCAGACCCGGATGGACGATTTGCTGATCGAAAACGGGCAAATCCGGGGAGTCATACTGGAAAACGGTGAAGCCATCCATGCCGACCATGTCGTGCTGGCACTCGGCCACAGTGCCCGCGATACGTTTGACATGTTGTACAAACGGGGAGTCCATATCGAAGCAAAACCTTTTTCGATAGGCTTTCGCATCGAACATCCCCAATCATTGATCGATGCCTGCCGGCTCGGTCCCTTCGCCGGCAATCCGCTTCTGGGAGCAGCGGATTACAAGCTCGTACACCATTGCAAGAATGGACGTTCCGTCTACAGCTTCTGTATGTGTCCTGGTGGCACGGTTGTCGCAGCGGCTTCCGAACCGGGAAGGCTGGTCACCAATGGAATGAGCCAGTACTCCAGAAACGAAAGGAATGCCAATGCCGCCATTGTCGTGGATATCACACCGGACGACTATCCGGGTTCCCCTTTGGCCGGAATCGCTCTCCAGCGCCAGCTTGAACAAAAAGCCTTCGAACTGGGCGGTTCGAACTACAATGCACCCTGCCAGCTGGTCGGAGATTTTCTGAAAGGCAAACCGTCCACCCGCCTGGGAACGGTGGAACCTTCATACAAACCGGGAGTCACTCCTTGCGATCTGGGGGAGGCACTTCCTGGATACGCTATCGACGCCTTGCGGGAGGCCATCCCCGCTTTTGAACGGACCGTACCGGGCTTTGCCCTGTACGATGCGGTACTGACCGGAACGGAAACGCGAACATCCTCTCCCATCCGGATCGTCAGACATCGTGAAAGCCTGCAAAGCGTCAATATCAGGGGACTTTACCCGGCGGGCGAAGGAGCGGGTTATGCCGGAGGAATCCTGTCCTCTGCCGTTGACGGCATTCAGGTCGCTGAAGCCATTGCAAGGGAAATTTCCGCGAAAAATCAGGTATAACGCCGAAGTCCCTCCTACTCCTTGACATCGTCTTGGAAAGCCTGAAGTATTTTTTCCTTTTCGGAATCGAACTGCCGTTTTTCGGCCGGACTGGCTATCCGTCTGGCACCATTGAACCGGTTTTTCCAGTAATTCAGTTCCATGTTATCGATCCGGACAGTCTTGCCGGAAGAAGGGGCATGAATGAACTTGTTGTCTCCGAGATAAATTCCGACATGAGAATAACTCCGGCGCATGGTATTGTAAAAAACCAGATCGCCCGGCTGAAGCTCATCCTTGCTGACTTCCTGACCGACCTTGCTCAATTCCAGGGCCGTACGTGGCAATGTGGCTCCCCATGCTTCCTTGAAAACATAACGGACAAGACCGCTGCAGTCAATGCCGGTCTCCGGGGAATTCCCGCCATACTTGTAATGCGCACCGATCAATGTCATGGCCGTCATGGCCAGCTCGGTCGCCTTGTGGGTGAAATGGTGAATCTGCTCCATCGCCGGAGCGGAAGTATCATTCAACGCTCTTTTGACACGCTGAGCCAGCGCCTGGTCTGTCAATCCGAACAATAACACTGCCGTTGTAACAGCAGTACATACCCCTCGCAAAAAAGAGTGCCGTTCCAGCGCCATTGCAAAAACCCGTTGATGACCGACCTACTGGAACTTTAAGCGAATATAGCCCTGATGTCAAAGCATAATGCCGTAAAATCCATGAAAAAGCACGATTTTTCAGCTAATTTGAATCAAGATCAACATTTCTTGCCAAAAATGTACTTCATTTGAAGTTTTCATTGACGGCACCATTTTTGAAATGAATTCATCAACTGTTATCGCTGTCACTCTCTTCCATACCCAATTCATGGATTTTCCGGGCAATTGTATTTCTTCCGATTCCCAACAAAACAGCGGCATCGTTCTTCCTTCCCCTTGTCCTCATCAAGGCCACCCTGATCAGAACCCGCTCGAACCGGGCGCCCAGAACATCCATCAAATCGCCCTCTCCCCGTTCCAGCATGACGGCAACGGCTTGCTCCAGATATTTTTCCCATGAATTCTCCGGACTTCCACTTTCCATCGCCACAGAAGGTTCATGGATTTCACCGCCATGCGGTGCATCGTATGACAAAGAACTTTTCCCGCATGGCAATACCGCTTCATGGCCGGCACCATTTTCCTCGAGCAATTCGGATGGCATATCCTTGACATCGATAGTCTGCCCGGCAACCATCACCGTAAACCAGTAACAGATATTCTCAAGCTGTCTGACATTACCGGTCAGTTTGCATCGGGCCAGAAAACCGGCTGCCTCATCCGACAGTTTTTTGGGTTCCACACCAAGCTGCAATGCACTCTGTTTCAGAAAATGACGCGCCAGAACAGGAATGTCTTCGGGACGCTCGCGCAAACTGGGCAGTTTCAGCCGAATGACATTCAGACGATGAAACAGGTCTTCCCTGAAAGCGCCTTCCCTCACCAGCTTTTCCAGATTCTGATGAGTCGCCGCAATCACCCTGACATTGGCCTTTACCGACTGGTTCCCGCCAACGCGGTAAAAATGGCCATCCGACAATACCCTGAGCAATCGCGTCTGCATATCCAGCGGCATATCTCCGATTTCATCCAGAAACAACGTACCGCCCTCCGCCTGCTCGAATCGTCCTCTCCTCATGACTTGGGCACCGGTAAAAGCCCCTTTTTCATGCCCGAACAATTCCGATTCCATCAAATCTTTCGGAATCGCCGCCATATTCAACGCGACAAATGGCCGGGATGCCCGCGGACTATGGCGATGAAGCGCTCTGGCAACCAGTTCCTTTCCCGTACCGGACTCTCCGGTAACCAGCACCGTCGCATTCGAATGAGACAATTTGCCGATGGCACGGAACACGTCCTGCATCGCCGGCGCCTGTCCGATTATCTCGGGCATGCGATCTGCGGACTTGTCCATTTCCGTCCTCGTCTCGCTTTCTTTCATGGCCCGTTTGACCAGATCGACCGCCCTGGCCAGATCGAAAGGTTTGGACAAATATTCGAAAGCCCCTCCGGAAAACGCCGACACCGCCGAATCCAGATCGGAATAGGCCGTCATGATAATGATCGGTATATCAGGAAAACGGTTCTTGACGTCTTCGAGCAAATGCAACCCGGAACGCCCCGGCATACGGATATCGGACACCAGCACCTGCGGCTGCTCCTCATCCAGCGCCGAAAGCACCTCATCCGGATTGGAGAAACTCCTCAACGGGATATTTTCCCGCGCCAGCGCCTTTTCCAGCACCCACCGAATCGATTCATCATCATCCACTATCCAGACTGGTTTCATGTTCAATCCAATCATCAATCAACAAACACATCACGCCCTGGCGATCGGCAGCCTGATCAGAAACTCGGTATGACCCGGACGGCTGTCACATTCGATAATTCCGCCATGCTGCTGGACAAGAGTTTGCGACAACGTCAAACCAAGACCGCTTCCGCCTTCCGTGCCCGAGACAAGCGGGAAAAAAATCTTTTCGATCATTTCCTGGGGAATCCCCGGGCCGTTATCGATAATATGCAAATTCAATGCCAGTCTGTAACGGACTCTCGCCAACGTGACCCGCCGTGAAACCCTTGTTTTGAAAACCAGTTCGGCATCTCCGTGACGGATTCTTTCCGACAGGGCATGAACCGCGTTTTGCGCGATATTCAACACAGCCTGTATCAGCTGTTCCTTGTCCCCGGTAATTTCAGGAAGCGAAAGATCATAATCCCGCTTGATCGTCAGTCCTTCCGGATATTCGGCAAGAACGACACTCCGCACCCGCTCGCAAACCTCATGAATATTGATATCGTGGACAATATGCGGTCTCCGGTGCGGAACCAGCAACCTGTCAACCAGCTTCTGAAGCCGTTCCGATTCCCGGATAATCACCTGCGTATATTCCCTCAGGTCTTTCATATTCCGGTCAGGCAACTCCATCTCGAGCAACTGGGCAGCCCCCTTTATTCCACCGAGCGGATTCTTGATTTCATGAGCCAGATTGCGAACCAGTTCCTTGTTTGCCTGATTCTGATCCATCAGACGGTTTTCGCGATCCTGTCTCAACTGCTGGACGTTTTCACGCAACTCGATCAGCACAGAAGCACCGGGAAAATCAACGGCCTTGACAATACAGTAAACGTGAAGCGACTGCCGACCGATACGGTCAAGTACCAGCTCCTGCCTTTTCTCGACCGGCTCACGCATACCGACCTGCCGGCAGATTTCCTCCAGAACCCCGGCATTGAAAAACAACTGCCCCAGCTTTTGCGGCACCAGCACCTTGGAAGAATATTCCAGCAGATCTTCAGCCGCCGGATTGACATACATGATCCGCCCCTGCCTATCCAGTATCATGACCGCGGAAGCCAGCAAATCCAGCCCGGCCAGTCTCTCCATTATCCTGCTCCTTCCGGATGATTTTTCCCATAAAAAAAGGCGAAAACATTGCCATTTTCGCCTTTTTCATTCCCTGAACGTATTACAGGGAATAATACATATCGAATTCAATCGGATGCGTCGTCATACGGAAACGCTGGACTTCCTGCATTTTCAGCTCGATATAGGCATCGATCATGGCATTGCTGAAAACACCGCCTCTCGTCAGGAATTCACGATCCTTGTCCAGCGCTTCCAGCGCCTGATCCAGCGAAGAACAGACCGTCGGGATCAGCGCGTCTTCTTCGGGAGGCAGATGATACAAATCCTTGGAAGCCGGTTCTCCCGGATGAATCCGGTTCTGGATACCATCAAGCCCGGCCATCAGCAAGGCAGCGAAACAGAGATACGGATTGGCCAGCGGATCCGGGAAACGCGTTTCGATACGGCGCGCTTTCGGATTCGAAACGTGAGGGATCCGGATGGAAGCCGAACGGTTGCGGGCGGAATAGGCCAGTTTGACCGGCGCCTCAAAACCCGGAACCAGACGTTTGTACGAATTGGTCCCCGGATTGGTGATGGCATTTAACGCCCGGGCATGTTTGATGATCCCGCCGATATAATACAGGGCAAACTCGGACAATCCGGCATAACCGTCGCCGGCAAACAGGTTTTTGCCGTCCTTCCAGATAGACTGGTGAACATGCATCCCCGACCCGTTGTCCCCCACAACCGGCTTGGGCATGAACGTCGCCGTCTTGCCATACGTATGAGCGACATTCCAGACGATATATTTCAGATTCTGCGTCCAGTCCGCACGCTGCACCAGTGTGGAAAAACGGGTACCGATTTCATTCTGGCCAGCGCCGGCCACTTCATGATGGTGAACCTCGACCGGAATCCCCATCTGTTCCAGCAACAGACACATTTCAGAGCGCATATCCTGAAAACTGTCTACCGGCGGCACCGGGAAATAACCGCCCTTTACGGCAGGACGATGGCCGCTGTTGCCGCCTTCCATCTTGAGTCCCGTGGACCAGGAACCTTCCTCGGAATCGATCTTGCAGAAACAGCCCGACATACCGCTGTCCCAGCGGACACTGTCGAAAATGAAAAATTCCGGTTCCGGTCCGAAAAAAGCCATATCGCCAATACCGGAAGACTTCAAATGCGCCTCAGCCCGCTTGGCAATCGAACGCGGATCCCGGTCGTATCCCTTGCCATCCGACGGTTCGACGACATCACACTGCATGAAAATGGTCGCATCTTCCATAAAAGGATCCAGATTGGCGGTGGAAGGATCCGGAAACAACAACATGTCCGAGGCTTCGATACCTTTCCATCCGGCAACGGAAGAACCATCGAAAGCGTGCCCCTCCTCAAACTTGTCGATATCGAAACTTGAAGCGGGAACACTGACGTGCTGTTCCTTTCCCCGGGTATCGGTGAAACGAAGATCGACAAATTTGGCTTCGTTTTCCTTGATCATTTTCAAGACATCTTCCGCAGTCCTAGACATACTGTTCTCCTTAGTAAATTCTTCCCTTTTGGCTTTTTATCCGTGCCGTTTTACAAACCTGATTCCAGAAAAGCATTTTCCGTGCCAGATTTTATTCCTGTACCAAAGACCTTCCTGCCCCCGAAAGCACGAACAAATCCCATAAACGGAATAAGCGCGCACCATAAAAGTGCATTATAACGCCCGTTTTTGCACCATCATGAAGCATTGTGTCATGATGAACGATATCGATCAATCCAGCCGATATTGCGCACCAATTTCGTCCAGCCCATCCAGCAGCATTCTGAACGAATCGTCAAGCCTGTCCGGATGCCCCTTGACCCCCATTTCCACATAATTGCTCAGTCTGGTATTGCCCATATGGGGCAGACTGAATACCCTGACAGTCGGGAAACGGGCTTCTATTTTCTCCAGCAACGGCGTCATCTTCGCCTCGACGGCTCCATAAACCACGACCGATTTCTCTCCATATTCAACCTGATGGAAAAGCGAGTGATGATATGTATCGAGCGCCCAGGCGATCATCGCTTTTGCCATCTGGGGAAATCCCGGTACGAAATAATGCGTGCCCCAGGAAAAACCGGGAATTTTATTGACCGGATTGGGAATGATTTTCGAACCGGCCGGATACTCCCCCATCTTGAGACGTCTGACATTGTCAGGAGAATCATAATCGATCCGGTTCCTGTCGGTCGCGGTATCCGCTATCCGTTCGCGGATTTTCGATTCCGCTTCAGGATGAAGTTCAAGCGGTTTGCCCAGAGCAATGGACGCACACTGTCTCGTATGGTCATCCGGTGTGGAACCGATACCGCCGCAACAGAAAACGATATCGGAACTGGCGAATGTTTCCCTGAGAACCGAAACGATCCTTTCCGGTTCATCCCCCAGATAACGCGCCCAGTCAAGACCCAGCCCCCGTTCCCTGAGAATCTGGACAACGTTGGAAAAATGCTGGTCGCTTCTTTTGCCAGACATGATTTCATCACCGATAATGATAAGCCCGATAGCCATGATCCATTCATCCCTGATTCGAGGAAACACACAAAAAAACCGATTCCGCATTCTGACATAAATCACGCCGGATGACAGCATCCTCCCGATATGCCATGCAACCCATACCGGTAGTTTCCCGTTTTTTTCTCCGAAAAAAACGGAAGTTCTTTCCTTGCCCGTCACCAGTTCTTCCCGTCCGTTCGGACGATGGCATTTCCCCCTTACCGGCCGGAAATCGGAACAACATGCACCCGAACCTTCAGGCAACTGATCGCACCGATCGAATTGCCCTCGTACATCACTCCCTGCGGGATTTTTTTCGTGACCGGCAAATCCGGCATCAGGATGTAACATACGACATCGTCCGAGGCATCATACATCTTGTAGATCCCTGCGTTCGGCACCCCCGCGTCGAATTTTCCCATGAATTGCATCCGCGGACTTCCCGGCTGGGACGGCACTGTTTGGGCCGAAGATGCTTTTTTCGTCTTTTTTTGTGCCTGCGCCGGTAAAACCGCCATCATCCCGATCAACAGGACGGCCAGTATGTTTTTCCAGTTTTTCACATCATTCCTTTCTTTTTCGTTTCTTTACGCAAAACGGGCCGGCAGTTTTGCTGCCAGCCCGTTTTGACCATTTTCGCCTTGTCGGCTTTTTCCCTCTTTTACCAGGAGTACGAAACACCTCCACCAAAGGCGGCATGTCCGTTTTCGGAAGAACCGACACTGGCCTTGAATATCAGGTCTTCCGTGATTCTTCCGCTCGCGCCGATTGCCAGAGCCTGATAGCCGTTATAACTACCGATACCGGCACCAACCGAGAAAGTTTTACCCTGTTCGACTTGCGGAATATTGGTCATGGCGGTGACGGAAGCGATACCACGGGATGCCAGTCTTTCTACGTCTTGCAACTGGCCGTAGTTGACGGCGTCGTATTTGCTGGTACCGTTAGCAACACCAGTGACTTTGACCGGTCCGCCCGAAGCGTTGGAGAAGGTGGCCCCGCTTGAGTTCATGGTCAAGCTGGTTCCGCCTCCTGTCAGACCGGCACTGGTGGCATTGGCCCACATGCCGTTTCCTCCGTAAGTCATGACTCGGGCTTCATTGTCTCCCAGAGTGACTTTCGAGGCACTCGCCATTGTCGATCCACCGCTCAGGGTGGTGGTATCAGCTGTTGCGCCGTTGATATCCAACCCGGTTCCAGTACTTGCGGTCAAGGCAGCTTTGGTTCCGGACAGAACCATCGTGGCTTTATGCCCTGCCACTTCTCCGCTCATGCGAACACCATTGGTCGTACCGATGGCATTGACGATGACACCATCTGCCGCTCCTGTGTTGTTGATGGTGATGTCGTTGTAGTTGCTGCCACTACCCGCCCTGATAGTGTTGCTTTCTGCCGCGGACATTTCATTGGTCGTTTCCGAGGAAATGAGGTTTTTGCCCGTTCCCTCTGCTTTGATGGTGTTGGTTCCACCGTCTCCGACTTTCAAGGTGTTGTCACCGTTTTTCGTAACAAGGCTTGCACTGCCCGAGGCTATGGTAACCGCACTGGTGTTGTTGGCACTGCCGATGTTGGTGGCGCCAGCTCCTGCTGCCGTATTGATGTCAACTTGGCTTCCGGTTATTCCAACTGTTCCTGTCGTGTTACCAATACTGGTATCAGCATCCCCTGTTGTGTTGATATTGGTCGTTCCCGTTATCGTATTTTTCGATCCCGCTGCTGCCGTGATAGTGTTTCCGTCTTCACCATTGGTGATGGTATTTCCGGTTGTCCCGCTAGTCATGCTGTTGGTCTTACCGGTTATGGTTGTTCCATCCACATTTGTCTCTATGGTGGAATTTTCGACTGTCGTTTTGACACTTGTCGTTCCGGTAGTGGTAACGGTCTTACCATTGACTTCAGTTGTTCCAGTTGCATTGCCAATAGTCGTGTTGCCTGTTTCACCCACCGTGGTCGAACTCGATCCAGAAACTTTGACATCGGCTCCACCGATGTTGGTGTTTCCTGTACTTGCCGTGTTGATGTTGACGGTTGTATCGCCTGCCGTTCCCACACTACCGATATCCGCATCGCCTTTAGCCGTCAGTTTGCCTTTTACCGTAGCACCTCCGGTTACGGACAGATCACCACCGACTGATGCATCGTTAGTGACATTCAGACTGTCTGCAGTCGTCGCTCCGGCTTCCAGTTCTCCCAATGTCGTCTTGCCGGTGACACCCAGTGTTCCTCCTACTGTCGCGTTGTTGGTGACACCCAGACTGTCCGCTGTCGTCGCTCCGGCTTCCAGTTCTCCCAATGTCGTCTTGCCGGTGACACCCAGTG
>ERZ1034992.49-NODE-49-length-81825-cov-12.502299_pt1 | contig 81825 bp, 85 predicted proteins | sample MGYA00520695_ERZ1034992 | MGnify/ENA primary metagenome ERZ1034992 (study PRJEB33766, sample SAMN09781778) | gut metagenome | biome: gut microbiome | host: Homo sapiens | place: Madagascar | study: EMG produced TPA metagenomics assembly of the PRJNA485056 data set...
TTAATATATTATTTTTTTATATATTATCAAAAGGAGATCCGATGAATCCCATGCAGATACTGGTTATTGGCGGCGTTGCCGCAGGGGCATCTTTCGCGGCCCGTGCAAGAAGACTGGACGAAACGGCAAAAATCACTCTCATTGAACGCGGCAACGATGTTTCATTCGCCAATTGCGGCCTCCCCTACCACATCGGAGGAGAAATTCCGGTACGTGACGTACTTGCCGTACAGACGCCGGCATCGCTGAAAGCCATGCTCAACGTAGATGCCCGTACACGGTGCGAAGCCATCCGGATCGACCGGGACAATAAACGGGTACTGGTCAGGAATCTGTCTGAACAGACCGAGGAATGGATCTCCTATGACAAACTGATGCTCGCACCCGGGGCCCGCCCCCGCATACCGGCGATTGCCGGTGTTAACAACCCCCGGATCCATACCTTGCGCAACCTGTCCGACATGGACCGCATTATCGCCGATACCGCCCCCGGTATGAATGCCGTCGTCATCGGTGCCGGATTCATCGGGCTGGAAACGGCCGAACAGCTGCATCGCAAGGGACTGAAAGTGAAAATCGTCCAGAAAGGCTCTCATGTTCTTCCGCAAGTGGATGCGAAAATGGCCATCCCCTTGGAAAACGCATTGGCCGGTCACGGTATCGAATTGTTCTTGAACGACGAAGTCACGCAATTCGAAGACAGCGGCAAGATACTCTCATGCCGTCTGGCATCCGGCAAAACACTCAAGGCCGAAATCGTCATCCTCTCGATCGGTATCGAACCGGATACCGGACTGGCCCGTGACGCCGACCTGAAACTGGGAAAACGCGGTCATATCGTCGTCAATGAATTCATGCAGACATCCGATCCCGATATTTATGCGGCAGGCGATGCCGTGGAAACAACCGATCGGGTTTTTGGCGGTCCGGTTTCCGTTGCGTTGGGTGGCCCCGCAAACCGTCAGGGACGTGTCGCGGCCGATCATTTGTTTCTGAGGGAAAAGGCCCGTCCTTATCCCGGCTCGCTCGGAACGGCGATTGTCCGGGTTTTCGACGTTGCGGCCGGTTCCACAGGCTGGACGGAAAACCGCCTGAAAGCCGCCGGACGCCAGTACGGCATCACAACCGTCAATGATTTTCATCACGCTTCCTATTTTCCGGGAGCCGAGATGCTCACCCTGACGATTCTCTGGGATCCGGACACCGGTATTCTGCTCGGTGCAGAAGCGGTCGGGACACAGGGAGTGGACAAACGGCTGGACGTACTGGCGACCGCGATCACCGCAAAAATGACCGTCGAGGATATCTGTCATCTTGAACTGGCCTACGCACCGCCATTCGGTTCGGCAAAAGATGTCGTAAACATTGCCGGATTTGCCGCCAGCAACCAGCGTGACGGTCTTGTCCGGACGGTATCCCGGTTACCGGCAAATGCCGGTGTGCAAATCATTGATGTCCGAGGCAAACCTGTCGCCGATGCCTCTCCTGTACCCGGTGCCGTGAACATCCCGATGACGGTGTTAAGAGACAATCTCGACAGAATCGACCAGACCCGCCCTGTCGTCACCGTCTGTGCGCTCGGCAAGAACAGCTATTTCGCTTCCCGTGTTCTCAAACAGAACGGATTCGATGTCTCCAGTCTTGCCGGCGGGCTCTCCACCCTGATCAAGTGAATATCTCCGGAAACACCTATCGGGTGACGGACGGTGATCCAGTACTCCATCTGTACCACCGTCCGCTACACGATCCGGAAAGATCGTCAAAAGAATTCTGGCCATCGACAGTTCCCGACATCCCCATAATCCGGTCAAACAGAAAATATCTCTGAAACCCCTGACCGGAAACTGTTCCGTCCTCTTTCCTTCACGCAACGAAACGGTTTTCGTGAAAAACCAGATAACAATCAGGACGCCACACTCCGTGCACATCGTTCCAGGTTCAAATCTTCCCTTATGTAATGGTCCTTGTCCATTTTGGACGATCGTTTTTTCTCTCAGCAAAAATTCTCTCCCGGTACCGGAAATATGACGGCAAATAGCCGGGAACCCGGTTCATTACACCAAACCTGAAAATCACGCTTTTCTTTTTTCGAATAATACCTGCTTCATGTCCCCACGACAGAAACAGGCAAGAATGAGAGAGTTTCCCATCTATCCCGGCATCTTCTCCCGGAATTATATTGTTGAAAACAATGACATATGGAACAGCATATGAAAACCGAGGGGGAAAAAGCGGACTTTTTCATGAAAAACAAGGTAACCCTTGTCACAGGAGCTGCCTGGGGAATCGGACTGACCACGGCCAGAGCATTTGCACAGGCAGGCGCCATTGCTGTTTTGTCCGATATCAACGAGCCGGCCCAACAGGCGGAAGAACTCGTGAAACAGGGGTTCAAAGCCATGTCCATCCAGTGTGATGTTTCGGACGAAAGACAAGTCAAGACCATGATCGGAAAAATCGTGGTTTCTTGCGGACGTCTGGATGCAGCGTATAACAATGCCGGCATCAACAGTCCTGTTGCGGAAACCGCCGACACCAGCAGTGAAGGATATGACCGTGTCATGAACATCAATTTGCGTGGAATATGGAATTGCATGAAATACGAACTCCGGCAAATGCGCCAGTAGGAAAGCGGGGCTATCGTCAATTGCTCTTCCATTGGCAGGCTGATCGGCATCGCGGAAAGAGGCGTCTATCAAGCATCGAAACACGGAGTTATCGGTCTGACAAAAAGCGCCGCCCTGGAATATGCGGCAAAAAGAATCAATATCAACGCTGCATGTCCGGGCATTATCCAGACACCGATGCTTGAAACGATGACCGAGAGAGAACCCGAAGCCCTGAAAGCGCTGATCGAAAAATTGTCAAACCGCAGGCCTAAACGCCCGGAAGAAGTCGCGCGTGCCGTACTTTGGCTATGCCGCCCTGCCGCCAGCCTGGTATCGGTCAGGCTATTGCCGTTGACGGCGGCTACACGGTCAAATAAGCAAACCGGCCGACTATTCAGAAAATACCCTGCCATGAAGACTTCCAAGGAAAACGATACAAAAGAATCCCTCTCCCGTTCCGGTTCCCCGCATCTGAGCTGCAAGGAATTTCTCAAAACCGGTGCACTTGCCGGAATTGCCGTTGCCATTTCCGCCATACCGGCAATCAGCATGGCGACTTCTTCCCAAAAGACGATTGCCGTTCACGACGATCATGATTTCAAATGGCCCGTATTGTCCGGGAAACGGACACTGGGTACCGGAAAAAGTCAATTGACCGTATCTGCTCTCGGATTCGGCTGTATGGAAATGAATTACCACCGTGGCATACAAATCCATGACCCGGCTGGTCCGTCAGGCTGTCGAAATGGCATCACGCTTTTCGACACCGCAGAATATGGGCCATTCATCAATGAAGAATTGACGGGAGAAGCACTGGCCCCCGTCCGGAACCGGATCACCATCAGCACCAAATTCGGCTTCGAACATGCGAAAGGAAAGCAGACCGGACTGAATTCCCACCCCGAACATATCCGCAAAGTGGCGGATGCATCACTGAAAAGACTGGGAACCGACAGAATCGACCTGTTTTATCAGCACCGTTTCGACCCGCAAGTTCCTATTGAAGATATGGCCGGAACCGTTTCCGATCTGATCCGCGAAGGCAAGGCAAAACATTTCGGCCTGTGCGAAGTCAGCCCGGAAACCATTCGCCGGGCCCATGCCGTCTGCCCTGTCACCGCCATACAAAGCGAATATTCCCTGATGTGGCGTACCCCGGAAAAAAACGTTCTTACCGTACTGGAAGAACTCAGTATCGGATTTGTTCCACACAGCCCGATCAACAGGGATTTCTCGGCGGAACTATCAATGAATATACCCGATTCAATTCGGGAAACGACAACTGGAATATCCTGCCGAGATTCACACCGGAAGCGATCCGCGCCAATCTGGCACCGGTTGAGGTTCTGAACGAATTCGGTCGGACACGCAGCGTAACCTCTGCACAAATCGCATTGGCCTGGCTGCTTGCCAAAAAACCCTGGATCGTCCCAATCCCGGGAACCACCAAATTGTCACATCTGGAAGAGAACATCCGTTATACAGACCTGATACTGACTGCCACTGAAATCAGCGATCTCGAAAACGCCGTCCTGAAAATCCGGATCGTAGGAGACCGTTACCCGCCATCAGAACAACGACAGGTTGGAAAATAAATTTTTTATTTCAATATCAATCAATAAATTATAAATATTTTCTAAAGTTTTACAGGAGAAAAAATTTCACTCGGTTTTTCAGAAATCATTCTAATCGGTATCTTCATCCTTCCGGTTTTCGGTTCGAAACGCATTCCTGAACTGGCCCGTGTCATGGGACGGGCAACACATGAATTCAAAAAAGCAAAAGAGGAAATCAGTCATCAGGGAGAGGAATTTCTGAAAGCGGCGGAAAAAACGGCCGAACTCGAAAGTGAAAAAGAAAAACAGGAAAGCTAAACATGACATCATCCGTTTTTGGCAAGGAATCTCTCGTTTCCCATTTTGAAGCACTACGTAAGACATTACTGAAATGTATTGTAGCGACAGCTCTTGGCTATCCCGTTGGATACTGGATAACGCCGGATGTCATCAATCAGCTGACTCAATGGAGTTTTCCTGAAAACATCGGAAAACTTCATTATTTTCCCCCTTGAGGCACTTTGGGTCAAACTGAGGCCGGGATTCATTCCCGCCATGATTTTTGCCTATCCGTACAATATCTTCCAGTTCTGGAAATCCCTGTTACCGGCCCTGTATGATAATGAACGCAAGCCACCGGGCAAATAAATCACGCTTTCACCCATTCTGTTTTTTTCGGGAATCGCCTTTTGCACGGTCTGTGTTCTGCCGCTTCTGATGGATTTTGCCGGCAGTTTCTATTCGCCTGAACTGCAGGCCAAGTTCGGGCTGGAAAATTTCCTGTCTCTGGCGGGCATGATGATGCTGGCTTTCGGAATCATGTTCCAGACTCTCATTCTGGTTTTCATCGCAATCCGTTTCGATTTCGTTTCCGGGGATACACTCTCCCGGAAAAGGCCCTACATCATGACGGGCATCCTGATTATTGCCGCACTATTGACACCACTCGATGTCATCAGCCAGATCCTGATGGCCATTCCGACCTGGCTGCTTTTTGAACTCGGACTGATTCTGTCCGGAAATATCAACGTGAAAACCGGTGGAAGAATACCCGAAACAGACCGACAAAACATGTCGGAAAATGATGATAATTTACTTTATGAAAATAAATATCCCCATTGAATAAAAACATAAAAACCGTCAAACAATCCGATCAGACCTGACATTTTCCGACCGAGTCTGCCACTGACACCTTCCGGCAGTGCAGGCACCTGCAACCACTCCAGTCTGACAGGATGTCACATCCTTTGCCCGCACATCAGACCTGCAACTCACGGGTTTTGTGGATATTGCGGGCAGGCGGTTCGCCAAACAGACGCTTGTACTCCCGGTTGAATTGCGTCGGACTTTCATAGCCTACGGCCAAGCAGGCATTCGAGGCATATTCGTTTTCCACCAGCATCAGCCGCTGCGCTTCATACAACCGAAGGCGTTTCTGGTACTGCAAGGGAGAAAGTGTCGTGATCTGCTTGAAATGCCGATGAAATGTCGAAGTCGCCATATTGACTTTCTTCGCCAATTCATCAACTTGCAAAGGTTCCTTGTAGTTGTTTCTAAGCCATGTGATCGCCTGTGCGATACGGCTTCCCCTCGTTCCGGTCGTGTTGATGGCCCGCAGATATTTGCCGCGAGGTCCCGTCAGAAGCCGGTAGTGGATTTCACGCACAATCATCGGAGCCAGAACGGGAATCTGTTCGGGATTGTCCAGAAGCTCCGTCAAGCGCACGAAAGCATCCAGAATATCCGCTTCGATCGGCGTAACGCTCAGCCCCTTCCTGACCGGCTCATCGATAACCTTCGCTTGCATGGGAAGTTCCGTCATCAACTGGCTGACAATGTATTTGTCGATTTTAAGTCCCATCCCCAGAAACGGTTTTTCCGGCGAGGCATCCAGAATGTAATTCCGGCTCGGCAGATCCACACTGTTCAAAAGACTGTCGTTTTCATGATAGAAATACTCCTGGCTTCCGACAATGGACCGTTTCTTTCCCTGAATGACCACACCGACCGCGGGATCGTAAAAACAGTTTTCGCAGGATGCGCAATCATCATGACGGAAAAAGGAAAATCCCTGAATGGGTGTCTGGTATTCGCCCGGTTCCGGCAACCATTTCAGCAACCTTTCCCTGAGCAGGCGGTTCTTTTCCGCCAGATCGGCACGGCTGTTTTCAGGCATGGCATCCTCCTTATGAATTCGTCCAGTCATCATATCAAATAGGCCTTCTCCCGGATTTTGCCATTTACCGAGAGAATCAGGCAAGAACCAGATAGTTTCATATCTTATTTTTTCAAGACCGCGACATTACTATTTTCCTGTCATGAAACGTTCTGCCTGACCGTTCATGCCGGAACACGCTGTTTTTCAACTGTCGTGCAAACCCGAAAATCCGATCATCGTCATTAAGAGGTTATTATGAAAACATTTGGCTACGCCGCTCATTCGCCGGACTCTCCTCTGGTTCCCTATTCCTTCGAACGACGCGATCTGCGTGAAAACGATGTCGCCATGGAAGTGTTGTACTGCGGTGTCTGCCATTCAGACCTGCATATGGTGCAAAATGACTGGGACTGGACAATCTATCCCATCGTGCCCGGCCATGAAATCATCGGACGCGTCATCGCCACCGGCTCCGGAGTCACCCGCTACAAAACCGGTGATGCTGTTGCCGTCGGGTGCATGGTGGACAGTTGCATGGAATGCGACCAGTGCAGAAAAGGCGAGGAACAGTTATGCCGTGAAGGCATGACCGGAACATACAGCGCCTACGACAGAATCACACATGAGGTCACTTACGGCGGCTATTCCAAACATCTCGTCGTCCGGGAAGAATTTGTCCTGCGAGTACCTGACGGTCTGGACCTGTCGAAAGCCGCTCCGCTGCTTTGCGCCGGCATCACGACATACTCTCCCCTGCGGACATGGAATGTCGGCCCGGGCAGCCGTGTCGGTATCATCGGAATGGGAGGCCTGGGTCATATGGCCGTCAAACTGGCGGCCGGACTGGGTGCGGACGTAACGGTCATCAATCGCACGAAAAACAAGGAAGCGGATGCTCTGGCTGTCGGAGCCGACCGGCTTCTTGTCTCAACAGATGCGACGGCTATGGAAAAAGCGCAATCCGCTTTCGATCTCATCATCGATACCGTTCCGGTCAAACACGATCTCAATCTCTATATGCCGTTGCTGGATATCGACGGCACCCTTGTCATTGTCGGACAAGTCGGGCCTGTCAGCACCCTTTCCACCGTTCCGATGATACTCGGCCGGCGCCGGATCGCCGCATCGCCCATCGGCGGAATCCGTGAAACACAGGAACTTCTCGACTTCTGTGCAAAAAAGAACATCCTGCCCGAATGTGAAATGATCCGCATCGACGAAATCAACAAGGCCTACGAACGGCTCAAACGTTCGGACGTCCATTACCGGTTCGTCATCGACATGTCATCCCTGACCGGTCCCGGGGAAAACATCGGCCAGAACGTATGTCAGAACTAGGACAAGCGGGCAACAGACAAAGGAGACAACATGATGCAAAAACGCCAACTGGGAAAGAACGGTCCGGAAGTATCGGCCATTGGTCTGGGTTGTATGGGAATGAGCTTCGGTTACGGTCCGGCCAAAGACAAACAGGAAATGATCGCGGTCATCCGTGGTGCTGTCGAACGCGGTGTCACTTTCTTCGATACTGCCGAAGTATATGGGCCGTTCACGAACGAGGAACTGGTCGGGGAAGCGCTTGCCCCTTTCAGAAAAGACGTCATTATCGCCACAAAATTCGGTTTTGCCCCCGATCCTGACGAAGGCGGACAGTGGAGAAAGCTGGACAGCCGGCCGGAACATATCCGGGAAGTCGCAGAAGCATCGCTCAAAAGACTGAATGTGGATACGATCGACCTGCTCTACCAGCACCGGGTCGATCCGGATGTTCCCATTGAGGAGGTTGCCGGAACGGTCAGCGACCTGATCGCCGAAGGCAAAGTCAGGTACTTCGGCCTGTCCGAAGCGGCAGCGCAAACGATTCGCCGGGCCCATGCCGTTTGTCCCGTCACGGCCGTTCAAAGCGAATACTCTCTCTGGTGGAGAAAACCCGAAGAAGAAGTACTCCCGACTCTGGAAGAACTCGGTATCGGTTTCGTTCCATACAGCCCGCTCGGAAAAGGTTATTTGACCGGTTCTTTCAACGAAAAAACCACGTTTTCTCCTTCCGATTTCAGAAGCGTTTTGCCGCGTTTCACGCAGGAAGCCATGAAAGCAAACAAGGACATGGTCGAACTGGTCAGAAAAATCGCCGGGCAAAAACAGACGACACCGGCCCGTATCGCACTGGCATGGCTGCTGGCGCAAAAACCCTGGATCGTTCCGATTCCGGGGACGACAAAACTGTCGCGTCTGGAGGAAAACATCGGTGCGACCGACATCGTGCTTGACGCCGGTGATTTGCTCGAAATCGATTATGCCGCATCGAAAATCCGGCTGACCGGTGCGCGATATCCCGAAAAACTGGAAAAACTGACCGGCCGCTGATCGAAATCTCCCCGGCATCCGGTCTTTATGGCTAAAGTGAACACAAAAATGAAACGGATTGACATGAAATGTTTGAATATACTGGCCAGTATCGCTATCGCGCTGTGCAGTATGTTCCATTATGCAAAGGCAGACACCATGAATGCTTATCAAGAAAAAGCGCTGAATCTCCGGCAGGAAAAAATCGTCACAATCGCTGCTTTTACCGCCAACGGTAATCTGGAAAAACTCAAAACGGCCCTGAACGAGGGGCTGGACGCCGGCCTGACCGTCAGCGAAATCCGGGAAATCCTGATCCAGATGTATGCCTACACCGGCTTTCCGAGAAGCCTGAATGGCATCAACACCTTCATGAATGTCATCAGCGAACGGCAAAAGAAAGGTATCGAAGACATCGCCGGCGAGGAACCGGCGGTTCTGCCAGCGGGAACGGACCGCGACGAATACGGGGAAAAAGTCAGAATGAAACTGGCGGGCATATCCACGCTGCCTCCAAAAAGCGGTTACCAGATTTTCGCCCCCGGTATCGATACGTTTCTGAAAGAACATCTTTTCGCCGACATTTTCGGACGCGGAGTTCTGGACTATTCCAGTCGTGAAATCGCCACCGTTTCGGCACTGGCCGCCATGACCGGTACGGAAGGACAGTTGCAGTTCCATATGAGCGCGGCCATGAACGTCGGCGTGACAGGAACGCAAATGGAAAACCTGCTTTCGGTTCTGAACGAGAAGGTCGGGACCCGGGAAGCTGTCATGGCCAGAAAAGTTTACGCCAGAGTGCAGGAAAACCGGGCAAAAAACCGCTGATCATTTGCGAATGAAACCCGTTGCCAGAATACCCGCAAATTCAGGGAGAAAACAATGGAAAATATCCGCAACAAAGTCGTCGTCATAACAGGCGATGGCAGCGGCATCGGTGAAGCCATTGCCGATGCCGTCGCCCACGCGATATCGCAGCCTGAAAACGCTTCCGTCAATAAAATCGTACTCCGTGCGACAGCACAGGAATTCTGAAGGAAACCATCCAAATGAAAAGCAAAATCAGCAAACGGGTTCTGGTAACAGCTCTCTTTTTCACTGCACTTCTTTCGACAGCCGGTATCGGTCATACAACCGATATCGCCGGACAATCCCTGCACCAGACAATCACCCGCAACGGCACACAACAGTCTTTCACCGGATCCGACCGTTATTTCACCGGCAACGTCAAAGTGGACATGCTGTTTACACCGACAACAGAATTGCCTGCATCGGGTGCTACCGTGACATTCGAACCGGGAGCGCGATCGGCATGGCATACCCACCCGGCCGGACAGACTCTGATCGTGACGTCCGGCATCGGGCTGACACAGGAATGGGGCAAACCGATCGTCGAGATTCACACCGGGGACATTGTCCGGTGTCTGGCCGGCATCAAGCACTGGCACGGAGCCAAACCGGACAGCGCCATGACACATATGGCCATTACAGGCGACGTTCATGGCAAAAACGTCGAATGGCTTGAAAAAGTGACGGATGAACAATATCGTGGCCGATGAGAGCTCCCGTGTCCAGATCATCCTATTCACCGAAACAGGCGACTGGAGCATATCTGTATGCTTTATCCGCCTGTTCTCCCCCAAACAGCAGACCTGCCGCAAACGGCATCCTGTTTTACAATAAATCCCTTTTTCACAACCGGACAATCTGTTGGTTATGTTTCATGTTTTCGCAGCCCTGATCGGACTTTATGTCATCGGGCGTTTCGTTCCTCCGCTTCCTGTCGGAACCCTCTGGAAATGGCTGATCGCATTCGTTATTCTGCTGGTTTCACAATACCATCTCGTCAACCGTCTTTTTCTCGGCGGCATGGCATCGCCGGAGGTCCCCTTCCCGGTACTCGCTTTTGGTGGATGGCTTTTCGGTGCATTCATTCTCCTGGCCGGTTTTCTGCTGATCAGGGATATTGTTTCCCTTTTTCTCTGGACTGCACACAAAACCGGCCTCATCCCGGTCAGCATCATTTTCGGTTACCGCTGGATGCTCGGCCTTGGCATGGCCGCCCTGCTGCTTTCGGCTGTCGGTGTCTGGCAAGCCGTTCGCATTCCCGATGTACGCCGGATCGATATCACTCTTGAGAAACTTCCGGCCGAACTGGATGGCCTGAAACTGGTTCAGCTCACGGACCTGCACGCCAGCCGGCTTTTCCAGGCCACCTGGATCCGTGCGGTCGTGAACAGGACGAATGCCCTGAACCCCGACCTGATTGTCATTACTGGCGACCTGGTCGATGGCAGTACCATCGACCGCGCACCCGACGTTGCTCCGCTGGCCGATCTGAAGGCCCGGCTCGGCGTTTTCGCGGTAACTGGCAATCATGAATACTATTCCAACTACATCAACTGGATGAAAGCATTCAGGCGACTTGGCCTGAATATCCTAGGTAATGAACATGTCCTGATCGCCGACCGGGATCGCGCTCTGGTACTGGCCGGTGTGACAGACAGGGTTGCCGCCAATTTCGGACTACCCGAACCGGACATCGGAAAAGCCCTGTCCGGTGCACCTGGCGATCTGCCCGTCATCCTGATGGCACACCAGCCCAAAGGTTCCTCGACCTACGCCAGCGCGGGCGTTGACCTCCAGCTCTCGGGACATACACATGGCGGACAGGTTCTGGGTATTCACTGGATCACCCGAATGGCCAATGACGGATATGTTTCAGGACTCTACAGGGTAGGCGACATGCAACTCTACGTCAGCAATGGGACCGGCCTCTGGAACGGTTTTCCCGTCCGGCTCGGCAAACCGTCGGAAATCACGGAAATCGTACTGCACACCCCGGCCCGTCACCATCCGGAACCGGACAGACAAAAACCTTGAAAGCCATCCGGGAAAACGGCCTTTCGATTCCGAACCTTTCAGCAGGCTGCATCTGAAATTCCCGGAATCACCGTTTGTGGGAATACGGCCATCCGGCCGAACCGGTTCATGAAGGAAACACCGGAAGGATTCCCGCCATTGTCCTGCATCCGGCATGGCAAACATCGTATCCGTCCGGAAAACATCAGTCGGCGATATCCCTGTCTTTTTTCACAACCGGATTCCCGACGGATTCATCTGGACTTGCAGCGTTACCGAGAATATCCAGCATACGGGACAGGCCTTCGGGCATTTGCCCATTTTCCGGCAATGCATCGACATGGTATCTCGACGGCGCTCCCGGATCATTCCCGTATTGTGCCGTGGTAGCAGCAATTCCTTTCACGGATACCCGAAAAGGCCCCATACGACAAAGACCTGCCGCCGGTTCCCGCTCATCAGTCTTTTGACCGGTGACTGACGAAACCACATCTGTGTCGAAGTTGACATTGACTTCATCCAGAGTCATTGACGGAACGGGAACCAGCGACAACAGGGGGGCCTGTATCTCCACCAGTTCTTCCGTTTCTTCTCCATCCCGAACGATTCCTGTTTTCCTGAATGAAAAAACAGCTGTTTTCGATTTTTCCGGATCACCTTTTCCGGGGTCTGCCAGATCCGGATATTCCGTCCCCGATCGCTTTACCTGCTCCGATGCTTCCGTCGCTGCCCGCAGAACCTCCTCGATCAGAATCTCCGATGGCAAACCGGTAAATGGATTACCGGCATTTTTCTTTTCGTCCGTCACCTGACATCTCCTTTTGTTGAGTTAACCAAATCATGCAATGCCACGGACAATTTTGCAACAGCCAACTCTCCTGGCGGCATTTTTGAAAATCAATGAATATCAATAACTTGTCTGACTTCCGACTTGTTCGGAAAACCGGATATACATTGACAATATACTTCGCACGCGAATAATATGCGTCAGAACTTTTAGCAATCTAATATTGGAAACCGAATGTCTGGAAACGATCTTTCACTCATGGAACTGATGATCACAATGACGCAGGTATCGCGAGCCTATAAAGCCGTTTGTGACAGGTTCGCCTCCCGGTTCGGACTGACCCAGGCCATCGCCTGGCCCATTGTCGCCATCAGCCGGCTGGGTGATGGTGTACGTCCCGGCGTCATCGCCGATGCGGTAGGAATCGAACCGTCTTCTGTCGTCAGACTGATCGACCAGCTTGTCGCCGCCGGTCTTCTCGAGCGCCACGAAGACGCAAACGACCGCCGTGCCAGACTGCTCTTTCTGACGGAAAAAGGACGGGACAAGGCCAGGGAAATCGAAATGGCCCTGATTCCGTTACGCCGCCAGCTCCTGCAGGGACTGACGGATACCGAACTCGACGTCTGCATGCACGTTTTCAGAACTCTTGGAAAATCCATAGAAAATTACAAGACGGCATCGAAGCAGCATGATTAACATACCGACACGCGACGAATTCATATTCTCGCTCAAATGTTTTGCAGCCGCCATGCTGGCACTGTATCTGGCATTCCGTATCGGACTTCCCCGTCCGTTCTGGGCACCGCTGACGGCTTATGTCGTCTCTCAGCCAATGGCCGGTGCCGTCCGTTCAAAAGCGGTCTATCGGGTCACCGGCACGGTTATCGGCGCACTGGCGATCGTGATACTGATTCCGACTTTCGTCAATTACACGGGTCTGTTCGCACTGGTCATCGGGGGATGGTTCGGATTTTGCCTGTTCATGTCACTGATGGACAGAACTCCGCGAGCCTATGCGTTTCTGCTGGGCGGGTACACCGTCGGATTTGTCGCCATGCCGGCAATGGCCGACATGACGGCATTCAGCATTTCTTCCATTTTCGATGTGGCAGTGGCCCGGTCGGAAGAAATCATACTGGGTGTTCTCTGTTCCACCGTCGTCCACAGCCTTGTCCTGCCCAAGGGAATCGGCGACATCATACTCCAGCGCCTCGACCAGGTTCTGGATGACGGACAGCAATGGGTGAAAAACATCCTGACAGCCAGACAGGCCGAAACGGGCAGCCAGCTGGACCTGAACAAACTGGCTCTGGCCATTACCGAACTCAGGATCATGTCCACCCATCTGCCATACGATACGACCAATGTCCGCTGGACAACCAATATCGTCCGATCAATGCAGGACAGATTTTCCGTTCTCGTCCCGATTCTGTCGGCTGTGGAAGACAGACTGCACGTCTTTCATACCAGCAACAGCGGAAAACTGCCCGAAGAATGGCAAAAACTTCTGGATGATATCGCCGAATGGATCACGCGTGGTGCCGAAAACACGGACCCGGGAGACGCCATCCGCCTCAGACGGCGGATAGACCGTTTCACACCGTCGATCAATGGCGAATCGCACTGGGAAGACATGCTTTTGGCCAATCTTTCCAGTGAACTGTACCGTCTGGTGGATGCCTGCGAAGACTGTTTCGATCTCCGCAGAAAAGTCAATATCGGCCTAAAAGGTGAAATGCCCCCTTCGGAAATGCGCGAAACCAAGGTTTCGACCATGACGCTTTACGTAGATCGCCGCCTTGCGCTTTCGTCCGCTTTCGCCACCGCCATGTCCATGATCGTATCCTGCCTTTTCTGGGCGGCATCCGGCTGGCCGACAGGATTTGCCGCCCCGATGATGGCAGGCATGTACTGCATGTTTTTCTCGACATTCGACAATCCGGTTCCCATCCTCAAGAGCCAGTTCTTCTATACCCTCATGTCCAGCCCCGTATCGGGAATCTATCTGCTCTGGCTTCTGCCGTCGGCACACAGCTTTGAAATGCTGGTACTCCTTCTGGCTCCTTTCCTGATCTGGTTCGGCACTTATCTTGCCAAACCGGCAACCGCCGTCAAGGTCATTCCATTCATGTTCACCGTACTGGCCACCCTGACCATGTTCGATATGGGTTCGGCCAACATGACTTCCTATATCAATTCACAGATCAGCCAGGCCATCGGCGTGGGATCCGCTGCCCTGTTCATGGCCATATTCAGGACAGCCAGCGTCGATTCACTCATCCAGCGACTCGTCCATTCCATCTGGAATGACATCACGAAGCTCGGCGAAGCTGTCAAAGCCCCCTCCGCTATCGCTGTGACCGTCAAAATGGTCGACGGCATCAGTCTGCTGGCTCCGCGTCTGGCTCTGGCGACCAAAACCGGCGGAACGAAAAATCCCGGCTTCGTCGCCGCGACAAACATCCTTTCCGATTTGCGTGTCGGACTGAACATGACACGGCTTTTGCGCACCGAAACAAAACTGGAACGTCACCATATGAGCGTCCGTCCTGTCCTCGAACGACTTGCGGACTATTACCGGCAGGGGAAAAAATCGCAGGATGCCGCGACAGAAGAACTGTTGCATGAAATCGACCAGACACTCTACCGCATGGCCAACACCGAATCCCGTCTCCAGCAGAATCAGGCCATCGCGGCACTGGCCGGTATCAGGCGCGATCTCTTTCCGGACGCATTGCCCTATTCCCCGTCAACTGCCGGCGACCGAAAAAAGGATCAGGCAAAGAAAATGCCTGAAATTCCTCCTGAACCGGATAAGCCGGCGACACGGTGAAAACTATTGACATCACTAGTTGAAATGATAACATTTATGACCTTAATATTTTGCATACAAACTATTTACAAGTAATGGAAAATCCGGACCAGTTATTCATGCGCTTCACCAATGCCCTGACAAGGGTCGCCCGCGCCTACAAGACGTCCGCCGACAAGGTCGCTTCCCGATACGGCCTTTCGCAGGCCACTGCATGGCCGGCCGTCATGATCGACCAGATGGGCGACAGGGTCCGTCCCGGTGAAGTGGCCGATGCGCTCGGTCTCGATCCGTCATCCGTCGTTCGGGTCATCGACCAGTTGATCGCCGCCCGGTTGCTTATCCGCGAGGAAGACGCCAACGACAGGCGCGCGCGCCTGCTGACCCTGACGGACGACGGCAGGCAGCGTGTCAAACAGATCGGGGAGGCCATGCGTCCTTTCAGACGGAAACTCTTCGAAGACATCGACCGCGAAGATCTCGAGGCTGCTCTGCGCGTACTGGAAAAACTCCGGACAGCGATCAAACTCGGCTAGATATATGTTGAAAGCTTTTCTGCAAAAACCGACTGCCGGCGAACTGCTGTTCGCATTCAAATGCTTTCTGGCAGCGTCACTTGCGCTTTACATCGCGTTGCGACTCGGACTTCCACGTCCCTTCTGGGCGCCGATGGCGACCTGCATCATTGCCCAGTCCATGTCCGCCGGCAGTGTGTTTGTCCGTGCCTCGTCGCGCCTGATCGGAACACTGGTCGGAACCGTCGTTTCCGTGCTCCTGCTCGTTTCATTCATCAACTATACCTTTCTTCTCTGTTTCCTGATCGCGCTCTGGGTCGGTATCTGCATGTACTTTTCGATGCTGAAACGGACAACGGATTCTTATGTCTTCGTCGTCGGAGGTTTTACCGTTCCCGTCATCATTTACGGGATCATCGGAGACGTCAACGCCATCAACATCCAGTACATCATGGACATGGCGATCGCACGGGCCGAGGAAACCGGTATCGGTTTCATGTCGGCCATCCTGATCCACAGCACCGTCTTTCCCAAGACTATCGGGCCCGCTGCCATCAAGCGGATGGATACGGTCTGGAAAGACATCTGCCAGTGGATCGGCCTCATTCTGCGTGGAGAACCGTCCGCGCCCCATTCTCCCCAACTGAATGCCGCACAGATCATAACCGATCTGCGACTCCAGTCGGCCAACCTCCCCTTCGATTCCTCCAGCGAGCGCTGGGCCGTCGCGAACATCCGGCTGCTTCAGGACCGTCTGACTGTCATGATTCCGGTCATTTCGTCGATAGAAAACAGTATCGCGGCCCTGAAAAAGGCGGACAAGCTGCCCGGATACTGGGAATACCTGCTTGATAATATCGCTGTCTGGGTACAGCAGGATAAAAATACCCCGCAAAGCGCACAATGGCTTCGTGAACGTATCAGACACGGATTGCCGAAAATCACGCCCCGTTCGACATGGGATGAAGTCACCCTGATACACCTGGCCTCGGATCTGGGAAAACTGATCTCCTATTGCGAAAGCCGTGCGGACCAGCGGCGAGCCATCGATGAATGCATTAAGGGTCATGCCACCCGTGCTCCCAAAGCCGTACCCGTCCCGCTCGCCACGCTGCACAAGGACCGCAGGCTCGCCTTGCTCATTTCCGCTTCCGCCGTTTTCACCATCACGGCGGTTTCGCTCATGTGGGTCATCAGCGGCTGGAATGCCGGTTTTTGTGCTCCCATGATGACCAGCATCTTTTTCCTGTCATTCGTCCGGAACGACAACTCTATCGCGGCCCTGAAGAAAGTGCTGCTTTTCACGATCTATTCATTGCCGCCGGCAGGTGTCTACCTGCTCATCGCCATGTACAGCGCGCATTCTTTCGAAATGCTCATGTTGTTGCTGGCGCCCTGCATCATCATCGCCGGCATCTACATGGCGCGGCCCTCAACCGGACTGGGTGCCACCATCTTCATGATGGGTGTCTGGTCGACCACGACCATGTACGATCTTGACATGGCCAATGCGACATCGTTCATGAACGGCCAGGTCTTCGCCCAGTGTTTCGGCGTCCTCATGGCACTGGTTTTCGCCAGAATATTCCGTTCGTTCGATGCGGAATGGACGACACGCCGTCTTTTGAACAGTATTGCGGAAGAAATAGCACGTCTGGCCCAGTCCGTCAAATCGCCTCCGGTCATCCAGACGACCGTCCGGATGATCGACCGCATCAGTATTCTCGCCCCGCGCCTTTCCGGACTGGGTACCGAAAAGGAAAATGTCATCTCACGCCTTTTCCGTGAATTGCGCATCGGCACGAACATCGTCTATCTCATGCACATGCGTTCACGTCTTGAACGCAATGGCATCGATATCCAGCCGCTTCTGCAAACACTGTCCGCCCATTTTGCGAAAAGCGCTCACGAAACGGGTGGAAAAAATACCGTTCTGGAACAGATCGACCGGACTTTGCAGAAAGTCTGTCACATGTCTTCCCCCATCCGGCAGAATGCCGCCATCGCGGCCCTGACCGGCATAAGGCGGGATCTGTTTCCCGAAGCTCCCCCCTATTACCCCCAAACTCTGGTCCCCAAGGAGATTGTATGACTGGTGAATTCAGTTTTTTCGGCATGTATTTCCCGTGGCTGATGCTGACATCACTGCTGGCACTTGTCGCGACACGTCTGATAAGCATTTTTCTGGCCCGTATCGGGTTCTACCGTTATGTCTGGCATCCTCCGCTGTTCGATGTCGCACTGTTTCTTGTCGTATTAGGAATTTTTGTCGTTTTATTTAATTTTGGCAGGTCTTAATCATGTTTTCCAAAATCTCCCTTTCCGCCATCAGGCGCTACCTCGTCACCCTTGCGGTAGTTCTTGTCGCCCTGTTCATCGGATGGCGTCTCTGGATACATTACGAAAACGACCCCTGGACCCGGGACGGTCGTATCAAGGCGGATGTCGTGCAGGTCGCACCTGACGTAACCGGTCAGGTCGTCAAGCTCCATGTCATCGACAACCAGGTTGTCAATGTCGGCGACGTTCTCTTCGAAATCGACCCTGAACGCTTTGAACTGGCACTGCGCCAGGCCAAGGCAGCCGAGGAAGCCGCCAAAGTGACGCTTGCCCAGGCCATTCGTGAATCGAACCGTAACCGGGAACTGAAAGATCTGGTCGCGACCGAAGTAACCGAACAGGGACAATCACGCGTCGAAGAAGCACGTGCTGCCCTTCTTCAGGCTATCGTAAACCGCGACAAGGCCCAGCTCGATCTGGACCGTACCAAAGTCGTCGCGGCGGTTGACGGCATCGTCACCAATCTGGTCCTGCGTACCGGCTCCTATGTGACCGCCAGCCATCCCGTCATGGCACTGGTCGACCGCAACTCTTACTATGCGGAAGGCTATTTCGAGGAAACGAAACTGCCGAATATTGCCGTAGGCGACCGGGCGACAATCAGGCTGATGAGTGACGATGAGGTACTCGAAGGCCATGTCCACAGTATTTCCAGAGGGATCGAAGATCGTGAACGCACGACCGGTGGAAAGCTGATGCAAAACATCAACCCGGCATTCAACTGGGTCCGTCTTGTCCAGCGTATCCCCGTCCGTATCGAATTCGACAGTATTCCGGAAAATGTCCGCCTTGTATCCGGCCAGACAGTCACCATCGAAGTCTTTCCTTCCGAAAAAGTCACCGTCGCCAAGAACGACCAACCGGTAAAGTAAGGATCGGCCATGCGTAACAGAAAACTGATTTCATATCTGGTTCCGCTTTTCATCAGCACAGGACTGATCGGATGCACGACTGTCGGCCCGGATTATACGATTCCTGAAAACGCCACCATCAACAAACCGGAAGCTGCCGAACCGTTTGCCGCGGCCGAGGAAAACGTCTATCGGCAGGAACCGTTGCCTGCACACTGGTGGAAACTCTATGACGATCCCGTGCTGACATCCCTGATCGAAAAGGCGCTGGTCGCCAATACCGACCTTCGCGTCGCGTCTGCCAATCTGGCCCGGGCGCGTGCCGTGCTGGAAGAAGTCGAAATGGGAACAGTACCGACCGTCAGCGTTTCTTCCCAACCGAAATTCGGGCGCAATTCGGCAGCGGCCGACGGTATCCCCGAACGTTATCCGGACCGCTGGTCGCACGACAGCGGCATCAACATTTCCTACCAGCTTGACCTTTTCGGAAAAATCGCCCGTGGTATCGAAGCTGCCGGTGCCGATACCGAAGCGGCTCAGGCTGCCTACGATCTGGCCCGCATAACCATTGCTGCCGATACGGCCAAAGCCTATGCGGATGCCTGTTCATCCGCCTACCGTATCGGTATCGCGGAACACTCCGCCGAACTGCAGAAACAATTTCTCGAAACAACGACACAATTGACCCACGCCGGTCGTGGAACCGCCATGGACATTTCCCGTGCCAGCGCCCAGCATGAAGCATTGCGTGCAGCCATTCCTCCCCTGCAGGCCCAGCAGAAACTGGCTCTTTACCGGCTCGCCGTCCTGACAGGCGAATTGCCCAATACACTGGTCGGTACCGTCGGGCAATGCAAAACTCCCCCCCGGCTGTCCCAGCCGATCCCTGTCGGCGATGGTGCCGCCTTGCTCCGCCGCCGTCCGGATATCCGTGAAGCGGAACGCAAGCTGGCCGCTTCCAGTGCCCAGATCGGAGTCGCCACAGCCGACCTCTATCCGAGCATCAGTCTGGGATTGTCCGGTGGCATGACAAGCCGTTTCTCCTCATTCGGAGACACCAATACTTTCCGCTGGGGCATCGGCCCGCTGATTTCATGGACATTGCCCAATACGGGAACGGCCCGCAGCCGGATCAAACAGGCAAAGGCCGAACATCAGGCCGCTTTTGCCCGGTTCGATGCCACTGTCCTGAACGCCTTGCGCGAAACGGAAAGCGCCCTCACATCCTACGCACGGGAACTTGACAGAAACGCGGCCCTGAAAGCAGCCCGTGACCAGAGCGCACTTGCCAATGATCAGGCACACCGTCTCTACCGTCATGGCCGGATCGACTTCCTGTCAACTCTGGACTCTGAGCGGACACTGGCCGCTGACGAAAGCGCCTATGCAGCCTCCACAGCCAAACTGGTCGAAGACCAGATCTCCGTTTTTCTCGCCCTGGGTGGTGGCTGGGAACAGAGTGGCGTGCAGGAACCGGCAGAAAAGCAGTAAGGCACTGCCACAAAAAAACCGGAGACATCCGATCTGGCATTCAAAAAACGTCGTTTTTCCGGAAAACATTTGCCGTCGAGACAGCTATGGCGGTCTCGACGTTTTTGCGATTCACAGTATGTAACAACACGTTGTGAAATCTCCATTTTGATCCAGTCCGTTCCCGGCATTTCGCCGACACTCATGCTCGTCGGATTGACCGGCATGCTGGCACTGTACGATTACGGTTCTTCCGATGTCTTCGTGTTTCTCAACGGACAGATCGCCCAACTGACCAGTATGGGAATCGATATCGTTTGCATGTCCGTATTCCGGCAAATGGATCTGGAAAAACTGGCATACTATCTCATTCAGACCTGCTGGCTGGAAAACACATACATCAGACACACCCCGAAACCGCCAGCACTTGCCATTCTGGCCATCCGCATGACCGACAGAATCGCCCTGATCGTTTCCAGACTGGCAACCGTCAGAGACCGGAAAATCATATCCTCTTTCCACATCATGGGAGACATCCGTGTCAGCCTGAACATGATCGTACTGAGAGAGTACGACCGCTATGCCCGAGATAACCATATCGATTCCCAGTCCGTCATGGAAGCACTGTCACGCCATTTCTATCTGAAACTGAAACAGCCTTTGTCGTCTGATGACACGTTACCTTACCGTCTCGACCGCTGCATCTGCCAGACCAGTGCGTTGCCTTGTTCGCGTGAAAAATACCGCCTTCTTTCGGCACTGGTCGGACTGCGGTCGGATCTTTTTCCTGAAAAGCCGTTTCAGGAAAATACAAGCTATCTTTCCGGAAACTACACGTGAATACAGTCCGCTGTTTTCCCTGAAAACAAATCAAAATCCCGGTATTGTGTGACAACATCAAAAATGTATAACGACAAAACGGTATACTGGTACGTAATGACACCCGGATACGACAACGGAACGGAAATGAAACAGCCAATTCTTACATTCACCGCTGTATTGCTTTTTACCCTGCTGGCAGCAGCCTGTCAGCCGAAAACATCATCCGCACCAGCTTCGTCTCCGGAAGAAGTCCATACAGGACCCCATCCCGGTGACGACGGAACGGTATCGGCACAACCGTCACATTCCATCCTGACGGAACAGTGGTCAAATCGACACATTATGAGAAAGCAGACCGCCCCTCCATGACAGAATCCGGCCAGTGGAAAATGAACGATCGTGGCAGAATCACCGCTGTTTTTCCATCCGGCAAACTTCGTTTTCAGCCCGGGTCCAAGGGAATGGAAATACTGGATATTCATGGCCATTCTTACCACAAAGAACACGAAAAGTACATCCTGCGGAAATCGTCTGCGAAAGATTCCGCATATTTCACCGGCAACTGGGCATTGGAAGGCTATAACGGCAAAGGATACCGCCAGATCATGAAAATCCATGGCGAAACAGCAAACGATATCATGGTCAGCATCGGTTTTTCCAGTGCCAGAAAAGGATGCCAGTTCAGCGGCAAGGGAGTCCTTTCCGACGGACAAATCACAATTCCCCTGAAAAACACGGCTCCCGACATGAAAGGAACGATCATCATCAGACCGGCCGATGAAAATGAAACACTTTCCCTTTCCACCCTGAACCCGGAAGACAGAAACGAACTGATGTATTTCTGCGGCGGAGGCGCATCACTGGCAGGCGACTACAAAAAACTCCAATGAGAGACACTGAACAACAGCCATTCACTCTATTGGCCGTTTTGCGTCGTTCACCGGATTGGCGATACTGTATATATAATGCGGAACGACTTTTCCCGCTGTCATCCGGTAAATCATCTCGGCAATTTTCATGCCGTTTTTCCGGGCTACGGCACGGGACGCCATATTATCGAACCGGATGATCGAACAAACTTTCTCCAGCCCGAACACATCGAACGCCACTTTCCGGCAGGCAATGGCCGCTTCCGTCGCATATCCATTCCCCCAGAATTCCTTTTCGAACATGTATCCGATCTCGTAAATCACTTCGTCATCGTGATGGCGGACAGAAATACCGGCATGACCGATCATTTCTCCGGATTTTTTCTGAACAGCCGCCCAGATACCGAATCCCAGTTTCCGGTAATTCCGGACCTGTATATCAAGCCACTGTCCGATCTCCTCTTCGGTAAAAGCCCTGTCATAAAAACGGGTGGCATCCTTGTCTTGCAGGATCCGGCACAACCCCGGCAAATCCGCTTCGGTCAATTCCCTGAGAAACAGTCTTTCTGTTTCTATGATGCATTTCGGTGAAGTATTGTCTAACATGTGATTGAATTGAAAAGCGGACGAACAGAATATTCCCGGTTTGTAAAAAACAGATTCACTATTTGCGCCACACTGTCTCTTTCGGAAAGGCTCCGGCCCGTTACCCACACCCGGCATGCTGTCAGGACAGTGGTCATTTTCCCGCCACGACTCGCGATCAGGCAGGCAACCGATATGATCGTTATGCCATGAAGTATATACATCATCTTCCGATACAGGAATAACAATTTCATAAACATCTTCTATCCGGATACGATCACCGGATTCTACGGAAATCAACAAGCGACAAACGTTCCCTGTCCGTAAACGCAAGACCGTCCTTTTTCCGAATCCGGTGAACTTTTCCGGGAACAAAAGATACCCCATACGAGACATCCCGTCCGATCATCCGGTAACCCACGAAACCCCAGCCTTGCATCCGTCTCCGGATGGAAAAACATTTTCCAGAACACCATCCACAATCATTCCCCGTTCAGCGAATCCGCTTTTTTTCCTTCACCTGTCGCACCCGCCGTATCTATCCATAAAGTTCTTCAGCGGGGCCGGCCATCCTCAACTGATTCCGGAAATATTGCCATGATACGCAGACCGGACGATTGCGATATGCCTTTCTTTTGCTTCCATCGATAAAAGACACGGTACCCAAGGGTATGATCGTTATGTTGTCCCATTTCAGCTGACCGGATCATCGCGGAATTTTTGCCGGCCAAAACCTCACTGGCAAATAATCCTGTTTTTCCACAAACCGGAAAGACCTTGCGCCATGACATCCGGAAGGTATTGAAAAAAAACGGACCATCACCATAATAAAGCGAAGCGATACAACAGGAAACGAACCGTTTCTGTCTTCATGAAGACAGCCTGATTTTTACCCCGAATCTTTTGAAAGGCAATCATATGAGCAAGATCCTGATCATCAATGCATCGAAACGTTTTGGCAGCTCGCAGGGCAACCTGAACAACTATCTGACCCGGATCGCACAGGAAACACTGACGGAACTGGGCCACGATGTCAAAATAACCCGTATCGATGACGGTTACGATATCGAACAGGAAGTCGGAAAATACGTCTGGGCCGATGCCGTTATTTACCAGATGCCCGCCTGGTGGATGGAAGCACCCTGGATCATGAAAAAATACGTCGATGATGTTTTCACGGGCGGACACGGGAAAATATTCGAAAGCGACGGCCGCACCCGTTCCGATTCGCAACGGAAATATGGTTCAGGTGGTCTTATGCAGGGGAAAAAATACCTTTTCTCGATCACCTGGAATGCCCCGCTTGAAGCGTTTATAGACCCTGACCAGTTTTTCGAGGGCAAAGGAATCGATACCGTTCTTTTCCCGTTCCACAAGGCAAACCAGTTCATCGGCATGACTCCCCTGCCGACATTCATGTGCAATGACGTGGTCAAGGATCCGCACGTGGCAGATGATGTCGCCCGCTACAGGAAACATCTGGAAAACGCATTCGGCAAAAACTGATCCGGTGTTTCAGATCGCATTATGCGACTCTGGACATTGCATCCCCGTTATCTGGACACCAGCGGCCTTGTCGCCTGCTGGCGCGAGGCTTTGCTGGCACAACAGGTTCTGACCGGAAAAACGAAAGGATACCGGTATCACCCCCAACTGCGACGATTTCGCCGGACAGATGATCCCGTCTCAGCGATACGATTATACCTTCGGGCACTTCTTCAGGAGGCAGACCGGCGGGCTTTCCGTTTCGATCCGTCACGGATCGGCACACCGATCATCTTCATCCCCCCACTTCCCACGACAACCGGTCAACTGGAATTCGAAAGAAACCATCTGCTCGGAAAACTGGAAAAACGGTCGCCTGCACTGGCTGCCGAATTAAAAAAACAGATAAGACTCATTCCGCACCCTCTGTTTTTCGTACGGCAAGGGAACGTTGAAGCATGGGAAAAAATTCCGGCAGATTCCCCACACTGAAATCTCTTCGTCAAAACAGGCCGCCCGTTTCATCCTGCAAACAATCCGGATTCGATATTTGTCAGACACAGGGCCCGGCAAAGGAACTCAGGCACTCATACCGGTTCCAATTCGTATCGATTCTCCCGACAAAAGAAAAATGACCGAACATACCTCTTTCAAGAACGGTAGAAACATACTGGAACTGCTCTGGCCAGTGGTTCTCGGTCTGGCCGTCGGCGCACTTTCCGCTTGCATGCAGTCTGAATCCATCCAGTACTGGTACCCTCATCTGAACAAGCCGCCTCTGATACCCCCCAATATCGTTTTTCCCGTTGTATGGACCATTTTATACATCATGATGGGCCTTTCCATGGGATTGATCCTGCAACGGAAAGACGATCGGAAACGCTTTCTGCGAATACTTTTCCTTTTTCAGCTTTTCCTGAACTTTTTCTGGTGTTATCTTTTCTTCGTTCGCCAAAACCCGTTAAACGGCCTTGTCTGTATCGTCGCTCTGGTCTGGATAGTCATCCTGTACACCATCAAGGCATGGCCGGTACGCAAAATCAGTTCCATCCTGTTCTGGCCTTATCTTGTCTGGCTCTGTTTCGCCACCTATTTGAATCTTTATATTTACCTGTACAACTGAAATACCTGTACCGGATATGCCGTTCGCAATGTGAAGGTTGCCATTCCTTATCGTGACGACACCGTCCGGCATCACACTGGCTCAAGAGACACGAAAATGGCCGTCTCCCCAAAAACCACTGAGCCGGACAACCGGAAAATCAGCACAACGACGACACTCGCAAAACAGTCTCCACATTGTCTCTTGCCGTGATATCCGGATTTGCCGAAGTCACTGCCTTCAAGGATTGCTTCCGCCTTTGTGAATCCATCATGACCGGCAATGCTGTCCTGCCCGGAATACACCTTGTCTTCACAGAATGGATGAAATCCGGCCTCTATGCCAGCACAATTTTCCCCCCCCAGCCGTTTCATTGCCGGCCTGATCTGACGTCATCTGACATGTCCCCCACGGAACCTGTCTCATGTCGGGACGGCTCGTTCTCTCCAATACCATCAGATTGCAGCCGGAATACACTTTCGCACGCGAACCGTCTCTTTTCATTCCCACAGTCCATGCAAAGAGAAACCATTACCCGATTCGGCATGGCTCACTATATTGGCTCAGCCGGCATCGTCAACGACACAAACCGTTTTTTTATTGCCCACCTGCCGGTCGCTGTCGATCTGAAGCAGAAAAGACCGCAATCATGTCTTACAAGACACTGACACCATACACATAGGCGGAATCACCCCGGGTTCCCTGTTTGCCATGCTTTTTCCGGTATGGACCGCATCCCGCTGTCGTTTTATGGTAAAAAAAGCCCTGACCGGTTATCCGAAATACGGGTAATAAAATGAAAATCGCAAAAAAACGGTTCCCGTTTTCCCTCCCGTTTCACCTGATGTCCATTCATGCCGTTCAGGATAATACACCTGAATACAGGACTTTCCGAAAGAATCCAGCCAGCTTCACGATCTCTGGAAACCGGATTCCAGCTCATGTTCCGTTGTAATGATCCGTTTGCAACCCGTTGAAAAGACTGTTACTTGCTCTGCAACAGAATCCATCTTCATGAAAAAGCCGTCTTCGCCCTCCGGAATTATCCCGCCGGACAAATTCGGGACAGCTGTTTGCGAAGCGCTTGAATCCATCGGCAAAAACCAGCTTCTCGAACACAGGCAGGTACAAGCTCTTTCTCTCGATCTCACAATCAGAACATTTGAGGTTAATGGAATGCCGAAAAAGAAAAAACTGATGTGGCCCCGTCTGGCCTTGCATGACCGAAACGAATTGTTCTACCGTCATTCAGAAAAAAACGACGCCTTGTTCACCGACGAAGCGATCAATGAAGCAACCAAAAAACTCGCCTGCCGGACCGATACCGGAAAGCCGGGCCACATCCGGGGTACGATGGAACAGGAAACTAACGGCCGGACCGTTCTGGTATACGATATGGTAGACAATCACGTCAGGATACTGCGCATACTGTTTCCGGAATTGTTAAAATGATCTTTTTATCGTCATCCGGACAACCATGTGTGGCCGTTTTGAAATCGATCCCGATATTTTCGATCTGAAGATTTTGACCGGAAAAACCGGTCTGTCCCTCCAGTACAAAACCGGCGAAATATTTCCGTGCGATACCGCTCCCGTACTGCAAGGGAACGGACAAATCGCCTTTGGCGCTTCCATGATATGGGGATTTCCCAAATGGGACGGCAAAGGCGTCATTTTCAACGCTCGCTCCGAAACAGCTCATGAGAAACCGATGTTCAGGTTTCCCCTGAAACAGCATCGCGTTGCAGTACCGACAACGGGATTTTATGAATGGAAAACCGGCAACAGCCAAAAGAAATCGAAGTACCTGTTCACACACCCGTCAGAAAACATTCTCTGGCTTGCCGGTATCGCCGCACCATTCGGCCACAAATGGCATTTCACGATCCTGACAACCGGGGCCAACGACAGCATGGCACCCTACCATTCCCGTATGCCGGTTCTCCTGCAACAGAACGAACTGGATGAATGGATCAACGGCAAGGATTTCTCTTGCCTGCTTGAACGGACACCACACAGGCTGTCCGCCCGGGAAATCCTGTCATAACATATCGTCTTTCATCTTCGGGAAAATTCCAGGAAAAAATACCTGAAATCCACTTATCTGCTGAAAGCGGAATAAATGGCATTCCGGATATCGATGGCCACGACTTCATCCAGTGCTGTCGTGGTCATGGTCACCACCGACAGTTTCTTCGCCGGATCGGCAAACCATTTGGAGCCGTACACCCCACCCCAGGCCAGCGTTCCGATTATCTGTGGCGTGTTGTCTGCCGCCACCGGATCGATGATGATTCCCCATCCCAGACAGAATCCGATTCCGGGCCGTGCCTCTTTTCCATCCTTTAACTGATTGACCGACATCAAATCCATCAGGGCCTTTTCCGCAAAAGGAGCGATTCCGGTCCGGATCGCCTCGACCAGACGCATCAGATCAGACGCCGTTCCGACCAGCCCGACACCTCCGGAAGGATATTCCGACGGATGAAATGCACGCTGTGGCGAAAAGTGAAAATAACGGCCTTCCGCATCCGTCAGAAACTGGTCGCCCGACATCCGTGTCAATTGCCCCCTGTCCAGATAATAAGGCGCGGCCATTCTGGCTTTCTCGCTGGCCGGGACATAAAAGGCGGTATCCGTCATTCCCAGAGGCTTCAGAACAAGTTCGGAAAGCGCCGTCTGAAAGTCCGTTCCGCAAGCCTTGCCGACGACGGCCCCAAGAACATCCGGTGCCAGTGAATACAGCCAGTCCGATCCCGGTGCAAAACGAAGTGGTGCCGAAGCAAGCCGTTTCAGATTTTCTTCCAGGGACAGTCCGGTAATATCGAGTCCGTCCGAAACACCGGCCTTTGCATACGGCCCGTCCTCTTTCTGTGCCCAACGGTAATCCAGTCCCGACATATGGCTCAAAAGCTGCCGGATCGTGATAACCGGCACGGAACCATTCGCGAGTTTCGGTGTGAAATAAGGCAACCATTTCGTGACAGGATCCTCAAAATCCATCTTGCCCTGCTGGATCAAGGCCGCAACGGCCAGACTGGTAAACGCCTTGCTGATCGACGCCAGACGGAACAGCGTATTTTCTTGCATCGGACTGCCTGCCTCGATATCGGCCAGACCGGCCGCTCTGGCATAAACCGTTTTCCCGTCATAGCACACCTGAACGACAACCCCGCTGGTCATCCGGCCTGCAAGATTTTTTTCGATAACCGAATCGATCATACTGTCCAGTTTTTCAGGCTGATACTCGAAAGCGCTTCCCATCCTTTCCTCCTTCATACATTCCGAAAACATTCAGAACGATTATAAACTGACGAAACCGGAACATCCCGCAATGCACGGCCCGGTTTGTGAAAAAACCGGAATATCGCAAAAAAGCATATCATTTTGCAAAAAAATAACGCTATACTAGTGAATTGTCCAGTTTGACATGTCAGAAAGGCCAAATATCATGATTCACAGATTCAAGGAAAATACAGTATATGGTGGCGAAACCCTTTTTGGCGGATGCGGCTGCCTGGAAAGAAACAAGATCACCATATTGAAAAGAACAAAAGGCTGGATCGTCTACAGACAGCAGTTCATCGACAAGATATTCAAAACCAAAAGAGATTACGTATCGGGCTGGGGAGACTGTATCGTCGTTCCCAACGATGAGTACCATGCCTATTGCACGGAACCGGAAGTGGAACCGTTTTAAGGTATCCGGTCAAAAAAACCGCCGTTCATACGGCGTTTTTTTCATGCGTGTAACAAAAGCCGGACGAACAGACAGGTTCTCCCGACGGATCGATCAAAAAACCTTCCAGAGCATATTCACGGGGAATTCTGCCCAATACTTCCACAAAACTGTCCCGTGTTTCGCAAAACAGTCCGGTTGAAACGATATCGCCCACCATACACCGGTCACTGGCTATGCAAACCAGACGGTTCGGTGAAGGATAACCCGTTCGCGGATCGAGAATATGCCCGTATCGTTTTCCGTCAACCGTTACAAATGTTTCCGACTGGCAAGACGTCGAGAGGCACCGGTTCAGAAGACTGAAAGAGTAAGCGGAACGGTTATCGGCCGGATCGGAAACGGCGATATCCCATTCATCCCCGGCAGCAGGACCAAGCGCGTAAATCGTGCTGCCGCCTGCATTGATGATGCCATCGTCAATGCCCAACTCACGCATTCTGCAAACAACCCGATCAACGGCATATGCCTTGATGAACGAACCGGTCACGATTTCCTGTCCCTTCCCTATTCTGACCTCGTTGCCGTTTATCTCGATCTTCCGGTAATCGACAAACGGCCGCACCGTTCCGATATCCCGTTCCGAAGGAATCCGGTCCACCTTGTCCCTGTAAAATCCCCACAATCGGACCAGAGGCATGACCGTGACATCGTAAGCGCCTTTGAATATATCCGAAAAGAAAACGATCTCTTTCAATATGGATGCCATTTCATCGTCTACTGTAACGAAATGGCCTGCATTCCTGTTGATCCGGTCGATATAGGAATCCGGACTGTATGAATTGTATTTCCGGTCAACCGATTCCATCACGGTAAACAACTCGCTGAAAACTGCATCGTCACACGATGCCGGAATCTTGATGCGGACATGGGCATGAAAAAGAAACCGGGACTGGACTTTGTACAGCAGATCGTTCATCGTCAAACACTATTTTGAACCGGAAGCCCACTCCTTTTTTTTCTTTTCAAGCCGTGTCCTGTCTTTTTTTACTGCCACTCTTTTCTCTTTCACCGGCTGCTTTCCGGCATCTTCCCTGTCCGGAAAGGATTTCACCTTATTATCGCGGCCCGGTACGTAACGCTCCTGCGAACAGGCGTTCAGACCGAAAACCGCTAGTGAAACCCCTACCAGATATAATCCCAGTTTTTTGAAACTTGCCATCATTACCGCTACAAATCAGACTAGCCTTCATATCCAGTACTTCGGATAATGCCGGTTCTTGTTGGAAGAAAAATTGTTCACGATTACAGCAACCAGAAGCATGATCAGCACACCGATCAGTACCGGTGAAAAAGCGTACATCAGTCCCAGCCTGTGAACGGACGCTCCGCCGATAACGGCAATCAGTGCCGTCGCGCCTCCCGGTGGATGGGTTGTATTTGTCACCATCATGGCAGCGATCGCCGTTGCCACGGCCAGTGCGGACGCCAGCACCAGATGATCGGGAAAAAGATTATAAGCGACTACCCCAACCAGCGCGGAAATCACATGACCGCCGACCAGGTTTCTCGGCTGCGACAACTCTCCCATCGGCACGCCGTAAATCAGAACGGCCGAAGCGCCGAACGACCCGATCAGAAACATATTGGCATCCTCCTGGATACCCATATAATTGTTCAGCCACCACACAGCGAGGATCCCGACAAAACCACCGACCCATGCCCAAAAGATTTCGGAAAGAGGCTTTCTCGTCAGCGTTCTCGGCCCCCCTTTCATTTTCCGGAAATAGCTTTTCAGTACCATTCTTCAAAACCTTTCATTCCTGCGAATGATTCAAACACTGTAAAATCCTTGTCTGGACAGGAAACACCTGTCCTTTTCATTTTCACCGGAACATCCTTTCATCGTGACACGAGATGTCCTCCAATGACCGGCACGCCATTCACATTATTTTCGGACTGAATCCGATCGCCCATCCCGATCTCTGTTTTGCCGAAACACACCGATATCAGCCAGAAAGCCGTCGAAAACGCCCCTGTCGTCTTAAAACGGGATGATATAACGGAAACCCTCATCAGCCGTGACGGTATCCCGCCTTGCAAACCACACCTTGCGAAACCGGTTGAACAAAATGATCGACCTTCCCGTCACGGTAATCCGCCTTGCTGTCTGTACTCGCCGGCATCAATCTAAAAGACAAAACGTCTCCATGAATTGCCTGCATTCCATATGGCCGGGCCCGATATATTACCCTTTCCCGTGAACCCTTGCAGGACAGCCGGTAACGTTTCCATCTTTTAATGAAACTTCCGGCCATCCGGTTCATGCACATGTTCTCCCACCGGTTTAACCGTACCGGGATCCGTACCCGTTTCAGCCCCCGGACAGACCGGATCCGGCATCAGCTCTCTTCCCGGCGATCCGGAATTATAACCTTTACAAAGAACGGAGACATCACCGGAAATGCTCCGAACCAGCTTGCCGAAACCCTTTGCACAATCGCCATCCTATTGGCAAATACATTCCGTGCAACACCTCATCCGGCAATGCCTGGCCCCCGGTCAATATCGGCAAACAATACACCATCCGTCCAGTTCCGGTGAATATCGCAACCGGAACAGGCATGGCATTTACCCGTATTGATGATCCACTCCTGTCAACGTTATCCGATATGAAAAATCTCAGCTCAAAGAAATCGTCACAACTGACCCAACGGATAATTTCAGATACCCTGACCTGTCAACCGGACATCCCAGGATTCGATCTGCCCTGACTCGATACGCCTGAACAAGGTTTTCCGCCATCTTGCCGACAACCCTTCTGTTTCGGCCAACCGTTGCCAGTCACCGGATCTCATGGAGGGGCTCCCCGTTTCATTGCCGAACATAACGGACATGACTTCATGAACCGTTACACTGCTGATACGTTCCGCAAACCGCAAAGGCATCCCGGCTCCGACCGTTCCGGGCTGCAAAACGCGGTAAAGCCAGCCGCAACGGGCGTTCTGCTGCATCGCCAGCGCCAGGGTATCGCACCCGGTCCGTCTGGACAATTTATAACAGGGTGATCGCGGCTGACTGACCTGAATGACAGCATCGCCCCATCGGAAAATATCGCCGATACAGATATTTTTCTCATGCCAGCGGTTATCCGACAGGTTCTCCCCGAAAAGCGCCGGCTTGAAAAGATCGCGTTTCGCCGGATAACGAATCTTCCACCAGTCATAGTGAATGGAAGGATATTGAAGCAAGGCCCTTTCCACCCCACCGTGGATTTTGGGAGAAGCCTGTTCGTCTCCCTCAAGACCTTCCGGTCCCAGCCACAATTCTCCGAACACTTCCGATTTGAAAATGGCACTGGGAAATCCCATATCCGTTTCCTGTGTCTTGCCGACAAAGACCCTCATGACTCTCCACCATTTCCAAAAAACTGTTTTTTATTTTTGGCCACAAAATGTATTCCGTCAACAACCGGCAAACAAGCAGGCAAAACAGTCATCCCGTCACCATAAACGCAAAGCGCAAGACAAAAAGAAGACTGAGAATTACCGCTAGATAATGGATTTTCCCGATCCGGCCTATCAAGAGCTGGATCAGTACATAGGTAACGACCCCGAAAGCGATCCCATTGCCAATGGAATATGTGAACAGTATGAAAACGATTGTGACAAATGACGGGATAGCCGCCGTCATATCCGAAAAATCCACCTCCCTGACCGATCCCATCATCAGGACCCCGACAAATATCAGGGCAGGTGCCGTCGCGGCTTTCGGAATGATTGTGATAACCGGAGCGATGACCAACGATGCAAGAAACAACAATGACGTGACAAACGCTGTCATACCTGTCCATCCGCCTACGGCGATACCCGTACTCGATTCCACAAAAACCGTTGCGGTAGACGATCCGAGACAGGCTCCTGCCGTTGTGGCAACGGCGTCGCACATCATGCTCTCTTTCATTCACGGTATTTCACCGTTTTCATCCAGCATCCTGGCCTGTTTGGCTGTACCAAGCAAAGTGCCGACGGTATCGAACATATCCACCCGCGAAAAGGAAATGACAACCATAACAAGTATCAGGACCATTTCAACCGGACTGGATGCATTTCTGAACAGTCCGGAAAAATCCAGCTGGAAAAAGAAACTTGCCAGAAATCCTGCGCCTGTCCGGCCAGATTGAATGAAAAATCGTGCAAGGCCGTCAGCCCGAAAGGAATCCCGAGCAGAGGCGACACCAGAATGCCGATGAAAATCGATCCTTTGACCCGCCGTGCGAAAAGGACATCGGTCACGACCAGTCCAGCCAGCGCTACAATTGCCGAAGCGATCATCCGGTGATAATCCGCAACCGGATACTTCATGCCTCCCGCCATGACCATACCTGCCGCATCGCCGGCATGATTCCACAACGAAAAATCGATCATACTTATGAAAGTCGCACCGTTCGATACCACGACAAAAGCGTTTTCCAGACCGATCAGCGCAAGAAACAGTCCGATGTCTGCCGACATCACCGACTTGACCGGCTGGGGTATCGCCCGGATACAGGCCTTTCTGAACCTGATTGCCGTAATGAAAATGAACAGAAGGCCAGAAACAAGCGCCAGCGCTCTCTGACAGGAATATTCTTTCCCGGAATTACGGTATATGCGAAAAAGGCATTCTGTCCCATACCCGGTGCCTGCGCAAACGGTACTTTGACGTAAACGGCCATCAAAAACGTTCCCGGAAAAGCGATCGGACATGTCACAAAAAAAACGCCGTTGGCTATCTGCGAAACATACTCCATGTCTCCCCCGCAAAACAAAAGGTGCAGCCAGCACCTGCGGATTGACGACGAGAATACAGGCCATGGCAAAGAAAGTGGTCAATCCGGCCACTATTTCCGTACGCATAGTAGAACCGCTTTCGTCAATCCTGAAAAAACGGCTCGGAAAACCTCTTTTTTGTTTCCGTACGATACAATCCACCAATATCTGCTCCTGAAATCCACTACATGCCTGTAACGCCGTCAACGAACAGGACACGGAAAACAATGCAGAAAAAATGAAAGCGATTTATCCGACTATTTTTCTGCCTTTCACGTACTTTTTCCGGATACAACGGTCATCTCCCAGATAAACCAGCCGCTCCAGCCTGCTTTCAGGTTCCAGTTCCGAGGGCGACGGCCATGCCGCATCATCCAGAACCAGTGCATCGAACTCGTAGTCCGTTTCAAAACTGCCGACCTTCCCGAAAAACGCTCCGCCGCCTTTGGTTGCCAAATAAAACGCCTCGGAAAAGGATAACGGTTTGATATCGGGATCCTGCAAGCGCCAGTGCATCTTGGACATCTGTATGGCATCGGAAATACCGCGGAAACCGGAAAGCGAAAATCCTCCCGCGATATCGCTGCCCAATCCCACTTTCAGTCCATCCTGCAAACAGGATTTCGCGGGGGCGATACCGGAAGACAAATTGACGTTCGACTGGGGGCAATGTGCAATGAAAACTCCCCTTTTCCGGATCAGTTCTCTCTCTTCTCTGCCGGAATAGACGCAATGCGCCATGACCACCGGCCCGTTGCTCCCGAACAGGCCGAACCGATCATAGACATCTCCATAACATCCGCAATCGGGAAAAAGCGATTTCACCCACGCCACTTCTCCCGGACTTTCCGAAAGATGCGATTGCAAGGGCAATGCATATTTTTGTTGCAGTCTTCCCAGCGATGCCATCAACCTGCCGCTGCATACCGGTGCGAATCGTGGCGTCAGGATAGGGGAAACATTTTTGTACCGGCAAAGACTTTCCCTGATCCACCGTTCAGTTTCGGCAAGCGAACCATCCGTTGTTTCGCAATAACTCTCCGGACTGTTCATATCCATATTGACCTTGCCGACCATCGCAACCAGACCGGTTTCTTCCAGCAGCTGCATCAGCAAAAGTGTGGCATCGGCATGAATCGTCGCGAAAATGCAAGCCCGGGTCGTCGTGGACATTTGCAAATCCCTGACAAAAAGCCGGTAAGCCCTTTCGGCATAAACCGGATCGGCATAACGCGATTCTTCGGGAAAAGTGTGACTATCAAGCCAGTCCAGCAATTCCAGATCCATGCCCAGCCCGCGGAAGGCATATTGCGGCGCATGAAGATGCAGATCGGTCAGTCCCGGAACAATCAGACGACTTCCGCAATCCTCAACCGCCACATGGGCATATCTGTCCGGCAAACACGGAAATATTCCGGCAACACAGCCGTTTTCGCAAACCAGATAATGATCCGGAAAACATTCGAGACGGGACGGCTCCCGTGTATAAAGCAGATTCCCTTTCAGGGCAAATGTTTCCAATTCCGGCACGCTCCCCTCCTGATCCGGTTGTCACAAAAAACCATTATAAACGCAACACACCGGAAGAAGCGGCCGGGACCAATGCGCTATTTCATCTTCAGCGTCATGGCATTGATCGCTACGATAACGGTGCTGACCGACATCAGTACGGCACCGACCGCCGGACTCAGGACAATGCCGGCCGGCGCCAGAATACCAGCTGCCAGAGGAATGGCGACGATATTGTACCCTGCACCCCACCAGAGATTCTGGACGATTTTTCTCGACGCGCTATTGGCCAGATTCAGGAAATGCACCGCATCATAAGGATCACTTCTGACCAGAATCACATCAGCCGAATCAATCGCCACATCAGTACCTGCACCGATCGCGATACCGATATCGGCCCTTGCCAGGGCCGGTGCATCGTTCACGCCGTCTCCCACCATCATGACCGGTCTGTTTCCATGCTGATACGACTCGATCACTTTTTCCTTGTCTTCCGGCAACAGACTGGAATGATAATCCGTGATACCGACCCGTTTGGCTACGGATCGTGCAAAACCTTCATTGTCGCCCGTTAGCATAACAGGCTCAATACCCATGTTTTTCAGCGCCTCAACCGTTTTTCTTGCATCCGGCTTGATTCCGTCGCCCTCCGCAACCAGTCCGACGACCTGATCATCCGAAAGCAGATAACTGATGGAATTGCCCTGGTGCGACAATTCCCTGAATTCGTTCTCGCTGTAAGGCAAATGCCGGTCGTCCAGATACGATGCCGTCACGATACCGACTTGCCGGCCCTCCACCGTTCCCGACAATCCGACGCCTTCTATCGTTTTGACATCCGATGCGTCAGGCAATGTCAGATTCTTCTGGCGGGCACTGTCGAGAATACCGGCTGCCAGCGGATGACCGGATTCACTCTCCAGCGCAGCCATGACTTTCAGTACTTTTTCGTCACTCCAGCCTTGGGCCAGCGATTTGACTGTCGTCACAGTGAAATCGCCTTCCGTCAGGGTTCCCGTTTTGTCCATGGCCGCGACACGGATCGCTTTTGCCCGTTCAACAGCATGACGGTTCCGGATCAGGAGACCATTGCTGGCCGCCAATGAAGTTAAACGGGCGACAACCAGCGGAATTGCCAGTCCCAGTGCATGCGGACAGGCGATAATCAATACCGTAACCAGCCTTAAAAGCGCCGTATCGACATCACGTGTTATCCCGAACCAGACAAGAAACGCGGCAATCCCCGTTCCAAGAGCCACATAAAACAGCGCCCTGGCCACTTTATCCGATAGATTTTCCATTTCCGATTTTTCTTTCCGGGCATCACTGACCAGCTTCATCACCTGTACCAGATAGCCCGATTCTCCTGTTCCGGTTACTTCAAGCGTCACTGTTCCGCTGCCATTGATCGAACCGCCGATTACCTTTTTTCCTGCAAAAACAGGTACCGCCTTGGCTTCACCGGTCACCATCGATTCGTTCACCGTCGAGCTCCCCGAGACGACCGTCCCGTCAGCCGGAATTTTTTCACCTGCCCTGACCATTACCTTGTCGCCGATTTCGAGATTACCGATGGCAACATCGACCGACTTGCCGTTCCCGCTGACCAGGTGTGCCGTTGAGGGAAGCAGTTCTGCCATTTTTTTCAGGGCATCCCCGGCATCCCCCACCGCCTTCATCTCGATCAAGTGTCCCAGCAGCATAATGAGAATCAGCGTAGCCAGTTCCCAGAAAAAATCCATATGGACAGCCGTCGTACGATCCAGCCTGTCCCAGACAAACGCAAACAGACTGTAAAACCAGGCCACTGAAATTCCCATGGAAACCAGTGTCATCATCGCCGGTTTCCGTTTCTTCAGTTCTGCGGTGGCACCATCGAAAAAAGGTTTCCCTCCATAAAAAAACAGAAAAGTGGCCAAAGCCATGACGACCCAGTCCGATCCTGCGAAGACGATCCGGAAAGGAAAATGTATACCCATCATGGGAGAAAGCAGCAGGATGGGAACCGATACCACCAGACAAACCCAGAATTTCAGTTTCAGGTTCCCCATATGATCCATATGATCCATATGATCCATGCCGGCCATGTCGTGACCGCTCATCAGGGAACCCCGCAATTCCTGTCCATGCCCGTCATGTATCTTGCCTGCATGCCCGCCCGCTTCACTCACTGGTTTCTCCCGTCCGGAAGGGAAACCGTCCTCCCGTTCCTGCTGTTTTCTGTCTTCGTCCATATCGTTATCCCTATTCATGATCGTCTATCAAAAACGGGCCCTCTGACCATCCCTTGCATCGCCATGAGACGGCAATCCTGAAAACACTATAAGGACAATCCGAAATTACCCTTTTCCGGCTTCCCGTCCTTGCGACTCCGTCAAAAAAACGGCAAAAAACCATCGCACACAGACCATCTCGCAAAAAACACGGACATTGCCCGAATACGGCAAGCAGAGATCGGAAAAGCGTTGTATCCTTGGCATATCTGTCCCGATTGAAAATTTTTCCGCCACGGAACTTCTGCATGAAACTGTTCGATATCATCGGTCCGGTCATGATCGGTCCTTCCAGCTCCCACACGGCAGGTGCCGTCAAAATCGGGCTGGTCGCCCGCAAACTGCTGGGCGAAACACCAGTTAAGGCCAACATCAAACTGCATGGCTCGTTTGCCATGACCGGTGCCGGCCACGGTACAGACAGAGCCATTGTCGCCGGCCTTCTGGGAATCCGCCCGGACGACGAACGCATTCCGGACAGTTTCGATATTGCTCACAAAGAAGGATTTTCATTCGATATCGATACCACCCACATTCCCAATGCCCACCCGAACTCCACTTTGCTCACTCTGGAAGGCGATCATGGCAGAAAGCTGGAAATCGTCGCTTCGTCACTGGGGGGCGGCCGCATTCTGGTATCCCGGATCGACGGGATCACCACCAACTTTTCCGGGGATGAAAACACCCTGATCGTCCATACCCATTACGACCGTCCAGGACACGTCGCTCTGGTAACCGCGGCTCTGGCGAAACAGGGTATCAACATCGCCACGATGCAGTTATACCGGCGCTCAAAAGGCGGACAGGCCGTCATGGTGATCGAATGCGACGATCCCATTCCGCCCGAACTGGTGGAAAAACTCACGCGTATGGAAGGCATTCTCAAGGTCACCTACCTCAATCAGGAAAAGAAATAAGGAAGACATATGGCATTTCAGTCCGTCAAACAGTTGCTTGAACGCGCCGCTTCCGAAAACAGGCCATTATGGGAAACCATTCTGGAAGACGATATCCATTCCCAGAACCTCAAACGGGAAGACTCTTTGAATACCATGCGGTATTTCTGGGAAGCCATGAAAACATCGGTCGAAAACTATCATCCGGATGACCGTTCCAACAGCGGACTGGTCGGCGGAGACGGTGAAAAAGTCCGTCAGGCAAACCGGCGTGGAATTCTTTTCGGTGGAGATTTCTTCAATGAAGTCATTACGGAAGCCTTGAAAGTCAGCGAATGCAACGCCTGCATGAAACGGATTGTCGCCATGCCGACAGCCGGTTCCTGCGGCGTCATACCGGCCGTACTGGTCCCGCTGGTCAAGGAACGCGCCATATCCGATGAATCCGTCATCGAGGCATTGTATGTCGCTGCCGGATTCGGCCAGATCATCGCGACCCGTTCTTCCATTTCCGGAGCGGAAGGCGGTTGCCAGGCCGAAGTGGGAACGGCTTCCGCCATGGCCGCCGCAGCAGTGACCCACCTTGGGGGAGGAACCGGCCTGATGTGTTCCTATGCCTGCGCCATGGCTCTCTCCAATCTGATGGGACTTGTCTGCGACCCCATTGCAGGACTGGTGGAAATCCCCTGCGTCCAGCGCAACGTCATCGGTGCCATCAATGCACTTTCCTGCGCCAACATGGCATTGGCCGGCGTCGAACACAAGATTCCGGCAGATGAGGTGATCGACGCCATGCGCGCTGTCGGCGACTCCATGTCATCCGACCTGAAAGAAACGGCACGTGGCGGACTTGCCGGCACACCGACCGCCCGTATCATCGTCAGGGAACTGATCAGGAAAAACCAGTTTCACTCGGAACACTGAAACTTCCATCATCGGCAAAATGCTTCTCTCGGGATGTACGATCAAAAACCGTCTGTTTTCACGAACAGACTGTCGGGAAATATACCGTAATGAAACTGCCCGAAAGCCGGTACGAATGAAAACAGTCGTTTTCATTCGAAACAGATTGCCAGAAAGTGTCCGTCATGTCGGCCACCCCATCCGTTCCCACGAGCCATCGTATCCACCAAATCGCTCATCCTTTTCCGGATATGGAACGCCGAATCTTCGTTTCATGCACCTTGTAATATTGGCCATGAACCATCCCGTTTGCCAATATGTCAAAACCGGTTATGGATCATGAATCCGTTGACCGGACCGACCCCTTATTTTTCAAACCCGTATTCCAGTCATGCAAACACCAGCCAGCCGTACAACAATCAGGGAATGGTTGCCCCTGATTGCATTGACCTTTTCCGCTTTCATCTTCAATACATCGGAATTCATCCCTATCGGACTGCTTTCCGACATTGCCGCCGATTTCAGCATCAGCGAGGCGAAAGCCGGCATGCTGATTTCCATATATGCCTGGTTCGTGGCTCTTCTGTCGCTGCCGCTCATGCTGCTTGCATCAAAAATGGAATATCGCAAACTGCTGCTCTGGACGGTTTTTCTGTTTGCCGCCTGCCAGATACTGTCCGCTCTTGCACCAGGTTATTACGTCCTGATGGCGTCAAGAATCGGTGTGGCCTGCACCCATGCCATATTCTGGTCAATCGCTTCCCCACTGGCCGTACGTATCGCACCGAAAGGCAAAATCACCACAGCACTGGGCATGATCGTCACCGGGACATCCATCGCCATGATCGCGGGACTCCCGTTGGGACGGATCATCGGCCTGTATCTCAGCTGGCGAATAACATTCGTCTGCATAGCCGTCGCCGCTTTTCTCGTTTTCCTGCTGCTGACCATCATTTTCCCGAAAGTCCCGAACGCCAACCCCTTCCCGCTGGCCGAACTGCCTTCCCTGCTTGAAAACAGGACACTTCTCGGTATTTACCTGTTCACAGCCCTTACGACAACGGCCCATTACACTGGATACAGCTACATCGAACCCTTTCTCGGACAAGTAGCAGGACTGGGTGAAAACTGGATCACCTTCGTACTGGTCACTTTCGGGATTTCGGGAATCTTCGGCAGCTTTCTGTTTTCACGCTACTTCGGCAAATTTCCCCGGCTGTTCATCCCGGTCACCTCGGCCGGACTGGCCGTTTTCATGTTGCTGTTGCGCGTATCCGCATACCATCTCTATACGGTCATTCTGCTCTGTTTTCTCTGGGGAATCGCCATCACGGAATTCAGCCTGGTCTTCCAGGCTGAAATAATCCGTTTCGCGCCTCGCGCCACAACCATCGCCATGTCCATCTTTTCAGGTATCTTCAATCTGGGCATCGGTACCGGAACCCTTGCGGGCGGTGGCGTTTGTACCTGGCTGTCCATTCCGTACATCGGCTATGCAGGAGGAGCAATCGCAATCATCGCGTTCATTTACTGCATCGCAAAACTGTTACCTCTCCTGAAAGCCGAACCATAACAGCCTGCCACCTGTTCAGTACCGCACGAATCCACGACACGCCGAAATGTCTCCGGCTGCTGCCGGCCTTTACAGGCAAGAAAACGCGCATTTCCATCAAAACCGTTTTCGTGCGACACAAACATGAGAGTCCCTGCCCTCCGTTTTCCATCGGATTGCGTTTTGAATCTGCGGGGATTTTACTACCATGACCGGTTTGAAAAAACATTCGTACAAAAACCGGCATTTTACATAAAAAAACCATTACAGACTTCTGTCTGTAACGGTTTTTTCCGGATTCAGGTTTCGTGTCAGTAAACCGTTTCGCGCATCAATCGGGCACTTTTCACCATATTGTCCAACGCTTCGTACGTTTCCTTCCACTGACGGGTTTTCAGGCCACAGTCCGGATTGACCCACAAGCGATCAGCCGGAATGACACGGGCAGCCTGCTTGAGCAGTCCGACCATTTCGGCAACCGAAGGAACACGAGGCGAATGGATATCGTAAACACCCGGCCCGATTTCATTCGGATAACTGAAATCCTTGAACCCTTTCAACAGGGTCATATCGCCACGGCTGGCTTCCAGGGTAATCACATCGGCATCCAGACTCGCGATATCGGACATGATATCGTTGAATTCAGCATAGCACATGTGCGTATGGATTTGCGTATCGTCTTCAACACCCGAGGAAGCGATCCGGAACGCACGACATGCCCAGTCCAGATATTCTCTCCAGTTCCGGCGACGCAACGGCAACCCTTCGCGCAATCCCGGTTCATCGATCTGGATAATACCGATACCGGCCTTTTCAAGATCGGCCACTTCATCGCGGATTGCCAGAGCGATCTGGTCGGCGACAACAGACCGTTTTTCGTCATCACGCACAAAAGACCATTGCAAAATGGTAATCGGACCGGTCAGCATGGCCTTGACAGGCTTGTCCGTCAGACTCTGTGCAAATTTCGTCCACTCCACCGTCATGGCTTTCGGTCTGGAAACATCGCCGTAAATGACAGGAGGTTTCACACAACGTGAACCGTAGGACTGGACCCAGCCATTGGCCGTCATTGCCATACCTTCCAGAAACTCGGAAAAATATTCGACCATGTCGTTACGTTCCGGTTCACCATGAACGAATACATCCAGCCCCAGTTTTTCCTGCTGTTCGATACAGTAGGCGATTTCATCCTGCATGGATTGCCGGTAATCGGCCTCACTCATGGCACCCCGCTTGAAAGCGGCCCGGGCCGAACGGATCTTTTGTGTTTGCGGGAAAGACCCTATCGTCGTCGTCGGGAAAGCCGGCAATCTGAAACGTTTTCTTTGCAATGCCTGACGAACGTCAAACGGTGATTTGCGACGATCGATTCCTTCTCCAAGCGCATCGACTCTCTTTGCAACCTGTGCATTGTGAACCCAGTCGCCTTTCCTCAGTTCGACCGTTCTGCGGGAACTTTCCAGTGCATCGGCGACAGCTGCGTCACCTTTTACCAGTGCATCTTTCAGCGCATGGATTTCTTCCAGTTTTTCGACAGCGAATGCCAGACACTGTTTCAGACGCAAATCCATCTTCGTTTCAGCATCCAGCGAGAACGGAACATGCAACAGGGAACAGCTCGGAGCCACCCACAGATTCTGGCGACCGGCCAACCCGGGTGATCTCAGAACAGCCAGTGCCTTGTCCAGATCCGCTTTCCAGATATTGCGTCCATCGATCACACCGACTGACAATATTCTGTCTGCCGGCCATTTGGTGGCGATTTCCTTCAGGTCTTCCGCCCCCCGTATAGCATCGACATGCAATCCGGCAACAGGCAACGAACAAACGATATCGATATGTCCGGCAAGAGAGGAAAAATACGTCGTCAACAGCAGCTTGACCGGTTCACGGGACAGTTCCTGATAAACGTCCCGGAAAGCAGCCAGCCATTTGTCCTCGATATCCAGTCCCAGAACCGGTTCATCGATCTGGATCCATTCGACACCTTCCGCATGAAGACGTGAGAGAATCTGGCGATAAACCGGCAGCAGTTTCGGCAACAGGGACAGACGATCGAAGCCATCCGCTTTTTCACGGCCAAGATACAGAAAACTGACGGGTCCCAGCAAAACAGCCTTGACCGGATATCCCAAAGCCTTCGCTTCTTTCACCTCATCGAAAAGCCGTTCACTGGAAAGCGCAAAACAGGTTTCCGGGAAAAACTCCGGAACGATGTAGTGATAATTCGTATCGAACCATTTCGTCATGGACATGGCCTGCCCGGACTCGACCGTCAGACTGCCGCGTGCCATGGCAAAATAGCGTTCCAGTTCCGGCGTATCCTTCTTGAAACCGAAACGGGCCGGCTCGCACCCCAACAGCTGAATATGATTGAGCACATGATCGTAATAGGCAAAATCACCAACCGTCACCCAATCCTGCCCGGCCTTCTTTTGCAATGCCCAGTGAGCAGCCCTCAACTGTTTACCCATTTCGACCAGTTTTTCGAGATCCGGATTCGTATCGTCCGGTTCGGATGCACTTTTCCAGTACGTTTCAAGCGCCGATTTCAGTTCCCTTTGCGCCCCCATGCGCGGAAAACCCAGAATATGACTGCAAACCATGAATTCATTCCTTTCAAAACAAGTTTGAAAAATCATAGTCAGCCGTGTAACATAATTCAAATGAAAATTTTTTCAATACATCATAAGATTTTCTAATGATAGACCTGAAACATCTCCGGACGCTGCTGGCCCTGCGCAAAACGGGGAACCTGACCAAAGCCGCCGATATGCTGCATCTGACCCAATCGGCCCTTTCCCAACAAATACGTCTGCTGGAATCCGACTACGGACTGCTTTTCGAGCGCAAAACCGTTCCGTTGGCATTCACCATCGTCGGACAGCGTCTGCTGGAATTGGCCGACAGGATTTTTCCGGTCATTGAAGAAACCGAACGCGATCTCATCCGCCTCAAAGACGGAACGGCAGGTTCGCTCAGAATCGTCGTCGAATGCCATACCTGTTTCGACTGGCTGATGCCGACCATGGACATTTTCCGTTCACTCTGGCCAGAAGTGGAACTGGATATCCTGTCCGGTTTTCACGCCGATCCCGTCGGATTGCTTCATCAGAGACGTGCGGATCTGGCCATTGTCGGCACTCCGGAACCGGAATCCAATATCGTTTTCCGTCCGCTTTTCCATTTCGACATCGTGGCCCTGCTGGCAAACAGCCATCCCCTGACCAAAGAATCCTTTCTGCGTCCGGAACATTTCATCGATCAGACACTGATCACTTATCCCGTAGCGGATGAAATGCTCGACATCATGCAACAGGTATTGATACCCGCAAACATATCGCCTGAACGACGTACATCCGAACTGACCATCGCCATCCTCCAGCTGGTAGCCAGTGGACGCGGTATTGCGGCATTGCCGCTCTGGGCTGTCCAAAGCTATCTGGACAGACAATACGTTTCGTCCAGACCCATTACCGAAAAGGGTCTGAAAGGAAAACTTTACGCCGCCGTCTGTATGGAAATGGCTTCGAAAGCCTATATCAACGACTTCATCCGGTTGATCCGCGAAAAAAGTCTGTGTGAACTGCCCGGTATCCGTCTTCTGAACTGAAACCATTTCTCTCCGGCAATCGTCAGTCTTTTATTTATACTTTCCTGTAACTGTTTGTTTCCACGATGTAAATCCGTTCGGGAACGCCGCATCATTGCCCTGTGTCAACATTCATATAATCAAAAAACAAGTATTTATATAACATAAACATATAGTTATAATTATTGACCTCTAAAACAGTGACTGATAATGTTACTTCCTGTAAACAGATTTATTGGTAAACAGAAACATCTGTTACAGATCCAGGGTATTTCCGGTCGCTTCTATCCTGTGTTATCTGAACAATCGCTTGCCTGAGTACCAATATCTTCTCCTGTCTTTTTGAGCATCAAAAGGACATTCTTTTGCAACTCCTTCTTCTCCTGATACGAAACAATGTCCAAAGAGAACAAAAAGGGAAAATCTGTTCTGGATGCCCTTCCTTCCATCACGATGGTCAAACCTTCCGAACCCGAAATCACTTCTATTCGCAAAACAGCGAGAACAGCAAAAAACACCAGAAACAGAAAAAAAGGCCCGAAGGAAACCGTTGAACTGTCCCCCGACCAGCAGGAACTGGTCGACATCAGAAAAAAACTCGGCCTGCGACATCAGGATTACGCCATCATGCTCGGAATAGGACTGCCCCGTCTGTCTTCCTATACTTATGGACGCACCGCATCCGTTCCCGACGAAGTCATGAAAACAGCCCGCCAGTTACTGGCAGAAAACGGTGAATCTTCCCGCAAGCTGCAGGAAAAATTCGAAAGACCCATGTCGGAGATCATCGCTGAATGGGAAACACGTCTCGGTACGACATCCGATGCCGAAATAGCCGGTCTGATCGGCGTGGTGACCATGACAATCAACCGCTGGCGCAAAAACGAAACCAAACCGGATCTCTCCGCCCTGAACCGGTATGACCGGATCGTCAACCTGATCGCCAGCAACATCAGACAGCATACCGGACAATAAAACATCGCTTCATGAAAATGGCCCCTTTCAATTGATTTGATTGGAGCCGTTTTCGCAATCATGCAGTAAAAATGGTAAAGTTGTGCAACAGAGAATTCAGCCCCGTTTCCGAATCGAAACGGCTTTTCCACTCTTACAGGCAGACTGAAACCATGAAGAGCAATTTTCCTTCCAATCTGAATGATTTCGATTTTTCCATGATGCCCCCTTCCATACTGGGGCATCTGAATTTCCGGTTCCGCGATCCCGACCAGCCTCCACTCCCACCCGGTACCCATTCACTGAACGTCTTGCTGGAATTGCCCGGCGAACGCGACACCCTTCTGATCGTTCCGGAAGGACTGGACACGACTGCTCCCGTCAAATTGCTGGTCATGTTTCACGGTGCCGGCGGAAGTGCGGAAAAAGTCATGCCTTTCTTTAAGGAACATGCGGAAAAAAACAAGTTTCTCCTGATGATTCCGCAATCGACATACATAACATGGGATTTGACGATCGGAGGGAACGGCCCCGACCTCGAAAGACTCGACAGAGCTCTCGATAAAGTCAATTCCCATTTCAACCTTGACAGGAACCATTTCGGATTTTGCGGATTTTCCGACGGCGCCAGTTATTCTCTCTCGATCGGCCTGTCCAATGGCGAAACCGTTTCCCATGTCATCGCCCTCTCGGGCGGATTCATGAACCTGTACGTTCCACGCGGACGGCCTCTCGTTTTCATCGCACACAGTCCCGAAGATGAACAACTTCCGATGGACATCAGCGGATTGCACCATTACAAGGAACTGAAAAAAGCCGGTTACGATATCGAATTCATGGAATTTCACGGCCGGCACCTCATTCATCCCCATGTCGTTGACAAGGCCATGAAATTCTATCTGGACCGCAGTCCCGGCAGACCCCAGTCATAAAAACCTCCCTTTCCGGCCAGATCCGGCAATCGGAAAGGGGGCTGTCCCCTGCAGGGATACGCCGGTTCAATACCCGTGTTTTTTGACAACTTGGCAGTTTTGGCAGTTCATGGCAGTATATTCCGGTAAGTTACGAGAAAAACTGCCATGTCTTTTACCGAACTCACTTCCTTTTTGCAGGCGCAAACGGAGCCTCATGTCCTTTTCGATACCCAATACCGGATCATCGCCGTCAACCAGGCATTCCGGAAATACTGCAACCCCGGGGATTCCGTCATCGGACGCCCCTGTTACGAGGTATCGCACAATTACGACATGCCTTGCGACCGCTCCGGCGAAACCTGTCCCCTTGCGAAAAGCCGGCGTTCGGGAAAACCGGAACGGGTTCTCCACATGCATCACACACCGAACGGAGAAGAATATGTCAGTATCGAATTGACTCCCATCAAAAACCTGTCCGGAGAAATCACCTGTTATGTCGAAAAAATCGAACCGGTCAAAATGGCGAAAGGCCTTACCGAAAGAAACAGTCTGCAGGGACAGTCGTCTGCCTTCAGGAAAATGATGGAGCTGGTCGGCAAGGCCGCTTCAGCCGATATAAACATCCTGCTTTGCGGGGAATCGGGAACCGGCAAGGAACTTGTTGCACAGGCCATCCACCGTGCCGGGAAAAGAGCTGCCAGACCATTCATTGTCGTCGATTGCTCGGGTATTGCCGAATCCCATTTCGAAAGCGAACTGTTCGGGCAGGAACGGGGGACACATCCAAAAACCGGTTCCGGAAAAAAAGGACTGGTCGATGCGGCCGATGGAGGAAGCCTCTTTCTGGACGAAGTCGGCGATCTCCCGCTCTCGATCCAGTCGAAACTGCTGCGTCTTCTCGAAACCGGTGCATACCGGCGTTTTGGTTCCGCCGACCTGCGACGGGCGGATATCCGCATCATTTCGGCAACCAGCCACAATCTTCTGAAGAAGGCCGGAGACGGCCTGTTCAGAAAAGACCTTTATTACAGGCTTGATATTTTTCCCATATATGTTCCGGCATTGAGAGACAGGCTGGAAGACATTCCGCTTCTGATCGCCTCCCTTCTGGAAATCATGGCTCCCGGAAGGAATCTGACCGTTTCCGACGAAGCGATGTATCTCCTGCAAACCTATCGATACCCGGGAAACGTCCGGGAATTGCGCAACTTTCTCGAACGTGCCTGTCTTCTGTGTGAAAGCCGTGAAATCCGTCCCGAACACTTGCTGATCCCCGAACCGGAAGACGGCGAAAACGCCCCGCCACCATTACCGGTATCTCCGGAAGCACGATTAAAACAGCTTTTGCCGGCATTCAGCGGAAAACGCAAGGCCCTTGCGAAAATGCTGGGAATCAGTGAACGCACGCTATACCGACGCCTCTCCGAACTGCAGGAAAAAGAGAACCGTTAAAACGGGCCAAACCCGCTAAACCTCTCAAACGCTCTTGATTTAAATGGCTTATCGAGTAAAATATAGGGGCTATACATAAAGCTTGCTTCATTTTGAGATGTTATGCGAAGTGTTAGCAATCCCAAGTTAGTACCTTCAGCCCGTTGTGGGTGAAGTTTTTCTTTCTGGGCAGTTCCTGTCAGGGAAATGGCCACAGAGAATAAAAACCAAAAGTTGTACCAACGACAAGGAAATGAGAAATTATGACTAAACCATTAGATGGACTTAACGTGCTCGACTTTACCCACGTCCAAGCAGGTCCTGCCTGTACGCAGATGATGGGTTTTCTGGGTGCAAACGTCATCAAGATCGAACGTCGCGGTTCCGGCGACATGACTCGTGGATGGCTGAGAGACAAACCGGGTGTTGACTCCCTGTACTTCACGATGTTCAACTGTAACAAACGTTCGATCGAGCTGGACATGAAAACTCCAGAAGGCAAGGCTCTTCTGGAAGACATGATCAAACGTTCCGACGTTATGGTCGAAAACTTCGGACCGGGCGCACTGGATCGTATGGGTTTTACCTGGGAACGCATCCAGGAACTGAACCCGAGAGTCATTCTGGCTTCCGTCAAGGGTTACGCAGAAGGCCATGCCAACGAACACCTGAAAGTTTATGAAAACGTTGCACAGTGCTCCGGTGGCGCTGCTGCCACCACCGGTTTCTGGGATGGTCCTCCGACCGTTTCCGGCGCCGCTCTGGGCGACTCCAACTCCGGTATGCACCTGCTGATCGGTATTCTGGCCGCTCTGGAAATGCGTCACAAAACCGGCCGTGGACAGAAAGTTGCCGTCGCTATGCAGGACGCCGTTCTGAACCTGGTCCGTATCAAACTGCGTGACCAGCAGCGTCTGGAAAGAACCGGTATTCTGGCTGAATACCCACAGGCCCAGCCTAACTTCGCTTTCGACAGAGACGGCAATCCTCTGTCCTTCGACAACATCCATTCCGTACCACGTGGCGGTAACGCAGGTGGCGGCGGCCAGCCAGGCTGGATGCTGAAATGTAAAGGTTGGGAAACCGATGCGGACTCCTACGTTTACTTCACCATCGCTGCCAACATGTGGCCCCAGATCTGCGACATGATCGACAAGCCTGAATGGAAAGACGATCCTGCCTACAACACCTTCGAAGGCCGTGTTGACAAGCTGATGGACATCTTCTCCTTCATCGAAACCAAGTTCGCAGACAAGGACAAATTCGAAGTAACCGAATGGGCTGCACAGTACGGTATCCCATGCGGTCCGGTCATGTCCATGAAAGAACTGGCACATGATCCATCCTTGCGTAAAGTTGAAACAGTTGTTGAAGTCAAAGATGAAATTCGTGGTAACCACCTGACCGTTGGTGCACCGTTCAAGTTCTCCGGATTCAAACCAGAAATCACCCGTGCTCCGCTGTTGGGCGAACACACCGACGAAATCCTGAAAGAACTTGGCTGCGATGACGCCAAGATCAAGGAACTGCACGCAAAACAGGTTGTTTAATCAGCCGTCTGCTGCAAGAAATGGCGCTCTTTCGAGCGCCATTTTTATTGTCACCATCATGTTTCGCAACCCGGTCAGACATTCTGTCTCCGGTTAACCGGAATCCATTCAAAAATACATTCCTGTTCCGTCTCCCTTCTTTCCCCTGTTTTACTGGCTGGATGCTTGCCGGGCAAGATATTCCAGTAACTGACAAATAACTGCCAAATAATGCCATTTTTATATATCCTGGCATGACAGAGGAATTCCTTGTATGACACGATTCACTGTAAAAATTATGCAACCATTTGATTTTAAACGTAATTTCATTTTCAAAATAATCATTGTGGATATTGATCTTTCATGGATAAAATGACGTATTGAATCGTTATGACTTTACTTTAACGGAATAACAATCATGTCCAATGAAACAACAGAACAGCAATGTGGATGCGGCCAACAGCTTTCCAGCATTACCCTTCTTGTAGACAACAAGGCAGGAGAAGGGCTGGAATGTGTACACGGGTTTGCCGCATGGATAAAAATCCGTGACCGCCGTATTCTTTTCGATACCGGTCAAAAAGGAGTGATACTGAAAAATGCCGGGCGTCTCGGCATCAATCTGGCAGAGGCTGAAGTACTGGTTCTGAGTCATGGTCATGACGACCATACCGATAACCTCCCGGATTTCTATGCATTGAATCCCAACGCCCCTATGTACTGTGGAGAAAACATCGATGCCGATCGCTTTTGTTGTCGTCCGGGAGAACAGGCGCTGAATTGGTCCCCTCCTCCCGGAGCGAAAAAGATTTTCGATTCTCTTCCACCGGATCAGAAACATATCTTGAAGAAACCGCATTATTTACTGCCGGGTGTGGCGATAACCGGCCCGGTTCCCCGTCTGACCACTTTCGAAGATGTCGGAGACGCGCTTTTCCTGGATATCGAGGGCCGCAAGCCGGATCCTGTTTCCGATGATATGTCAATGTGGTTCGAGACCGATAAAGGCCTTATTATCCTATTGGGGTGCTGCCATTCGGGTATTGTCAATACTGTCAACTATATCCGTAAAATCAGCGGAATCGAAAAAGTCTCCGGCATTGTCGGTGGCATGCATCTGATCAGGGCTTCCAGGGAACGCATGGAAAAAACGCTGGAAGCCATGAAGAGCTGGAAGATGGACTTCCTGATCCCCTGTCACTGCACGGGCGACAATGCCATGCAGCAGATGAAAGATTATCTCGGTGATATTGTCACTTTCGGCTGTACCGGTACAGTCATTGAACTGGGCAATCTCCCCGAAAAACAGGAAGGCGATTTTTCAATGTGCAAGGAACATGCCTGCGGATGCGGGTGTGCCTGATATCCCAAACGGGTTACGGGTTTTACGGGAAGTTCTGTACCGATGGCAAGCTGAACGTTTTACACTTACTTATTTTCAGGAACGATTTCAGACGATGACCACCGAATAAAAACGCCGAATCCTTGTCGCGGCCGATTTATATCCGGTGCAATAACTCTCCCGGCAAAAAAGCCAGCATTTTGCTGGCTTTTTTGCACCGTAGCATCCCTTCCGGAATCGACAGCCTATCTTCGTCCCCGGAATACGGCACACTGATGAAACGCCTCAAGCGAAACCGGTTCATCGCAACTGTTGCACAAACGGCTTGTCAATTTCAGAAGTTCCTTGATATCCCGTCCGGTAGAATTCGGAAAATCCCGTACCAGATCGGCAACAAGTTCATCCGACAATCTGACCTGAAACTGTTCAGACAGGGATTTCCATAACCGGATGGCATCTTCCCTGGGAGGTATTTCATAACGGATCACCGCAATACAGCGTGAAAGAATCGCATCATCCACATCATCGACCCGGTTTGTCGTCATGAACAGCAAACCGTCGAAATATTCCAGCGTCCGCAGAAATTCCGCCACGATGGCATTATGCTGCAAATCATTGTCACGACGGCGAATATAGACATCCGCCTCATCTATCAGGAGTATCGAATCCCAGCGGGCCGCTCTCCGCAAAATGGAGGAAAGCGCGGATTCGACACTTTCAGCCGATGTCCCCAACTGTCCCGAATGGACACGATACAAAGGCTTTCCGACAACTTCCGAATAAACCTCTGCCGTCAGCGTTTTGCCCAGACCGGCAGCCCCCATGCACAGAATAGTTGTCCCTCCCGATTTGCCCTCAATAATATCGTCCATCAGAATATCCGAATGAGCAGTGAGGATATCGATCAGCTTCCGGTGTTCCTGGGGCAGAATCAACTTGTTTTTCAGCTCGGGCCGGTACTGGTATTCCTCCAGATTCTGTACATGTATCCAGCAATTCTGATGCAGATCCAGATGGAACATATGGATATAGCAGTGAATCGGTATCTGTCCGGATGTTTCTTCGACAATAGCCTTTCTGTTGGAATGCGTTTCAATACGTCGTTCGATGATTTCCTCATCATTGACGCATTTCACGGAAGTTCCCGCCGAAATCCGGAAATATTCCAGATTTTTTTGCAGTCGTGTTTCCCCTTCGGTAATCAGAAAACCGGAATTCCTCGCAAGAAACTGCTTTCCGTAAAACGGCTGATAATTCGAGAAATCACGTTTATGTCTCTCGTATTCTTCCTTGAATTCAGGGCATTCCTTGTAATACCCCTTTCTGGCCAGCAATTCGGGAATGGAGAGTTTTCCCATATCACGCTGATAAAACAGAATGGCATTGGTCATGCCTGTCCGCCACTGATCCGGCGCTGCATCATCAACATGGCTTGTGGCAGCGATTGTGTTGGCCAGCAACTGGATACAGACATAAGGCAATCCCGGCATCCCTTCTTCCCGGGGGACATACTCAATACTTTCGATCAGCCAGGGCAACAGAACACCATCCCTGTTACGGCGATACAGCCAGCCATCAATGGCATTTGCCGACAAATAAGTCTTCAGTGCCGGAATCAGCCAGTCGATATTGGAAACAACCGGTGTATTGTATTTTTCTTCTTCAACATTCCGTGCCGCGATCAACTGAAAATACAGGGATTTGTCATCCATTTTTTCAGCCATCCGCCATAACTGTTTCATCGATTCTTCATCGAAGATATGATCCGGCACCAGAATACGACCATTCGTCAGGGCATGTGAAGAAAGACGCCTGGCCAATTCTGTTTCCTTGCCGATATTGGCAAGCAATTCATTTACCTGAGAAACAGAAAGATCAAATTCCATATTACAAACCAATCCAAAGCATAGATATGTTATAGGTCAACCAGAAAAAAACCTGTCTTTTGTGGTTGTTTCTTCAATTTTGCGACACAACGGGTAAATTGAAGCCAGCATGACGCTGGCTTCCCGTGACTGGACAAGAAAAACGGACAGGATTACTCGTCAACCAGATACAGGTCTTTGTCCTTGTCTTGCAAAAAGACCTGGGCATAGCCTTCTTTCTTGCCCTGTTCAAACTGCTGTTCGCCCCACTTCCGGCATGCATCACAGGCATAACGCGGAATGGCCACCGCCTTGATATGGCTGTGCCTTCCTGTATCCGCCTGCGAATCGATCACAACGGTACCGCCACAGTCAGGGCAGGTTCTGACCGTTTCCGTCTGCGTTTCGCGAATATAATCCGTATCGTAGAAAATGCTGCGGTTGCGACGGTGGAAAGGCTGATTCGGATAAGCCTTGCGTTTCAGGGCTTCCCTGTTTTTCCAGTTTTCCAGCGTATAGTCTTTCAGCTGTTTCAGGTAATTGGTAATATGCGGCGACTGGATCTGGTTACGCGGATCGTAATCCGGTTCCTTGATATGGCTGTAATCCAGACCGGCCATCGCCAGAATAATACCGGTATTGATATAAGGCAATGCACTTTCGATCGAATATCCCCCTTCCAGAACGGCCAGATCAGGTTTCAACCGGTCATTCAGGATAGCATATCCCTGTGCCGTGAACTTCATGTTGGTAATCGGATCGGAATAGTGATTGTCCTGTCCAGCCGAATTCACGATCAGATCGGGTTTGAAGTCATCCAGAAGCGGCATGACGATATTGTCGAGCGTATAAAGGAAGCCTTCCTCACAGGTTTCCGGCGGCATCGGCAGATTGACGATCGTGCCGTACGCATTCGGGCCACCGGCTTCATCCGGAAAACCGGACCCCGGATACAGCGTCCGCCCGTCCTGGTGCATGGAAATGAACAGGGTATTCGGATCATGCCAGAAAATATCCTGTGAACCGTCGCCATGATGGCAATCGGTATCGACGACGGCGATGCGTTTGACTCCGTATTTGTGGCGGATGTACTCGATCATGATCGCTTCCATGTTCAGGGTACAGAAACCACGGCTGCCATGGACGACGCGCATGGAATGGTGTCCGCATGGACGAACCAGAGCGAAAGCGTTATCCACCTCACCGGTCAGCACCTTGTCGGCAGCGGTCAACGTTCCGCCCACCGAAATCAGATGGGACGTATGAACGATCTCGTCGATATTCGGAACACAGAAATGCACGCGGTTGATATCGGCCGGAGTCGCCAGATCAGGCTTATATTCCTTGATATTGTCGAAGTCAAGAAGACCTTCCTCGACAACCTGATCCTGTGTGTAAAGAAGACGTTCTTCACGTTCCGGATGGGTCGGCGTAATCGCGTAGTCAAACGCCGGGAAAAAAACCAGTCCTGTTTTCTTTTTCACGAAAGCCTCTTTCAATTCGATTCATCTTTGATCAGACCCGGTTTGACCTGAAGTCTGACCCGCATGTTTTTACCGATCGTGGAATAACCCCTGACGACATTGAACACCTGGCTGTCGGCCACTTCCACGACGATATCCTCGTCTCTCGCACCAGCCTCTTTGGCTTTTCTGACCAGTTTTTCAGTACCCAGCTCGATGACATCATCCAGGGTAAACCGGTTGGAAATTTTCTGCTGGACGCCTTCTTCGGCAATACTCAATACCTGCGCCTCGGTATCGGCGACGATATTGAGCTCCACTGTCGTTCTGGCCGTCGCCGCTCCGCTGGCATTGATCACGTCGGAATCGTTCGGTACCCTGACCGGGCAATCCATCATCTCGCCGATCCGTTTGGCCATATAAGGCGCTGGGCCACCGACCACCAGAACTTCTTTCGGCTCGATCCGTCTGCCTTCCAGAAGTTCGTGAATCGTATAAACCGGCTTGCTGTTGATTTCGGCAAGCATCGCATTGATCTTTTCCACAATCAGCGTACAGGCCAGATCGACGACCTGACGGGCGACGTCTTCCGGTGTTTTTTCTAGTTCGGCAGCCAGCTGCTTCATGGCATCCATCGCCTTGTCCTTGTCGCCGATATCAGCAATTCCCAATACGACAAGAGCATCCGTCGTCGTCGGAACAGGGCCACCGAAAGCCATGGCGGCTCCCAGACGTTCCGGCCCGAGGAGAAGAACACCGTCCTCGACCCGGACATGGCTGTCACCACCGACACCGATGGAATGCGTCAGCAGACCGCGAACCGACGTTTTGTGATCCTCGATCGTGATACCCTGCGGCTCCAGCAGGGGAACCCCATCGGCAAACAGGGCGATATCGGTAGTCGTTCCGCCGATATCGACTGAAATGGAATCCTTTTCCGGGGAAACATACGGCAAAACCCCCATGATCGTCGCTGCAGGGCCGGACAGAATGGTCTGGACCGGCATCTCGCGGGAGGCTTCCACTTCGATCGTACCGCCATCCGCTTTCAGAATGTACAACGGAACCTTGACACCCAGCTTGTCCATATACGTTTTCAGCTGATCGGCCAGTTTGCGCTGGAGTCCCCATACCGCTTCATTCAGATACGTCGTGGCAATACGCCGCGGGAAATTCAGGGCACCGGAGAGCTGATGGCTCTGGGAAGCATGCTCGGCGATATCATCCAGATAGGCATCCACTTCCTGTTCATGAACGGGATTTCTGGTCGAAAACTTGCCGACAATGGCAAAACGCGTGATGTTTTCCTTTTTGAATTTTTCCTTCAGTTCCGCCAGTTCCGCACGGTCGGGTGCTTCCGCCTCTATTCCGCGGTGACTCATGTAACCGGCGATATAATTCGCCTTGTCGTACAGGGGCAAATCCTTCGGTGAAACACCGGGACCGTTCATGACGACCAGACCGACCGGATCAAGCTGGTTCTGGACAACAGCGTTTGTCGTCAAGGTCGTTGACAGCACAATGCGCTGCAGGTTCTTGATATCTTCCGGCCTGGCAACCGCTTCGGTTGCCATCAGAACGGATTTGAGAATGTTTTCCTTATCCGTCAAAACTTTCGATTTGCGGATAATTTTTCGGTTATTCATCAAAACCGAATCGGTGTGCGTACCTCCAACGTCGATTCCAAGGATCATAAGCTTCCCCCTGTAACCGGTTCTATCGAGGATTTCAAAGATGAGAATATAGCCATATCGTTTTTGAATTGAAAAAATCGGGTTGCTACATCGAAAAAGAATCTGTAAAAAATAACGCACACCGAAACGATCTGTCCAGCGTGCCCTATCAAAGGCATTACTTCGCTATTGTAACATCACCATCCTGAAAGACACTTGACTTCATCAGGGTTTCAGACAGGACATGCAGAAAAACCGTGTCGTCTTCCGTCTGTACAAACCATCGATACGATAAAACCGGCCTTATTCCGAAAGCGGGGAATTATCCAGAAAAAACGGCATTTCATGAAGAAATGCCGTCCGAACAATCTCACATCCGCCGCTGCTTACCTGACCCGCTCAAAAACAGCCGCAAAAAAACCGTCTGTCTGGTGAATTTGTGGCAAAAGCTTCAGATAATCCCCCATTTCCAGACCGATTTTCCCCTCACCGAGCACCTGCTGCATGGGTACCAGTACAAAACGATCATCCTTTTCCAGAAAACCGGCAACAATTTTTTCATTCTCGTCATCCAGCAAACTGCAGGTGGCATACACCAGCCGTCCCCCCGGTCTGACCAGTCGTGCGGCCGATTCCAGAATGGCTTGCTGCTTTTGCGCCATTTCAGCAATCGTCTCCGGTGTCTGGCGCCATTTCAGATCGGGATTGCGCCGCAACGTTCCCAGTCCGCTGCAAGGTGAATCGACCAGAACCCTGTCGGCTTTTGCCGCCAGCCGTTTGATACGGGCATCCCGCTCATGGGCGATCTGGACAGGATGGACATTCGACAAACCACTCCTTGCCAGACGCGGTTTCATTTTCGCCAGCCGCCTGTCGGAAACATCGAATGCATAAAGGCGCCCCGTATTACGCATCGCGACACCCAGTGCCAGTGTCTTGCCACCGGCACCGGCACAGAAATCGACGACCATTTCACCCCGCTTCGCCCCGACAATCTGGGCCAGCAACTGACTGCCCTCATCCTGAACCTCGACATTTCCTTCCTTGAACAAAGGCATATTCTGCAAGGCGATTTTCCGGTGCAAACGAATTCCGGATGAAGCGTAGGGAGTCGGTTCACATTCGACAGGCACCTCTTTCAGGACCTTCAGGACATCTTCCCGTTTGGCCCTAAGCGTATTGACCCGCAGATCCAGAGAAGCAGGTGTATTCAGCACAGCGGCCAGTCTGAGCGTTTCGTCCTCGCCATACTGGGCAACCAGCCTGTTATAAAGCCAATCAGGCAGATTGGCCTGCATCTTTTTCGGCAACCGGGCTCTGTCGATTTTCATGACATGCTCCAGCCAGACCTTTTCCTCCTCGCTGATTCCGCCCAGTGCTTCGACTCCATAGATATCGGCCAGACCAAGCAAGACCAGACGCCGCATTTGCGCACCTCTCCCGGACTCGGAAAGGTGATTGTAAACCAGCCGGTTGCGCAAGATCGCGTATACCGTTTCCGCAATCGCCCCTCTTTCACGCATCCCCAGTTTGGCATGTTCCCGGAAATATCGCGAAATCACAACATCGGCAGGCCCCGCAAATTGCAGGATCTCTCTCAATACCTGTTCGGTATGCGTAATGACCAGTGGAGACAATCTCACAATCCCCCTCCCGTCAATACAAAATCCAGGGATGATGCGACATCCTCTGCCAATCTGGCCTTTCCGTCCCGGGTATAGGCCACCTTATCCTCGACAAACCAGCCGACGACCCTCGGATAAAGCCGGTGCTCCTGTTCCAGCACCCGATCAGCCAGCGAATCCTCGTCATCATCCGGCAGCACCGGTACCACAGCCTGCGCAATAATGGGGCCACCATCGAGTTCCGGAGTGACGAAATGTACCGTCGCGCCATGAACCCTGACACCCGCCTCGATAGCCTGCCGGTGAGTATGCAATCCCTTAAAACCGGGTAACAAGGAAGGATGGATATTGATCATGCGCCCCGCATAATGATTGACGAAACCGTCCGTCAGAATCCGCATGAACCCGGCGAGAATCACCAGATCGGGATGATATTCGTCGATTGCCTTCTGCAACGCCGCATCATAGGATTGCCGATCCGGATAATCCTTATGGGACACCACCCGGGTCAAAATCCCCTCTTTTTCCGCAAAAGCCAGCCCGGCGGCATCGGCACGGTTACTGATCACGGCACACAACCTGGCCGCCCATTTTTCACGTCTGAACGCCCGGACAATGGCTTCCATGTTGCTGCCCCGTCCGGAAATAAGGATGACAATATTTTTCATGCGCAAATTGTACCCGTCCTGCCGTCTTTATTCCATGCCGGCAAACGAATTATTCCGTGTTTCCGAATCACGAAGCATTTCCGTTACGGTCACTTTATTTCGGGCAACTTCGCCTTTTTCGGTCATCGGACAGACCTGCCCGACACGAAAATGGCCCGGATCCATCCAATTTGTCCATCAAAAAAAGACGACCTGTCTCCCCCAAAAACAGGATTATCCTGCAACCGGAACAGCGACGAAATCCGTCAGCAGTTTTCTTAACCGGTCCGACCAGAAAAAACCGGCACAAGTCAGCGACATTCCGTTTCCATCCCTGCTGTCAACAAGCAGTCCGGCCTCTTTCCATTGTGCAAGAAGTTTCCTTCCCGAATCGCGGTGCGATACCGGCCATTTGTCCATATCCGGCAACTGCAGCCTCTCCATGGCGACATCCAGTTCATGGGAAAATCCGCCACGATCGGCGGAAAGCGGGGAAGGTGTGATTCTGGACAGCGGTTTCTCGCCACGGCCGACCATTTCCGCATAAGTCCCGATATCTCTTGCCGTACCGAGCCCGATCGTTCCCAGCCGACCGCCAGCGGCCGAACCGAAAGGAATCATATCGGTCTGCTGTCCGGCAAGACGATTATACAACGATCTTTCACGAGTATTGCGACGCCAGTGTTTCGGCGAAAAGTGCTCGAATCCGTAATCGTACAGACGTTCATACGCCGCACCGAACATTCTGGCTTTTTCGTTGAACTCCGGCATCGCCGGCATTTTTCCGCGGTTGATCGCCTTGTCGAGCGGACTGTCCGGAAAACGCCTGAGTTCATACAGATCAAGGCCGGCAATACCCGTTTCCTCACTGATATACCGGATATCGTCCAGAAGCATCGGAATATCCTGCCCCGGCAACCCGTACATCAAATCGATGACGACTGAAGCACCGCTTTCGCACAGGCCATTCAGCGCTTCACCGACTTCTTCCCGGGAAGAGATCCGCCCGAGTTTTTTCCGCAATGCCGTATTGGCTGACTGAACCCCCAGAGAAAAACGGTTTGCCCCCGCCTCGACCCACGCCTTGCCCTTGTCTGCGGTAAACCCGGTCGTTCTCCCCTCCACCGTCACTTCCGCGTCGGGAGATATCCTGAAACAGTCATACAAGGCGCGGATGACCGCCGCCATATCGTCCCGATCCAGATCACTCGGCGTTCCGCCACCGAAATAAATGGCATCTACCGACCGTTTGTCGACCACCTCTCTCAGAACATACGCCGTATCGACGATTTCTTTCAGAAGCAGTGAAGAATATTCCTTGCTGAAATCCTTCTTGGTCTGATTGATATAAAAGGGACAAAAAGTACAATGATGGTGACAGAACGGCACATGTACATACAAAGCAAGCGGACGTTCCGGCCTCGTCATAAATGCCTTTGCACCGAATTCGGCAAAAGACCCGCCATCCCATTCGGGAGGCTGTGGTCGCATGCGGGCAAGTGAAGGCATCGTTTTCTTTTCCTCGGCAAAAGCCATCGTCAGGGGATCGGACGAAACCTGAGCATAAAAATCGGAAATGTCAGGCATGAGCAACCTCCTTTACCCCCCTGTCACATTGAACAGTCACCGCACGATGCAACCAGACCGGATCGTCCAGTACCTGCAAGGCAGCGGCCGCCACATCACCACGGGAAACATAGCCTTTCCGGTTCCTGTCTGGTCCGTCAAGCAGGCAGAAATTGCCTGATGCAGGCTCGTCATTCAAACCGCCCGGCCGGACAATCGTCCAGGGCAATCCGCTCTTTTTCAGATAATTTTCCGCTTCAGTCTTGGCTTGCAGGGCCTCTCCGAGAAACTTTTTGACATTATCGTTTAACGCTTCATACTGCTCGCCGCATCCCATCGATGTCACAAGCAAAAACCGTTCTACCGGCTCTCCTCCTTCAAGTGCGCGAACGACATTGATATTGCCTTCACCACAGACACGACGGCCCTGTGCATTTTTGCCTCCCATCAGACTGATCACCCTGCGGGGCCGGGTTTCATTCAGTGTCTGCCAGCAATCATGCACCTCGAAGGCATCCCCCCGAACAACCGTCACTCCCAGCATTTTCAGACTGGACACATCACTCTCTTTTCTTGCCATGGCGGCAACTCTTTCCCCTTTTCCGACCGCCAGACGTGCAATGGAAAGACCGGTATTGCGGGTTGCCCCGAAAATCAGCAAATCGACCCCCTTCATGCAACCGCTCCGGTTTTTGCATCGGAAAACCAGGAGCGCATGGCAGTAATCTGCTCCGGAACAAGCTCCCCTTTTTCATCACGTCCTGCAAAAATCTTGAACATGGCGTTTCCCGATTCATTGATGAATTGCAGACTGACTGTCTGCCTTTTCATAAAAGGTCTTTCCACCAGATAAATCGATTTGCAATGATTGGCCCGCAAATGGCCGTGCAACGGACTGTTATAGGCAAAATTGTAAAAACCGTGACTGAGCTTTCCGTTAGGCAATTCACCGGAAAATTCCATGATGACATCAGGTGTATTCATGACCAGAGTCACTTTGCCCAATGCAGGAAGCGACTGCATGACATCCACGAAATGACTGCCGTCGATCTTTTGCCACATGGATTCAGGAAGCAGCTCGATCACTTCGGCCAGTCCCAGATCCGCGTTGGTGGCAATCCCTTCCAGCATGGCGCCGGGATTTTCCCGAAGCATTTCACGAATGGCGGTCTTGTTCATGGGTTGTGTTGTATTTGTCATGTGTATTTCTTTTCTTTCTGAAAACCTTGTGGGGTTGGTTGAAAACTCGGTGAGATACAAAGCTCACCCAAAAAATTAAATGATAATCATTCGCATTTGTGTTGACAATTTTAAATGAAAATAATTATCATTTGCATCGTTTTCAAAAAATATTCTGAAAAACAATCAAGAAAACTTCATCAACCAAACAAATTCTTCAAATTTATCGAATCATGGCCGTACACGTCCCCAATCATTTCCCGATCCGGCACATCGACCGTTTACCGCGACCGCTTGTTCGGGGATTGGCAACCGCCGTTCTGTTCATGCACGGAATCCTTATCGCCGCCGCACTGAGAAGTATTCCTTTAGTCGAACTGGGCGGAAGTGCCGGCGGTGGCAACGGCGGCGGTAACGGCAGCGGAAACAAGGCACTCTTCGTTTCGGTTTTGCAAAACAATCCTTCCCTGTCAGGTTTTTCGGCTGAACGGCAAATGGTCCGTTCAGCCGAAAAACCTGCCTCCATGAAAAAGAAAAAACAGCCGGAACTCATTGCGACAACCGCCGCGACACAAAAAACGTCGCCAGAAAACCAGACCATCAGGAAGACTCCTGTCAAACAGGTCCCCCCCCCTGCGGCTGAATCAAAAACGATCCCTGATCCCCGGTTTCTTTCCGCCCGGTCAACGCATTCCAGTCAGGAGTCAAACGCCTCCGGCAACACCGGTACAGGCAACGGTACGGGAAGCGGTCATGGCGACGGAAAAGGGACAGGTACGGGACAAGGCGAAGGGGAAGGAACCGGTAACGGCATCGGATCCGGTGGTACCGGAAACGGAGTCGCCCGTTCGGTGTCACTTTCCCAGCTCCGCTACAAACGGGCTGTCAAACCCGACTACCCGGTCCGTTCCATCCAGAAGCATGAATCGGGCCAGGTCAATGTTCGTGTCGTTGTCGATACGGCAGGCCGTGTCCATGACGCCCGGGTTGTCCTTTCCTCCGGATTCAGTCGCCTGGACGAAGCGGCTTTGAAGGCGGCACGACGCAGTACATTTCATCCCTATACAGAACATGGCCGCCCGCTTTTCGCCATGGCCATCATTCCCTACCGGTTCAACCTGAACGGGAAATAACCCCCCTATTCCACCAACAGAAAGCAGCAAGAAAATGGAACCTACCGCCAGCAACATCGGATTCAGTCATTTCATCGCCCAAAGCGATTTTCTCGGAAAAACGATTCTTGTCATACTGATCGGCATGTCCGTCGTATCCTGGACACTCATTATCGTCAAAGGGATCGCCGGATGGCGCCGCAAACGCTACAGCAAGGAATTTCTCCAGTTCTTCTGGAACGCCACATCCCTTGATACCGTCCGGCATGAAATCCAGACACATGGCATCAAATGTCCCTTCTCGCATCTGACCGCCCATGCGCAACATGCCAAAGAACACCATGTCCACTACGGTGCCGCCAAATTATCCGAGGCAGGTACCCAGCAGGAATTTGTCACCCGGACAATGCGTATGGTCATGGATGAAGATGCGGCCCGTCTCGAAAACGGGTTGACTGTCCTGGCGACCATCGGATCGACTGCGCCCTTTATCGGCCTGTTCGGAACGGTCTGGGGTATCTACAACGCCCTGATCAATATCAGTGCAAGCGGAGCCGGCACGCTCGACATGGTCGCCGGCCCTGTCGGAGAAGCCCTCATCATGACCGGTATCGGACTGGCCGTCGCCATCCCGGCCGTTATCGGATACAACTGGCTGGTACGCAGCAATAATGTCACGATGTCCAAACTCGACACGTTCGCCAACGAACTGCTTACCTTCCTGACAACCGGCAAACCCTATTCCATCAATACCGAACCTCATGAAAAAGCGGCCATGACACCGGTTGTCCACAACATCAAACGGGGCTGATCATGGCATTCGGAGGATTCGAAAACAAACATGGCCGGACACCGATGGCCGAAATGAATATGGTACCACTGATCGATGTCATGCTCGTGCTGCTGGTCATTTTCATCGTCACGGCGCCACTTCTGTCGCATTCCGTCCGGATCGAACTGCCGCAAGCCAGTTCGAAAAGCATCGAAACCACACCGGCAAAAATCGATCTGGCCATCCAGTCGGACGGTGAACTCCTGTACAACGGGAACGCTGTCGACCGTAACACGGCACAGGCACTTTTCATGGAAGCGGCCAGAAAAAAACCCATGCCGGAAGTCCATATCTATGCAGACAGACATGCCGACTATCAATACGTCGCGCAAACCTTGTCAGATGCCAGCCGCGCTGGCCTGACAACTATCGGTTTTATCACCAGACCACAAGAAAAACAAACCATTTCCCCTTAATAAAGAGCAGAAACAAATGAAAAAATTTTACAAGCTTGGCATAGGCCTCGCCTCTGCCACACTCTGCCTTGCGCCCCTGGCACAGGCACAGCAGGATGAAAAGTATTCTGAAACCACACATGCCGTCGCAGAAGACCGGAAAAACCGGGAAGAATCGCCTTACGAAATGGGAGCCATTACGGTAACGGCGACACGACAGGAAGAAAAAGTTCTGGATACACCGGCTGTGGTCAGTGTCATTACCCGGGAAGAGATAGAAGACCATAACGTCAACAACATTCAGGAACTGGTCCGTTACCAGCCGGGTGTCTCCGTCAATCGCCAGACGTCGGGAACCACACCTTTCGGCGGTCTCGGCGGATTTACCATCCGCGGTGTAGGCGGAAACCGGGTCCAGATCGTTGTGGACGGTGCCCGCATAATTGAAGCCAACGATGCCGGCAACCGGGACTTCGTCGACATGTCGACCCTGAAAGCCGTCGAAATTCAGCGGGGACCGGCATCGGTTCTGTGGGGTGCCGATGCGCTGGGCGGTATGGTGTCTTACCAGACACTCGATCCTGACGATCTTCTGAAAGGCAATCAGGTCGGCGGAACGGCCAGTTACGGATTCGATGGCAGCAATTATGCCCACAGCCAGAATGCCATGGTCGCTGCACAGATCAACCCGGCTGCCCAGGTCATGTTCGGCTATACGCACCGTACCTATCACGAAACCCGGCTGAGAAACGCCCGTTCTGACGGAGGCCAGTGGGGATGTAATCGTAATGGCCTCGGTTGTGACAAGTTCAATCCGACGGATGCCGAAGTCAACAATGCCCTGACAAAACTGGTTCTTCGTCCCAATGCTGACCATCAGTTCAAGCTGACCGGTGAATTTTTCGAATCGGACACCAGTATCGACCAGTTATACGACAGAGGTATTCTTCCCAGTGCGATGGGCATGTCCAGCACCGATAACGGAGACCGTTTCAGAAACCAGAGACAGACGCGACTCCGCATTGCACTGGAACACGATTGGGATGTCAATACGGCAGCGCTTGACAATGTGATCTGGCGTCTTTCCTATTCTCCCCAGAAACGCTCCCTCTCCGACCGTCGCTGGTACCGGAACACAAAAACAGACCAGAATTTCTATGCTTCAGGGAATACAGACTACAGCCAGAACTTTTATCAGGCCGATATCCAGTTCACGTCCAGTTTCGATCTCGGTGCCACGAAACACAAACTGACTTACGGTTTCCAGGGCGACAAAACCGATACCGATTACTACAACAAGAGCGTAATCGACAACCTGACTCTGGGGACATCGACCACCACCATGGGTGGCGGCAGCAATTTCGCCAATGCCGAAACGATCCGCGCCGACCTGTACCTTCAGGACGAAATCAAATTGTTCAACGACCGTTTCAAACTCATTCCGGGCATCCGCCGTGCACACTATTCCCTCGATCCGACACCCAACCAGTATTACGACCTTATCAAAGGCAGCGAACCCCGCAAGATCAGTGAAACAAAATGGTTGCCCCAACTGGGTACGCTCTTCAAGCTGAACAATCAGTATTCCATTTATGCCCGCTATGCGGAAGGCTTCAAGATGCCGACAGCCGAGCAGCTTTACACATCCTACGACATGGGCGTCATGCAACTCGTCCCCAATCCCGACCTGAAACCGGAAGAAGTCAAATCGTTCGATATCGGATTCAGGGGGCAATTCCATAAAGGCTGGTTCTCGATCGGTGCATTCTACAGTGATTACACCAATTTCATTCTCAGCCGCCAGCAGATAGCCAACGAACTTAAATACACTTACAAAAATGTCGACAAGGTCAAACTGTACGGTATCGAGGCTTCTGCCGAATGGCAGGTCGCCAGAAACTGGACTTTGAACGGTAGCGCCGTTTACCAGTATGGCAAACAGACCAGCGACAACGGTCATGAATATGTCCCTTTCGACGGTGCCTCCCCCTTGTCGGCAGTACTGGGCGTAACCTATGAAATGCCGAAATACGGTGTCACTACCCAGCTATTCGGAACCTTCACTCACGGAATCGACCGGGTCAGCGACAACGATTACTACAAACCGGGCGGATATGCCCTGTTCGACGGCTATGTCAACTGGCAAATCGACAAGACTTTCCGGCTGACCGCATCGGTCCTGAACATCCTGAACCGCCGCTACTTCGACAGCTCTGCCGCCACCATGGAAGACCATCCTTCCAATCCGGCCACGATCTATACCAATCCGCTGGAACTCCATACCGGTTTGGGCCGTACATTCGCCGTCAGTCTTTCGGCAAGCTTCTGATGGAGACAATATGAGCGAAACTGTCAAACCGTCAGCCGTTGCACATCCGCGTGCGACCTGGATCGATCCCGTATCCGGAAAAATCCTGTCTTTCAAGCCACTGATGCAGGAAATGGCAAGCAAGTCCGTTGTCATGCTGGGAGAAACACACGATATCGCCGAAATCCATCGCTGGCAATTGCATGTAGCGGCAACGCTTTATGCGTTGCGTCCGAACATGATGATGGGTTTTGAAATGTTTCCGCGCCGTCTTCAACCCGTTCTCGACGAATGGGTGGATGGCCGGCTCGATACGGAAACATTCCTCAAAAAATCCGAATGGCTCGATGTATGGGGATTTCCTGCCGAAATTTACCTGCCGCTTTTCCACTTCTGCCGCCAGCAGAAAATCAGGATGCTGGCCCTGAATTGTTACCGTGAACTGGTTTCCCGTGTCGGAAAACTGGGATGGAATGCCATTCCCGAAACCGAACGGGATGGCCTGACCCCTGCTGCCCCGGCCACCGGGGCATACTATGCCCATCTGGCCAGTTACGGCAATCATCGAAAACCGGATGATACACCGGCTCCCGACCGCGAACGTTTCATGCGTGCCATGCAAACCTGGGACAGGGCATTCGCCTGCAATATGGCTCATGCCCTTCATGAAATACCGCCTGCCGATCCCAAACCGATCATCATCGGCATAATCGGTCGCGGCCATCTTGAATACGGTCACGGGACACCTTATCAGCTGGCCGATCTCGGCATCACCGATACAGCCGTATTGCTGACTTCGGACAAACCGGAATGGCAGCCGGAACCCGACCGGAAAATAGCCGATGCCATTTTCCGGATCGACACACCGGAACCTCGCGTAACAAGGATCGCCATGCCCAAAAACCGTGAAAGCAAGCAGGCGCAAAATGAATAACACGCTAAAACGCATTGCCGCCCTGGCCTCCCTCTGCATCAAGGGACCGGGAGGCAAAATCGGTATCCTTTACTGTTTTATTGTACTGGCCCTGAATCTCGTCGAAATCCAGCTTGCCCTCAAGATGATCAGCTGGAACAAGGACTTTTACAGTGCGCTGGAAAAATACGATGCACGGGCCGCCTTGTGGCAAATCGGAATTTTCGGTCTTATCACGCTGGCCAGCGCCTCGCAATTTCTGATCGCCTCCTATATCCGGCAACTTGTCCAGATCCGTTGGCGAACCACACTGACCCAAGCTTCACTGGAACGCTGGTTCTCCAACAAAGCCTATTGGCACCTGAATACGGACGAAAACTCGCCGCTTGATAATCCCGACCAGAGAATATCGGAAGATTGCCGGATCTTCGTCGACCGGCTGACGGGAAAAGGCCTTGACCTCTTCACCGGACTTGTCGGTCTGACGACCTATTCCGCCCTGTTGTGGAAACTGTCGGCCTTTCCGATCGCTTTCACTCTCTTCGGAACGGAAATCGTCATTGAGCATTACCTTGTCTGGGCTGCACCCGTATACGTTCTGATCTCCAGTGGACTGACCCACTGGATGGGAGCACCACTCATGAAACTGAACGTCATTCAGCAACACAGGGAAGCCGATATGCGTTTCGCACTGGCCCGCCTGCGAGAATCCAAGGAAGCGGTCGCATTGGAAAACGGCGAAAAAGCGGAACGCGAAATCATCGACAGGCGCTACAAACGTATCCTTGAAAACTGGCGTCATCGCATCAACCGGGAATTTATCCTCGGCATATTCACCCGGCCATACTATATGACGGTTCTGCGTATTCCGCTGTTTCTGGCATTTCCAGCTTATCTGACAGGCTATGTCGCTCTGGGAGGACTGATGCAACTCGGATCGGCATTCACCCGTCTGGTCACCACTTTGTCGTGGTTCATTTTTTCCTACAAGGAACTGGCCGAACTGTCCGCCACCGCCAACCGTCTGGCCTCCTTCATGAGTCAGGCCGAAGCCGTCGGCAAGCAGCCCTCGCCTCTCGTGAAAATCATTTCACCGGATGACAGACTCCACATCCATGACCTGACTGTCCGCAATCCCTCCGGACAAAACCTGCTTCATATTCCAGAACTGATCGTCAGACCGGGCGAAGCCGTCTGGATTGACGGGCCATCCGGTATCGGCAAGTCGACATTGCTGAAAGCGCTCTCCGGAATCTGGCCGCACTGTGACGGACAGGTGGCATTGCCTTCCGGAAAAACGCTCTTTTTACCCCAGAAGGCCTATTTGCCACTTGGCAATCTGGCCGAATGCGTCGCCTATCCAGACAAGCCCGACAATGTGGAACGCATCCGCCAGTTGCTGAAAAGTGTCGGACTGACCTGTCCCCGCCATGAAACCCAGCTTGAACAGGCCGCTGAACTCGGCAGCGATTACCGGCTATCCGGCGGTGAACAGCAACGACTCATGATCGCCCGCATTCTGGCGACACGGCCCGAATGGGTCTTTCTGGACGAAGCAACCAGTTCGCTTGACGCACAAGCTGAAGAACAACTCTATCGTCTGCTGCGGACATCCCTTCCGGATACAGGCTTCATCGTTATTGCCCATCGTGAGCCAAAAGGACTCGGCGAATACCGCCATATCGACCTCTGGAACAAACCCCGTCATCCGATGCAGGATGAACTGGCCGCTGCCGCAGCCTGAAAAAGAATCTGTCGGCAAAAACCGGCTTTTCAAACCGTATTCCGTCATTTACGTAAAACCGGCCTGAGCCAGCAAGCCAGGTCGGTTTTCGATCTGTTTTCCTGCACCGTGAAAAGAACTCACGATTGCCGCAATTTTGATGACGTGCTTCCGGCCATATCAGCCAAACCGTATCAGATGGCCATTTCCGATAACAAAATTATCGCCCCCTCTATCCGACAATACCCGGTACGATATTTCCTCTTCAAACAAGTCAACCCTGTATTTATCCCCCGGCAATGTCTTTATGTGACATCCGATTTTCTTGTCGAATAACTTGTTTTCATTCATGAACATGCTCCGGTTTTGCCTGTTTTCCACACATCAAAACATCAATTGAAATCATTGGGACGACATGTAAAAACATGGAGCCGGACGAACAGATGGTGACAGGACAAATTTCCGGTCATTCCGGACCACCTGCCTTTCCCCCGGATAAACTTGACATCGATACCGGAAACCGATAATTAGAAACTTTGCAAACAAACGGAAGAAAATACGGACGAAGTGACAATCCGGCCTGATTCATCCGATACAGTATGAAAAACAAGGAACTCCGGTATGAAGAACGGCTGGGACAGGAAAATCTGCTCCCGCTCATTTTCAAAATGGCATTACCGGCAATCGCTGCCCAGTTTGTCAATCTGCTCTATAACCTGGTAGACCTGATCTATATCGGCCACATTCCCGGTATCGGAACAGAAGCGCTGGCCGGTGTCGGCGTGACGACGTCCATCATCATACTGATTTCCTCCTTTTCCGCCATTGTAGGCGGTGGTGGTGCACCACTGGCTGCCATTGCCCTGGGACAGGGCAACCGCGAACGTGCCGGCAAAATCCTGGGTAACGGATTCCTCCTGCTGATTGCTTTTACCTTGGTCACGTCATCCATTGCCTACACATTCATGGAACCGATCCTGCTTTTTACAGGAGCCTCCGAAAACACGCTTTCCTATGCCAGGGATTATTTGTCCATCTATCTTCTCGGAACACTATTTGTCGAACTGTCCACAGGATTGAATACATTCATCAATATACAGGGACGTCCGACCGTCAGCATGTATGCCGTACAGACAGGCGCCATACTGAACATCATACTGGATCCCATTTTCATATTCTGGCTGGATTTCGGTGTGAAAGGAGCCGCCATCGCCACCGTCCTTGCACAAATCGGCAGCGCCACATGTGTCATCGGTTTCCTGTGTTCGAACCGTGCCACACTTCCCTTGGAAAAACGATACATAAAACCGGATCTGAAGATCGTCGCAAGCATAGTGGCACTGGGAATTTCGCCTTTTGTCATGTCCAGTACGGAAAGTCTTGTCGGTTTCGTACTGAACAGCAACCTGAAAATATATGGCGACATTTACGTCAGTGCCCTCACTATCCTGCAAAGCTCCATGCAGATTGCCGGCGTTCCTCTGGTCGGTTTTGCACAAGGGTTCGTCCCGGTCGCCAGCTACAATTACGGTCGCGGCAATACACAACGCGTGAAAAACTGCGCCTACATCGCTCTGGCCATCATGTTTTCATTCAATCTGGCACTCATACTGGTCATGATGCTCTTCCCCGATACCATAGCACGGGCATTCACCAGCGATACCCGACTGATAGATACTGTCAGCTGGGCCATGCCGGTCTTTCTGGGCGGCATGACTATTTTCGGTTTGCAACGGGCTTGCCAGAACATGTTCGTCGCATTGGGACAGGCCAGAATTTCCATCTTTATCGCCCTGTTGCGCAAAATCATTTTACTTATCCCACTCGCCCTGCTGCTGTCCCGGATCATGGGCGTTACAGGTATTTACGCAGCCGAAGCCATTGCAGACGGAACAGCGGCCATTTGCTGCACGCTGATTTTCATCTGGCAATTTCCCCGGATACTTCGAAAACAGGCCCGGCCGGAAAAAAACTGAGCCAGATTGTTTCACCGGCTTCCTGTTTTTTCACCGGACGGTTCATCAAAAAAAAACAATTCGGTTTTCCGTTTTCATAAAACGGGACAGACACTCATTTTTCGCCCGTCTCGCCAATATCGCTTCATATAAACCACCGGAAACATACTGGCAAGATTTCCCGATTCATATTGATTGTTTCAGAAAATCATCATTTGTTCCGGAAACAGGGTATCCCGACCGTTAAAACCGGGCAGCAATATAAAACGTTTTCACTTTATTCCGGCTGCCGGCCAACACAGAGACCTCTGCCCCGAAAACCGGTAAGGCAACGATGGCGAAACAGGAAATCTCGCGGGAATAAACAGATTACCTGTCTCTGCATTCCGGAACAGACTGTCAGGATTTACCCAAAAATCCCAACCGGATTCCGGCACATTCAATCCGGCAACTGTCCACCGCTGACCCGTTCAATACCTGCAAGATCTTTCCAGCTCTGAACCTGCGAATATCCTTTGGCCGCCAGTTTTTTTCTGACGGCACCGGATTGATCGTAACCATGTTCCATCAACAACCACCCTCTTTTTTTCAGCCAGACAGGTGCCTGATCGATCAAAATATCCAGCGCCGACAGACCGTCGGCATAATCAGTCAATGCCGATAACGGTTCAAACCGCAAATCGCCCTGTTGCAAATGCCCGTCTCCGGAATGAATATAGGGTGGATTAGATACAATCAGGTCAAAACGGCTGCCTGGTTCAAGTGCATCAAACCAGCTCCCCTGCAAAAAACGGACGGACCGTTTCTCTCCCAGATTGGAAACGGCATTCTTACGGGCAATGCCAAGCGCTTTTTCAGAAACATCTGTCGCCCATATTTCTGCATCGGGACGTATGGCGGCCACAGAAACGGCAATCGCACCCGAACCGGTTCCCAGATCGGCGAGCCGGCCACGATCAGGCAAACGCTCCAGTGCCAGATCAACCAGCAATTCCGTTTCGGGTCTGGGAATAAGTACATCCGGAGTCACGGTAAAAGGCAATCCGTAAAATTCCCTGAAGCCGACAATATAGGCGACAGGTTCACCCGCCAGCCGTCTTGACAGGACGCCGGATACGGCACGTGCCTGTTCTTCTGTCAATTCATGATCGGAATGGGTGATCAGTTTCACTCGTGTAAAACCGATGGCATGTTCCAGCAGAACACGCAACTCGAGCGGATCCATCCGTACGGAAGAAAAAAGGGATTGGACCGTCATGCCAGCTCGGACGACAGGTCTGCCATTTTCATTGCTGCTGGACATATCGCCCGATGTCTCCCGTTTATCCACGTCGCATGATTCCTGCAAAAACGACCGCGAAAATGAAAAACCAGACCAGTGACCATTGAGGAGGAGTCAGTCCCAGAATCGGCTCCAGGATATCGCCACACAAACTGTCGGAATGAAACAAAACAGGTAACCATTTGGCCGGCCACAGGCCATTGATGGCCGCTTCCATCGGATCGCGGCCACACTGGATCGCAGGATGCGCGATAACCCACAACTGATATATCGCCAATCCCATTCCCGCCAGTGAAGAAAGAAGCGCAGCCAAGGCACTGGCCCGTATTTTCCCCGAAACAAGGCCCAAGGCACAAAAAAGACCTGTACCAATGAATGCATACCGTTGCAATACACAAAGCGGACAGGGCAATATTTTCCAGAAAAACTGAAGATAAAGTGCAAACAGGATAAAACCTGTACAAAGCAGCAAAATAGCGATCAGAAAATGTCGGGATTTCATAAGCGATTTATACAACCCCGCGAAAGATTCGGCAATGCCTCATCCGCCTTCAGAAGAAATATCTTTCATAAACTTGATTTCGGGCAAATTCAGACATTTTCCGCCATTTCAGCGAGCAATTCGGCACGGTGTTCCGCCGCCAGAGCATTGACCAGTTCATCCAGATCGCCGTCCATGATGAATTCAAGCTTGTAGAGAGTCAGATTGATACGATGGTCCGTCACCCGCCCCTGTGGGTAATTATATGTCCGGATACGTTCACTGCGGTCACCCGAACCGATCAGGCTCTTGCGGGTTGCCGCCTCTTTGGCCTGCTGTTCCCGCAATTGTTTGTCCTTGATACGCGAGGCAAGCACCAGCATGGCCTGAGCCTTGTTCTTGTGCTGGCTCCGGTCATCCTGGCATTCCACCACAATACCGGTCGGCAAGTGAGTGATACGGACGGCCGAATCCGTCTTGTTGATATGCTGGCCTCCGGCACCCGATGCCCTGAACGTATCGACCCGGATATCCGCGGGGTTGATATGTACATCACTGACGTCGTCCGCTTCCGGCATGACCGCTACCGTACAGGCGGAAGTATGGATACGGCCCTGCGTTTCCGTAACCGGAACCCGCTGCACCCGGTGACCACCCGATTCGAATTTGAGTCTGGAGTAAACATCCCTGCCGACAAGACGGACGATCACTTCGCGATATCCGCCCAGTTCAGACATGGAAGCGGACACGACTTCCACCTTCCAGCGGTTTTTTTCGGCAAATCGTGTATACATTCTGAGCAGATCGCCGGCAAACAGCGCCGACTCGTCTCCTCCCGTTCCGGCCCGGATTTCAAGGAAAATATTCTTGCCATCATTCGGATCTTTCGGCAAAAGCATGACCTGCAAATCATTCTCAATTCCTGCCAGCTTTTCTTCCGCCTCATTGATCTCCTGCTGGGCGAATTCCTTCATTTCGGGATCGGAAAGCATTTCCCTGGCCGTCTCGACATCCTGCTGAACCTGGCTGAAATCCTTGTACAGAGCCACCACCGGTGCCAGCTCGGCATGTTCACGATTCAGCCTGCGATAATTTTCCTGGTCGGACACTACTTCAGGCTGCATCAGCAATTCATCGATTTCGGTCAGACGTTCGGACAGATGCTCCAGTTTGGCCAGCATTGAAGGTTTCATGGTCATGCAAAAAGTCGTATCAAGAGTGCAATCGGTAAAACGGACATTATAACGTGAACCATGCCCCCGTTTACCCGGAGAAATGCAAAGACCGTCATATCACTTCAGACTTCGACAAGCTGATAACCATAACCGTAAACCTGTTGCAGGCGATAACCATGCTCTTCTTTCAGATCCAGTTTGTTCCGGACTCTTGAAACATGGGTATCGATTGTCCGGCTCAATTCATTTTCACTCGAAAACCAGATCGTTTCCTCAATCGTCACGCGCGACAGGGGTTGCCCGATATGTCTGAACAAAAGACAGGCCAGCTCGAATTCCTTGACTGTCAGTTCGATTTCTTTTCCATCGCGCAAGACTTTGTTCGGAAAACGGGAAAAAACAAAAGGACCATTCCGGAAAACGTTCGCAGCGTAGTCGGACGGATACACCTGCCTGATCAGCAGGCTGATGCGTGTAACCAGTTCGTCCGGCCTGAGAGGCAAACAGATAAAATCTGTCATGCCTGCCTCATTGAACTTCATGAGCGAATCCCGTCTTTTTGCTTGCGTCACAACCAGCACCGGAAAAACAGTCTCCGATTTGCGGCACTGCCTGATCCAGCTTTCTTTCAGGTCATCATCAAGACCCGCGCCCAATACGACAACGCCTTTGAATCCATTTACCAGATAGTGAAACAGGGATTCCGGCACTTTTCCGGAAATAATCGCCTTTTCACAAGCGAATCCCGACATCGACAAAGACCGTTCAAGTTTCGAGATGGACAGACTGTCCGTATCAGCCACAAAAACTTTCATGAAAACCGCTGAAAAAATAACAATATCTCACAAAAAAAGGCCGGATTGATTCCACTTGGCGCCGCTAACTTATCAAACCCGTCAATCGGCGTTAAAATTGACATAAAATAACCTATCTTCTCGTCTTTTGTATCCATATTCTCACAAAGCAATATGATGCAAAAGAACATTTAATTCAACCATTTTCATTCACTTGTTTCCTGCCAGTTACCGGCAGGAAAATCACTGGATAAGGAAAGCAATTGGAAAACAAACTCGCAAATTTTACGGGAAAAATCATTTTCATCGGTTTCGGCAGTATTGCAAAAGGCGTTCTCCCGTTATTTTTGCGGCATCTACCGCTTACTCCCGACCGTATCCGGATCATCGCCGCCGATCCGGACAATGAAGAGATCGCCAGCCGTTATAACATCCCCTATCATCAAATCCGTCTGACAGAAAGCAATTACCGTCCCGTTCTGGAACCTCTTCTCGAAAAAGGTGATTTTCTGATCAATTTATCCGTTTTCGTATCCAGTATAGCCCTGATTGAACTCTGCAGAGAAAAAGAAGTACTGTATATCGACACATCCATCGAACCCTGGGAAGGCGGCTATACCGATACCAGCGCGTCCGCTTCGGCACGCTCCAATTATGCCCTGCGCGAAGCCGCACTCGAATTCGGCCGCAAAAACCCCGGAGGGCCGACCGCAATTGTATGTCAGGGCGCAAATCCTGGCATGGTATCCGGTTTCCTCAAGCAGGCACTTCTTAATGTCGCCAAAGACAACGGTATCGACGCCAGACCGGCCACACGTGAAGACTGGGCTACCCTAGCACGGCAGCTGAACATCAGGGTCATTCATGTCGCCGAACGCGATACCCAGAACACTTCTGTCAGAAAAAAACGGAACGAGTTCGTCAACACTTGGTCGATTGACGGTTTTATCGGCGAGGGTCTCCAGCCGGCCGAACTCGGCTGGGGAACCCATGAAAAATACTGGCCCAAAGATGCTGGAACCCATTCATTCGGATGTCAGGCCGCCATCTATCTCAACCAGCCCGGCGCAGCCACACAAGTCCGAAGCTGGACACCGATGGAAGGCCCCTACCACGGTTTCCTCATTACCCATTCCGAATCCATTTCCATTGCCGATTATCTGACCGTTCGGGAAAACGGCGAAGTGGTTTATCGCCCGACCGTTCATTATGCCTACCATCCCAGCGATGACGCGGTTCTCTCCGTTCATGAACTGGCAGGCAAAAACTGGCAGGAACAACCCGTCAAACGTCTCATGCGCGATGAAATCGAGGAAGGGGTGGATGAACTGGGCGTACTTCTGATGGGCAATCCGAAAGGCGTTTACTGGTATGGTTCGCATCTCGGTATCGATGAAGCCCGTAAAAGTGCTCCTTACAACAACGCAACCAGTCTGCAAGTCGCGGCAGGTGTATTGGCCGGCGTCATCTGGGCAATCCGGAATCCGGGTCTGGGAGTCATCGAACCGGACGATATCGACCACGAAACCATGCTGGAAATCGCACGACCCTATCTGGGCGAAGTCATCGGCTCTTATGGCGAGTGGACTCCGCTTGAAAACCGGAACTGGCCTTTCGAGGAAGATATCGATCCGGAAGATCCGTTCCAGTTCAAGAATATCCGCGTCAAATAGTTTCTTAACGCATAGGAAAACGCAATGGTTTTCCAAACCATTGCGTTTTTTCATATCCGGTGACAGAAAATTTTGTCAAACGGCAATTTTGTGTTTGCGCCCGCCCGTTTCATAAAAACGTTCCGCCCTGAAAAAGGCAAGTGCCTCTTCCATCACGAAAAAAGCCGGCAAGGTTGCCTGAAGGCGTTTACCCTTGCATGAGCGTGTAAATCGTTTGGCTTCCTCAACCAACAGACGACCGATCTGCCTGCGCCGGTAATCGCGTCTGACATACAGTCTGTCCAGAATCGCATAAGGTTCTTCACGTATCTGTACCGGCATCCGGAAAACCGTACAAAATCCGAAAGGATGTCCTTTCGGAGACCTTGCCACAAAAACAGCATAATCTGGCATATCCAGAAATTCCGGAAGTTTTTCCCTGATTTTCTGATCATCCGGAACAAAACCGGCCATACCGGCCTGTGAAGCGACATCTTCCAGAAACTCGCATGTCAATACCACCAGATCACGCAAGTCACTACTATCCGCTTTGTTGACGACGACATTCATTATTTCCAGTTACACCCGCCGCTGTACGCTACCTGGGTTTCAAAAGGCTTTGCCGTTGCAATCCGCACACCATTATCCTTGCGCTTTACATAGGCCAGATGGCGCTCCTTGTCTTCGGCAATCATGTATTCCATACCGGGTTGTAAATCGGCCTCGATTTTGTAACAGCGCAAATCTTCCGGCATGACGATGTGTCCTCCCTGGATATTCATCGCACCGATCACATGCTTTCCTGCCGTTACGACAAATACCACATTGTCGTAAGGATTGGGAGTATCCGACAAATCAAGATGTTTGCCATCCAGTCCCCGGAAAAACAGCGAGCCTTCCTGAAGAATGGCCGTTTTTGACGGTTCATGCAATGGCGCCCCGTTGACGGCGATCTGTCTCGGCTTCGAACAGGCCGCCAGAAGAACAAACGACAGTAAAATGATACCCTTGGGGAAACGACACATACTTCATCCATCAGTTAGAACGCAAAGCTCTCTGGAAAAGCTTCCAGAGACCGCCAAGAATAACCGGAACAACCGCTGCACAGACACCGAGCAACACGATCGTATTCAGATGGTTCCGAATAACGGGAATATTGCCAAAGAAATACCCCCCCAGAACCAGTCCCACTACCCAGACAATTGCACCAGCAACATTGTAAAGCTGGAATTTTAACAGATGCATTTCCGTCACACCGGCCACAAATGGAGCGAATGTACGTACCAGAGGGACAAAACGGCACATAGTGATGGTTTTACCGCCATGTTTTTCAAAAAAGACATGGGTATAATGCAGGGCTTTCTTGTCGATCCACCGGTAATCCCTGGTGAAAACAGCCCTCCCGATTTTCCGCCCGATAAAATAATTCAGATTATCCCCGGTAACCGCGGCGATAATCAGCAGAATGATCAGCAATTCAAGATGCATCGCACCGGTCGCACAAAACGCACCGGCAATGAACAAAAGAGAGTCCCCCGGAAGAAAGGGAACCACAACCAGACCAGTCTCACAGAAAATGATGGCGAACAGAACGACATATACCCACGTTCCATATTGGGAAATAATCGTCCCCAAAGCCTTATCGACATGCAGAATCACGCCGAGCAATTGCATGAAATCCATAATCGGATAAAAATAAAAGAAAAAGACAGATTGAAGTATAGAAGAAAATCGAGAGAAAAACGGCAAATTTACCGCCAGTTGCAGTCTTTTTTAACTTGCGGACTTGAAAATCACCGCTATATTATCATCTCTCAAACCGGTGTGCCCTGATATGAAGATTGCATGATCTCGCTGCAAATCCATTCTGCGGGAAGATGGACAATACTCCGCGATATAATACTGCGTTATGGAAACGGAAATCAGACAAGCCCCTTCTTTAAAAAAAGGTATCATCCGGCTGTTGCCCGATACGCTCATTTCCCAGATTGCGGCAGGTGAAGTTGTCGAACGCCCCTCAGCCGTCGTCAAGGAATTGCTGGAAAATGCTGTCGATGCCGGCGCGACACAGATCGATATCCGGCTCGAAAACGGAGGAATCAGGCGAATCGCCATCAGTGACAACGGTTGCGGCATTCCACCGGAACAGCTTCAGCTGGCCCTGACCCGCCACGCCACGTCCAAAATCACCTCACTGGACGATCTTGAAAACGTCGCCACACTGGGATTCAGGGGAGAGGCACTTGCCTCCATCGCTTCCGTCGCCGATTTGACTCTTCAGTCCAGAACGGCAGAACAACCCCATGCATGGCAAATCAGGGGAAACGATCCTTCCAGAGTCCTGACCCCTTCTTCAGGTGCACAGGGAACACGGGTAGAAGTCAACGAACTGTATGCCAATACACCGGCACGACGGAAATTTCTGAAATCGGAACAAACTGAATATGGTCATTGCGCCGAAATCGTTCGCCGGATCGCCCTTGCCCAGCCCGGTATCCGCTTCACGCTTACGCACAATGGAAAAATAACCGCCCAATACAACGCCAACAATCTGCCCCAGCGCTGCAACCAGATTCTGGGAGAAACGTTTTCGCAATCCCAGTTGCCGGTTGACTTGACGGTTGGCGAAGGCAAAGACAAACTGTCTCTGAACGGCTTTATCGGCCTTCCGACCGCATCAAGAACCCGTGGCGACATGCAGTATTTTTATGTCAACGGCCGTTTCGTTCGGGACAGACTATTGACCCATGCCGTTCGCGCTGCCTATGAAGACGTATTGCACGGCAACCGTTTTCCTGTCTATATCCTGTATCTGACACTGGATCCATCCCGGGTGGATGTCAACGTCCACCCGGCAAAAATCGAAGTCCGCTTTCGCGACAGCCGTGCCATCCACCATTTCATTTACCAGTCGATCAGTCGCATACTGGCCCAGACAATGGAACCCGGCCCGGACACGGAAGAACAGTTTTCATCCTCGCTTATCCAGTCACCACCAGATCAGGGAGCGGTTTCATGGAGAAACACTCCTCCCCCGACCCGTTTCAGGATTGAACAGAAAACAGAATCATACGGCACTCTTTTCAAGAAAGCATTACACCAGACGGACACGGCAGTCTCTTTCAATCCACCCAAAACGGAAACACCATCAGAGCCGGGATTCCAGTCCGTACAGGGCGACTTCCCTGCTCCGGAAGGGGCAGAAGAATTTCCGTTGGGTTTCGCACTCGCACAACTGCATGACATTTATATTCTGGCTCAAAACAGGCAAGGCCTCGTACTCGTCGACATGCATGCCGCACACGAACGCATTGTGTACGAAAAACTCAAAAACGCTCTCAACGAAAAAAACCTCGAAACCCAGGCACTGCTCATTCCGATCACACTGAAAATCAGCGAAGTTGAAGCCGGCACCGTTACCGAAAACAGGGAAACACTGCTGGAACTGGGATTTGATGTATCGCCCCTGTCTCCCGAAACCATCGCGATCCGGACTGTACCGACCCTTTTAAAACAGGCCGATATCCCGACAGTCATGCACAACATTCTTCGTGATCTGCATGAATACGGAACCTCCCGGGTCGCCCGGGAAAAAAGAAACGAACTGTTGGCAACCGTCGCCTGTCACAATGCCGTCCGTGCCAACCGTGTCCTGACGATTCCGGAAATGAATGCCCTCCTCCGCCAGATGGAAACCACGGAACGTGCAGACCAGTGCAATCACGGCAGACCGACCTGGACCCAACTGGCCTTGTCCGATCTTGACGCACTTTTCATGCGGGGGCAGTAAACACGAATACAACGGAAAACCGTCTTCTGTACCCCATGCAAACCCCGGATAACAAAACAGATCTGTCTTGTCATCCATTCCATCTGGCGAAAAAACTTTCCTGTATCCGATACATTTCTCTACAGGAAAATACCGGTACATTTACTCTTTGACTCACGAGCGGAAATCATGGCACCCAAACTGAACCCAGCGATACTCCAAATATTTTCCGGATCAAACAACCCATACCCTATACACTTCGAATCAACGACATGGAACTTCACGAAGCAGGTCATTTGAAAATAAACGCTACAATATCCAAACTGGATAATAAAACCGGCAAATGAAATAATCACACAACGGATGAAGTAACTGTTCTCAAAAAACGTGAAAAAATCAAGGAGCTGAAAAATGAAAATCAGGATTGTCACCGCAGCAATCGCGAGTCTTTTGACATGTTGTCCAGCCCTGGCGGGCGACTATGCCACGGCATTGGGTGAATGCCTGTACAAAAACACGACATCTGCAGACAAAACCACTCTGACACAATGGGCGTTTGTCACACTGGGCAAAAGCAGCGCCACAAAATCCATTGCAAGCATTCCGGCGGCGAAAACCCAGGAAATCGACCAGAAAACAAAGAATCTGCTCATGAAACTGGCCACATCATCATGCAGCAAGGAAGCCGTTCAGGTAGCTTTGCATGAACCGACTACCGGCCTGCAGGATGCCGTAACCGCCATGAGTACAGAAATGATACGCGAGCAGATCCGGACACAGGCAAAAAACGTCCTCTCCAATTCCCTGTTGACTTCAGGTAACGGCCTTCAATCCGGTTCAGGAAGCAATCTTATAAAAAATCTTCTAAAAAAATAAAAAAGAGCACATCCCTTCCGGATTGATCCCATTGCATTTACATCATGGGCAGATTCAGGCGAATGATATTGTTTTCCGGGAAACGGCATTCATCCTGTGTCGCCAGGAATATCCTACGTATTTCCTGACATGTTCAAATACCGGAAAATACCTGGCAAGCCGGATATTTTCCGACATTCCATTTGCCTGACCGAAAATCGGAAACATTCCAAAAAACCGCCAAAACAATCAATACACCCACATGAAGGAAACAAAACAACCTGTTATAGCCATCATGGGCCCGACTGCATCGGGAAAAACGGCCGCCGCACTTGAAATCGCCCGTCATATCCCGTCTGAAATCATGTCCGTCGATTCAGCCCTTGTATACCGTGACATGGATATCGGAACGGCCAAACCATCCAAAGAAGAGCGTGCGGCCGTCCCTCATCACCTCATCGACATCATCGATCCGTCAGAAGTCTATTCCGCAGCACGGTTTCGTGACGATGCCCTGCAACTGATTGCCGACATCCACAAACGGGGAAAACTGCCCCTGCTCGTCGGCGGGACCATGCTTTATTTCAACGCGCTGACCAGTGGTCTGGATATGCTTCCCCCCGCCAATCCGGCCATCAGAACCCGACTGGATCAAGAAGCCGCCCGAACAGGATGGCCGGCCCTGCATGCCAGACTGGCAGAACTGGATCCGGAAACAGCCGGTAAATTGAAACCGAATGATTCCCAACGTATCCAGAGAGCGCTTGAGGTCATCGAATTGACCGGAAAACCCTTATCCGCCCTGCAATCCGGAAAAAAACAGGACAACCTTCCTTTCCATCTGATTCCCATCGCACTGGAACCGTCTGACCGGAGCCAGTTACACAAACGAATAGCACAACGGTTCGACCAGATGCTTGAAAACGACAAACTGATAGAAGAAGTCAGACAACTGCGCAACCGTGGAGACCTTCACCTCGGGATACCTTCCATGCGTTGTGTCGGCTATCGCCAGACCTGGCAATATCTTGATGGAGAATTTGACCGCAACACTTTGCGCGAAAAAGGTATTGCAGCGACCCGGCAACTCGCCAAACGGCAATTGACCTGGCTGCGCGCCATGCCGGAACGGATAGTGATCGACTGTCTCTCCCCTGACGCAATTCACCAGATCATGAACCATATCGGTAAACTGAACATTCCAGGCTCTGTGATGACTGGCTGAAAACAGACTTTTTCAAACCGGTCGAAACGGGATTCTTGCATGATTGCCTGAGTGACCTGTTCAACCAGTTGATTTTTCTTATATTTCCGGATTCAATATCCTTGCATTACAGAGCTTCCTTAAAACAATACTCATATCCACCAATTTCTGGAAAAAGGCCATTCACAATCTTGCGACACTCTCTGAAAATCAGCTTGACAAGTTACGATAAACCCTTCAGAATAGCGATCTTCTTGGTGATATAGCTCAGCCGGTTAGAGCACAGCACTCATAATGCTGGGGTCGGTGGTTCAAGTCCACCTATCACCACCAAAATCAAATTGTTATAGCGGTTTTTGAATTATCAAAAAAGCCTGCTATAATGTTTAGATTGGCCTGGTAGCTCAGTTGGTAGAGCAAAGGACTGAAAATCCTTGTGTCGGTGGTTCGATTCCGCCCCGGGCCACCAGAATTGAAAGCCCACCTTAATCAGGTGGGCTTTTTTTTGTTAACATCAAATAGATATATTAAAATATTTCTTGCATTTCTTCACAAATTCGCATACATAGTTATGATTGGTCTTATCCATTTGCGAAATTAGCTTAAGCAAATTGGAGCGTGTTAGAACAGCCCATGATATATCATCAAAACCGTATGCCAAACCATAACGGCTTTCCTCTGAATGTAACCATTCCTCCCTACTGACTCCTTGTTTTGGTACAACGACTGGTATACACCCACATATTGCAGCAAAGCAGGTATACATTGTATATAAATCATATGATATAAAATATTTG
>ERZ1034992.50-NODE-50-length-81813-cov-29.748551_pt1 | contig 81813 bp, 63 predicted proteins | sample MGYA00520695_ERZ1034992 | MGnify/ENA primary metagenome ERZ1034992 (study PRJEB33766, sample SAMN09781778) | gut metagenome | biome: gut microbiome | host: Homo sapiens | place: Madagascar | study: EMG produced TPA metagenomics assembly of the PRJNA485056 data set...
ATAATAAAATATATGCAAGAGATTTTTTCTCAAATAAAGTATTATCGGCAAAAAGAAGGAAAATTTTATGAAAAAACTTTCGAGGTTGCTTTTAGTTTTGACGCTCGTACTGCTTATCGGATGCACGTCCGTGCTTCTCGCCGCGTGCGATGACGGTACCGATCAGGGTCCCGCCCCGACCACGCCGTCTTTCAGGGTGTCTTTCATGAAAAACTATCCCGAATCCGGCGAAGAAGACGTGGCTTTCACCAACGTCACGGTGCGACAGGGCAGAACGGTCAGCGCGTATGAAATTACCGAAGACGACCGTCCCGCGGGATACGATTTCGTCGGCTGGTTTGTCGAAAAAGACGGTGACGAAAAATTCGATTTCGCAACGAAAATCACCCAAAACGTCAAAATTTACGCCCACTGGACGCCCAACGGAAAATCCACAGAAGCCGACCTTAAAGGCGGCGTTTTCACGCAGGAAAAAGTGAAAATCAAAACCAAAGAAGGCGAAAAGGAAGTCGATAACGGCGTTTGGAGATACGGCACGACCGCAACGTACGAAATCGCGCACGAAGAGTCGCGTTTCGACTTCGACACCGACGTTTTAAGAAAGTTAAAAGCGGCAAGCCCGAAAACCACGTATTCGGTATGGAAGGACGAAGAATGCAGCCTGACCATAAACAACGACGCAACAAACCTTGTCGTAAACCTTAAAAACGGCGACAACGTTTACTATATCAAAGCGGTTGCGGAAGACAGCAAAGTCACCGCTGTTTACAAAATCAACGTATATCTTGAACCGAAATACGACGTGAGCGTAATAAGGATTCAGGGTAATTACGAGTCCGGGGTAACGATTTCCGCCGTCGCAAAGGGACAAAAGGCCACCGCGCCGAGCATCGCCACGTACGTCGGACACACCTTCGACGGCTGGTATTATTACTCGGAAGAAAAAAGAAACGATAAAGGACAAATTGTCGACGCGGACGAAGACAGCGGCAATATCCTTGTGAAAGTCGGCGATAAGTACTACCTTGCGGACGAAAACGGCAACAGAAGGTTCGCATATGTCGACGAAAACGGCAAAAAAGTCGTATTGTATAAAGGAAAATATTATCTGACCGATAAATCGGGCGCGCGACTTGCTGACGAAGCGACCGAAATCTACAACCGCCTTGACGAAAACGGATTGCCCGTTTACGACGAAGGCAAACCAATCAAAGTAGGCTCGAAAACCGAATATAAATGGGACTTCAACGTAAACGTCATTGACCGCGAAGACATCACCGTGTTCGGTAAATGGACAACAAATACATATTCGATCACGCTCAAAATCTCGGAAGCGGATAAGGCAAAGGGCGCAAAATTCGCAAAAACCAACGAAACCGAACTCTTTATCGGCGGCGTAAACTTCGGCGCGACCGAAAAAGCAATTGAACAGCTTATAAGCAACAAAATCGGCGAAACGACCGACAGCAGTCGCCCGGTTGAAAAACCTTTTGCGACGTTCGCAGGCTGGTATTATACCGACGATCTGGGCAACGAAATCAAAGTCGTTGACGAAAACGGCAACGGCGTTCACGCGTTCGACTTTGCAAAAGATATCGATCTTGTCGCAAAATTCAACGCAGTCACTTACAAACTCGTCGTGAACGCAAACGACGACTCAATGATGCAGGAAGTTACGGGCAGCAACGACGCGTGGCCTTACGACCAGAAAGCGACGTTCACCGCAAACCCGAAAGACGGCTATACGCTTGTCCGCTGGCTTCTGAACGGCGAAGAATACGCCCCGTTCGGCGCGAACAAGAGCGTTGAATACAATATCGACGAAAAGCACGTCATCAATAATACGATTACATTCACGGCAGTATTTGCCCCGAAAGACATCAACGTAACCCTTGTGAGCGACGTTGACAACTACGGCAAGACGTTCGTCGTGAAATACAATTCCGACGTCGTTTTGGGACAAGACGCGATCCCCGACGTCCCGAAACTGTCAAACGACGGGACGAAACGCTTCATCGGCTGGTATTATCTTGACTCGGAAGGCACAAAAACTTACGTCGTGAAATACAACGTCAACAAAAACGAAATTCTTGTCGGCAAATGGGCGTTCACGGAAGACGTAACTCTCACCGCAGAATGGCAGCCGTACGAGTTCCATATCGCGATTTACAAGGCAAAATCAAAGATCGCAATGCCCGACGCGGATATGGGCACAGTCAATATCGACACGGGTTGGGGCGCTTGGACGAAACTTACCGGAAGCACCGAAGAATACGACCTTGAAGGCTATACGAAGCCGTTTGACAACAACGCCGAGTTCAGCGTTACGGCAAGCGTTTCGGACAACAATTATTACGTCTTCAAATGCTGGAAACGCCTGACTGCGGACGGACAACTCGTGGACGTTGCGGAAGGCGAAGTTGAGAATAATCAACTTAAAGTAAAAGTGCAGGAACAAGACGTCGCGTACGTTGCGATTCTGGACTATAAACCCGTAACCGTTACGTTCGACCGCGGCGACGCACCCGAAACGGTTGTCGTTCCCGAAAACGTGAACGTCGACTTCAACAAACCGCTGGCACTCAAAGTGCCCGAAGGCGCGCCCACCGAAAAAACCTTTGCGGGTTGGTGGTACGGCGAAGTTCAGTACACCGGCGCGGACGGCACAAGCGTCGATTACAAAACGATTACCGATCCCGAATTCATTAAAAACGGTATCAAACTTACCGCAAAATGGGTTCCTATCGAATACTTCGTCATCGAAAACGGCGTCATCGTCGGCATCGATGAAAACAAGGCAAAGAAGGGCGATTCCTATAAAACCGAATTCACGATAAACTTCGACGACGCAGTCCACGCAATAAAAGACGGCGCGTTCAAAAACAATAAGTTTATCAAAAAGATTACGATAAAAGGCAACATTCAGACCATCGGCGAAGAAGCATTTGCAAACAGCAATATCGAAGAAGTCGTGTTCGAAGGCAACTTCAAAGGGCTTACCATCGGCGCGGGCGCGTTCCGTAATTGCGTCAGGATCACGACGATCACGCTTCCCGATAACGTGGAACAAATCGGTAATAACGTGTTTGAAGGCTGCTATAACCTTACAAGTCTTGCGTATTCGGCAGAAATCCCGCTCGGCAGACTGTTCACGACCGTAAACCCGCAAAACGACAACTGGTATAAGGCGGAACAGGGCGGCGTTACCTATTATCTGCCCAAGAAACTGAAAGAAATCGTCGTTACCAACACCGCTACGGCGATTGCGGATTACGCCTTCCAGAACGCAACGCAAATCACGAAAGTTACGCTTGCAACCCAAAACGGCGATAAACCTTACACGACGGAAATCGGCAACTATGCCTTTGCAAACACGGGCAGCATCGCGGTAAATCTCGGCAGCGTCGAAATTATCGGCAACGCCGCGTTCAGAAACAGCGGCATCGCGACGGTTGAGTTCATCGCGCTCAAAAAACTTGGCGTAGACGCGTTCAACGGTACGACGAACGTTACGGTTGTAAGTTTCGCCGGCGCACCCATCGACAACGTTTCGGCAAGAGCGTTTGCGAACTCGTCGATTGCAAGAGTCAACCTTGGAGGAATTAAGATAATTTCGATGAGCGCGTTTGCAGACAGTCAACTTTCGATTGTTTCTGACGGCGAGAGCGTCGAAACGATTAAGAAGATGGCGTTCTATAAGACCAAAATCAACTCGGTTGGTATTTTCCAGAACGTCGTCGATATCGAAGAAAAAGCGTTCCACGAAACGGACTTCTTCAAAGCAGCAGGCGGATTTGTCTATATCGGCAAAGTATTGTATTACGACAATAGCAAAGGCGGCGGCTACACGGCCGATACGCGCGTCGTTTCGATTGCGCCGTATGCGTTTGAAAGCACGCAATACGCAACGCTCGACCTTGGGGGCTTCTCCAACCTTAAATATATCGAAAGTTTCGCCTTTGCAAACAATGCGAACATTGTGGAAGTTACGCTTCCCGCGTCGCTTTCCGAAATCAAGGACAGCGCTTTCAAAGGTTCGTCAATCAAGAAAATCAACCTGTCGGAATGCAGCAATATTTCAAGAATCTGGCAATATGCGTTTGCGAACTGCAAAAACCTTGACACGATTACGTTTGCAACCTTTACGTCAACCGACGATATGGCTGTGAAACTTGCGATAAACGACTACGCTTTCAGCGGCTGCACGGCTTTGAAAACGCTCAATCTGCCTGAAAACCTCGGCACGCTCGACTCGTACGCCTTCAAGGGCTGCACGGCTCTTACAACGGTAAACTTCGTCGCAAATGCGAAATTCATTACGCCCGAAACGACGGAAGGCGGCACCGATCCTGCGCCCGCGGCATACGACCCGGCAGGTCTTGTTACGACAATCGGCGACGGCGCGTTTATGGATTGCACGTCCTTGACGACGATAACTCTGCCGTACTTCATCGCACGTATCGGCAACTCCGCATTTGAAAACTGCACGGCGCTTGCTACTTTCACGACAATGGACGGCGCAGACTCAAAGACCGCCGCGCTTCGTACAATCGGCGACAGAGCGTTCTTCGGCAACACAAGCCTTAATAACGTCGACGTGAACACCACTAAGGGCGTCAACACCATCGGCGTATCGGCGTTTGAAAACTGCGGACAACTTGCAACGATTAACCTTAGCGGCGTGACCAGATTCGTAGAAGGCGTGTTCAGAAACGCAAAAGCGTTGAAGAACGTAACCATGAGCGCAAACGCAAGCATTTACGTCGGACAAGAAGCGTTCAGAAACTGCGTGACCTTGTCGGATATCACCGCAAGAATCGCGGCGGCTGACGACGGCGCGTTCAGAAACTGCATAAGTTTAAGGGCGATTACGTTTGTGTCAAGCGGCATCGAATACATCGGCAGCAACGCGTTCAACGGTTGCGTGCTTATCCAGAAAGTTTCGATCCCGTCATCGGTCGTCGCAATCGGCGACTCGGCATTCGACGGCTGCCGCGGCATTACGTCGCTCACGTTTGAATCCAACGAAACGCTGCAAACGATCGGCTACTCGGCATTCGGCGGCTGCTCGCTTCTGACAAGGGTTATCCTTCCTTCGTCGCTTGTCGAACTTAACGCGTCGGCATTCTATGGCTGCTCGGATCTTGAATACGTCGAATTCGGCGAAAATATTCAGACTGTCGGCGAGGACGCTTTCGCTCTTTGCGCGACCGGTCTCGAAGTAAGATTTACCGGCAAGACCGTTCCCGTCTTCACGGGCGACATCTTCACCGCAACCGAAGGAGCGAAGATCAGCGTAAGACAGGGCTACAAAGCCACTTTCGAGGCGGCACTCGGCACCAAGTACACGATCGTCGAATACACCGCTTAATCGATATTAAGCATACTTCCTCACGGCGAAAGCCGTGGGGAATTTTTTTGAATTATGAAAATTTACGACCTTATTATCGTTGGCGGCGGTATCGGCGGAATGACCGCTGCCGCCCGCGTTAAAAACAAAAGCGTTCTGATTCTGGACGCAAACGACAGAATCGGCAAAAAACTGCTGTCGACGGGCGCGGGGAAGTGCAATTTCCTGAACGAAAACTTAGACGTCGGGAAATATAACGACGAGAGTTTCGTTTCGGCAACGTTTGAAAAGTACGGTTTTTTTGAAATCAAACGGTTTTTTGAAAGTCTGGGACTGCTTATGCGGTTTGACGAAGAAGGCAGGGGTTATCCGCTGTCGGAGTCGGCAAACACCGTGCTTGACGCATATCGCCGCGCGATTCAAAAAAACGGGGTGGAAGTCAAAACGTCTGCACTCGTTACTAAAATTTCGAAACAAAAAGACCTTTTCAAGGTTTCTTGCGACGTTGATTATTACGGAAAGAACGTGTTTTTCGCGACGGGCAGCAACGCGGGATTCGGATACGATTCCACGGGCGTTCTTTCGGATTTTGCAAACGTCAGAAAGTTCACGCCGTCGCTTGCGCCGCTTTCAACCGACACGACGTACATCAAAGGGCTGAACGGCGTCAGGGTAAAAGCAAAGGTCGGCTTAATAGTTGACAACAAAGTCGTGCACGAAGAATACGGCGAGGTGCTGTTCAAGTCGTTCGGACTGTCAGGCATTGCGACGTTCAATAATTCGGCGTACTATGCGCGTCTCGGCGCGCCGAAAAACGCATATCTTTCGTTAAACTTTCTGAATGAAAACAAAAACGAAACTTTTTTGATACTGAAAAGGCTGAAAGAATTTTCAAATGACGTCGGGGAACTGCTTTCGGGTGCGTTCCATAAGATGATCGCGCAACAGATTCTGAATATGGCGGGCATACAGGGAAGTGCGGAAGCGACCGACGAAAATCTGCAAAAACTTGCCGACGTCGTTTCCGATTTCAGAATCAAAATCACGGGCGTTTCCGATAAGTCGCTTGCACAGGTTATGAGCGGCGGTATCGACGCGTCGTGCGTAAATAAAAACACCCTTGAAATCAAGGGCGTTAATAATCTTTTTGTCGGTGGAGAGATTCTCAATATCGACGGGCTTTCGGGCGGCTACAACATAATGTGGGCGGTTGCGTCCGCAATTAAAGTTTCCGACGAAATACTAAAAAAGCCTTAAATCGTTGCCGTCAATGTTGGAAATTATCGTTTTGTTCACGTTGAAAAGTCGTGAGAAAACGCGCTCGTTATAGGAGTTTTTGAGTTGTTCTTCGTTGAGGTTTGTTGTCACAAACACGGGTTTATCGGCTTTTTCGCGCTCGTCAAGTATCTTTAAGAGATATTCGTCGGTAACGTTTTTGATTTTTTGCTCGCTTCCCAAGTCGTCTATGATAAGCAGGTCGCAGTCGATGATGTCGGCAAGGTATACGTCGCGCTCCGACACGAACGACGTGTGGTACGACAGCATAAGGGAATTCAGTTTGATTGCCGAAACGTACAAAACGCTGAATCCGTTTTTCACAAACTCGTTTGCGACGGCGTACATAAGATAACTTTTGCCGACGCCCGTGCCGCCCATTATGAGGGCGTTTTTATATTTCACGGAAGGATATTTGTCGCAATATTTTTTGAAAAGTTTATAGTTGGACTCCAACGTTTTTCTTTGTTTCGCGTCCTTGATTTTTGAAAAATCCACGTCGGAAAACGTGACGTTTCGGATTTGCCCGATGCCGAGATAATCGCATAAAGTTTCGTAATAACGCTTTTTGAAACAATCGCAGAATTTGCCCGAAAGCACGCCCGTGTCGTTGCACGTTTCGCAGTCGAATTTCGGCAAAAAGTCGCTTTCGCGCATGCCTATACTTTTAAGGGTTGCGGCGCGCTCCTTTTCAAGAAGTTTTATTTTTTGAAGTTCGTCCGACGCGTCCTGTTTTTTCGCCTGTTTTAATACGACGTCGAAGTTCAAAGAAGAAAGCTCCTTTGTTATGCGTCTGAAATCGTCGTTTTCCATTGCGCGGGCAAGGTTATTGTCGGCGACTTCGACCGCGCGGTCGTGTTTCAATTTGTATTCGTCCTTAACGGCAAGGACGATTTTTCCGCTTTTCATCATATATCGTATTCCTCGATGTCGGGAACGTTTTTGAAGATGCTGTCAAGTTGTTCCTTGGTGTATTCGCGTTCCGTGAAGTTTTTCGCCGACGACTTCGGATTTTCGACGGCGATTGCCGATTTTTTGGCTTGTTCCAGCGTGGTTATGTGCGCGTCGTGCCACTTTGCAAGTTGCTTATTGATAAATTGCAGGGGAAAGCGGCTGTTTGCGGAAAGTTCCGCGGCGTACAGAATAAGGTCGTCGGGCATGCCCCATTCGGTGCACCAGACGCGATAATATTCGCGGTCGTTTTGCGAAACGAACCTGTTTGTCCCGGCAAGCGACAGAACTTTTTTGATGAACTCGTCGTTCTGGATTTGTCTGTCGATGTAATCGCGTATGGATTCGGACGTGATGCAGCCTTCCTTATAAAAGTGCATTACGGTCAGGTTCATACCCTGCAAGGTTTTGACGTTTGAAGTGAAGCAATATTTCGCGATGTCGAGCAGGGCGTCGTCGTCGAAGCCTTTTGAAAGCCACGGGCTGACGTACGTTTCGATAATATAATCCAGGCTGTCGTAAAACACGCCGATCGTGCGGTTGATTTTTACGGCAAGGTCGTGGTAATGTTCGCGCTCCTTGACGTACTCGCTCATTTCGGACTCGGTAAACTTATTCAGACGGTAATATTCGTCAAGGACGGCGTCCAGTTTTTTGAAGCCGCCTTTGTTTTTGCATTGTTTTGCCGCAAAAAGTATCGCGGGCATATCGAAGCCCCAGTTTTTCGTCCATTTGACAAGCATTTGTTTTTCTTCGATATCGGTTGAACCGCGGCGACCGAGAGCGCGCATAAGAGAGCGCATATCTTCGTCAAGAGAGTTGAACTCGTTGAGTTTCGCCTCCACGTCCTCGACAGTCCTTACGCCTTCGCGCGCCCAGTTTCTTGCAACGGCGTTGATGTAAGGATAGCGCACGGTTGTGCCCTTATAGTTGATGCAATACTGGATAATCATAAGCATTGCGTCGGGCTGAATTTTCGTGCTGTCCATCACGTCGTAGTACTGCAAATACTCGTTGGGCATAATCTGACGGGTGTTGAAAAGTCGTTGCGCCTCCACGTTGAAGTCGGCGAATTTCCCCGAAGCGTACTTTTTCGGGGGCTGTTTTGCGCCTTTTATCGACAAATATCTGACTTCCAGCGGGTTCACGGAAATGATTTCCAAAAGCCCCTGATCCTGCCAATACTTGAAAATTTCAAGGATTTTATCTTCGTCCATATCAAGGACTTTCGCGAAACTTTCAACCGAGTTGTCGCGCCCCGACGGATTTGTGCAAAGATATAACCCATAAAGGTATACCTTTATGTACCCTTCTTCGGCATAGGGCAGATATTCATTCATAAAAAGATTATCGACGAGCGTGAACGACTCCATCAGATAATCGCTTGAAAACTTGCAAAACGACATTTTTATAACCCTTTCAAAAAAAATCGACCTTGTAATTTTCGTTACAAAGGCGTATAATAAACGGTAAGTGAAAGTATAGCACGAATCGCGCGCGAACGGTAAGCAAAAATACGCGCTTTTTGAAAATTTACAATATATTGTGATAACAAAAAAAACCGACACAAATGCGTCAGTTCTCTTTCGTTTCGTCGGCAGTGGTTTCGTCCAAAAAAGCCTTCCTCGTCACAAGCGACGGCACTTTCTTTTTGATAAGCAAAACAAGCGGCACGCCGATGAAGAATATCACGACTGCTTCGGACAGAGTAATCGAAATAAGATTTACCCAGTATGCCGCGTCCGTGCCCAGAAGATACCACATAAGCGGCAGCACAAGAGCATTGAGAAGTACCGGCGGCAACCCGGAAAGCCAGGCGTTTTTAATCTTTGACGTCAGTATGCCGGCAATAAGCGTCGCAAGCGAGCCGAAAATCACGTCGTACAAGGGGAAGGTCGAAAACGCATTTGCGGCGGCGCAACCTATCGTTATCCCCAGAATGCTTTCGGGCATAATATAAGGAAGCATGACAAGCGCTTCGCTCAGCCTGAACTGGACGGGACCGAACGATATGGGTTGCAGTAATAAGGTCAGCGCGAAATACATTGCCGCGACCACGGCGGAATAAGCGATTTTTTTAACGGGAATCCTTTTCACAAAGCACCTCGGTTTTTTTATTGATGTGTTTTCCGAAAACCATCAAGCGCACTATAACACAAAAAACTTAATTTGACAACACTTTTAAGGAGATATTTATGGCAGAATTCAAAAATGCGGAAGAAATGCTGAAAAACTATACAACGCACGGCTGTTTCGTCGTCGCGGGCGAAAGACCGAACGTAATGACCGCAAGCTGGGGCTTATTCGGAGAAATGTGGGGCAAAAAAGTTGCGGTTGTCCCCGTGCGCGACAGCAGATTCACAAAAGGTATTATCGACGAGAAACGGGAATTCACGTTATGCGTACCTTTTGGCGATAAGTACAAAAATGAACTTTTGTATTGCGGCACGAAGTCGGGAAGGGATTGCGATAAGGTGAAAGACCTTTCTCTTAAAATCACGCCCGCAAAAAAAGTGAACACCTACGTTATCGACGGGTGCGGGGCGTATTACGAATGCAAGGTTTTGCAGGTCATGGACTTTTCGGGACAGGAAATTTCGCCTTTCGTGAAAAAAGCATACGGCGAAAAGCCCGATTACCACAATTTTTACTTTGCGGAAATCGTCGCAGAATATTAAGCGTAAAAAAAGGGACTGCGAACAGTCCCTTTCGGTTTTAAGTAATCAGTCTTCCTTTACGTTCTCCACGACGAGCTTGTCGAAATCGACGGGCTCCACAAAGTCGCGGGGCAGAAATTTCACGCTGTTGTAATTTGCGAAATGGTGAAAGTGTTGCGACAATACGACGGGCGTCGAAAGGTCGAAAGCGTCAACCGCTTCTTTCAGCATTTCATCGAAAACGTCGCGCGAAACGCCTTTTTTCGACAAAACTATCGAGTTTGTGATTTTGTCGCCGACGTAAGTTTTTATCCAAAGTTTCATATTAAAATCCGCAGTAGGTCATAAAGCGGTCGAACGCCTGTTCGCCTTTTTCGTCGTGCTTGAACACCGCCGTGCAATCGAGAATACGGACGCAGGCGTCGTTGATGTAATCGGTGACGCGGGTTGCCGCTTCTTCTTCTGTAAGACTTGTGCCGAAGTCGTTTGCAAGCTGCGCGATCATACCGATATGCTTGCTCAAAGGATTGCTTTCGTCTGACAATGCTTTGAAGTCAAGCGGTGTTTTGCCGGTTAATATATCGCGGATACCGTGCGCCTCGGACGACAGACGCCCCGGAAGAATGAAAAGTCCCAACGCCTCGATAATTCCGATGCCTTCTTTTTTGATGTTGTGCAGGTCTTCCGTGGGGTGGAAAATACCGAACGGGTGAGCCTTGTCTGTGCGGTTATTTCGCAAAATCATATCGATTACGTAATGATTTTCGTCGTTAAACCTTGCAATCGGCGTAACGGTGTTGTGCGGCTCGTTTCTTGTCTTTGCGGAAATATCGACGTTTTTGTCGCTGTATTCGCGCCAGCATTTGAGGATATGCGCGGCAAGTTCTTTCACTTCTTTCCTGTCCTTTCCTTCAAGGCGGATCACGCTGTTGTACCAGTCGACAATCGACACTTTGACGTTTTCAAAGGAACTGTGGGTGAAAAACTTTTTGGACGGCGCGCTCATTTCGGGCAGGACCTTGCTGCCGCCCTGATAATGGTCGTGCGACAAAATGCTGCCGCCGACGATGGGCAAATCCGCGTTGCTGCCGATGAAGTAATCGGGGAAGAGTTCCACAAAGTCGAACATTCTTTCAAAGGTATCGGCGTCGATGTGCATCGGGCGATGCTCGTCCGAAAGCGCGATGCAGTGGTTTTCAAAATATACGTATGGCGAAAACTGGAAATGCCATACCTCGTTGTTGAGGATAATCGGAATCGTACGAAGAGTCTGACGGGCAGGGCGTGCGGCGTTTCCCGAAAACCCGACGCATTCCTTGCAGAGCATACATTTGGGGTATGCGGTCTGCGGCGCGTTTTTCGCGGCGAGAATGGCTTTCGGGTCTTTTTCCGGCTTGCTGAGATTTATGGTAATCATAATATCGCCGCGCGGATTCGCGACTTTCCAGCCGATGTTTTTGTCGATGTCGACTTTCCTTATATAATTGCTGTTGACGGACAGGTTGTAAAGGTATTTCGTCGCGAGAGCGGGATCGCTTGCGGCAAGTTGTTCAAACGTGGTGATAACCTGAAACGGCATCGGCATAAGAAGCCCCATGACGCGGGTTTCAAAGTTGATTTTTTCCCATTCTTCGGCAAGGTGGTTTTCCGCTGCGTATTCGTTGACGTCGTCCAGAATTTCCTGCAAAGGACGGCAGTTATCGACGGGCGCGTCCGCGGGTGCGTCCACTTTCAGAAGGTCCAGAAGGTTATTCCTTCTCAGAATATAATCTTCCTCGTACATATCGAGGTTTTTGCCTGCGTAAAAAAGCAACTCTTCAATAACAACTTTAATATCGTTTGTCATCGTCAAAACTCCTTATAATAATTGCAATTATTATACGATTGTGTTATAATCGCCTTATCGTTATTCCCGATAAAGCAAATTTATTTTAATGTAATTCGGGGAAATATGCAACGGATTTACGGGTAATATGCAAAAAATCACGTCAATCGACGAAATTACTTGTTCGTCGGAGTTTGAGAAAACGGTAACCCATCTTTACGGCTCGGCGGAAGGTCAGACCGAAAGATACAAAAATCTTTACCTTGCCCACGTTGAAAATTTCAACCTTGCGGAAGGGGAATTCTTTTCAAGCCCCGGCAGGATCGAAGTTATCGGCAACCACACCGATCATAACCACGGAAAAGTGCTCACGGCGGCAATCTCCGTCGACACGCTTGCGTTCGTGACGAAAACCGACGACAATATCGTCAGAATCGATTCCGAAGGATACGCCCCGTTTGAACAAAACCTTGACGACCTTTCTTTCGTCGAAAGCGAGGCGGGCGACAGCAAAGCCCTTGTAAAAGGCATTGCGAAATACTTTGTCGATAACGGCTGCAACGTCGGCGGATTCACGGCAAGCGTTACTTCGTGCGTTCCTGCGGCGGCGGGCGTTTCTTCGTCTGCCTCGTTTGAACTGCTGATTGCCGAAATCTTCAACGTGCTTTACAACGACGGCGCGGTGTCGAAAATGAAAAAGGCGCAGGCGTCGCAATATGCGGAAAACGTTTATTTCTTAAAGCCGTGCGGGCTTATGGATCAGTCGGCGATATCTTTGGGCGGCGTTTCGATGATCGATTTCGAAAACGTTGAAAATCCCTTTGTGCTCGGCGTGCAGTATCCGTTCACCGACACCGACATCGTCATCACGAATACGGGCGGCAATCACGCCGACCTTACTTCCGACTACGCCGCAATCCGCGCGGAAATGGAAGAAGTTTCTGAAAAATTTTCGGAAAAGTATTTAAGGCTTGTCGATTATCAGAAGTTTCTGGACGCGATACCCGCGCTGCAAAACGAAGTTTCGGGCAGGGCGATTATGCGCGCGATACACTTCTTTGACGAAAATCTGCGCGTCGATAAGGCGGTTTCCGCAATCAATATGAAAAACGCCGACGCATTTTACAAAATCGTGGGCGAAAGCGGCGACAGCAGTTTCAAACTTCTGCAAAACTGCTACGTTCCTGCGGATACGGTTCAGCGCATACCTTTGGGTATCGTACTTTCGCAACACGTCACGGGCGTGAAAGCGGTGCGCGTGCACGGCGGCGGCTTTGCCGGGACGATTATCGCTTTTGTAGAAAAGGCGGAAACGCACGAATACGTCAGCCGTATGAGCGAAGTTTTCGGCGCGGAGCACGTTTATAAACTTTCAATAAGACAGGAGGGCGCTTGTCGCGTCGAATTCTGATGTTATACGACGTTCTTATGAATATAAATCCCGTGGCGTTTCGCATCGGGAATCTTGAAGTAAGGTGGTATGGGCTTATCATCACGTGCGCGATGGTGCTGGGGCTTATCATTCTTATTTTCATGGCAAAAAAGAAAGGCATTTCTTCCGACGACACGCTGGAACTTTTCCTGTGGGTAATTCCGCTGGGCATAGTTTTCGCGCGTATTATTTACGTATTTGCAAACAATAAGGAATACGGATATTTCCCCATCGAGTCGTGGGACGACTTCGTAAACTGCATCGCGATCTGGGACGGCGGTATCACCATTTACGGCGGTATGGTCGGCGGCGTTTTGGGCGCGCTTATCTTCTGCAAAAGGAAAAAAATCAAACTCGGCACGATACTCGATATGCTTGTGCCGATAGTGCTGTTGTGTCAGGCAATCGGAAGATGGGGCAATTTCTGCAATCAGGAAGCCTACGGACAACTTGTCACCAACGAGAAACTTTTCGGGCTGCCGTTTTCGGTTTATATCGACGCGGCGCACGCCGTGAACGGGGCGGCGGGTTGGTATCAGGCGACTTTTTTTTACGAATCGGTCTATAATTTCATCGGCGCGATTTTGACGTATTGTCTGTGGCGCAAAAACAAAGTGAACGGCGCGCTCGTTTTCTTTTACGCCGTATGGTACTGCGTGATTCGTCTTATCCTTGACTTTTTGCGCGTGGACGGACTTTTGTCGACGAAAATCGCCTGCGTCATCGTTATACCCACGTTCACCGCTTTGGGTATCTGGTATTATTTACACGGACTTAAAAAACTCGACCACGATAAGGCCGCGCTGGAAGTCGAGGAAATGCTCGCTTCCGACGATTAAAGGAGAAATATGAGAAACTTAACCTTGCTTACCGACTTTTACGAACTCACGATGATGAACGGATATCTGAAAGAGGGCATCGCCGACAACGAGGCGTGCTTCGACGTTTTTTATCGTGGCGGAAACAAGCTCGAATACGCAATGTGCGCGGGACTTGAACAAGTCGTGGACTACGTCAACAATCTGCACTTCGACAAGGAAGATTTGGAATACCTCGACGGGCTGAACGTTTTCGGAAAAGAATTTATCGAAAGGCTGAAAAACTTTAAATTCACGGGCGATATTTACGCCGTGCCCGAAGGTACGATTATTTTCCCGTATGAGCCGATATTGACAATCAAAGCGCCCCTTTTCGAGGCGCAACTTCTGGAAACCGCGATACTTTGCGTGCTTAATCATCAGACGCTCATCGCGACGAAAGCGGCAAGGCTTTGCCAGAATACCGACGCGAAAATTATGGAGTTCGGTTTAAGGCGCGCGCAAGGTCCCGACGCAGGCATTTACGGCGCAAGGGCAGCGTATATCGGCGGTTGCAGAAGCACCTCGAACGTGCTTGCCGGACAAATGTTCGGTATCCCCGTGAAAGGCACGCACGCCCACAGCTGGGTTATGTCTTTCCCCGACGAACTGACGGCGTTTCGCGCGTATGCGGAACTTTATCCCGAAGGGTGCATGCTGCTTGTCGACACTTACGACACCTTAAAAAGCGGCGTACCCAACGCAATCAAAGTCTTTGACGAGCTCAAACAAAAAGGATATAAACCTCTCGGGATCAGGCTTGACAGCGGCGACCTTGCGTATCTTTCCAAAGAAGCGCGCAAAATGCTGGACGACGCGGGACATTCCGACTGCATCATCTGCGTTTCAAACGACATCGACGAGCAGGTTTTGCTGAGTCTGAAAGCGCAGGACGCGAAAATCGACCTTTTCGGCATAGGCACCCGCCTTATCACAAGTTACGACGCGCCTTCGCTCGGCGGCGTTTACAAACTTTGTGCAATCGAAGAAAACGGAAAACTCGTGCCCAAAATCAAACTGTCCGACACCCAGGCGAAAATCACCAACCCGGGGCTTAAAAAGATTTTCAGGATTTACGACGAAAACGGCTTTGCAAAAGCCGACCTTATCGCACTCAAAAAGGACAAAATCGACACGGATAAACCTTTGACGATTTTCCACCCGCAATACCCGTGGAAGAAAACCACGTTTGAAAAATACAGCGTGAGAGAACTGATGGTTACGGTGTTCAAAGGCGGAAAACAAGTGTATAAACTGCCGTCGCTTGAAGAAATCGCAAAATATGCCGACAACGAAATCGCGCACTTTTACCCCGAGTATTTAAGGACGGTGAACACGCAGGAATACAAGGTCGACCTTTCCGACAACCTTTACAATCTCAAAATCAAAATGCTCACGAAAAACAGCAAAAACAGATAATTATCGTCGTTTTTCGACAAAAAATTCAAAACTTCAAAAGACCTTCGTCGGTTACAATATAGCCACGGAGGTTTTTTTGTGGGTAAAAAAAATTTAACGTTCAAAACGGAACTTAACGGTTACAAAAAATGCGAGGTCGACGAAAGACTTCAAAAAGACGCAAGGCGCATCGAGGTGCTGGAAGCGCAGGTCGCGCTCGTCGACGGGTTGAAAGATGAAAATCAAAGACTTGCGTCGGAAGTCGAAAAGTACAAAAAATGCGAGGACGAGGTCAAGAACGTGCTTGCCGTCGCGACGAAAAAAGCGTTTGACATCAAAACGGATATGAAACTTCAATACGCGCTGGAAACGGAAAGACTGAAAATTTTCAAGGCGAAATGGACAAGCGCGTACGACGAATTGAAAAGGAAATACGGCTTCGATACCGACGCCGCAATCGTCGAAAGCACGGTTACCGACGTATCGTTGAAAATCGAGACTATTCTCAACAAAGATTTCGGGATACGACTGACCGACGACGCCACCGACGCCGAAAAACAACTTATGGAAGAAGCGGACAGACTTTCAATCAGTCAGGACGAAATAAATAAACTTGTCGAAAAATTGAAAGGGGAACTTAAAAACGTGTCGTAGCCGCTTGAAAACGCGCACTTATTGTTGTATAATATAAGTATGGAAGACTTATATTTATATACTACAATTGCAATTATCCCCCTTGTCGTGCTGACGCTGATCGCAGGATTCGTCGTTCAGTTCAGGTTTGCGAAGTATTCAAAAGAAAGCAATCTTACGGGGCTTACGGGCGCGCAGGCTGCGCGAAAAATTCTGGACGAACACGGGCTTTTCGACGTCGCAATCGTGAAAATCGAAGGGAATCTCACCGACAACTTCAACCCGAAAACCAACGTCGTTTCGTTGTCGCCGAAAGTGCACGACGGCAATACTATCGCCGCGGTTGCGGTTGCCGCGCACGAGGTCGGACACGCGATACAGCACGCGGAAGGCTATGCGCCGATGAAACTTCGCGGCGCGCTTGTTCCCGCTTGCGTCGTTACATCGAAAGCGGCTGTGCCTCTTCTTCTCATCGGCATACTGCTGGAAATCTTTCTGAGTCAGAATCCCGCGTCGAGCATACTGTTTTTCCTGGGAATCGCGTGCTACGCATTGTACGCGCTGTTCACGCTTATCACCCTTCCCGTTGAGTTTAACGCGTCGAGAAGGGCGGGCGAAAACCTTGTCGATTACGGCGTTATCAACGTCCGCGACGAAAAGAAGGTCAACGCAATGCTTCGCGCGGCGGGCATGACTTACGTCATGAGTTTTGCGATGGCACTTTTGCAAATGCTCAGGATCATCGCGATTTTCGGCGGATCGAGAAGCAGGAAAAAGTAATCAGTTTATATCGGTAATAAATCCGTCTTTTACGGTGAAATCGAACACGCGGGGCGTGATAATCGGCTCGGCTGAATAAGAAATCAAAGCGACTTTTTTAAGGTCGCTTATTTTTTGCGCGTTTTGGTGTTTTATCGGCGAAATTTCGTCAAAAGGCTTGAAATAATCCAAAAAAACTTCGGGGCTTTCCCTGATATCCGGCGCAAGACACGCCGTCGCTCTTTCAAAGTCTTTCGCGGCAAGCGATTCCAAAAATAAATAAGGGATAAGTTCGTCGGGATAAACGCGGTCTTGAAGATACGAAAACTCGGCTTTGCTTTTTGCCGCCGCGCCCGAAAACGAATACGTCGTGGTTTTCACGCGGGAGAGCATGTCTTTCAGATATTCGGTTGCAATTACGCCCGCGTACGAAAACGACACGTCGTCCGCCTCGACCGACAACAGTTCTCGGAACCCGCCGTCAAAAAGCATGACGAGGACGTATTGTTTTTGCGCGGTTCCCGAAATCACTAAGAGCAGTCCTTCCTTTGTTTCGGAAAAGGAAATTTTCGGGGAAGAAAGCGGCGGGATTTCCACCGTCTTTACGCCGCCCGAGCACTCGAAAATAGCGCGGGTTTTCGTGTCTTTATATATCGTTACGATTACTTCGTCGCCGTTATAAGTCGTCGAGTTTTGCGCGATAGGGACGGGCGGGGCGTATTCAAAGTACTTTTGCGGCTCGATAATCACGTCGTACGCGCCGTTTTGCCAGTCGATAAGTTGCGCCGAGCCGTAAACCCGCACGGTATTTTTCACGTCAATGACAGCATAGGACGGCACGTATATTTCGTTTTCGCAATTTTCCTTTGCGGCAAAAAGCATAATCGCGCCGTCGTTTTGTTCAATCGAGAAAGGCGCGTCGTGCGACGCATTGTTTGCAACGATAAGCCCGTTCGGGGCAAAATAAAACCTCGCCATACAATAAATATACGGCGAGGCGTTTCGTTTTATGAAATTATTATGCCTTGGTTGCGGACGCGTCTTTTAAGGTATAGGTGAAATTGCCTTCCACGAACTCCACAAGCGTTTGTTTGAGTTTGTAGTGGTTTGAAAGCGCAATGTCCGACTTTGCGTAGTACGCGCGGAACGCCTGATTTGTCGAAACGGGGGCGGAAGTAAGGGCGATATATACGACCTGACAATCCGTTGAGTTTGCCTCGCCGCCGATCGTGTATCCTTTGTTTTCGGTTGCGCCCAGGGAGCATTGAAGTTTCACGACGTTGTTTTCACCCGGGGCAAAAGTGTTGAACGCAAGATTGAACTTTTTGTCGAAACTCGCGCCGCGGATAATCGTGTAAAACTGCATATTGTCGTAGTAGGGCGAAGAAATATCGTGTTCGGATGCCGCCGTTCCTTCGGGAATCGTGTCGCCGTCCGCCTGATAAAACCTGACTTTTTTGCCGTCGTAGACGACTTTCTGCGTTGTCTTGACGCCGCCTTTTTCGGTGGTCAGCACGCTTTCGGACGGCAGGAAACTGCCCGATTTCGAAAAGCTGACGCTGCCGTTAATTGTGGTGCCGTCGTCCATCGTTTGTTGTCTTTCGATGACGTAGCCGCTTCCGGCGGGTTTAATGGTGAGAGTAAGTGTGCCCGTAACGAGCGTTTCGCCGACTTTCCCGGATACCGAATAAGTAAACGTTTCCGTAAAGCCGCCGTCGCACCAGTTAAGGCGCAAAAGTTTGTCCGTCGCGACGTTGCTGTTGCACGCGGTAAGCGAAAATGCAAGAACCGACGCAATAATTACCGTTAAAATAATAAGAATAACCTTTTTCATATCGGATAGTATAGCATACTTCCGAAAAAAAGCAAAGCATATATAAAGTATTTTGTGCGCGCGCGTTGCTTTAACGATAAAAGTAATGTATAATTATTATATATTTATACCTAATTTTATTTATTGATTATGAGCGTTAAATTCATTCTTTCAAACACGTTCGGTTTTTCCGCCGACAATATGTATCGGCTTATCGCAAAAAACGTCGGAAACGGCAGGCAAATCGTCATCGTACCCGACAAGTTTTCACTTGCTTTTGAAAGGAATATATTAAAAAAACTCGGGCTGACATCGACGTTCGACGTGGACGTTACGTCGTTTATGCGACTTGCCGTGAAAGCAATGCGCGGGAAAAACGGGAAGTGTCTGACGCCCGAAGGCTCGGTCATGCTGCTGAAAAGGGCAATCGACGAGGTGAAAAACGACCTTACCGTTTATAAGGACGTCGACGACGTGACGTTCCCCAGGGAAATGTACGCCGTCATCACCGCTCTTCGAAACAGCGGCGTCAATGCCGAAAACACATTGGCGGTCGACGACGAAAAACTGAAAGACGTCGGTATTATTTACGAAAAATATCTTGAAATACTGCACAAATCGTTTATTGATTCGACCTCGCGGCTCGAAGCGTTTTCTGCGGGCATCGGCGACGATTTTTCGGACGCCGACGTATATATTTTCGGATTTCCCGATTTCACCGCAACCCAGTATGAGATAATTTTCCGTCTTTTCGTCCACGCAAGGAACGTGACGATAGGACTTATCGCGCCCGAAGACGACGCAAAAAACAAAAGACTGTACCCGAGCCGTGCTTTCAAAAAACTCACAAGCGGGCTTTCGGACGCGAATATCGCATACGACGTAACGTACGCTTTCGTCGGGCTCGATAACGTCAAAAAACAACTTTCAAACCTGTTTTCATACGCCAAACTTCCTTCCGTCGAAACCGACGGGAAAGTTGAGATTATCGAGGCGAAAAACATCATGGACGAGATGGAATACGTCGCGAAAAACATTCGTCGCGCGGTAATCGAACAAAAACTGAGATACAAAGACTTCGCCGTCGTCGTGCCGTCGTCGGACGACTACGAAAACGACGTCAGAAACGTCTTTACGCGATACGACGTGCCTTATTTTCTGGACAAAAAAATACCTTTTTCGTCCGCGCCGCAGGCAAGATATATTTTGTCGGCGATCAGGTGCGCGTCCGACGGCTTCGATTTTTCGGACGTCAACGCGCTTATCAAAAATCCGCTGTTTTACAAAACCCCGGAAGGGTACGAAAGCGTGCAACTTTTTGAAAATTACGTGCTGAAAAACGCGCTTTCAAACAAACTTTGCAAAAAATTCAAAAACGAAGCGGCGGAAAGCGTCAGAAAACGCATATTCGACGTAACCGCGCCTTTTTCGGGACTTGACGGAAAGGACGTCAAAGAATACGTCGCAGCGCTTAACGCTTTTTTGGAAAACGAAAAAATCAAGGAATATTCGGAAACCGTCTCGGACGAAATCAAAACCGTTGAAAGCAAGGCTGCCGAACAGTTTTACGATAAGTTCGTCGATATCGTCGACGAAATGCAGGTTGTGCTGAAAGATACAACTTTCTCGCTTTATGAGTTTTCGGAAACATTGAAAGGAGTGTTTGAAAACGTCAAAGTCGCGCTTGTGCCGATGTATCTCGACAGCGTTTACGTCGGACAAAGCAACGAAAGTTTCTTTGACGGAATAAAAATAATGTACGTGTGCGGGGCGGTCGAAGGACTTGTGCCGCGCTCTGTCGCAAATACCGCCGTGCTTGGCGTAAAGGAAGAAGAAAGCCTTCTGAAAAACGGGCTCGATTTATACCCGTCGAAGAAGGAGAGCGTGAAAAACAACGCGTTTGAACTCATATCCCTTCTGACAAAGCCCGAAAAAGTCGTCGTGTCGTATCCCGTAAATTACAAGGGAACGGAAGGGCGCGCGGCGGCGTTTGTCGCGTCGATGACGGATTACTTTACCGTCGGCGGCAGTCCGCTTTCGCCCGTTCGCACCGACAAAAAACGCGCGTTGACCAAGGATGAGGAGTTGAAAGAGTACGCATTCGACACGGCAACTTACGAAAACGGCAAATACAAACTTCTGCTGTCGAAATCCGCAAAATCGAAAGTCGACGCCGGCAGTTTCTTTTCGCTGTTGCCCGACGAAGAAAAATCTTACGTCGAAAAACTTATTGAAACGTCCGACTCGCAAGAAAGCGTGAAAATCAACACGTCGCTCGATCGGGGCGTATTTTCGGCAAGCCAGTTGGAAACGTATTTCGCCTGTCCGTACAAACAGTTTTTGCGCTACGGCATAAGGCTGAAACCGCGCGAAGAAGGTGTGCTTCGTACCCTTGAAACTGGCACGCTTATGCACGCGATTATGGAAAAGTTCGTGAAAGAAAAGGCTTACGAAAACCCGACGGACGAGATTATCGCAAGCGTTTGCGACCGCGCCGTGAAAGAACAACTCGAATCCCCCGATTTTATGCAGTTCGACGCCGCGAAAAACAAGCTTTCTTTCGACCGCGTGAAAAAAGAAGGCGCGAAAATCTGCAAGGAAATCGCCGCGCAGTTCCAAAAATCCGACTTCAAGCCGTACCTTGCGGAAGCGAAAATCGGAAAGAAGGGCGAGGCGAATTTCGAAGGGCTTAAAATCAAAAAGGACGGGAAAGAGTACGTCCTTGTCGGAAGTATCGACCGCATCGACGAAAAAGACGGGTATTTCGCGATAATCGACTACAAGAGTTACTCAAAAAATCTTTCGGTGAAAGACATTTACAGCGGCGAAAAAATCCAGCCCGTTTTGTACATGGACGCCGCGAAAAACAAGGATCTGAAATATCCCGTCGGTATGCTTTATCAACCCGTTTCGGTGGGATATAAAACAAAAGGCAAAAACCGCTTCAAAATGAGCGGATTCATAATAAATAATCCCGATATTATTTCGATGATGGACAACACGCTGGTTGCAGGGAAAAGCAGCGACTTTCTTCCCGTTTCGCTGAAAAACGACGGAACAGCGGGCAGTCGGAAAAACGTCGTGGCGGATACGGCGTTCCTTGCGTTTGAAAAGTACGCCGAAAAACTGTCCGAAAAGGCGATCGGAGAAATTCTGGACGGCAACGTCACGCCGTCTCCGCTCAAAGAGGCGTGCGGCTACTGCGACTATAAGGATATGTGTCCGTACGAGGGCGACGAACGGTTTGTCCGCGACGGCTTCCCGAAAATATCTTCGCCCGAAGACCTTATGACGCTTGCAAACGGCGGCAAAATCGAAAGCCGCATCGAGAAGGATACGAACGAAGATGACTAAGTGGACGAACGAACAAATTAACGTCTTTGACGCAAGCGGCAACGTTCTCGTGTACGCCTCGGCAGGCAGCGGGAAAACGTCGGTCATGGTCAAAAAAATCGTCGACGACGTCGTGAAAGGAGTGCCCGTCAAGGATATTCTCGTGGTGTCGTACACGAAAGCGTCGGCAACGGATATGCGACTGAAAATCATCAACGCGCTGTTCGACGTCGCAAAGGACGAAAACGTCAAAAACGTCGACAAAATCCGCGAAGAAATCGACAACCTTCCGTTTGCCGAAATCGGCACGATGGACTCATTTTTGAGCAGACTTATCAAGGAAAATTTCGAATACCTTAAAATCTCGCCGAAAGCGCAGCAAATGGACGAGACCGAGTCCAAGGATATGAAACGCCGCACCCTTAAAAAGGTGATGAACGACGAATACGAAAAACAGGCGGAAGACTTTATCCGCGTTGCGTCGCGCGCGTCGGGCATCGTCGACGACACCCCGCTTTCGGAAATTGTATTGAGAATTTACGACGCGATTTCCATAAATCCGCGTCCCGACGAGTTCAAGGCGATGCTGCTTTCAAGCGTCACCGACAACCCCGACAGTGTTTACGGAAAAGTCATACTTGATTTTTATCGCGACCTTGCGGCAGAAACTTTACCGTTTGTGAAAAGGACGATTGACGTGACCTCGCTCGAAGGCGCGCCTGTTTACGCCGCCGCACTCGGACATTCTGTGGAAACGTTGGAAGAACTTTCGGATATGTGCACGGCAAACGACGCGAAGAAAATAATCGAAAGATACGTAAAGCCGAATTTCAGGGGAGGAAAACCCAAAATTTCCGACGAAGATAAGGCGCTTGTCGCGACGGCTCGCGACAAAACCGCCGAAATAATCGAGAATCTTTCCGAAAAACTTTTCGTCGATTACACAAACTATAACGTGAACGACGCAAAAGAGTTTATGCGCGTCGTTATGCGCGTCGTCGAAGAATTCGACCGCGAGTACGAAAGACTTAAAAAACGCGAAAACAAAATCGACTTTGCCGATTTGTCGAAATACGCCGTGAAACTTCTGAAAGACGAATCCCGCAGGGAAGAAATAAGACAAAAATTCTCGCTCGTGTTCGTGGACGAATATCAGGACATCAACCCGTTGCAGGAAGAAATTTTGTTGAAAATCACCGACGGCAATCTGTTTATGGTCGGCGACGTCAAACAAAGCATTTACGCCTTCCGAAACGCCGACTCGAAAATCTTCACCGACAAAAAGAAGTCGTTTGAAACGGGAAGGTCGCAAGGTCGCGCGCTTCCGATGACCGCGAACTTCCGAAGCGAAAAGGGCGTTCTGGAATTTGTCGACCGCGTATTTTCGGGGATAATGACGCTCACTCACGGCGGGTGCGATTATAAGAACGAAAGCCTTTTCATAAAAGACGGATTCACGGGCGAAATGTCGAAAAACGCGCGCATTATGCTTGTGAAAAACGATCCTTCGCGCGAAGAAACCGAAATTTCCGGCGTTTACAGCGTAATGTCGCACGAAAGAAACTCGTCTTTGGACGAAATAAGCGGCTATACGGAAGGCAGTGCGGTTGCCGAAGAAATCAGGAAAATAATCGGCTCGAAATATGTCAAAAGCGACAACTCGCCGCTCGAATACAAAGATATCGCGGTGCTTTTCAGGAAAAGGGGAAGCGGCTCGGACGGATTTTTGCGCGCGCTGACCGACAACGGTATTCCTTACGCCAGCGACGGCTTTATCGAAGGCGCGGGCAAACGATATATAAAAGAACTTTCCTGCTTTATAAAAGCGGTTGATAACTCGCTTGACGATATCGCGTTCGTCGGGTTTTTAAGGTCGCACTTCGGAAAATTTTCGGACGAGGACGTCGCGAAAGTCGTGAAGTATTATAAAAGCGATTTCGTTTACGACGCCGTGAAAAAGTGCGCGGAAAAGTCTGACGAACTATCGGAAAAATGCAGAAACGCTCTGGCGTTTTTGTGGGACGAAAGAAAAAGAGCGGCGTTTTGCGGCGTGAAAGATTTCTTGTACGAAGTGGTCGGAACGACCGCGTTCGACGCATACGTCCTTGCCGGCGAAAACGGAAAAGACGATATGACGGCGGTCAGAAAATTTATTTCGGACGGCGCGGCGTATCCCGATTTGCAATCCTTTGCGGCGGCGATACGAAACGGCGACGACGACGATTGCACAAACCCCGACGACGAAGCGGACGCGGTAAAAATCCTTACCGTCCACGCAAGCAAAGGGCTTGAATTCCCCGTCGTATTCCTTGCAAGGTGTGACGCAGGCTGGGGCGGCGAAGTGAGAAAAAGCGACATAGTTTTTGACAGAACCCTTGGCGCGGGCATAAAACTTTTTGACGAGGAAACAAGGTTAAAGGCGGATTCGCTTGCCTATACCGCAATAAAACTGGAAGCGAAACGCAGGGAAGCGGACGAAAACATAAGGCTTTTGTACGTTGCGCTGACGCGCGCGAAAAACCGTATTTACGTCACGGGAATGACAAATAAAGCGCTTGAAAAGAAGTTCGATTTCCCGACGCCGGTCATCTCGTCAATGAGATTTTCAGACCTGATTACGTACGCTGTGGCGATGGATGACGGTTTATACGGGCTTATCGACTTCGTGGAACCGACCGTTGAAAACCTGAATGAAGTCGCAAAAAACGGACTTTATCTGTCAAAAGGCGACGATAAAACACGAAATGCGTTGAAAAATGTACTTGATTTCGTTTATCCGTTTGAAAAATCGAGCCGTATAAGCCCGAAATATACCGTAACGGAGATAAACAGGCTTGTCCGCGACGAAGAAAACGAAGGATTCACGCCGAGTATGATAAATCCGTCGTCGGATAATCGTCGCACGGGTATCGCGTACCACGCCGTCATGGAAAACATCGACTTCTCGACAAACACCGTGAGCGAGATAAACTATCTTTTGAAAAACCTTGTCGAAAACGGCGTCCTTCAAGACGGCGACGAAGAACTTGTCGACGCAAACGATATTTTAAGGTGTATTCAAAGCCCCGTCATTCAGGAAGGGATAAAGGGCAGATATATCCGCGAAAAATCGTTTATGCTTTCGTTGCAGGCGGGGGAAGTCGGCGGCGACTCGTCCGACGATATTCTGGTGCAGGGCACGATCGACCTTGCGTTTTTCGGCGAAGAAAACGTTATAATCGACTTCAAATATTCGGGACTTTCCGACGAAAAACTTGCAAAAAAGTACGCGCGACAGCTCAAAACGTATAAAATCGCCGTCATGAAAGCCTACGACGTCAAAGTTGATAAAATCCTGTTATATTCTTTCAAAACCGGGCATTTTATAGATATAAAGTAATTTTTTTGCTGAAAAGTGCGCGTAATTATTTGCAAATAACTAATTTTATGTTATAATAGCATAGATTTGTAACAAGCATTGTTTTACTACGCGAAATAAAGGATGTGTTTTATGGTTGCTCAATTGTTGTCAACAGTGGAATTTTGGCAGGCTTTCAGCGTTCCCGAAAGGGCACTTTTCTGCGGTTTGGTTATCGTACTCGGGCTGACGCTTATCGCATTCGTCGTATTCGGCGGCATTCTCGGAAAATTGTCGGGACGCAGGTTCATTAAATCCTGCAAAACAATCGGCAATTTCGCAAACGAATCCGGCGTTATCGACGACGGTAATCTGGAACAGTTCGAGGCAACTTGTTTCAACGAGAAAACCGACAAAACTTTTATGGAAGGTTGGGAGGCGTTCAAAGGCGCACGTTTCGATTATCCCAGCAAATACGTCGATTCCGACAAGATAAAGGCGAAATATTCCGGCAAAAAGTTTAAGGTCGGGCTTATTTCGACCGCAATCGCATTGCTTGTTTTCGCACTTGTTTTCGTGGTTTACGGGCTTGTTCAGGTCAAGAGCGCCGGAGGCGTCGATATCACGGTTTACTGCGTGGTGCTTGCGCTCCCGATTATTCTTATGTTGTCATACGCTTTCGTAAAGCCCGAGAAGAAGACCGGCGCCGCATTAGACCAGATGCTGGAAGACCTCGACACCGCGGTGAAACTCCAACGCCACGTTGAACGTAAGGTTGACAACAGCCGCTTGTACGAAATCGAAAATCGCATCCGCGACGTCATCATTCACGAACAGTCCAAACCTATTCCTTCAAAGAAGGATCAGTTTGAAAAACAAAAGGCGCAGGAACTTGAAATGGCGGACGAAGACCTTGACGATATCCGCGACGAAATTTTCGCCGACGACAACGTTGAAGAGCCTGTTGCGGAAGAATCTGTTGCGGAAGAACCCGCGGCGGAAGTCGAAGAACCCGTCGAAAAACCCAAAAAGGTTATCCCGTTCGAGCCGTTCGTAAAAGTCCTTGACGAAGCCATCGAAAAAGGTTATTCCAAAGCGACGATGCGTAAAATGGCAAACATTCTCGTGCTTGCTTTCGGAAAATTCCAGGAGCCCGCTCAGCGCGAAACCCTTAAAAACTCCATCAGAAAATTCATCGTCCAATACAAAGCGGCAGTTGAAAGAGAAAGGGCGGCGGAAGCGGAATATGTCGCGGCAGACGCAGCGACTCAGCAGGAAGCCTACGGCGAATGGCAAAACCCCGACGCAGAATAATATAAAATGCAATATCCCCGACAAATCGTCGGGGATTTTTTATGCGATTAAAGCGTAAAACGTCGCAAAAATACGGCGGTTTTCTTTGAAAAAAACTCTTTTTTTCCGTAAACGCGGTTTTTTTCTTGCCAAAAAATTTTTGAAGTGTTATTATTTCATTATCTTTTTGAACACGAGGTGTTAATAATTTACTATGGACGACCCTTTAAGTAAAAAGCAAATCAATATTGTTGACACCGTTCTTTTTGCGTAAGTAATTCTTTCCTTGTACGATGAGCGCGGTGTCCCCGTGCTTTTATTTTGTATTGGAGGAAGGAGAAATGCTTCAAATTTACTATACCGACGAAAATAATCAACTTTTGTCGCTTGACGTCGAAAACGGCGTCGAAAACGTCGATCTCACCGGAAAATGGATTAACCTTTCAAACCCCACGGACAAAGAAATCGAACTCGTGAGCCGCGTTACCGCGCTTCCCGAGGACTATATCAAAGCCGCGTTGGACGAGGAAGAGCGCGCCCGTATCGAAGTCGAAGACGGGAATCTTCTGACGCTTTTCGATATCCCGGTTATGGAAGACGACGAGGGCAGCGACTACTATACTTATTCGACCTTGCCGTTTGCTTTCATTTCAAACCAGAAAACCGTCGTTACCGTTTGTCTGAAAGAAAATATCATCACGCAAAACTTCATTATGAACCGAGTGAAAAGTTTCGCCACGTATAAGCGCACAAGGTTTTTGTTGCAGCTTATGTACGTTTCAAGTACGAAGTTTTTGCAATATCTGCGCCAGATCGACAAAACCAGCACCCGTATTCAGGCGGAACTGAACAAAAGCATGAAAAACAAGGAACTTATCCAACTTCTGGATATCGAGAAATCGCTTGTTTACTTTTCGACGTCCCTTCGCGGAAACAGTTTCGTAATCGACAAGATTCAGCGCACCGAAGGCGTGAAATTTTATGAGGAAGACCAGGACCTTTGGGAAGACGTCGGCATCGAAAACCGTCAGGCAATCGAAATGTGTAACATTTATCGGGACATTCTGACGGGCACGATGGACGCGTTTGCGTCGGTCATCAGCAACAACCTGAACATCGTCATGCGTACGCTTACCATTCTGACGCTGCTTGTCGCGATACCTTCCATGATTGCGGCGTTCTGGGGCATGAACACCGGCGTGCCGTGGGAAGGGAAACTGTACGGCTTCTGGATTGTCGTGGGGATTTCGATTGCGATTTGTCTGGTTTTGGGCTTATTTATGTTCAAGAATCGCGGAAGGAAGAGATAACACGGCGGTTAAAATTGACATAAAAGCATTTCTTTGGTATAATTTACCCTGAACTTTTGTTCAGGGTGATTTTTTTATGCGCAAAAAAGTTTTATTAAGTTTACTGATTTTAATAATTGCGGCGTCGGTGCTTACGGCGTGCAATAAGGGTAAGGACAAAAACCCCGCCGTAACTTACGGCGATATTTACGTGCAGCACGGCGGCATTGTGAGAAAAGCCGATTACGACCACGATCGTTCGTTTGTCTTGCCCGAAGGGCTTATGCCGTATTACGAGGAAAAAGGCACGGTCAATACGTACAAGGAATACGTCAATGCATACGACAAGGAAAACGGCGTTTTTAAGGTCAGGAAAGACATCCTCGGCGAGAACGGCAAGGTCGCTTCGTCCAGGTACGGTTTCGTCAGTCTTAAAACGAAAAACCTTATCGGAAGCGGCGCGGTGTATTCTGCGGACTTTTTTGTCGAAAACGGATTTATCGGCGCGTACAATGCCGACACGAATAAATATGAACTTTTCAGAAACGACGGCACGCGGCTGAACGTTCCGGTGAGTGCCGATTCCAAAAAAACGTCCGAAATGTTTATGACGTTGTCGGAGGATTATTACGCACTTTCGGACGGCAATAACTCCTGGCAGATTTACGCCGCAAACAATTCCGCGTTGCCCGTTGCAGGCGGCAAAAAGTTTTCAACCTATTATTTTGACGAACAGGCGCAAAAGGCTTATGACGTGTCGTATATCGTTGCCGACAATTACATTATCGCAACCCGTATGATAAAAGCGACGTCGGTGTTTTCAAAGGACGCTGTCGTCGACGTTGTCGCATACGACCTTGCAAGCGGCAACGAGATCACAAGTATGTTCAATGGCGTCGGCGCATATTCGTCGGGCGCAATCCGTGCGGCGTATTACCTCGGAGGCGACAAATTTTATTGCTATGAACAAACGTCCAGCACCAAAGACGACGGATATCAGTACAAGGTGCTGACCAAGCCCGAAGAGGAAGAAATCGACAAGCGATACACTTATTACAAAATTTCGGTGTGGACGTACGATATGAAATCGGGTGCGAAAACCCTTATCATTCCCGACCGCATTTTCTCGACAATCGTCAATAAATATTACAAAAAGAGCGTTGGCCGCGATTTGTCGGAATATATTAACAACGGATACAGCTGGGTGTCGGTCGCAATCACCAGGGACGCCGACCGCGTTGCGACGCAGGATCAGCAATACGTCATCGACAGCAATCTGAATATTTACGTTTCGCTGTCGGATAAGTCGGGCAGTGCGACTCGTTACGACGAAGGCTCCAACGATTATCGCTACGTCAAACTGACTTTTGTCGACGGCTACGGCTTTGACGAGGACTCCACTTCCGACCTTATTATCTATGACAAACAGGGCAACACCGTTTTAAGAAAAGAAGGCACTTACAGCAAGGTCTTTTACAACAACGGTATCGTTACCGCGGTCAAGGAAGTTGCGGACGGAAGAAAGTACGTCGTCGCTTATAAACTTGACGGCACGGTCGTCTTTGACGAAACGAGAGAATACTCCGACATCGTCGGAAGCACTTATAACAACGACCGTCTGGCTTTCGTCGGAAAGTACGCAATGGTCAAAAAAGGCACGACGTACCTTCTTGTCGACAACACGGGACGCGACCACGGAAATCCGTCGGTCAGCGATATGTACACGACAAAAAGAGGCGCGTTCTTCTTCAACGGCGTGTACGTCACGCAGGATAAAAAGACCTTGAAATTCGGGCTTAAAAACTACGACGGCGACGTTATTTTCGAGAATCGGTTCAAAGAAGTGATCATCGACGCGAAAAGGTTCGGCGACGTGGCGTTTTACGCAAAGGACGAAAACGGAGTGTGGAACGTATACTTCGTATAATCAAGAAGGGCGTTTGACAAACGTTATCGTTTACGACGTTCCGGCAGATATTTTCGGAGCGGCGTTTATATTATTTATTCACGGATTATGAAAACGCAGGTTATGGGAGCGGAAGGCATCGACCTTGCCGCAAAACTTATAAGAGAAGGAGAAGTCGTCGCATTCCCCACCGAAACGGTTTACGGGCTAGGGGGAGATTGCTTCAACGACGACGCCGTAAAAAGGATTTACGCGGCAAAAGGACGTCCGTCCGATAATCCGCTGATCGTACATATTTCGACGCTCTCGGACGTTTATAGGGTGGCGAAAGACGTGCCCGACGCGTACTTCCGCCTTGCCGAAAAATTTTTGCCCGGCCCCCTTACGGTAATTCTTCCCAAAGCGGACGATCTGCCTTTGTCGTGTACGGGCGGGTTGGATACCGTCGCGGTGAGATACCCCGCGCACAAGATGGCGCGCGACTTTATAAAAGCCACGGGAACGCTTATTGCCGCGCCTTCGGCAAACGTATCGACGCACGTGTCGCCGACAACCGCAAAACACGTTTACGACGATTTGAACGGGCGCATTCCGCTTATCCTTGACGGCGGCGAATGCGAAGGGGGAATCGAAAGCACGATAATCACGTTGTGCCGCGAAATCCCCACGATTTTACGCCCCGGCATAATCACCGAGCGCGACCTTTCGGGTGTTCTAAGCGAAGTGGAATTGTTCAAGGGCAAGGTGGAAAAAGCCGAAGCCCCCGGCATGAAATACAAGCACTACGCACCACGTTGCAGGGCGGTGCTCGCAAGTACTCCCGAGAAGGCGATTGAATTGTACGATAATGCAGTAAAAGACGGTTTATCGCCTGAAATCCTTGCGTTAACCGAACATATTGCAATTTACGGCAACAGGAAACTTATTGATCTCGGCGGCGACGAATATGCCGTTGCGCGCCATATTTACAACGCTTTGCACGTTGCGGAAAACGACGCCGACTTCATCATCATCGACAATCTTACGGGCGGCGGCGTGTATGACTCCGTGATGAACCGAGTGATGAAAGCGGTTGCGGGAAAGGTGGAATGATGCGCGTGGTTTTCGTATGCACCGGGAATACTTGCAGAAGCCCTATGGCGGAAGCGATTTTCAAGTTTTACGCCAAAGAAAGCGGGGTGAAAGCCGACGTTTCGTCGTACGGGCTTTTCATAAATCCCGACGAGTGCGAAACGCGCGGACAAGCATTGATTGCGGTCAGAAAACTTAATATCCCGATCAGGAAGAAAAAGTCGAAAGTCATCACGGAAGACGTCGTGAAAAACGCCGACTACGTCGTTACGATGACCAAAAAACAAAAAAACGCATTGCCGTACGACAACGTTTTTACTTTTTCGGAACTTGTGGGAGGCGGCGATATTCCCGATCCGTACGGATTTGACCAGAACGCATACGACGTGACTGCTTTCAGGCTGAAACTCGCGTCGCAGAATTTATTGAATATTATTTCGGAAAAAAGGTGAAAAAATGAAGTTTGAACTGAAACTCCTTGACTGGTGGTGGAACAAACAGGTCTTAAAAAGCGACCAAAAACGCGCGGCAAAACTCACGAAAACCACGGGCGTGTCCGCGATAAAAGACCTTGATTATTTCGGTGACGGCAGCAAATGGCACCTTATGGACGTGTATCGTCCAAATGGCACGGAAAACGAAAAACTGCCCGTAATAATCGATATTCACGGCGGTGGCTGGATGTACGGCGACAAGGATCTGAACGCTCCGTATTGCGAAGCGCTTGCAAAGCGCGGTTTCGTCGTCGTGAGTTTTTCGTACAGTCTGTTTCCGAGCGTGACTTTGCCCGTCCCCGTGCAGGAGATTTTCAGGGCGATAAACTTCGTTTACGACAACGCCGAAAGGTTTAATATCGACCTTAACAACGCCTTTATCACGGGCGACAGCGCAGGCGGGCATTACGCAGGGCTGGTACTTTCGATTATCGCGGACGAAGAACTTGAAAAACTTTACGAGGTCGAAAAATGTCGTATGACCTTCAAAGGGGTTGCGTTCACCTGCGCCGCGTTTTATCCGAACTCGATTGCGAATTTTCCCGTGCACCTTGCAAAGACGTACGTCGGGCTGTTTTACGGCGGGGCGAAGAAATTTGAAAATCACAAGTTTTATAAAAGCGTCGATATAATCAACAATAAGGTGGAAAAGTTCCCGCCGATGTTCATCAACAGTTGCTTCAACGATATGTTGAAAGGCGATACGAACAGGTTTATCGAATGTTTGGACAGAAAGAAAATCCCGTATACCCTCGATTTCCCGACGTCGGACGAGTGCGAAAACAAAATGGGACACGTTTACGCCGTTTTGTATCCCGAAGACTGGGACGAAAGCAAAAAAACAATCGACAAAACGTGCGAGTTTTTCAAAGAGCAGATGAACAAATAAAATCAAACGGAATAATTGACAAAAAAACGGCGACGAGCGAAAGCCCGTCGCTTTGTTTTCAAAAAACTGCGCAACCGTAACCTGACAATTTGCACCGAAGTGATACAAAAACAGGTAACTCCTTCAAGGTAACCTCGTGGCACACGCCGTTAACCGCTTAATGCTGCTGCGGTCAAGCTCTGACATGGTTCACGGGACGACATTGCACAAGACCTTGATATCAACGTCCCTTATTTTTGCCGACCAACCATACAAAAGGCCGCATACGGCATTCAGCCCCGCATATAGAGGGTTTCGGATTACAGGGTACCCCTAGTCCCCCGCCTAGCGCAGTAAGCGTATTGTACCACCAACGCGCGACAAAGTCAAGAAAAAGTTAGTTGTTATTGTTCGGTTGTAACTTTTAATATTAAATGCAGAAGTGATTCTGCGTTTTTCATCTTCCCCAAACGCTAATTCTTCTCCTTTATACGCCCTGATAGTCGGCGTCGTAGGCTATCCCCCTTGAATACAACGGGATATACCCTTGTAAATAAACATAATGGCGTAAGCCGAAAGGAGCATGTATGCAAGTCGAACTTTTTAAGAAAATGAGCACGTACAAAAACAAAGACGGCGAAGAAAAAATCGCTACCAATTTCTACATCAAGTGTGGAAACGAACTTGTTCCCATAGAAGTCAAGTATTTTGAAGCAAAAGACGGTGGAAATGACCCAAACTATCGAGCAAGAAAATACTTGTTGAGTGCTACGGCAGAAGAACTTCCCGAAAAGAAGAAAAAAGCGTCATTGCACAAGATTTGTCCGCATTGCCATAATAATATGCGCGTTGATGACACGGATTTAGACCAATCTGGACAAGGAAATGTTTGGTTTTTATGCGACAAATGCGGAACTTCGGTGGTTACAAGCACGGACGGAACGCCCGATAGTGTAACACTTCCTGATGAGTATAACGAATAAGTGCCTTTTTAACTATATGAGGTGAATTATGACCTTTTATTGCTTGGAAACAAAGAAAGAAACGGTAATTATCAATCTTTTGCAGGTATCTTATATCATACCTGATAAAAATGGTTTCACTGTCTATATGAATGACGGAAATTATTTTTATTGTGTTGAAGACTTTGCCGAATTTGTGGATAACTTTGAAATTCGCGACAAGTAATTCAAAAACTTGGCAAAAGGTGAAAAAGGTGAAAACAAGAAACAGAAAAGCACCTTAAAACAGTAGCATTTGCGCCACACCCCTTGGGCTTGTCAAAGGGGTGTGGCAAAAGGTGAAAAAAAGGCAAAAGGTGAAATTGCAAAGGGGTAAAACATATGCAATTAAAACACTACGAAATCGTAACCGATGAAGATAAGTTGAATGTCGATATACAAAAGGTTTGTATGGAGCATACGACTATCAAGCATTGGGCGTACATATTGCACGATAAAGACGATACACGTCCGCACTATCACATTTACGTCAACTTCGGGAAATGTGGCGTTCGGTCGGACTTGGTAGCAAATTGGTTTGGCGTTGCCGAAAACTTCGTGAATAAAATCAAAGGCAAAAAGTCAGATGTACTTTTGTACTTGATACACGGTCAAGAAGACCAAAAGAATAAACATCAATACGCGCCGTCCGAAGTGGTTGCCAACTTCGATTGGCAAACGGAAGTCGCAAACAGCAAGATACTCGGAGATTTTGAAACATACTCTTACGCGCAAATGATAGCGTACATAGATACGCTTGCAAACGACGAGAAAGTCACGGCTTATAACAAACTTAAAAAGTTGTGGGAAATCCACTGCCAAAATGCATTGTTAAAGCCTGATAGAAAAATCGAAGTCGTGTTCATTTGCGGTAAAGGCGGTGTCGGAAAGACGTATTACGCAAAGAAAATGCTTGTCGAAATGGGTTTGGACTTTTGCATATCGTCCGCTAGTAACGATCCATTTCAAGATTATCTTGGTCAAAAAGCAATCATCTTAGATGATTTGCGCGATTCGTCATTTGAAATGGAAGACTTGTTGAAAATGCTCGACAACAACACAAATTCGTCCGTTCGGTCACGGTTTAATAACAAGGTTTTCAACGGCGAAGTGATAGTTATCACAAGTGCCGTTCCGCTCCGATATTGGTATTCGTACAAGCGGCACGGATATGGTGGAACGGACAGTTTGGAACAGTTGTATCGGCGTATCGGATTGTATATTGATGTACAGGCAGACGTGATACAGTTATATAAGCAAATCGACGGATACGGAAATCCGATAGGTGATTTTGTGCAATATCGGAACGACGTCCCGAAACTTAAACAAGAAAAACAAAACGGCAAGGACTTCTTCTCGGTCTTTAACAAAATGTGCGAAGTGGCGTTGCCGTTTGAAGATAAAAATATAACCGCCCAAAATTGAGCGGTTATGCGAGAAGTCTACGCAACTTATGTTCAATCGTTCTTCTCTGTCAACGCGGAAATCCCGTTGCTTCCCCCTACGGGGCTTCGTGAACAATTACATTATAAGGTAGGTGCGACGAAAATGTCAAATGTAAATTACAGTTTGAAAAATAAAGGCGTTCGTTTAATAGACGCGCAAGACGCTTGGGTGAAAGGGAAAAACGGAAAACAACGCTTGAATCCTGATTTTCATTTTGTCGGCAAAATGTCCACGACAATGCCGAATATGATTGTGTCTGCATCCGATAAGAAGAAACCGACATACAAAGGCAATACGTGTGATTTGAACGCAACTGCTAAACGTCAAATTGTTTCTCATTTTTACGACGATAAAGGCAAGCGCAATAAAAAGACGGTTGCGTACTTCGGTATTCCGAAAAAATAAGAAAAATCTACAAGGGGTTAAACAATGAAAATTTTAGTAGCGTGCGAAGAATCGCAAAGAGTAACTATCGAATTTCGCAAGTTAGGTCACGAAGTTTATTCTTGCGACTTGGAGTTCTGTTCGGGCAAACATCCCGAATGGCATATTTGGAACGATGTTGCACCGTTGCTCAACGGCAACTGTTCGTTCCGAACGTGTGACGGGCAAAAACACGAAATCGGTAAGTGGGATATGATAATCGCTTTTCCGCCGTGTACGTATTTGTCCAAAGCCGGTTCAAGCGTTCTTTATCGCGGTGGTGCGATAGATGAAGAACGCTTTGCCAAAGGACAAAAGGCAAAAGATTTCTTTTTGTCGATATGGAACGCGGATTGCGAAAGAATAGCGATTGAAAATCCCGTTCCGATGAAAGTGTTTGATTTGCCCGAACCGACGCAAGTTATTGAGCCGTATTACTTCGGTGAGCCTGTATCTAAGAAAACGTTTCTTTGGCTTAAAGGTTTGCCGTTCGTCTGCCCGACTTGCGTGATTGAACCGATATATACGTTTGAAACATATCCACCGTTCAAGAACAGTTTCGGCAAGTATCGGCAGAAGAATCGGTCAAAGACTTTTTGGGGCGTTGCAAAAGCAATGGCGTTGTCTTGGGGCGAATCAACGTCGTCTTACAGCTGCGCCAACGATCTGAGTTAACATCCGGGGCTATTGCCCTGGGTCAAATAATACCTAGCTCCCAGGGATAAGGGAAAAGGAAAAATTGTGGCAAATATCAGTCGCAGAAAACTTGATTTGATTTTCAAAATCATAGTTTGTATTTTGCTCGTCGCTCTCATTGGTGGCGTTACTTACGCTATCGTACGTGTCGTGCATAAAGATGAAACGAAAGAGATTTCTTCTCTTGCGTACAAAATCGGCGCACTCGACGATAACGGTGCATTTATGAAGAATACGGCGTCCATTGTTTCAAAGGATTTTATTTCTTCTAATGGTCTTACGATTAAACTTCAAGAGAACGCAGAAGTTTCTTACAAGGTGTTTTTCTACGACGCCGACAAGGCTTTTGTTTCTGCAAGCGAAGCACAATCCGCAGACTATGCAGGCACGATTCCTGAAAATGCAAAGTATGCGAAAATCGTCATCACACCGTTGCACGACGCAGAAGTTTCAATTTTTGAAATGAGCGGTTATGCAAAGCAACTCACTGTCACTGTCAACAAGTGATAGATTGCACGCCCCTTGCGCAAAGGGGCGTGTTAACACGATTTTACGGAGAAAATATTATGAAAGAAAATATATCGAAAAATAAAGTGTGGCAAATTGTAGGTGTTGCGGTGCTTTGCGCCGTATGCGTTCTCACTGCTGTTCTCGGCGTTGTGTTCGGAATGAACCATTCTTCCGAAGATTTGAACGTGTCGAAAGATATGTCCGAAAAGCCCGATGATTCCGTCGTGATTGAAACAACCGGAGAACAAGGAATATCGTTGTTCACGGGGACGGCTTCAGCCGCTGCTGACGGCAGTACAACAAGAACGTTGACGGCGATCATCAAACCTGAAGATGCAACTAATAAGAAAGTTGATTGGAATATAGCTTTTGCTCAATCAACAGGTTGGGCAAACGGAAAGAATATATCTGATTATCTTACGATTGTTCCCTCATCTGACGGTGCATTGACGGCAACTTTAACCTGTAAAAAGGCATTTGGTACACAAGCCATAGTCACTTGCTCATCGCGCGAAGATGCTTCAATTAACGTAACGGCAAAAATTGACTATCGCAAAAAGGTTGTCGGTTCAACGCTCAAAATGAAATCCGGTTCTAATCCTATTTCAAAGTTGGATTTTTGCAACAGCAATGAACTTATAACTTTTGAGTTTGTTCCGCAATATAGCGAATATACAATTGATGATTCTTTTTCTCAAGATATTCAATTTAAGGTCGCATCGTCTTTTTATGAGACAGTTGGAGAACCATTTTTCGCACAGCCGTGTAAAACGGAATATTGTGAATATTATAGTTTTCGTATGTCGCTTGATTCTTTGTTCGACTTTTGCTATATTCCGCCTGAAAACACGGATCTTTATTTGCCTAAAAAGGCAAAAAATGCTTTCAAGAATCAAATTTCTGAAGGAATGGAATTCTTGAATTTGAAAGTCACATATTCAAGTGAAAATTCAAATGCCACTTTTGAAACTACTATCAATGTGGGATCTGTTGACTTCGTAACTCTTGTAACAGGAATATCGTTGAACGCTTCGTCGATTATTTTTTGACAGGTAGATTATGGCAAAACGAAAATCATTAAAATTTAGCATTATACCCAAATTTTTGATTCTGCTATTGCTCGCTGTGGCAATAGCGGGTTTTGCCGTATTCATCAAAAACATTTATGACGGCACTGTAACAAATGACCGCTTTGTGAAAATTGGCAATAAAACAATTTATACGATAGGTACTGGGTATCTTGTAGGCTTAAAAGAAGATAATCCGTTGAAAGTCGATGTTCCATCAGATTCGGACAAAAATGCGAAATACAAGGTAAGAATAGATGCCGATTTGTCTATGCGTTTTTCTTTTGTTATAGACAATAAACTTTGCTTTTTTACATCTTCCGAAGATGTTTCTTCATTTTTCGAGATTGAAGAAACCGATACGGGATTTTGTGTTTCGGCGAAAGGCGACAGCATTATTGATTTGCTTTCTTGCTTATATCCCGATTCTAAAATCAGTTTCGATGACAGCTATATAGATTACAAATCCACTCTGTTTTGGATTACGGTATCATTTGACGATGACGTCAATTCTTTTGTGAAAATTGGTTTTTCGCTCAAAAGATATGCACAATCAATCATGCTCGATGCAAAGGAAATTATATTCTAATGACTAAAATAAATCACAAACTTTCTATAAGAATTCTCGTTGCAGTGCTTGTGTTTGTAACACTTGCGTTGTTGTCGTTTGAGATAGTTTCTTCGGGGCTTGTTGCATACGCAAGCGACAACAATGTCAAGTTTGACAATACGTCGATATTCGATGATTTGTACGGTAGCAAGGACGAAAACGGCAACGAGTTTGATTTGGGCAATTATCCCAAGGATAAAGACGGCGAATTGCGTTTTTACACGTTTGTGGAGTATGGATATTCATACTATGCGAATTTGGGACAGAATTACGCTTTGTACATATATCTTTACAATCCGCAACAGCTTGATTTTTTGACATACCTCGACTCAAATTCTGTTCGTATGGCAACGGCGTTTGCAAAGAACAGCGAGGGGGAATACGTCGCTTCCGATTATGACGATTTCAATATCGTGTGCGTATCGAGAACTACGGGCGATTATGCGAATTTGTTCTACAAGTTCAAGATTTTAGATCCGGAAAAGAAACTTCTTTCGTTGGCTCAAAAATACGAATCTGAAAACGGTTGTCGCAGATACGATATTGCAGGCGTTTATCTCAAAACCGATAAAAGCGACGTAACGTTGGACAAAAACATCGGACGTTCTTTCAAGTGTAGCGGTTATATGGCGACGTATGGCAAAAATGCAAACAATCCGTCCACTTTTGTGTGCAAAGTTGACGTTCTCGAAACGCTTGATTTGAAAGTATATCAGACTTCATATCTTACAGGTGTTTCGAGTGCAGGTGCATATCATCACAACAACGTAAGTTCGGTGTATTTTGCCATTCCGCAACGTGTTTTTGACAAATACGGTAGTCTTTGGGAAATTTATGCGCAATGGTATGAGTGTAAAACCGCCCCGATATTGGTGACGTCAAATCAAGAATTTTATAATACGGCGTTTTCAAGGAATCATTATACTTTGAATGATTCATACAATAAAGACAATTTTTTGTATTACGATTCGAACGTCGATTATTATCTTGCTTATGGCTCTCACGGTGATAACGGGATGGGAAATGCAGATATAAAATATTGGGATTGGGCATACAATCTTCGCTCATATTCTTATTTTAATCCAAGTATGGCATATACAGCAAAAAGATATGCGGAATCGAGTTCAACATTGCTCCCGTATGCGTTCTATTCGCCGTCTTATACGGATTACGGCGCGTTTAACGTCATCAACAAGCAAACAATTGCAGGCGATGTTTCGTCATCGCAGATTCGTGATTATATTCAAAACTATGAATCTGTCAATTTTGTACCGTGGCATTTGTCAAGGAATTTGCCGTCCGAATTGTTTGTCAACGAAGTTGATTCCGTTCGTTCCGACAAGGGAATTAAAGTCGGACTGAACAAGGTTAGAACAAATCTTTCGGATACGTTTGATTTGAAGTCTTGGAATTCCGAATACGGTTCTTGGTGGGACAAGCTTACGCAATACGGTTGGTCTTATCCCAAAAACGAAGCGTTGGACGAATATCACACAAACGTGAAACCGTTTGAAAAAGTCACCATTGCAAGTTTGTCATCTTCAAGTATCGCAAAAGATTATCTCATAAACGAAAACGACGTTGATTCTTTTAAGTCTTTTTGCAATGCAAGTTATGGCAAGAATGAAGTGCCGTATTTGTTTAGATTTGCCGTGTCTGATTACTTTTCACGCCCTGTAACAAGGTATGTCGGCGGTGCACTTTATCCCGAGAATTCCTATACGGACACATACATTGCGCAAGAAACGGTCTTCTTTGATTTTAACATCATCACGATGACGTTTAAGGGCAAGGAAGATTATTACACGCTTGCGGTTATGCACACTCCTGTTGATATCATTGCAGGCGTTGAACCACCGCCCGTTGAGCTTACACCGGGCGAACATCTTGCCAATAATTTTTTGACTGCGTTACAAAATTTTTGGGATTGGTTCAAAAACAGTGACTTCTTAAAAGCGTTGAAGATTATCGGCTTGATAATCGTCGGCATTATTGTTGCGTTGATTTTAATCAAAATAATCGCTTTTATAGCAAAGTGTGTTTCCAAACGCAAGAACAATAATCCCGTTGATTACAAGGCGATAAAAACTCCCGTTCCGCGTGATAAATTCAAATGTGTTCGTTCCGCAAAAGCAAAATCAACGACTTTATCATCTTCAAAAACAAAAAAATATAAGTATAGGCGTTGATTGTCAATCAACGTCGCCAATAAGCTGCACCAATCTTCTGAGTTAACATCCGGGGCGAATGCCCTGGGTCAAACATCGATGTCAAAGTTTTACGGGATATACCTTATGAAAATATTTAAAAATATATTAGTTTTATTTGCTTGGATTTTTATAGGTTTGCTCATCGGCTATATTGTATTTGTCGGAGGCAAACTATGAAATTTAAAAATTGGCTTAAACGCCTTGATCATCGTCACTATATATGTATCGCCATAACGCTTGTGTTTGTTGCGACGTCGGTTTTCGCATTCCCTTATGCTTTTAAGCGTATATGTGAATGTTTTAGGGATTTCGGAACGTCTATTGCGTATTATTTTTGCAAGTTGTTCGGCATAAACGAAGTGCATGCAACGGTAAACGACGTTTCCGAAATGCCGATATATTTGCCAAACGGCTTTCCTGCGACGTGGGAAGAATTTCAAGTGTATTGGGCACAATACTGGAACATCTTCTTTAAGTGGGAAACGATGTCGGCGTATTGTCAATCTGTCGGAAACGTGGCATTAAGTTTTTCTTATTTCTTGTTTTTCGTTCCGATACTTATAGTCGTGTATTATGTTCTAAAACGTGTTTTAGACAAGCAAAATAACGACTATAACGTCGATAGCAAGTATTTACGACGATTCAAAAAGTTATCCGATAAAACATATCGGCCTGCGAAAGCATGGCTTGTGGGTTTTGTTGGATTTGTGAAAGAACATAAGTCTTACTACATAATTTGGGCGTGTATTTTTGCGTATGCGTTCAATTTCTTTGCGATTGCAATTGAGTTTGTATCGTACTACCTTTATTTTTGTATGGCATTCGATTTTGTTCATCTGTATCGGCAAATATACAAACTCATCGTTGATTTGTCTGTTGTGTTTACGAAGATTCCGCTTTGGTTGTGGCTCGTTATCGGATATGGTGTTATTTGCGTTCTTCGCAAGAAAATAGCATATTTACGATTGAATCATTTTGAAATGAAAAATCGCGGATTCATCAATGAGCGTTCCATTGTTTGTTTTATCGTCGGCACTATGGGCAAAGGCAAAACGACAATGGAAATCGATATGGGATTGTCCACCGAAGCGATGTTTAGGGATAAAGCCTTTGAATTGCTTTTAGAAAACGATTTGCGCTTTCCATATTTCCCTTGGATAAACTTTGAGAACGCATTGCGCGACGCTATGGAAAAGCACGCAGTCTATAATCTTGCAACGTGCAAAAGATTTGTTCGGAGCAAACAGAAGAATTGGGAACGCAACAAATCTCAAAAGAAAATCTTTATGTACGATTTTGAGAGATACGGTCTTACTAGTTGTGACGAGTTGTGCGTCAAAGACATTTGGCAAGTTCTTGAAAGTTATGCGCAGTTGTATTTCATTTACATTGTGCAATCTTCGCTCATTATAGGCAATCTTTCAACGCGTACCGACAATATTATAGATGATATCGGAAACTTTCCGATATGGAATACGGACTTCTTTAAGCGCGACGCGCGACTTATAGACGCGTTCAGCAGGCATTCGCATATCCTTGATTTCGATATGTTGCGTCTTGGCAAGCGTCTTGTCGAAGAAAACGAGCACTCTGATATGTTTGAGTTTGGCGTGGTTACTATCACCGAAATCGGCAAAGAACGCTTGAACGCCCTTGAATTGTCCGATGTAAAAAAGTCGGATAAGCGTGCAAATCAAAAAAATGATTTGTTCAACTATTGGCTCAAAATGGCGCGACATTCGGCAACCGTTGACGGCTATCCGTTTATAAAGGTATTCGTGGACGAACAACGTCCCGAATCTTGGGGCGCGGATGCGCGCGAACTGTCCGAAATCGTCCATATTGTTGCCCGTAACGATAAGAAACTTGCAATGCCGTTCTTTGCGATTGAAGAATTGATTTATGATTTTGTGTTCAGCAGATTTGTAAATCTATACAAAAAATATCGCTATTTGCGCGGTGACAATACGTTGTCGATGTACGTTTTGAAGTCTATATGCACAAAGATACATTCGTACTATACGGGCATTTACAACCGTTTTAGTTATATTTCGTGCGATATTGCCCTTGAAGCGGGCGTGCAAGACGGGAAAATGGCAATGAAAAAATACTATCTTGCGACGAAAAAGATATATTCAAAGCGTTTTTCTACTGACTGTTTCTCGGAATTCTTTACGGAAAAGACGCTCAAATCTACTTTCGGCTTGGACGATTTGGTTGAGTTCAAAACTGAAAAAGCGTCTTTCGACGAAATGTTGCAGGAAAATTCGTATTTCTTTGAAGATTTGTGCAAAATGCTGAAATCTGATAAGAACAAACAAGGTTAAGAAACGTCGCTAATAAGCTGCGTCAACATTCTGAGTGACTAACCGGGGCTACTGCCCTGGGTCAAATAATACCTTGCTCCCAGGGATAAGGGAAAAGGAAATTTATGGCAAAACCTACAAAGTTGCAAAGAAGTCAAAAAGCACATCTTGCATTAAGAGATAAATATTTTAATGCAAGCACAACTCCGAAAAATCTTTGTTATGGCAATTATCATTCTGATTGCCTTGAATATCAAAGTAAATACGGAAAAATGCTTACAAAACAAGAAAAACGTTCGCTTTTTCAATGGTGGCATAATTATGAAATCAAAGGGAAAGCGATAAAGTATCCTTTGAAATGAAAGAAAAAAAGAGCCTTTTGGCTCTTTTTATTCTTCCCAGTTTATTTCGTGTGGTTTTATGTTCTCTTTATTTAATTTTCTTTTTAAGACGGCTTCGATTTTGCTGTCATCGTGTGGATACAAGCATATAAGCGTAACCTTTTTCTCTTTATATATTGGCATTTTGTAGTTTATTTTTCTGTCACCGTCTTTTGTTCCCTTCATTCCGAAGTATTCAATATAGACATCTTCATTTTCACCTAGATAATTCGGAAGATAAAAATCGGGTTGAAATTCGTGTTCGGGATTGCCGTCAACGTCAAACGTTGATTCGTATGCGTGCGGAATATTCTTGGAAAACAAATAGTTATCTATATCTCTTTCTACGTGACTTTTTACGATATGACCGTCTTTTGTTTCCAAATGTCCTTCATATTCCGCGCCCATTGTTATGCAATCTTGACAATTTTTTACTTGAATATATAAGGTCTTATTTTTATACTTTTTCCAGCAATCAAGGCAAAAATGTTTTCCGTTTGAAGGCTGACCGCAGATAATACAAGTTAATTCTTTGTCTTGTTTTTCGGGTTCGGATTGTTTAGTTTGTTTACATTCGCAAATCTCACCCGTTTTGTGCCATTTTCCGCAATCGGGGCATTGTTCAATAAGACCTTTGTTTGCCATTGTGCCGTGTGTTTTGCACAATTTGTCTTTTCTTGGGTTGCCGTAATATACGTAAGTAGGTTCGCCACAAATCGGGCATTTCAATTCATCCATAAAAAGTTCCCCTTGTAAATTGATGAAATCATTGTACAGCATTTTACTAGATTTTTCAAGGAAAAACTGAATGAAAGATAAACGCGGTTCGCCAACGCAGCGGTTTAGCGTGGGCGACCGCGTTCTTTCATTCGTCCGAGACAATGTTTATCAACTATGCTGTTTCAAGGCTCTTGGCAAGGCTGTCAAGGGAGTAAGCGTGCTTTATGCCTTTCGGGAGATAAACACGCGCCTTGACTGCCGTTTATTTCTCATTTATAATTTTTCAAAAGAGCGCAGAAGACATTCTGCACTCTCTGCCCATATGGCGAATATTAGGGGTTTGGGGATAAAATCCCCAAAACAGTCAAGGTGTTAAACCTTGTGTTGCCTTTGGGTTAGGGGCTGTTACTGTGGGTGTTGACACTCTCGGCGACAGTGTGTTATACTCCTTGTCGGGAGTGTTAATCGTCAAGTAATTTTAATAACACTAAAATTATTTGTAATGATACGAGGGTAATTTGAAGTATGGATTGTATCATGGCGGTTAACCTCCTTTTTTTTACACAAAACGCGCTGTTGCCAAGGGTGCCAACAAATGGGTAATAGAAATTTAAGGGGTTAAGAAATGGGAAGGAATTTTTGTCACTTGACGTGGACTCAACGTCTGCAACTTGAATCGTTATTAAAGTCAAAAACACCTGTAAAAGAGATTTGTAAGATTTTAGGCGTTTCTAATTCTACAATCTATCGTGAAATTAAACGTGGTGCATATGAGCGTTTAAACGGTGCGACGTGGGAATACTACACGGCGTATAGTCCAGATATTGCACACGAAAAGTACCTTGCAAATCTTTCCGGCAAAGGCGCGCCTTTGAAGATTGGCAAGGATTTTGAATTTGCCGATTATATTGAAAGACGTATCGGACAAGATAAATTGTCACCGTGCGCCGTTCTTGGCGAAATCAGGCACAAGAATATCAAATTCGGCACGTCGATTTGTCCTGCGACGTTGTATAGTTATATCGCAAACGGCGTGTTTCTTTCTCTTTCTCTCGAAGATTTGCCGTATAAGCCGAGAAAACGCCACAAACGCAAAGTTGTGGCAAGTCGTCCGCCACGCGGAACATCTATCGAAAAACGCCCTAAAGAGATTGCCGATAGAAATACTTTCGGACATTGGGAAATGGACTGCGTGTGTGGATCTACAAAAACAACTTTGCTTGTTTTGACTGAACGACTTACGCGTAAAGAATTAATTTTTCTTATGAAAAATCAAAAAGCGGACAGTGTAATTCAATGTTTGAACGTCCTTGAACGCCGTTTTGGAAAGTTGTTCACAAAAGTATTTAAGACAATTACTGTCGATAACGGAAGTGAGTTTGCGAATTTCGGCGGAATGGAAAAATCAAGTTATGGGAAAGGCAAGCGCAAGCGTGTTTCGATTTATTATTGTCACCCGTATTCAAGTTATGAACGTGGAACTAATGAAAGAATAAATCGGGAAATACGCAGAAAGTTGCCGAAAGGAACTAATTTTTCCAAATTATCGGCGAAAGAGATCCAAGCCGTTGAAGATTGGTTGAACAATTATCCGCGTGGCATTCTCGGATATGCAACGTCACAAGAATTATTTGATAAAGAAGTTGCAAATTTATAGCGCGGTTAAACTGCTGCGCCAATGATCTGAGTAAACATCCGGGGCGATTGCCCTGGGTCAAACATCGAAGTCAAACAACGTTGTCAATAAATATGGCTAATAGCAAGCCTTTCGGGCCTGCTGTTTGGCGTATGTTGATTCGATATTTTTAATCGATAAAGTCATTGCATTGCCTTTGTATCACCGAAATTTCGGTGATACAAAGGCTTTTTGCGTCTTAATGATAACAAATTTTGTCGATTTGCAATAAATTTTTGCATTTACTCTTGACATTTACATTGTTATTGTTCGGTACGGATTGTTTGAAAAAGTTAATTGTTATTGTTCGGTACGGGTTGACTGAAAGAGAGAAAATGTTGTATCATAAATAATATGAAAAATAAAAAGTTGATTTTAATTTTAATTGCGACGATTACGGTTATCGCGGCGGCAACCGTCCTTTCTGCGTGCGACAAAAATAAGGGCGAGTTCGTGGACGTCGGTATCGAGTTGTATTCCGCAAAGCAATATTACATCGAGGGCGAAACTTTCACGCCCGAAGGCGGTATCCTTAAAGTTTACTCTTACAACGAAAAAACGAAGGAAGAAAAATACCGCTTCGTCGATCTTACCGACAAGGACGTTACCCTTGAAAACACGACGGGAGCGCGCGTCGACACGTACACCGTTACCGCAAGATACAAAGGGCTTTCGACGCGGTTCAAGTATATCGTGCAAAAAGAAGAAAACGCCGTATCAAGTGTTGATTTCGTGCTGTCGGAAGACCACGGCGCGCCTGTGTATTCGGTGTCGGATATTCGCAGTGAAATCGATTTTTCGGACTTTATCGGTATGAAATTTGTGATAAAGTACCGTGATACGAAAAAACAAGACGAAGAAGTTCCGTTTTGGGACGCGAACAGTTATAGATTTTACGACCTTTCTTACACCGGTTTCGACGTCAAAACGGCAGGGGAAAAACACATTACTTTCACCTGCATCGCGACCGACGTCGTGCTGCCGTATAAGGTGACCGAAGACGACTTCGTTTACGACTTCGAATTCGTGAAATACGATAAAGAAAAAAAGGAATACGTTTCCGTCAAAAAAGAAGACAGCGTGAGAAGAAATTACCTTGTCGGCGAGAAGTTTGACGCGCAGAATACGAAAATCAGATATATTTACAAATCGCTGAAAAAAGAGAAGCCTGTCGATATTTCCGAAAGTCAAATTTCAGGTTTCGATACGACGACGGCTTCCGACAAAAAAATGTTTATTCTTTCGTTAATCACGGGGGTTGAAACGTTCAATTATTCTGTATTCGAGGAAACCGCCGTCAAAGGCGTTACGCTGAACAACAAAGATTTTTCGCAGCCCACGCCGGGTTTCAATTACGTATGGACGGAAAAAACGCAAGACGAAGACGAATGGAAGTCGTACGAAAAGTATATTGAAGAAATACAACTTGCTCTTGTTATGGACGAAAAAGGCGAACACTACGTACCCGTGACGGGCGCGGACGAAGATATTATTTTGTATTACGTCACCCCCGACGAACAAGACCTGAGCCTCAAAAAGGAATTCACGGAAGAAGTTTTTGACAAACTCAAAAAGACGGCGTGCGAATACGAAATAATTGCGGTTTATCGGAAAAATCCCGAAGTGTACGCAAGGCGAATCTTCTTTACCGTGAAAAACTTTATCACGGGCATAGATTTTATAAATTTGAATGTTGATCTTGTGTTCACGGAAGGCGACGCGTTCAGTTTCGGCGAAGCAAAAGCAATCGTGCATTACGCCGACAGCAATGCGGACACCGAAGTAAGGTTGCAGGACGAATACGAAAAAGCCGACGAAAACACAAGGCTGATACGAATGAAAAACCTGAAAGCGGTTGAGGCGAAAACGTTCGATATGAGCGTCGGCGAACATAAAAATCAATATTATATCAATATTTCCGGTTATGAAGTAACCGTAAACGGCAAAGAATACGTCGTCGACACCGGCAGACTTTATATAAGTTACGTCGTGAATAAAAAAGCGTAAATCAAAAAAATTTTTCAGGGGCGAAGGCAAAGGCTTTCGCCTTTTTCGCGCGCTTTTCTTGACAATTCATAATATATTTTCTATAATGTCTTGAAATATATAAATTATTGAGGTTTTTCAATGTACAAAAAAGTTGACAACGGTCTTGATTTTGTGGCGCGCGAAAAGGAAGTTCTGGACTTCTGGAAGGAAAACCACATCTTTGAAAAAAGCGTCGAAAAAAACGTCGGCAATCCCGAGTTTTCGTTTTTCGACGGTCCGCCTACGGCAAACGGACGTCCCCACATCGGGCATATTCTCACCCGTGTTATGAAGGATATTATTCCCCGCTATAAGACGATGAAAGGTTATCACGTTTTAAGGAAAGCGGGCTGGGATACTCACGGTCTTCCCGTCGAACTCGAAGTGGAAAAACAACTGCACATCGACGGCAAACAGGAAATCGAAAAGTACGGTATCGAGCCGTTCATCAAGCAGTGCAAAGAAAGCGTATGGAAATATAAACACGAATGGGAAGTCATGTCCGACCGCGTCGGTTACTGGGCGGATATGGAAAACCCCTACGTCACCTACGACGACAATTATATCGAGTCGGTGTGGTGGAGCCTGAAAGAAATCGACAAAAAAGGACTTTTATACAAAGGCTATAAAATCGTTCCTTACTGCCCGCGTTGCGGTACGGCTTTGTCAAGCCACGAGGTCGCGCAGGGATACAAGGACGTCAAAGAACGTTCCGTTTTCGTAAGGTTCAGGCTCGTTGACGAAGAAAACACGAGTTTCCTTGCCTGGACAACCACCCCGTGGACGCTCCCCAGCAACGTCGCGCTTTGTATGAACGCGAAAGAAGACTACGCCAAAATCAAGGTCGGCGACGAATACTTCATTATGGCAAAGGCTCTTATCCCGTCCCTTTTCAAGGAGGACGAATACGAGCTTGTCAGCGTGAAAAAGGGCAAGGATTACGAATATACGAAATATAAACCCCTTTTCGATTACGTCAAAGACACGTCGAAGGGCTGGTTTGTCACGAACGCCGATTACGTCACTCTTACGGACGGCACGGGCGTCGTACACATCGCGCCCGCATTCGGCGAAGACGACGCGCAGGTCGGCAGACGTTACGACTTGCCTTTTGTGAAATTCGTGGACGACCGCGGCAGACTCACCGACGACGTTTACGACTTCAAAGGTCTTTTCGTGAAAGACGCCGATCGCCCCATTATCATGAAACTGAACGAAACGGGATTGCTGTTCAAGGATATGCTTTACGAACACAGTTATCCGTTCTGCTGGCGTTGCGACACCCCGCTTATTTATTACGCACGCGAAAGCTGGTTCATTAAGATGACGGCGGTTCGCGACGAACTTATGAAACGCAATCTGTCGGTCAACTGGATGCCGCCGACAATCGCGACGGGACGTATGGGCAACTTCATCGAAAACGTCATCGACTGGGGCATCAGCCGCGAACGTTACTGGGGCACGCCGCTTCCCATCTGGATTTGCGACAAGTGCGGACATAAACATGTCGTCGGCAGCCGCGAAGAACTTTGCAAACTCGGCGGGCTTGAAAAAGCACCCGAACTTCATAAACCTTATATCGACGAGGTCACGTTCACGTGTCCCGAATGCGGCGGCGTAATGCACCGCGTTCCCGAAGTGCTGGATTGCTGGTACGACAGCGGCAGCATGCCTTTCGCGCAGTGGCACTATCCGTTTGAAAACAAGGAAATTTTCGACGAAGTGTATCCCGCCGACTTTATTTCGGAAGCAATCGACCAGACTCGCGGTTGGTTCTATACCTTGCTTGCGATTTCGACGCTTTTGTTCGACAAGGCAAGTTTCAAAAACTGTATAGTTCTGGGACACGTCAACGACAAAGACGGCGTCAAAATGAGCAAACATAAGGGCAACGTCGTCGATCCGTTCAGCGTGCTCGACAAGCAAGGCGCGGACGCCGTGAGATGGCATTTCTATACGTCGAGCGCACCCTGGCTTCCTTCGAGGTTTTATCCCGAAGCCGTCAGCGAGTCGCAGCGTAAATTCATGGGCACGCTCTGGAATACTTATGCGTTCTTTGTACTTTACGCCGATATCGACAAATTCGATCCGACGAAATACAACCTTAAAGATTGCAAACTGTCGGTCATGGACAGATGGGTGCTTTCGGGGCTCAACAGCCTTATCAAATACGTGGACGATTGCCTGAACGAATATAAGATTTTCGAAAGCGCAAGGAAGATTCAGGATTTCGTGGACGAACTTTCCAACTGGTACGTCCGTCGCGGTCGCGAAAGATACTGGGGAAGCGAAATGTCCGACGACAAAATCGCCGCGTATATGACGCTTTACACCGTCCTTACCGAACTGTCGAAACTCATCGCGCCGTACACCCCGTTTATGGCGGAAAACATTTATCAGAACCTTGTCAGGTCGTTTGACAAAAACGCGCCCGAAAGCGTGCATTTGACCTCGTTCCCCGTGGCGGACGAAAGTTTCATCGACACCGCGCTCGAAGACGGAATGGAAGAAGTTATCCGCGTTGTCGTTTTGGGACGCGCCGCAAGAAATCAGGCGAACATCAAAAACCGCCAGCCCTTGCAGAAACTGTACGTGACCGGCGTTGAATTCGACGACGAACTGAAAGCCCTCGTTTCCGACGAACTTAACGTGAAAGAAGTGCTTAACGCGTCGGGCGAACAGGACTTCGTAACGTACGAAATCAAGCCGCAACTCAAAACGATCGGTCCGAAATACGGAAAACTTTTGGGCAAAATCAAGGAGCATCTTGCGAATGCCGACGGAAAAGCAATCGTGAACGCAGTCGCAACCGGCACGTATAAGGTCGATATCGACGGCACGGAAGTCGAGTTCTCAAAGGACGATATTCTCGTGTCCGTGAAAAACAAGGAAGGTTTCAGCAGCGAAGTCGACGGCGATATTTCGGTAATCCTCGACACCGCGCTCACCGCCGAACTTATCGAAGAAGGCGCAATGCGTGAAATCGTCTCCAAAATCCAGACGATGAGAAAGGAAGCGGGCTTTGAAGTTACCGACCATATCACGCTCGGGTTCAAAACGGATTCCGCGCTCATTACAAAGATTATGAACGACAACACGACGGTCAGAAACGCCGTCCTTGCCGACGAAGTCAGAAACGATATCGACGGCTACACGAAAGAATGGGACATCGGTGACGATAAAATCACGCTGTCCGTCAAAAAGAAATAATGCAAGTCAATTCCGAGTGGAAAGATTACGAGGTCATCGCAACCGGCGACGGCAATAAGTTGGAGAGGTGGGGCAAATACGTTTTGCTTCGTCCCGATCCGCAGGTCATCTGGCCCGAATCTTTCCCCCTTGAAAACTACAAAGGTCTGACGGCAAAGTACGTGAGAAGCGCGACGGGCGGCGGCCACTGGGAATACCTGGAACCCATGCCCGAAAACTTCACCGTGAGTTGGCGCAATCTTACGTTCAAATTGAAACTTATGGGCTTCAAACATACGGGGCTTTTCCCGGAGCAGGCGGTAAACTGGGCGAAAATGATCGACCTTATCAAAAACGCAGGAAGGCCCGTTAAAGTTCTGAACCTGTTTGCCTATACCGGCGGCGCGACGGTTGCGTGTGCGTCGGCGGGCGCGGAAGTTACCCACGTCGACAGCGCGAAAGCGATGGTCGAAAGGGCGGGCGAGAACGTACGCTTGTCGGGACTTACCGACGCAAAAGTCAGATATATCATCGACGATTGCTTAAAATTCGTCCGTCGCGAAATAAAGCGCGGCAGGAAGTACGACGCAATCATCATGGACCCGCCGAGTTTCGGCAGAGGTCCTGGCGGCGAAATGTGGAAAATCGAGGACAATCTGTTTTCGCTCATCAGGGAAACGAAAGAAGTTTTGTCGGACAATCCGCTTTTTTATCTTCTCAACAGTTACACGACGGGGCTTCAACCCACCGTTATGGCAAATATGCTGAAACTCGGGCTGAATACGTCGAAAAACGCAGTAATTACCGCCGACGAAATCGGTCTGAATACCAGGGAGGAGGGTATCGTCTTGCCGGCAGGCGCAAGCGCCCTTGCGATTTTTTAATGGAAAACAATGCAATCAAAGAATATCAAGGCGTAAAAATCATTTACGAAGACAACCATATTCTCGTTGCGGTGAAGCCGCAGAATATGCCGTCACAGGAGGACGAGTCGAAAGATCCCGATATTCTTTCGATTCTGAAAAATTATCTGAAAGAAACTTACGATAAGCCCGGCGACGCGTATCTCGGACTTGTGCACAGGCTTGACAGAGTTACGGGCGGCGTTATGGTTTTCGCAAAAACGTCAAAGGCGGCGGCAAGACTTTCGGAGGCAATCCGCGAAGGCGAGTTTGAAAAAACTTATCTTGCGGTCGTTTACGATACGCCCAAAGAAAAACAGGCGGTTCTTGTAAATCACCTGAAAAAGGATCCGAAAAGCAATACCGTCCGCGTCGTCCCGGAAGTCACCGAAGGCGCAAAATATGCGGAACTTACTTATAAAGTGTTTGAGTCCATCGGGAAACTTTCGCTTGTCGGCGTGAAACTTGCAACCGGCAGAAGTCATCAGATCCGCGTGCAGATGGCGCATATCGGAAACCCGATCGTCGGCGATATGCGATACAGCGGAAATCGTCCGAAAGCGCAATGCAATCTCGCGCTATGGGCGGCGGAACTTCGTTTTAAGCACCCCACTCTCGACCAGACGATGGTATTCAAGGTTTCCCCGCCGGAAGACGAAAAACCCTGGAATTATTTTAATCTCGAACCTTTCTTCCGCGTCAGCGTGAAAGACGCTATGGCGGAATCGTTATAAACCTATGGAATTTATCGAAAACACTTTGGGCGGCGTCCTGGACGACCTCTCAAAACACAATCCGAACGGCTGGGCGGTAAGATATACCGACAGAAATTACTTCCGCACCTGGAAAGAACTTAACGACGAGGCGGATCTCATCGCGCGCGGCATGATGTCTTTGGGCGTCAAAAAGGGCGATCACGTCGCAATCTGGGCAACCAACACGCCCGAATGGATTCTGACGTTGTTTGCGGCGGCGAAAATCGGCGCGGTGCTTGTAACCGTCAATACTAATTTCAAAATTTTTGAGTTGGAATACCTTTTGAGGCAGTCGGACACGAAACTTCTCGTGATGATCGGCGGATTCAAAAACAACGACTACGTCGCAACCGTGAACGAGCTTCTGCCCGAACTGAAAACGACTTCCGGCGAAATAGAGTCGGAGCATCTGCCGTTTTTGAAACGCGTCGTTTTTGCAGGGAAAGAAACGCCCGAAGGTATGCTCAATTTTGAGGATTTGAAAATTCTTGGCGGCGATTTCCCCGTCGAAATTTATGAGGAAAACAAAAAAACGCTGAACACCCACGACGTCGTGAATATGCAATATACCTCAGGCACGACAGGCTTTCCGAAGGGCGTAATGCTCACGCACTACAATATCCTGAACAACGGCAAAACCATCGGCGACGGAATGAAATTTACAAAAAACGACAAACTTTGCATCACCGTTCCGTTTTTCCACTGCTTCGGACTTGTGCTTGCGATGATGGCGTGCATTACTCACGGCACGACGATGGTGCCCGTCGAAAGATACAGCCCCGTCCCCGTCATGAACGCAATCAGCGTCGAAAAATGCACGGCGGTGCACGGCGTACCCACGATGTTCATCGCAATGCTGGAACACGCGCAGTTCAATAATTTTGATTTTTCAAGCCTCAGAACGGGCATTATGGCGGGCTCGCCTTGTCCCATCGAAGTGATGAAAAAAGTCATCGACAAAATGAATATGCGCGAAATCGTCATTGTTTTCGGACAGACCGAAGCGTCGCCCGGCTGCACGATGACGACGACTTCCGACAGCATTGACAAACGAGTAAACACGGTAGGGCGTGCGTTCCCCGGCGTCGAGTGCAAAATCATCGATCCGGAAAGTGGCGAAGAACTTCCGATAAACACCCCCGGCGAATTTTGTGCAAGGGGATACAATATAATGAAAGGGTATTACAAAATGCCCGAAGCGACCGCGCAAGCCATTGACAAAGACGGCTGGTTGCATACCGGCGATTTGTGCACCGTGGACGAAGACGGATATTATAAGGTCGTCGGACGTATCAAAGATATGATTATCCGCGGCGGCGAAAATATTTATCCGAAAGAAATCGAGGAGTGCTTGTATACGTGTGACAAGGTTTCCGACGTGCAGGTCATCGGCGTGCCTTCCGAGGCGTACGGCGAAGAAGTCATGGCGTGCGTCATTCTGAAAGAGGGCGAAGAAATGACCGAAGAAGAAGTCAAGGAATTCGTCGGCGCAAGAATGGCAAAACACAAGGTGCCGAGATACGTCAGGTTCGTGGACTCGTTCCCGACGAACGCGGCAGGCAAAATACAAAAATTCAAGATGCGTGAAGAAGCGATCGAGATACTGAAACTGCAAACCGCCGCTTCAATCGAAACCGCATAACAAGGACTTTAAGGAGGAATTTCAGAGATGAAACTTGCTTTTTCGACAATCGGTTGCCCGAACTGGTCTTATGACGAAGTGGTATCCACCGCGTCCGATCTCGGCTACGACGGCTTTGAAGTGCGTGGTATCGGCGGCGAAATCTATGCGCCAGACGTTAAACAGTTTAAGCCCGAAAACATTGAAAAAACCAAAGAAAAATTGAAAAGCCTCGGGCTTGGCATCACCATGCTTACGTCGGGTGCGTCGCTTGCGGTGTATTCCGAAAAGGAAAAAGCGGTTGCGGAAGCCAAGGCTTATATCGACCTTGCGGAGTCGCTCGGCGTGCCGTACATCAGGGTAATGTGCACCAACAGACCTATGCCCGACGGCGGCGATATCCAACTTTGCAAACGTCTTTACAAGGAAATTTTAAGTTACGCAAGCGGCAAAAACGTCCTGCCTCTTATCGAAACGAACGGCATCTTTTGCGACACGAAACTGTTGCGCGATTTTGTCGAAGAGTGCGACGGCGGCGTGCTGTGGGACATAAATCACCCATATCGCTTCAACGGCGAAAGTATCGACACCACGCTCAAAAACCTTGGCGGCAGAATTTGTTACGTCCATATCAAGGACAGCGTCGTCCAGAACGGCGTCACGAAATATAAAATGCTGGGTTACGGCGATATTCCCGTCAAAGACGCCATGCGCGGATTAAAGAAAGCCGGGTACGACGGCACCGTTTCTCTGGAATGGGTGAAACGCTGGGAGCCCGACCTCGAAGAGCCCGGCATCGTGTTCTCGCAGTTCATAAGCACGATAAAAAGATATCTGAAACAATTATAAAAATCCCAAACAAAAGTCGCGCCGATCGGTGCGATTTTTTTGTGTAACGCAACCCGCCTTCCGCATATAATGATAAAAACGCGGAGGGCTTATGAATAACGATAAACGACTGGAAATAATTTTCAACCATATTAAAAACGGGGTGGAATTTATATCGACGGACAACGTCTTTATCGACGAAACCGTGCGTATCGGCAAACACACGATAGTTTTTCCCGACCAGTACATAAGGGGGAATACCGTGATCGGCAACAGTTGCGTCCTGGACACGGGAAACGTCATTGAAGACAGCATAGTCGGAAACGGCGTAACAATCATAAAAAGCGTGTTAAGGAATGCAAAAATAGGCGATAAAACCACTGTCGGGCCGTTTGCCAACGTTCATACCAACGCCGACGTCGGGAAAGAATGCAGGGTAGGAAACTTTGTGGAAATCAAAAACGCAACCGTCGGACAGCGCGTCAAGGCGGCACATCTCGCGTACGTCGGCGACGTCGATATCGGCGATTTGTGCAACGTCGGGTGCGGCAGCATATTCGTGAACTACGACGGCAAAAACAAGCACAGAAGCACCGTCGGTGAAAGCGTTTTTATCGGCAGTAACAGCAACGTCATCGCTCCTGTCAACATTGAAAACAACGCCTATATCGCGGCGGGCACGACCGTCACCGTCGACCTTCCGAAAAACTGTATGTGCATCGGTCGAAGCCGCGAAACCGTCAAGGAAAACCGCACGAAGTACGTCAAAAATCAGTTTGATATGAAATACTTCGGCACGGACGGCATACGCGGGATTTACGGCGAAACGCTTTGTGACGACCTTGCGTACCTTGTCGGAAACTTTCTGGGTTATTCCGCGGACGGCGGCAAAGTCGTGCTTGGCAGGGATACGAGGATAAGCGGCGAAAAACTATCCGGTGCGATTATAAGCGGCATTATCGACGCCGGCGCGGACGTGATAAACCTCGATATAGTGCCGACGCCCGCCGTGTCTTTCGTCACGCGTGAAATCGACGCAAACTACGGCGTTATGATAAGCGCGTCGCACAATCCGCCCGAATACAACGGCATAAAAATCTTTATGAGCGACGGAAGAAAACTTTGCCGCATCGAAGAAGCCGAAATCGAAAAACATATCGAAAGCAAGCGAAAAGTCGTCGCAAACGAAAAAGGCAAGGTCGAAAACGGGGCAGCATATTTTGAAAATTACGTGCGGGCGGTGACGGAAATCGCCGACGATTTGTCGGGGCTCAAAGTCGTCTTGGACTGCGCGAACGGCGCGCTTTCACACGTTGCGAAACACGTTTTTGAAAGCCTGAACGCCACCGTGTATTCCTTTAACGACGAAGGTTGTGGGCGAATTATCAATCACGAGTGCGGCGCAACCGACACAAAATTTTTGCGGCAGAAGGTGAAAGAACTTAACGCCGACGTCGGATTTGCGTACGACGGCGACGCCGACCGTCTTATCGCTGTCGACGAAAACGGCCGCGAAGTCGACGGGGACGAAATTATTTTCATCATCGCGCGCGAACTTCTGAAAAAAGGAAAACTCAATAAAAAGAAAGTCGTTTGCACGGTTTTAAGCAATATGGGTGTTGAAAGAAACTTAAATTCCATGGGCGTGAGTATGCTGCGCGTGGACGTCGGCGATCATAACGTGCAGGCGGCGATGGCAAAAGGCGGCTACGTCCTTGGCGGCGAGCAGTCGGGGCACATAATCCTTGGCGAGTTTGCGGCGACGGGCGACGGACTTCTTGCAAGCGTGTACCTTGCAAGCACGATAAAGAAAACGAAACTGCCGCTGAGCGTCTTGTCAAAAGTTACGCGATATCCGCAAATCAACGCAAGTTTCGCCGTGAAAAATAAGTCGGAAGTCGTCAGGAATAAGGACTTGCAAAACTACGTTTCGGCAATAAAAGGGGAACTGCCCGAGGGCAGAATCCTGATCCGCGAAAGCGGCACGGAAGAAAAAATCAGACTGACCGTCGAGGCGAAAGACGAAGAAATAATGAACAACGCGTTCAAAAAAATGTCGAAGTATATAAAAGAAAAATTTATGTAAAAACAAAATAAAACAAAAAGAAAGAAGCAACGCATTTTGCGTTGCTTCTTCCTGACTTAAAGCAAATATATATCAGATTTTTGATATATCGAGTTTTTGGAAGCCGCCGTACATTTCCTGTGCGACGTCGTCATAGCAATCTTCGCCCAAAAACAGGGTATAGATTTCGCGCGCCTTTTCGACGTAATCGAAGTTGAGTTTTTCGGGGGCGATATCGTGATACTGCACCCACGCGTCGAAGTATGCGTCGGCGTAAGCGGTTTCGAGATTCGTGTAATAAGCGTTGTAGGGCATTTGCAGGTAAATCTCGCCGTTTTTGAAAGCCGAAAGACGGTTAAAGATTTCGGGCTTTTCTTTGAGTTGGGTTTTGAGAATATAAAGTCCGCCGGCGTCAAGGACAATCCTTTGAGGATCCATTTTTACGAGTTTTTCAAGGTCGAGCGATTTTTGATATCCCTTGTAGCCGTTTTCGTCCAGAACGTTTCTGATTTTGGAAACGTCGAAGATGGAGTAATTTGCCGACGAGCTTTCAATGCCGTGCGTGCCGTAGTTGCTCTGGCAGCCGAGATATACGGTTGCTTTTTTGGAATTGTCGATACCTTCGCCAATGCTCGAAAGATAGGTTTCCGTGTCGGAAATGAACGATAAAAGTTTGTTTGCGCGTTCTTTCCTGTTCAGAATGTCGCCAAGAAGGGCAATGGATTTTTTGACGTTTTCGTCAAACGCTTCCGTCTTGCCGTAACTTAATACCACGACGGGTTTCCCGATTTTTTGCTGTAAATCGTCCATCGCCGCCTTGTCCGAAGTGTAAAGGGAAAAGACGATATCGGGGTTTAACGAAAGGATCTTTTCGGCGTCGGCAGAGCCTTGCGGGCCGCCCATGCCGCACGACGGAAGAGAATTGAACAAATCCTTGTTGACCATTTTATACGGTCTTATCGAAAGTCCGCCCCCGACGCCCGTGCCGTCTTTATCGACGTCCTCGACGCCGACAAGTTTCGACAAATCGCCGACGTAGGTGTAAAGGCGAAGAGAGCCTGCGCCGATGCATACGACGCGGTTGATTTTTTCGGGCACGGTAACTTCGCGCCCCAGAAGGTCGGTTACGGTTTTGCCGTTTGCGGTGCCTTTGTCTTTATCGCAAGCCGAAAAAGCGAAAAGCGACGACAGAGTAACGATAATCATCAAAAGAATCAAAGCAGATTTTTTCATTTTCAGTCCTCGTATATAATCGTTTTTTTGCCGTTTATTTCAACGACGTCGGCATTCACGTCGAAAGTGTCCTTAAAGTCTTGTGCGGTTACGTCGCATGTCGGGCATTGACGCAGGATTTTTCCGTCTTTCATAAACGCGATTTCGTCCGCAAATCTTAGCGCAAGCGACAGGTCGTGCACGATCGCGACGGTAATTACGTTTTTGTCCACGGTCAGTTTTTTGATGAAAGACAAAACGTCTGCCTGATTTTTCACGTCAAGATTGCTTGTAAGTTCGTCAAAAAGCAAAACCTGCGGTTCTTGTGCAAGGGCGCGGGCGATGGCGATTTTTTGTTTTTCGCCGCCCGAAAGGCTGTCGACGTTCCGCATTGCGAAGTCTTCCACGGAAAGGTCTTTGAAAAGTTTTTCCACAACGGACAAATCGTTTTCGGTAACGCCCCATCTGATGTAAGGACGTCGCCCGAGAAGCACCGCGTCGAACGCGCTCCCCGACGGGAAGAAAACGTTTTGCGGGACGTATCCCAGAAGTTTTGCTTTTTCGCGCGGTTTTAGCGACGATAAATCCGCGTCGTCAAGGGTGATTTTGCCGAAAGTCGGAGTTAATAACCCCAGAATATTTGAAAACAAAGTTGTCTTTCCCGCTCCGTTTGCGCCGAGAAGGAAAGTGCATTTCCCCGATTCCGCCTGAAAATTCACGCCGTCCAGGACTTGTTTTCCGGAGGAATATTTGAACGATAAATCAGATATTTTCAGATTCATTCATCTTCCTCCTTAAAAGTATTGCCAAAAATACGGGGCCGCCGATAAGCGACGTTACTACGCCGACGGGAACCGACGTGCCGAAAATCGGCAGACGTCCCAGAATATCGGATATTAACAAAAGCAGCGCGCCCGCAAGGAACGACGACGGCAAAAGAAATCTGTAATCGTCGCCGACGATGCGTTTCATAAACTGCGGCGCGGTAAGTCCGACAAACCCGATTATGCCCAGAAACGATACGGTAACCGACGTGATGAGCGACGCAAGCAACAACGACATAATCGTCATAAACCGAGTGTTCACGCCAAGGGTTTTCGCATACGCAAGCCCGCCCGACATCGCCGAAAAATCCCAACGCTTCAAAAAGAAGAACAACGTCGAAACCGCAACGACGATAAACATAATAAGGTCGGTTTTGTAGGACGCGCGCCCAAGGTCGCCGAAAGTCCAGTACACGGCGGAAGCAACCTGCGTGTCGCTTGCAAAATATTGAATGAGCGTCGTGCCTGCCTGAAAAATCGCGGATACCGCAACGCCCGCAAGCACTATCGCCGAGGCGTTCAGATTTTTAAGCCGCGCAAGAAGAAGAATCGAGCCGGCAGCGATAATCGCCGACAAAAACGAGAAAGTCGAAACGAGATAAGGATTGCTTATCGAAAGCCACGAGCCGTGCGTAGAGTGGAACGCGCCCGCCCCGACGACGATGATTGCAAAGTTCGCCCCGAAAACGGCGGCGTTGCTCACGCCGAGCGTCGTGGGGGAGGCAAGCGGATTTTTCAAAACCGTCTGCATGACAAGCCCCGACACCGCAAGACCGCCGCCCGCAATAAGCGCGGCGATGACGCGCGGAAACCTTATGCGACGGACGATAAGCCGCGCCGTTTCGCTGCCTTTGTTGAATATTGCAAGGAAAACTTCTTTGAACGAAAGCGTGCCGCTGCCGACGAAAACGCTCACGACGAAAAACAAAAAAACAAGCGCGAGAAGTATAAGGATTATCGCGATTTTTTTTGCTTTGGCGACGTTGTATTGTTCGCTTACGGAAAGCGTTTTTTCGTTCTTTCTGTTCATATCGATAAAATTATGCAAAAAAAACAGGCGTTTGTCAAACAATATCTTGGGTTTTGTTCGGATAATTTAATAATAACTATACTTTATCGAACGCAATGTTTGATATGTCGAAATTTGCCGAACAAACAGTATTGACAACCGAACACGTCGTATGATAAAATAACAAAAGGAGAACACTATGAATAAAAAAATCGAAGATACAAATGAGAAAATCTACAACGCCTTTTCGGAAGTTTTGCTCCTTAAAGACTACAACGACGTGAGGATTCAGGACGTGCTGGACAAAAGCGGCGTCGCAAGAAGTACCTTTTACGCGCACTACAAAACGAAAGAAGATTTATTGAAATCGGTCTGCACGACGATATTTTCGCACGTGTTTTCGCACGTTCTGAAAGAGGAAAAAAGCCACGACTTTTCCCGCTCGTCGATTTTTGACTACAAGCATTTTATAACGCACATTTTTTATCACATAAAGGACGAAAGCCGCCTTATACACGCGATTTTGCTTTCGCAAAGCAAGGCGATTTTCCTTGACTATATGCGTGAAGGCGTCAGAGAGTTTGCGACCGCGTGCGTCGTCAACGGTTTCGTCGATTTGAAAGGCTTGCCCGAAAAACTGAAAGTCAGAAGCGTTATCGAAAGTTTCATTCTTATCATCGAGTATTGGAGCGACGCGGGATTTTCGGACACGCCCGAAAAACTCACCGATTACTTCCTGAAACTTAACGTATAATCTTTAATTGCGACATTAAAAAGCACGCCGTAAAAAGCGTGCTCTTTTTTATAAAGCTCAAACGAAAATTATAATTTGCTTGCGGCTTCTTTGTCAAGAATCACCGTGACCGACGGGTGCAGCTGCAATACCGAGGCGGGACAACTTTTGTCAACTTTTCCCGAAATCATTCTGAAAACGGCGTCCGCTTTGTTCTTGCCGCTTGCGAGCATAAGGATTTTTTTGGCGCGCATTATCTCGCCGATGCCCATTGTGATCGCGCTTTTCGGGACCTCGTCGATGCTGTCGAAAAAGCGGGAATTGTCGCTTATGGTTTTTTCGGTGAGCCATACGCGGTGGGTGACGCTGTCGAAAGGCGTGCCCGGCTCGTTAAAAGCGATGTGTCCGTTGCCGCCGATGCCCAGAACCTGAATATCGACGACGGCGTTTTTCAAAAGGGCGGAATACCTTGCACATTCTTTGTCGACGTTTTCCGCCGTGCCGCAGGGGATATTGACGTTTTTCATATCGACGTCGATTTTTGAAAACAGGTTGCGCGTCATAAAGTTTACGTAGCTTTCCTTGTGCGACGCGGGAAGCCCGACGTATTCGTCAAGGTTGAAAGTCCTGACGTCCTTATAAGACGTGCCGCGATCACGGTGGTCTTTTACCATTTCCGCGTAAAGCGGCAGCGGAGTCGAGCCCGTTGCGAGCCCGAGCGTTGCGGACGGGTTGTTTTTGACGACTTTGTAAACTTCGTTGAACGCGGCCTTGCCGAATTCTTCTGAGTTTTCAACGATAATTATTTTCATATTTTACCTCGGATTAAATTATACTATTATCAGGCTATCGGAGTCAACACAAAAGCCCGGGTAAAGCATTATATTATATGTTGAGCGCGCGCTGTTGACACCCCGTTTTCGGTATGATAAAATATAACGGAAAGGAATTTTATGGATAACGAAAAAAAGAAATTTGCAGTCATCGTTGTCAACGACAAAAGCGGGCGCGGAAAACGCGCAAACGTCGATAAACTCAAAAAAACGATGCTGAAAACGTACGACGTACGCGTGTTTCATATCACCGAGGGCGAAAGGTTTTCGTACGTGCCGTGCGACGTTATCGCCGTATTCGGCGGCGACGGCACGCTCAACTCCGTCGTGAATATGTACGCCGACAAGGAAACGAAAATTATTTACGTTCCGTCGGGCACGCTTAGCGAATGCTCGAAAAACGCCGACGGACATTTTGAAATCAGGTCGTTGGGACACGCCGACGAAAAATATTTCACTTACGTCCTTGCGATTGGCACGTTCACGCCGCTCGGCTACAACGTCGATAACAAACTGAAAAGGAAAATAAAAGCGCTTGCGTATATCCTCGGTGTGTTCAAGGAACTGAAAGTTTACAGAATCCCCGCAAAAATTTGCGCCGACGGGAAAACGCAAAAGGGCGAATATTCGCTTATTATGGCGATTAAGTCAAAGCAATGTTTTAACCTTAAATTCAACCGCGCTTACAAAAAAACGGGCGGGATTTACCTTTTGACGATCGCCGCGCCGAAGCACGATAAACTCCTTGGACTTATCGAACTTTTCTTTCCGTATTTCAGGGCGTTTTTCGTCGGATTTTCAAAGGAGTATTCGTCAAAGCGGATTAAGTTTTTGAAAATAAACAATGCAAATATTACGCTCGAAAGCGGCGCGACTTTCTGCGTCGACGGCGAAAAGCGAGATATGCCGCAGTCGTTTAATATTGCGGAATCAGGGCTTAATCCGCCGATTACGGTCATATCAAAGCGTTGTTTTGATAAATTGCAATAAATAAGAGGTGTCTTATGCAAACACGAAAGGTCAGAAAAGCCGTTATCCCGGCAGCGGGGCACGGCACCAGGTTTATGCCGATCACGAAAAGCGTCCCGAAAGAGATGCTTGTACTTGTCGATAAACCCGCAATCCATTACATAGTCGAAGAATGCGCCGAAAGCGGCATCGAAGAAGTCGCGATAATAGTCAGCCGCGGCAAGGAAGCAATCGAAAGATACTTTACGCCGACCTTAAACGACACGCCGGAACTTAAAGCACTTCTTAAAAAAATCAAAATCACCTTTATCACGCAGGAAACCCTGAACGGGACGGGCGGGGCAATATTGCTTACGAAAGACTTTGTTGGGGACGAACCTTTTGCGGTGCTTTTCGGCGACGACGTCGTCGTGAACGACGTGCCGTGCATAAAACAACTTATCGACGCGTACGACGAAACGGGCAAAACCGTTGTCGGCGTGCAGGAAGTCGAAAACGAACTTGCGGTGCTGTACGGCGCAATCGAAAAGGGCGCGTCGCACGGACGCTTTACCGAGTTTAAGAACCTTATCGAAAAACCCGACATTAACAATCTTCCGTCAAATCTCGTGAGCCTTGGACGTTTCGTGCTGTCAAACGGGATTTTCGGCGCGCTGGAACAAACGCCGATGCGCGGGACGGAACTTGTTCTTCCCGAAGCGGTCTCGACCATTGCAAAGACGGAAGGCGCGGTCGCTTATACCTTCGAAGGGGCGCATTACGACATCGGAAACAAGTTGGGATATGCTATCGCCGCCGCCGATTTCTCGCTTGCGCGATTCGGCGACGACTTCAAAAAACACATAAAAACTATTTTGTAGTATTCTTTTTAAGAACCGTTATAAAGACGTCGCTTTTGCCGTAGTTCTTGTTGAAAGCGCCGTCTTTTTTGTTTGCCGAAAATGCGACAACGCCGCTTTCAAAAACCTTTACGCAAGCCGCAGACGCGGGATATTTTTCGATTTTTTCAATGCTTACGGCGTCGTACGAATACAACGTCACGTGTTCGCCGTCAAAGAGCGCGATTCTCCCGGACTCGTCAAAATACGGCACAAGCGACGTTTCTAAATCGTACGTGCGCGTTATCACTTCGTCAAGGTGCGTGCAAAAAAGCGAGAGTGTCGTTTTTCCGTTTTGCGACGATACGAGCATAAGGTTTTCGCCGTTTTTGAGAATTTTCGTAAATCCTGCGGGAGGGAGTTGTTTTTCAAAAGACACGACGGCGTTTTCGTCTGCGGTAAACAAAAACTTTTCGCCGTTTTCAAGGTAAATTCCCGCAAATCCGCCGTTGAAAGGCAAAATTTCGTCGATTGTTTTTCCCGCCGTTTCGTCGGACGACAGGAAACCGTAATAGTCCGAATACCTAACCTCAGCATAACTTTTTTCAAGGTTCACGAACATATTGACCGTTTCGTCCCTTTCGTAACACAGGGCGATTTTCGGGGACGAAAGATATATCGACGACGATTTTTCAATCACTCCGTCGCTGCCGATAACCCGTACGGACAATGAAGAATCGCTTGTCGTTATCGAAAGAAGTCTTCCGTTTGTTTGAAGGTGCAGCGTGCCGTCGACTTCCTTTTCAAAAACCGTTCTGTTGATTACGACAAGGTCGAAATTCATTTTGTACAACGCAACGTACGAGTCGGATTTCGTAAGGACGAAAAACCCGTCGCCCGTGATTTTGGACGAAAGATAATATTCCGCACCGTCGCCCGACAAAGTTACGGTTTTTTTAAGGATAAGATTTTCGTCGACAAGGGCGCACGCGACCGACGGCGCGGCGGTTTTCACATCGTATCCGTTTGACGAAGTGTCGAAAAAGACGTATGCGGTTTTGCCGAAAGTATGTACGTTTTTAAGGATATCGTCATCGTCGCCGCCGATATTCTGGAATTGTTGCCCGTTGTACGAATATGCGCTTTTCGGAAGGGTGTTGTAAAACACGGGACGTTCGGGCTTGTCCGTTTCCGCCGTGTTTTTTGTTTTGGTTTCCGCGACGGCGGGGGCGGTGGATTTCTGGATTTTTTCAAGATATAAAAGACAAAATACGCTTATCGCAAGCATAAGCGTTACCGTAAGCCATTTGTAAAGTTTTACGTTTTTCATATTTCACCTCAGGTGAAAGTGTAGCACCCGAAAAACGTTATTTCCCACCTTTCGCAAAAGAAGTCAGAATTCGTGCAATTGTCCTATTTCCCGCGCAAGATACGGGGCGAGTCGGCACGGTTGTGCGATATATTTCGTTTATGAAAGATTCTTCCGAAAGGTTTTCTTCGTAAAGAACGCGCGCGCCGAAATTTCTTGCGTATTCGGCGTTGTCAAGCTGATCCCCGCGCGAAGCCGACTTTGAAAGCGGGATAAGAAGCAGCGGCTTTTTGAGATAAGTCAGTTCGCATATCGCGCCCGCGCCGGCACGGGATACGACAAGGTCTGCGGCGGCGAATAAATCGCCGATATCGTTTGTGAATTCCACGGGGTGATAACCTTGTTTTTCGGGAATATCGTTTTTGCCTTTTCCCGTGACGTGCACGATTTCGTAGTCTTTCAACAGTACGTCAAGAGACTGCGCCAGAACGTCGTTCAACTTCTTTGCGCCCATACTTCCGCCGATGACGAGAAGAGTTTTTTTGGACTTGTCAAGCCCGTACTTTTTCACTGCCGCGCTTGCGTTTCCGAATTCCACTTCTTGGCGTAAAGGAAAGCCTACGTATATAAAATCGTCGGATAAAGTCGCTGTTTTGTCAAAACCCGTCAAAATCGTCGCGCCTTTTTTCCCGGCGATTCTGTTTGCAAGGCCAAGCGAAAGATCGCTTTCGTGGGCGACGCACGGGATTTTGAGTTTTCGCGCCGCAAGCACCGTCGGCAGGGATATAAAACCGCCTTTTGAAAACACGACGTCGGGGTGGATTTCTCTTAAAAACCTTTTTTGTTCTCTGACCGCCTTGAACAGCACGAAAGGGATTTTCAGGTTTTTGAAAACGTGCGCGCGGTCAAGTCCTACGGTGTGTATTTCGTGATAGAAAACGCCCGCGTCTTTCACAAGCGTTTTTTCGATACCGCTGCCGCCGACGAAGTATATTTTGTCAAAGTTTTCTTTTATCTCGGGCAGAAGCGCAAGAATCGGAATCACGTGTCCGCCGCTGCCGCCGCCCGTAAGCACGATTGTCTTGTTTTTCATAGCGTCCATAGTAAAATATATCCTAAGGCTTGCAAAAAATACCGAAAATTCAAAAATGACTTGCAAAGTATCGCGTTATGTTGTTATAATTAAACTTGACTTGAAAATATGATACGTTATGAGGTGAATTATGAAATACGTTAAATTTACATCTTTCGACAACACGATTTTGCAGGCATACGTCTGGGACGACGTGAAAATGCCCAAGGGAGTCGTGCAGATTGTACACGGTATGGCGGAACACGCGCGCCGTTACGACGACTTTGCAAAGTTTCTGAATGCGAACGGATATATTGTTTTTGCGGACGACCACCGCGCCCACGGCAACACCGAAAAGAAAAACGACATCGGATATCATGCGGGCGATATTTACGGCGACTCCGTCAAGGACGAACTTTTTATCACGAAATACCTTTCCGAAAAATACGCGCTCCCCGTGGTATTTCTCGGACACAGCTACGGCAGTTTCATCGGGCAACGCTATCTTGAAAACGACAGCGACGCGGTCGGCGTTATTTTGTCGGGCAGCGCGCGTCAACCCGGCGTCGTGGTGGGCGCGGGCAAGTTTTTCTCAAACACCATCACAAAGATGAAAGGCGAACAGGCGAAAGGCAAATTTATGGACAAAATCGCTTTCGGCAGTTTCAACAAGCCTTTCAAAAAAGAAGGGCACAACTTTGCCTGGCTTTCGCGCGACGTCGATCAGGTCAAAAAGTACTGCTACGACGAACAATGCGGATACGTCATGTCCAACAACTTCTATAAATGCTTTATGAACGGGCTTTCGGAAGTTTACAAAAAGGAAAACCTTGCAAAAGTCAATAAGGATCGTCCCATTGCGATTTTCAGCGGCGAAAAGGATCCCGTCGGCGGAAAGAACGCGTCGAACGTCAAAAAACTTGCCGAAATGTACAAGGGGCTTGGCGTGAAAAACGTCAGCATCAAAATTTACAAAGATTGCCGTCACGAAATCCTGAACGAACTTAACAACAAGGAAGTTTACAAGGATATGCTTGACGCCATCAACGGATTCGTCGGAAAATAACACGGCAAAACGAAACGACTTTCAAAAACACGCTTTCGGGCGTGTTTTTTTGCGCCGTCATTTCTCCACGCAAGTACAAAGTATCTTGCGTGGTTTTTAATATGGTTCCCTTCCGGGCGATGCGTCGCACACTGCACTTTTGAAATCACATTATTGCAGGCAATAATGCTCACTCTTTTGCTTGTGTGCGCCTTTTCCCCACGGGTACACAGTATCCCGCGGGGACCCCATAATTGGCAATGCTTCGCAATGACAGACCTATAAACTTTGGGTGTTAGTGTCAAAGGGACGATGATATGCGCCAAAGTGATGCACAATATTTTGTGGTTTTTTTCAAAAACCGACCACAATTTACTTTTTTTATTTATAAAAATATGTTACACTAATTTGGTAGTTTAATTTTGAAACTTTTAACGATTTTGTGAGAGGAAAATAATGTCATCTAATTACAGCGCAGAAAAAATCGAAATTCTGGAAGGTCTTGAAGCGGTAAGACTTCGCCCCGGTATGTATATCGGCGGCACGGGCAACCACGGGCTTCATCATATCCTTTGGGAAATTATCGACAACAGTATCGACGAAGTCGCAAACGGATACGGCAACACCGTCGAAATCACTCTTATGGGCGACAACGTCGCACGCGTTGCCGACAACGGCCGCGGTATCCCCGTGGACATTCATCCGAAACTGAAAGTCAGCGGTGTGGAAGTCGTTTTCACACAGTTGCACGCGGGCGGCAAATTCAATAACGACTCGTACGCGTATTCGGGCGGTCTGCACGGCGTCGGCGCAAGCGTCACGAACGCACTGTCCGAGTGGCTCACCGTCGAGGTTTATAAGGACGGCAACGAATATCGTCAGGACTTCCATTCGCCCGAAGTCAACGGAAAAATCAAGTCGGGCATTCCCGTCGGCAGTCTGAAACTTGTCGGGAAAACCAAAAAGACGGGCACGCAGGTTACGTTCAAGCCGGATACGCGCGTTTTCAAAAACGAAAAATTCAATTACCAGATCATTGCGACGCGTCTTCGCGAAATCGCTTTTCTGAATAAGTCGATTACGCTTATCCTGAACGACAACCGTCCCGAAAACGAAGGCGGCACCGGAAAACAAAGCGTTTATCATTACGAAGGCGGACTTTCAGACTTCGTGTCGTATATCAACGCCGAAAAGGACGCGATTTACTTGAAACCTATCCATATCACGGCGGAACAGGACGGCGTACAGGTTGACGTCGCGATGCAGCATACGACGGGTTATACCGAAAACATTTTTTCTTTCGTCAACAATATCCCGACTCCCGACGGCGGCACGCACGAGATAGGGTTCAAGTCGGCTTGCACGAAAGTCTTCAACGCGTATGCACAAAAAAACAACCTTATCAAGGACAAAAAACTTTCCGCGCTTATCGGTGAGGACTACCGCGAAGGCATGACGGCGGTAATTTCCGTAAGGCTTAAAAACGTGCAGTTCGAAGGGCAGACGAAAACCAAACTCGGCAATCCCGAGGTCAAGCCGCTTGTGGACCAACTCGTGTCGCAGAAACTTGACGAATTTCTGAATCTTAAATCGTCAAAGTCGATTGCCGAAAAGATTGTGGAAAAGGCAATGGGTGCGGCTCGCACGCGCGATAACGTACGCCGCGCGAAAGAACTGAGCCGTCAGCAAAAGAGCATAAACAACGCAAACCTTGTCGGAAAACTTGCGTCCTGCACTGGGAAAAAGCCCGAATTCAACGAATTGTTTATCGTCGAGGGCGATTCCGCAGGCGGCAGCGCAAAGCAAGGTCGCGACCGCACTACGCAAGCGATTTTACCCCTTCGCGGAAAACCGTTGAACGTCGAAAAATCGTCAATCGACAAAATCCTTGAAAACGAGGAATTCAGGACGCTTATAAGCGCATTGGGCACGGGGCTCGGCGACGACTTCGACATCGATGACCTTAAATATCACAAGATAATTATCCTTGCCGATGCCGACCAGGACGGCGGACACATCAGGGCGATTCTTCTCACGTTCTTTTTCAGATATATGCGGCGACTTATCACCGACGGCCACGTTTACATCGGTATGCCGCCCCTTTACAAACTGCAAAAGAAAGACGAGGTCGAATACTGCTATAACGACGAAGAACTTGAAACGAAACGTCAGAACTTCGGCAGGAATTATACCTTGCAACGCTTCAAGGGACTTGGCGAAATGAACCCCGAACAACTGTGGGAAACGACGATGAATCCTTACAACAGAAGTCTTACGCGCGTTACCATCGAGGACGCGACGGAAGCGGAAAAGAGCATTTCGACGCTTATGGGCGACAAGTCCGAACCGAGAAAAGAATATATCAACGAACACGCAAACTTCAACCGTGAAGATTACTTCGATAAGGTGGTGAACGGATAATGGCAAAGAAACAAACGGAAATTGAAAACAAATCGCAACTTTTCGAAATGTCCGTCGAAGAAGTCATGCACACTTCGATGATGCCGTACAGCGAATACGTTATCCTTGACCGCGCCATTCCGCGCGTCGAAGACGGTCTTAAACCCGTGCAACGCCGTATCCTTTACGCTATGTACGAACTTGGAAACACCCCGGACAAACCGCATAAAAAGTCGGCGCGTATCGTCGGCGAATGTCTGGGCAAATTCCACCCCCACGGCGACACGTCCGTTTACGACGCTATGGTCAGAATGGCGCAACCTTTCAATATGAGAGAAGTGCTGATCGACGGCCACGGCAACTTCGGCAGTATCGACGGCGACGGCGCGGCGGCAATGCGTTACACCGAAGCCCGCCTGAACCCCCTTGCGATGGAAATCCTGAAAGACCTGGAAAAGGACACCGTACCATGGCAATGGAACTTCGACGATACGATGAAAGAGCCGGTGCTTTTGCCGTGCCGATTCCCCAACCTTCTCGTGAACGGCGCAAACGGCATAGCGGTCGGTTTTTCGACGAATATTCCGACTCACAATATCGGCGAAATCATCGACGGCGCGGTTGCGGTTGTCGATAATCCCAAAATCAAACTTGACGAACTTATGAAAATCGTCCCCGGCCCCGACTTTTCGACGGGCGGCATAATTATCGCGGGGGACGACCTTGTGCAGGCGTACTCGACGGGCAAGGGCAAAATCACTCTGCGCGCGAGAATCCACATCGAGGACGGCGAATACGAAAAGAAAAACATCGTTATTTCGGAACTGCCGTATCAGGTTGAAAAAGCCGACCTGCTGCAAAAAATACTGCAACTTCGCGAAGCGAAAAAAGACATACTCGGCGGTATTTCGGACATCGTGGACGAGTCCGACAGAAACGGTATGCGCGCCGTAATTAAGGTGCGTAAGGACGCCGACGCGCAGAAAATCGTAAATTATCTTCTTGCACATACCAAACTTGAAACAAACTTCAATATCAATATGGTGGCGATCGCGGAAGGCAAGCCCAAACAACTCGGACTTGTCGAAATGCTGGTGCATTACGTCAACTTCCAGCGCGACGTGCTTATAAAACGCTGCAATTTTGACCTGAAACAGGCGAAAATCCGCGCGGAAATCGTGGAAGGACTGCTCATCGCAATCAACAATATCGACGAAATCATCAAAATCATCAAGACGTCGAAATCGGCGGCGATTGCGTCGGAGAGAATGCGTCAGAGATTCGGACTCACCGAAAGACAGGCGCAGGCAATCCTTGAAATGAAACTTCGTCGTCTGACGGGGCTTGAAGAAGACGCACTCAAAGCCGAACTTGCGGAACTTAAAAAGACAATCGAGGAACTTACCGCGATTCTTAACAGCAAGAGATTGCAAAACAACAAGATAAAATCCGACCTTCTGGACGTCAAAAAGCGTTTCAAATCCCCAAGAAAAAGCGAAATCATCGGCGAAAAGGAATCGAAAAAGGAAATCCCGTTCAAATCCGACGAAACCGCTTATAAGGAAGGCGTCGTGGTGCTGAGCGACTCCGGTACGCTGAAATTCGTCGGTACACGCGGATTCCAGCAGGCGGCGCGACGGGCGGCGGACGTCGACAAAAACACGACCGTCAAAAAGGCGGAATTCGTCAACAATCGTTTGAAACTCATCGCGTTTTCAAACCTCGGCAATATCTTCAAAATCGAAATCGACGACCTGCCCGAAAAGAAATACCGCGACAAGGGCATAACCCTTGCGGAACTTAACAAGGACGCACTGGCGAAAGAATACGCCGTACAGATTTTCACGGCGGAAAACTTCCCCATCGGCGAGGTGTTGATTTTCACGAAACAAGGTATGGTCAAACGCACGTCTTTTGACGAACTTAACGTTTCGAAATCGGCGTACAAGGCGATAAATCTTTTGGACGGCGACGAAGTCGTGTCGGTCGAAGTCGTGAAAGACGGGCTCAACGTGTTCACGGCAACCGAAAACGGAATGTGTCTTGCGTACGAAACGCAGGAAATCCCCGTGCAGGGCAGAAACGCGGGCGGCGTAAAGAGCATACAACTCGACAGTGGCGACAGCGTGGCGTTTGCGGGGCTTATCAACGACGAAGGCGAAATCCTCGTCGTCAGCGAAACGGGCTTTGCAAAACGAGTGTTCGCGTTCACTTTCGACTTATCCAAACGTTACAGAAAGGGCGTGAAACTCATTGATATGCCCACAGGTATCAAAGTCGCGCTTGCGGCGTACGTCAAGGAGCCTTACGACATCGCGGTGTTCGACGGCGAAAACGTATTCGGATTTTCAACCGAAGACGTGAAACTCGACGGGCGCACCACGCGCGGCAAACAACTTCAAAAATTTGCGGGAAAAATAACTGCCGACAAGCACGTTGTCGATTATTTCAGACCGCTCAACGTATAAAAAGAGGTACTACTTATGAAAATCGGCTTTGACAGCGAAAAGTATATGCAGATTCAGTCCAAGCATATTCTGGAACGCATCGACAGCTTCGGCGGAAAACTTTATCTTGAATTCGGCGGAAAACTCTTTGACGACTTGCATGCGTCAAGGGTGCTTCCCGGGTTTGACGAAAACGCAAAAATCAAACTTTTGCAGAAACTCAAAGACAAATGCGAAATCATCTTTTGCATCAGCGCGTCGGATATCGAAAGAAATAAAATCCGCGCGGACTACGGCATCACTTACGGCGCGGAAATTTTGCGGCTTATCGACGCGATGGCTTCAATGAAAATCAAGGTCAACAGCATCGTTATCACAAAGTTTGAGGATCAGCCGTCGGCGATTGCGTACAAAAACAAGCTGGAAGCACGCGGCATTAAGGTTTATATGCACGGGCTCACGAAAGGTTATCCCACCGACGTCGATACGATTGTGTCCGACGAAGGCTACGGCAAAAATCCTTACATCGAAACGACGCGTCCTCTGGTTGTCGTAAACGCCCCGGGCCCCAACAGCGGAAAACTTGCGACGTGTCTTGGACAACTTTATCACGAATACAAACGCGGCGTGAAGGCGGGCTATGCGAAGTTTGAAACATTCCCCATCTGGAATCTTCCTTTGAAACACCCCGTGAATATCGCGTACGAGGCGGCGACCGCCGACATCAAAGACGTGAATATGATCGACTACTTCCACTTGCAGGCGTACGGCGTGCAGACCGTAAACTACAACAGGGATATCGAAGTGTTTCCCGTCGTGCGTTCCATTTTGTCAAAACTTTCGGCAAACGAACTCGACTACAAATCCCCCACGGATATGGGCGTAAATATGGCGGGCTACTGCATTTTCGACGACGAAGCGTGTCAGGAAGCGTCGAAACAGGAAGTCATCCGCCGCTATTACAAGAGTTGCTGCGACAATAAAAACGGCAGAGTCGACCTTGCGACCGTAAAACGTATCGAACTTTTAATGGGCGAACTCGGCATCAAACCCGCGAACAGGGCGGTCGTGCAACCCGCGCTCGATAAGGAAGCCGCGTCCGGCGAACCCGCCTGCGCGATCGAACTCAAAGACGGCACGATAGTTACGGGCAGAGATACGAAACTTATGTCCGCGCCCGCGTCGACCATTCTCAACGCTTTGAAATCGCTTGCGAAACTTCCCGATCGTTTGAAACTCATCGCGCCGCAAATCGTCAAACCCATTATGGATCTGAAACAGCAGTTTTTGCATGAGAAAAACTACAAACTCACGCTCAACGAAGTGCTTGTCGCGCTGTCGATCTGCGCCGCAACCAACGAGGCGGCGGCTATGTGCGTCGATTGCATAAACGACCTTGCGGGCTGCGAAATGCACAGCACGAGAATGCTCCTTAAAAGCGATGAGGACGCGCTGAGAAAGATTAAGGTCAATCTTACGTCGGAACCCAAGTTTTTAAGCGACCAGCTTTGCGATTTTTAATTTATTTGCCGCTTGAAAAACGACCTACCGCAACAGGTTGTGGTTTTGTTTTTTGACGACGAATATCTTTGATTTTCGCGGCGGATAAGTATATACTTATTATAATTTTTCAATTTGGAGGGCTTTATGGCAAAAATACCCGAAAGAAAATCGGTAAAAGACAAATACAAATGGAATCTTTGCGACCTTGTCAACGGCGACGAGGCGTGGGAAGAAAAATATAACGAACTTTCAAAAAAAGCACCGTCTTTGCAGGAATACAAAGGAAAACTCGGAAACGACGACGTCCTTTTGGAATTTCTGAAAAAGCAGGACGAAATCGCGATTGACCTTATCAAGGTTTATTGTTATTCGTCGATGAGCAATCATCAGGATCTCAGAGTCAAAAAATATCAGGAAATGAACGCGAAAGCCGAAATGCTGGCAGTAACTTTCGGCACCGTTACCGCTTTTGCGGAGCCGGAAATTTGCGAACGCTCGGAAGAAGAACTTCTTGCGCTGTCCAAAAAGCCCGAGTTTTCGGATTACAGTTATCGTTTTGAACGCCTTGCGAAAGACAAAAAACACGTCTTGTCCGAAAAGGAAGAAACGTTGCTTGCGGAAGTCGGAAACTTTTCGGGCAACTTCCAGGACAGTTTCCAGATGCTCGACAGCGCGGATATTAAATTCGATCCCGTGACCGTCGACGGCAAAGAAGTCGAAATGTCGCACGGCATGTACGGCGTGTTACTGCAAAATCCCGACCAAAGCGTCAGACAACAGGCTTTTGAAAGCATGTTCAACGCATATAAAAACCATATCAACACAATCACGTCCCTGTATGCGGGCAGCGTCAAAAAAGACTGGTTTTTCAGAAAAGTGCGCGGATTTTCGTCGTCGCTCGAAGGTGCGCTTTCCGGGACGGACGTCGATGTAAAGGCTTACGAAAACCTTATCAAAGCCGTCGATAACAACTGCCGCTATATGCACCAGTATATCGCTTTCAGAAAGCAGGTTCTCGGCGTCGAAACCCTTAATATGTGGGATTTGCATTGTCCGATGGTGAAGGGTGCGGACATCGCCGTTCCTTACGAAAAGGCATGCGATATGGTGAAAAAAGCCCTGAAACCTTTCGGCGACGAATACGCCGCGCTCCTTGACAGAGCGTTCAACGAAAGATGGATCGACGTCGTTGAAAACAAGGGCAAACGCAGTGGCGCGTACAGTATGGGCACGTTCGGTTGCCATCCTTACGTCCTGCTCAATTACCAGAAAAGCACGCACGAAGTTTTCACGATCGCGCACGAACTCGGACACGCAATGCACACCTATTTCAGCTGCAAAGCGCAACCTTTCGCAAAAAGCGATTACGAAATTTTCGTTGCCGAAATCGCGTCGACCGTCAACGAAGTCCTTATGCTGAAATACCTTCTTGCAAACACCGACAACGTCGACACGAAGAAGTTCCTTTTAAGCTATTATCTCGATATGTTCCGCACGACGTTGTTCCGTCAGACAATGTTTGCCGAGTTCGAACTCAAAGCGCATAACCTTGTCGAACAGAATCAACCGCTTTCGGCGGAAGGTTTGTCGGATATTTATATGGACCTCAACAAAAAATACTACGGCAAAGCCGTCAGACACAACGACCTTATCCGTTACGAATGGGCGCGTATCCCGCACTTCTATACGGCGTTTTACGTTTATCAGTACGCAACGGGTATCACCGCCGCCGTTTCGATTGCAAACTCGATATTAAAACACGGCGACAAAGCGTTTTACAACTACAAGAAATTCCTGTCGGCAGGCGGAAGTATGTCTCCCGTCGAAATTTTGAAACTCGCAGGCGTCGACCTTACGACAGAGCAACCTTTCAACGTCGCTATGCGTGAATTCAGGGATACGCTCAACAGCCTTAAAGCGTTGTACAATGAAGAAAAGTAAAATCTTTTTAAGCATAATTCTTGTCGTCGTCGCCGCATTCGCGCTTACCGCGTGCGGCACGCTCGACTTTACCTACGTCCAGAATTCCGACGGCACTTACACGCATATCGTGAAAGTTACGCTCACCGAAGAAGGGGTGAAAGCGGCGGACGTGGGGCTTACTCTCGACGAAGCGCTGAACGCCTTGAAAGAGGGCTTTATACGCAAGAATTATTTCGTCAGCGCGGACGGGAACACCGTTACCGCAAGGAAAAATTTTGACAGCGTGCAGGCATTGCAAAACGACCTTATCGGAAACGGTATTATCACAAACGACGTGAAAAAGGACGAAAACGCTTTTGTCGTAAAACAGACGATATTTGGCGATATTAAGGTTTCCGGGAAGTTTATAAGCACAAACACCTGGTGGTTTGCAGGGGTTTTGACAAGCGGCGGACTGTCGCAGATAAACGCCGAGAAAATCGCCTTGAAACTTTCGAGTGCCGACACGTCCTATACGTTCGTTACGCCGTACAAATCGACGACGTCCAACGCCGACAAAGTCGTGGAAACGGAAGACGGCAATTACATGCACGTGTGGAATTTCGACGGCGGCAACGACACCGCGGAAATCACGGTGATGAAAATCAAGGGCGCAATGTGGTATGGCATCGCGATTATCGCTGCGGTTTTTGTTTTCCTTGTTTATGTCGTAACAAAGGAAATAATGTCGCACAAAAACACGAAACGCAACAATTCTTAATTTTCGCTCATACTAACCGTATCAGCGTTTAAGAGGTAAAAATATGGCAGATAAAGTTATGAAAATGCCCGTAAACTACGAGGCTGAACAGGCGATGCTCGGCAGTATCATGATGGACACGAACGTCGCAAACGACTTCACCACGCTTCTTCGCGAGGACGATTTTGCGTTGCAGCAGCACAAGCAAATCTTCCTTGCAATCTACAATCTTATTCAGAATAATGAGCCTGTCGACGCTTTGACCGTCGCGGACAAACTTGCGACAAGCGGGAAAATCGCCGAGGCGGGCGGTATGGAATACATCGGAAAACTCGCAACCGGAATCCCCAGCACCGCAAACGCCGACAAGTATTTTGAAATCGTGAAGCGCGACAGCCTGTTAAGGGGCATTATCGAGGCGGGCAATAAAATCAGCAAAAACGCCTACACCGCGGAAGACGCGAACAAGGCGTTGGACTTTGCCGAACAAACCGTTTTCAGAATTTCCGAAGAAAAGGAAGCAAGCAAACTTGAACCTATCGTCGAAGCATCGTCGGAAGCGCTCAATAAAATCAACACCATGCAGCGCGGCGATTACGTCGACGAGGGCATAAAGACGGGATTTAAGTTGTTGGACAGAAAAATCGAAAGCATGAAGCCCGGCGCATTGTGTATTCTTGCGGCGCGTCCGTCCGTCGGTAAAACGGCGTTTGCGCTTACGGTTGCAATCAACGCCGCAATCCGCAACAATAAAAAAGTCGCGATTTTCAGCTTTGAAATGCCGACGGTACAACTTGTTCAGCGTATGCTGACGACCGTTTCGCAAATCTCGTTCAAGCGGCAGAAACAGCCAGGTATGCTCAATTTCAACGAAACGCAAAGGCTGTTCAACGCGCACGAGGCACTTTCAAACAGTAAAATTTTCGTCGACGACAACTCGGGCAACACCCCGGGCGATATCATCAGCAAATGCCGCCGTATGAAAAACACGGTGGGGCTCGACCTCGTCATCATCGACTACCTGCAACTTATCACCCTCGATACGAAGTCGAAAGCCGAAAACCGCCAGCAGGAAGTATCGACGATGAGCCGTCAGATGAAACTTTATGCAAAAGAACTCGGCGTGCCGTTTCTGGTGCTTTCGCAGTTGTCGCGCGGTACCGAGCAGCGCGGGGAAGAACCGCAACTTTCCGACCTTCGCGAATCGGGCGCAATCGAACAGGACGCCGATATGGTAATGTTCCTGCATCGTCCCAAAAAGGTCGAAAATCCGAAGTCGGAAGAAAGCAAGTTCGCCGCAAGTTACGACGACGACGGCGATCATAAGTTCGTGAAAATGCTCGTCGCAAAAAACCGTAACGGCGAAACCGGCAACGTGTACTTCGACTGGTGCGGCGATATGCAGACGTTCAAACCCATCGACATAAGAGAAATGTCCACGGCGGAAGAAAAACAGCCCGCGGCGAAACTCAACACCGAAATCACGTCTGTCGAACAAATGCGCTCGGACGACGACGCCTTCGACGATATGAAAATGGTGGACGACGACGGACAGAAAGGTACGGTCGAAATCGTGATGGACGACACCGCAACCCCCGCGACGATAAAAGAAGAACCGCTTGACTTTTCGGACTCCGACGGTATGACTTTCACAAACAACGAAAGCGGCGACCAGAGTATAAATAACGGCGACTTGCCTTTTTAACGATACGTTTTAGTCTATGACGTACATTGCCGAAATCAAGGATATTCCATACGACAAAAAACGCGCCGACGTCGTTTTAAGCGACGGCGAAATCTGCCGCGCGTTCAAAGCCACGATCAAGGAATATGGGCTTGTCGAAGGGAAAAATATCGACTTTGCGGAACTTAAACGCATCGCAAAGGAAGGCGAAGAACACATCGCTTTCACGACGGCAATCGACAGCCTGTCGCGCGGGATAAAATCGCAGAACGAAGTACGGAAAAATCTGAAAACCAAAAAGTTTTCGGACGACGCCGTAAACGTTACCGTCGAAAAATTGCTCAGTTACAATTATCTCGGCGACCGCGCTTACGCCGAAGCATACGTTTCGTACAAGGGGCAAAAAACCGGGCGAAGAAAAATTATTTACGAGCTTATCACCATAAAAGGCATTGATAAAAACGTCGCGCAGGAAGTCGCATACGCGAAACTTTCGGACGAGGAAGAAATCGAAAAAGCAATCTCAATGGCGCAAAAGTTTATCGAAAAGGAAAAGAAAAAACGCACGCGACTTAAAGAGCGTGCCTATTGTTTCCTTGCGACAAGAGGGTTCGACACCGATATTATCTCGTCCGCAATGAACAGTCTCGATTTTTCGGAAGAAGAATAAAACATCTCACGACCTTGCTTGAACGGCAAGGTTTTTTCATATTTTTTGCATAATCGCAAACGATACGGCATTTTTTATAAGTAGAAAAACCGAGGTGCAATTTATGAAAAAAACATTTTTATTGATTCTTACGATTATCCTGACGCTCGGCACGGTGTTTTCGCTTTCGGCGTGCAAAAAGAAAACCAAACAAAACGAAGTCGATATTTCAAAAAACGTCAGTTACGCCGAAACACATCGCTACGTCGGCGAGAACGAAGACTTCAAAGTTGCCGTAACGAGCGGCGTCAGAGAAAAACTTTTCATTGCGGACGGGAAAGCGACGGACGTTCAAAACTTTACGGAAATCACGCTTATCCCGCTTAAAGCGAATTTGCAGAACAAGACGTATACTTTCGTGTTGAATTACGAGGGCGGAAGCGCGGAAGGCGAACTCAAACGCGACGTCGTAACGCACAATTTTACAGCGGTTATCGACGCCGAAAGTTTCAAGGATACGATAAAGTCGATTGTGATAAAATACGACAAGGTCGAAAGCGAGATACCGCTTGAAAACGCACTTAACGGCAAAATTGATTACTGTAAAGTGCTGGATATTGCAAAAACCGCATTGAAAGACGAAATCGGCGCAAACACGACGGACGGCGTTTTCAACCGCGAAATCATGGTCAAACTCGTGCGGGACAGACGTGCGCCCGACAGCCCGTATTATTGGTATATTTCGTTTATCGCGGGCGATAACGGATACTGGGCTTTGCTTATAAATCCCGAAACGGGCGACGTCGTATCAAAGAAAAACTAATCGAAAAAAAGCATAAAAAATCCCCGAAAAATCTTCGGGGATTTTGTCGTATTTTTGTTATTTGAGTCTTCCGAGACCGAACGACATTCCTTGCGATTTGCCGATTTCTTTTCTGGTTTTCCCGTCGATGAGATTCACGCAGTTGATGAACGTCTGAATTTGCTCGTACATAAGGTCAAGGTTGAATTTGTCCATATGTTCGTTGCCCGTCGGATCGACCGAGCAGAGATAATCGGGGGCGGTAACGAGCGCGATTTCGGGGATGTGTTTTTTGGACAGCGGCTGTCCTTCGCCGAAGTGCATCGTGTTGTGCGCGCGAAGGGTGGTTGTCCTGACGTTTTGCCTGTCTTTTATCGCCTCGTAATAAATCTTATCAAGGTTTTTGTTGCCGGTGTAAACAAGTTCGGTATCGATATCGTTGGTTTTTGTGTAAACGCCGTTGACGTCTTTCCATTCCGTGCAGCCCAGATGTTCGACAGACACGCCCGCGACGGCTTTGTACGTTTTGCCGTTCCAAAGGTTCTTGTTTTCGGCAAGCCATCTTCCCGTCGCCTGATTGGAGGTCATAATACCTTCGCGGAAGACGGGCAGACGGAAGTGTCCCGTTACGAACACGAAAATAAGCGTGCGTTTTGTGGGGTGCGCCTTAAAATATTTCATCATGGGCAGGATACCGATCCCGCCGTTTTCTTCCGAGAAGTTGCAGCCGTCGGTGTGGGTGTTTATGATGATTGCCTCGTTCGTGTCGCCGGTGCCTTTAAGGATTGCGTGGAAGGATTCCGTCTTTGCGTTGTCGTCGATATTGCCGACAAGGCGCAACGTTGCGGATTTTTTGTTTTTCGCCGCCGCAAGGACTTTTTTGCCGTTTGTTTCGTTCACCCAAAGCATGGGTACGCCGAGATATCCCAAAATAAAGTTGAGAACCTGTCCTTCGACCATTGCGTCGGACATATCTTCCCAGATGCAGATCATACCTTTCATACCCGACAGTTTCGCCGCCCAGAACGAGAGCAGCGTTTTGACGAAAGACGTGCTGACGGGGCCGCGGTAACTCTTTTCGATTTCAAGGTTTTCGGGCACGGACGCGCGCTTGTTGAATGCGATTTTACTGCTGATTTTTGAAAGGTTTTTGATGCGGCATACCGCAATTTTGCCCCTTGCGCGCTGGAAATCCAACGGGTTGTTGAAAACGGTAACGAGTTTGCCGGTCACGCCTTTTTCGTCGGTGAGTCCGCTGTAAGGGAAGGGGGAAGAAACGTCGATATTTTGTCCGTCGACAGTCAGCGACCAATCCGTCGCCTCCCATTTTTTGAACGTGTATTGCTTGTCGACAACGTCGTAGCCCATTTTTGCGATTTCGTCTTTCAGCCACGCCGTGTAAGCGTTCTGACCTTTCGTACCCGTCAGACGGCTGCCGAAAGAGTTCATCTTTTGCATATTTTCCATCACGCTTTCTTTTGAAGGCAAATCGTTGAGAAAAATTGTCATAAAACCCCTCTTAAAAATAAAATTTGTGGTTATATTATATATTTTCGACGGCGATATGTCAATGAATGACGGGAAAAATCGAATCGCAACAAACCGCATTCGGCGCGCGGGCGCAAAATCGCTTGATTTAGGAAAGATAACAGTGTAAAATATAAAAAACAGGAGATATTATGGCAAATTCGTTTTCAAGGTCGGAACTGATTTTAGGGCATGACGCAATGCAGAAACTTGCCGCGGCAAGGGTTGCGGTTTTCGGCGTCGGCGGCGTCGGCGGATACGTCGTGGAAGCACTTGCAAGGACGGGAATCGGCGCGCTCGATCTCATCGACAACGACACCGTGTGCCTTACCAATCTGAACCGTCAGATAATCGCAACGCACGATACGATAGGGAAGTATAAGGTCGACGTTTTTAAGGAGCGCGTGCACGCGATAAATCCCGATTGCAAGGTCAATACATACAAGACGTTTTTCCTGCCCGAAACAGCAGGCTCTTTCGACTTCAAAAACTATGACTACGTCGTGGACGCAATCGATACGGTGGCGGGGAAAATCGCCATAATCGAAAAAGCAAACGAGGCGGGCGTTCCCGTCATTTCGTCGATGGGCGCGGGCAACAAAACGGATCCGACCGCGTTTAAGGTTGCGGATTTGTACGACACGTCCGTGTGTCCCCTTGCAAAAGTAATGCGAAAAGAGTGTAAAAAACGCGCTCTCAAAAACGTGAAAGTCGTGTATTCAACCGAAAAAGCGGTGAAACAAAAATCCGCGCCGGACACTGACGACGTGAATCCTTGCCGTCGCTCGACGCCGGGCTCGCTTTCTTTCGTTCCGTCGGTCGCGGGACTTATTATCGCCGGCGAAGTGATCAAAGACGTCTCGGGCTATGTCCCCGAATACGACGACTGATTTCAGCGCGACAATTTCAATAATGCGGTTGACAAAATACGCGATAATTGCTATACTTTCAACCGATATGCCAGGCAAGAGTAATACAAGCCTTGCCAAATCGCCGCAATTTCCGCGCCTTTTGGCAAAAACTCGCTTGTAGTACGGTTAAGTACAACTGCGTTCGTTTTTCCCAAAAATCATCGGAAATATCGACGATTTGGTCGCTTGCGAGTCCGACGCCGTATTTTCAGGCAAAGACAAGGCACGCGAACGGGTTAATACTTTACGTCTAAGCCGCGAGCGTAACGCAGTATTTGTCAAAAATACAGCGTCTTGACCACGGTTCGTATTATTCTTGCCTGGCATACAAAGTGGAGGAATATCGAAGCGGTCATAACGAGGCGGTCTTGAAAACCGTTTGGGTGAAAGCCCACGGGGGTTCGAATCCCTCTTCCTCCGCCAAGCAAAAC
>ERZ1034992.53-NODE-53-length-79533-cov-24.193626_pt1 | contig 79533 bp, 64 predicted proteins | sample MGYA00520695_ERZ1034992 | MGnify/ENA primary metagenome ERZ1034992 (study PRJEB33766, sample SAMN09781778) | gut metagenome | biome: gut microbiome | host: Homo sapiens | place: Madagascar | study: EMG produced TPA metagenomics assembly of the PRJNA485056 data set...
CAAGCTTTCCTCGCTCTCGACGACAGGAAAACAATCTACACACCCCCACACCAACCCGTCAAATCATTTCGACGTGAACACGCCACACCGCAAAAACCCTAAATATCAACAAATACAGGTCAACACCAGCACCAAAAACACCGAAATGTGACCTGCATTTGTTTCACAGCACACAAGAATTATGACGAAAAGCGACGCAGGTCTCCCCAGATTATCCGGTAATCTGCGCACGTCATTGCAGGTTTATAGACGAAAACAATCCGGGTGGGCGCAGCCTTTATGTCTGCGCCCACCCGGGCCTCGTCAATTATTCAGCGAACGCGCCACGCACTACGTGACACGCACACCCACGTTGTAGCGCCTTGCTGTAGGCACGTTCAGCCGACAGCGTGCAGGCCCTCAAGCATCCATGTCCTCTTGGACGGGAATGTTCAGCGTCGGCAGATCACGAACCGCAGTGCGGACCGCGCGCGAAACCGCTGGAGCAACACGTTCATCAAAAACACCGGGGATGATGTAGCTGGGTGACAGCTCTTCTTCCTCGATGACGTCAGCAATAGCAACTGCTGCGACGCGCAAAACCTCGGTGGTAATTTCCTTGACCTTTGCATCCAGCAGGCCTCGGAACAAACCTGGAAATGCCAGCACGTTGTTGATCTGGTTCGGGTAATCGGAGCGACCCGTCGCAACAACCGCGGCGTACTCCCCCGCACCAATCGGGTCGACTTCGGGCGTCGGGTTAGCTAGGGCGAACACGATTGCCCCATCAGCCATCGTGGCAATATCAGCGGGATCCAAGATGTCGCCGTGCGAGACACCGATGAAGACATCGGCGTCCTTCAGACCTTCCTTCAGATTTCCGTGAACGAGGCGCGGATTCGTTGCCTCAGCAAGAGCCTTGCGCGAGGGGTGCATGCCCTCAGTATCGTCGGCGGCAAGTGCACCCGCGCGGCCGTAACCGACGATGTCTTTAGCACCCTGCGCCAGAAGCAGACGAATAATCGCATTGCCTGCAGCACCCACGCCGGACACCACGATGCGCACGTCTTCAATCCTCTTATTGACGATCTTCAGCGCGTTGATCAGTGCGGAAAGCACGACGATAGCAGTGCCGTGCTGGTCATCGTGGAAGACCGGGATGTCGAGTTCTGCGCGCAGGCGCTCTTCGATTTCAAAGCAACGAGGGGCAGAAATATCTTCAAGGTTGATGCCACCGTATGCGGGCGCAATCGCCTTAACGATCGAAATGATCTCTTCAGTGTCCTTCGTGTCAAGAACGACCGGCCATGCGTCAACACCGCCGAATTCCTTAAACAGAGCCGCCTTACCTTCCATGACAGGAAGAGCCGCTTCCGGGCCAATATCTCCCAAGCCGAGGACCGCAGTGCCATCAGAAACGACAGCAACCGTATTCGCCTTGATCGTCAGAAGGTGCGCCTTCTGCGGAACGTCATGGATTGCGGTGCATACGCGGGCGACGCCGGGCGTGTACGCACGAGACAGGTCGTCGCGATTACGTAGTGGAACCTTCGAGTTGATTTCGATCTTGCCGCCAACGTGAGCAAGGAAGGTCTGGTCTGCAGTAGATGACAGTGTGACGCCTACCAGCCCCTTCAGCAGATTGCGAACCTCGCGACGATGCTCCGAATCGCGCAGGTCGCAGGTAAGGTCGAGAACCATTCGACCTCGGTTGGAATCGGCGACGTCGAGGCCTCTCACCTGAGCACCGGTTTTTGATACCGCTTCGACAAGCGATCCAATAGATAGTTTCGCTTCGTCGATGTCAACGCGGTATGAGGCGGTGTATGACGGAGAAGTTCGCATGGTGCTCTCTCTTTTCGATCGGCGCTGGCCGTAGATCAATTGTTGTTCCCATGGTACGTACGTGCCGACAGAACGGATAGTGCGCATCATCAGATGGACAATTGTCAACAATGAGCTACGTAACGCCAGCGTGATTTTCCACCTTCGCGATCGCCCTGTTTCAGTTGAGCGCAAAGGAGTTTCCACTGCTGCGCACGCACAATTCTCGATTCACGAGGCCGGGCCCACCAACGAATCAATGACACCGATACATGCCCGTTCATCGTTGCTCTGGGCAGAGATAGCAGGCAGAAGATGACGGGGCGTAAAACGAACAGGTGCTAGAAGCTGAATTGTGTTCTCGAAAGCTCGTGGAGCGGAGACTGTTTCTTCCCGTAGACATCGAGGGTCACGGCAGCAAGAAGAACGATGCCCTTCACTACCTGAGCACGGTCAGAGCCGAGTCCCACAAGCAACAGCCCGTTGGAAAGAACCGCCATCAGCGTGGCACCAAGAACAGCACCGAAAACCGACCCGCGACCACCGGCAACTGCCGCTCCGCCGATGAACACGGCGGCGATAGCTTCAAGCTCCCATAAAAGACCATCTTGAGGACCTGCAGCCGTCGCTCGGCCTGCGAACATTATGCCCGCGAGCGCCGACAGCATCCCCATATTCACCATGACAAGGCATTGAATCTTCGTCACTCGCACACCGGAAAGGGACGCTGCCTGAATGTTTCCGCCGACAGCCTGAAGATGACGACCAAATTGGGTCCTCGTCAGCATGAAGTGGTAGATGAAAATCAAAACAAGAACCACCACACCCGGAACGGGGAAAGATGTTCCTTCACGTCCCGTACCAAACAGCCAGGTGAAGACCCCCACCAGCACGACAACAATCGCGGACTTCACCCAGGGCCGATAATCAACTCCCTGCAGTCCCAGTCGAGCGCGCCGGCGAAGATAGGTACGAACAATCGAGGTAACCGCCACCACGGCAGTAATGACACCCACGATCACCGTTGCCGTATCGATGCCGAATATGCTCCCCCAGGAAGGTAGATAACCCGAACCTAGCGTTTGGAATCCGTGAGGAACTGGAACCGACAATGCCTGAGATTCCCACTGGACTCCACCGCGCAGAATGATCATTCCACCAACGGTGACGATAAAAGCGGGCAAACCGATCTTCGCAACAAACAGGCCTTGAATCAAGCCAACGAAAGCTCCGATCAGCATGCCAAGAAGAAGGCCAACCCACCAGGGCAAGCCAAGATTGGCAATGATGATCGCCGTGGACATTGATGAGAACGCCGCGACGGAGCCAACTGACAAATCCAGCTGACCGATCGTCACCACCATGACCATGCCGATGGCGAGGACAAAGATATGAGCGTTACCGGTGACGATATTCTGCAGGTTCGCAGACGCCAGCATGTGTGATCCCGTGATGAACTGGAAGAAGATCATCAGGGCAAGAACGAGGATTCCCATGATTCCCGCTTGACCTAAGCGTGAAGCATCAAAGGGTAGTCGGCTCACTTCGCTCTCCTCGTTGAGTGGAATATGAACACACAAAGGCTCGTGTTGTTTTCCTATAGTGCACCATCTTGACAGTTCAACGCACATTTTTGAACCGATTCGCCCAGCGGGCATCCACGCATCAGCCCACTTCACTGACTATCCTAGAAACGTGCCACGTTTGAACGCCCGATCCGGATCTCAATCCTCGCTCCGCGAGGCAAATTCCGCGCGCGTTCTTGACGCGATCCGAAAGTACGGGCGTATCACTCAGGTCGAGCTATCGGCAGCAACAGGTCTTGCTCCCGCAACCATTTCGAACATCATTAAACAGCTCTCGACACAAGGAAGCGTTGAACTCACGTCAACGATTCGTTCGGGCAGGCGTGCTCAACTGGTTTCGCTCACACAATCGTCAACTCTTACCGCGGGTATCTCAATCGGACGCAGAGCACTGGATATTTACATCTCCGACGAGTCCCGCACCAGCGAATTCACGAAAGTTCTGCCACTACCGGTCGACCATAAGGCTGATACGACGCTCGACCGAGCAACGCTTCTAGTTCTTGACCTTCTTGAACAGGCAGGGCAATCGCTGGATGATCTTGCTGGTATCGGTGTTGCTTTACCCGCCCCTATTAACCCGAAAACGGGCACTCTGACCCGAAGGGGAATCATGCGAGGCTGGGAAGACATCAACATTGCTGAGGTCTTCCAACGCAGACTTGGACGCGACACGATCATGATGAACGACGCGAACGCTGCTGTTGCCGCTGAAAACCGATTTGGTTCCCTACGCGGGTTCTCATCGTGCGCCTATATCCGAGCCTCGTATCAAACCGGCGCGGGAATCTTGGTCGACGGAAAAGTCTATTCCGGTGCCACCGGTATTGCCGGGGAAATCGGGCACGTCATCGTTGATCCTCACGGCCCTATCTGCACGTGCGGTGCTCGTGGCTGTCTGAACACGGTTGTTGGGGCGGACTACCTTGTTGACCTTCTTCGCCTGTCACGAGGTCCCATGACACTGCGTGACCTACTGTCTAACGCGAATGAAGGTGACCCTGGATGCCAGCAGGTTCTTTCTGACGCAGGAAGCGCAATCGGACGAGTTATCGCTGACCTTGTCACGGTATTCGATCTCGAAGCCGTCGCTGTCGGTGGTGAGCTGATGAATGCGGGAGACACATTCTTGTCCCCTATTCAAAACGCTCTCTTCGAACGCCCCTACCTGCGCGACGAAGGAATCACGGTCTACCCGTCGAAGCTCGGCGCCGATGCCGAAGCCATCGGCGCGATGATCCTTGCACAAGACGCTTTTGTTCCCAGCTATTCAACTCACCGCCAGGAGGACCAATGACGATCCAAGGCGCTCCCCTTCTTGAAGTACGGGGACTTACAAAAACGTTCGGCGGTGTTGAAGCACTCGTTAACGTTGATTTCACCGTGAACCGTCACGAAGTCGTTGCCCTTGTCGGCGACAACGCGGCAGGCAAGTCAACGCTCGCCCGCGCGCTCTCAGGAGTTTTTCCTCCGGATGCGGGAACGATCGCGCTCGACGGGGAAGAAATCAGCATCGATTCCCCGCAGCACGCATTGAAACTCGGTATTGCCACCGTCTTCCAAGAAACTGCGCTCTGCGACAATTTGGACGTTGTATCGAATATTTTCCTTGGGCGTGAAGTGTTCTCGCACCGCACCCTTGATGACGAGGGCATGGAACTCAAAGCACGCCAATATCTTGATCAGTTGGGTTCGCGTATCCCCGACGTGAGAGTCCCCCTTTTCCAGCTCACCGCCGGACAGCGTCAATGCGTTGCAATCGCGCGCACCCTAGTGACTAACCCGCGTCTGATGATCCTCGACGAGCCCACGGCCTCTATGTCCGTGGCACAAACTGCGGAAGTACTCATCCTGATTGAGCACCTGCGCGATATGGGAATGGGTGTCATCTACATTTCCCATAATCTGACCGACGTTCAAGCTACCGCCGACAGGGTCGAAGTTCTCCGTCACGGACACAACAACGGTTCCTTCGACTCGCGTGATACCTCAACCGACGAACTCATAGCCGCTATCACCGGCGCGTCACGTATCGCGCTATAAACGCTTCCGGCCTCGTCGCTTCTTTTCGGCGACTAACTGGCCGTTATGCCCTCGCTGTCACGGCGCGTAGCTTGTTTGCGCGGACGACGCTTGAGTGCCTTGGCATACACGAGTTTCGCCCCCGCCGGAAACCGACGAGGGCGAAACCAAAGGTGAGAAAACTAGGCGATACCTAGCGGGTCAATCACTTGGCAGCGTTGACGAGCTCCATGCGGTGCGAGTCATCCTTGTAGACGTCTGCAGCGTTGTCCTTGGTGACAATCTGCGGGGTCAGCAGGAAGGACTTGACCGGGTTGCCTTCCATCGACTCGTACTGGGAATCGTCGAGGGTTGCGCCGTCGACCTTCGGGGTGGCCTCACCCTTGGCGAGCTGGATAGCAAGATCAACAGTTGCCTTCACCAGCGGACGGGTGTCCTTGAAGATGGTGGAGTACTGCTTGCCCTGGGTGACCCAGGTGACCGACTCGTCTTCGGAGTCCTGACCGGTCACAACCGGAACCGGCTTGCCGGCCTGCTCAACAGCGGTGATGATTGCGCGACCAAGGGTGTCGTTCGGGGAAAGAACGCCATCTGGAACCGCATCGCCCTGGTAGGTCGAGGTCAGCAGTGCTGCCATGCGGTCCTGAGCATTCTTCGGCAACCAGCCCTGGGTGGCGACCTGCGTGAATTCGGTCTGCCCGGACTTCACAACCAGCGTGCCGTCATCAATCTTCGGCTGGAGGACGTCCATTGCGCCGCCGAAGAACTTCAGCGAGTTCGAGTCATCCGGGGAGCCACCGAAGAGCTCGATGTCCCACGGGCTCTCGCCAGCGTTGGCTTCGAGGCCTTCAAGCAGTGCCTTGCCCTGGAGCTGACCAACACCGAAGTTGTCGTAGGCGATGTAGTAGTCAAGGTCGGTCGTGTTCGTCAGCAGACGATCGTATGCGATGACTTTGATGCCGGCGTCCTTGGCTGCCTTCAGCTGGGTGCCCAGCTGCGAACCGTCGATTGCGCCGATGACCAGAACCTGCACGCCATTTTCGATCATGGCTGCAACCTGGTTCTGCTGCTCAGCAACGCCACCGTTTGCGAACTGAATGGTGCATTCAATGCCCTGCTCTTCGCAGCTGGCCTTGAACATGTCTTCAGCCTCAACCCAGTTCTGCGAGGTCTTCTGTGGCATTGCGATGCCGACCGACACCTTGTCACCCGAGGCCGCTGCGCCGGACTGGTCGCCCGATGCACTACCCGTATCACGGGCGCCACAAGCTGCCATAGAGAATGCCATCGCTGTTGCTGCACTGATAGCAACCGCACTCTTTAGAGTCTTCATTGTCTCTTCTTTCGTGTGTTTGTTTGGTGATTCTTGATGATTCATTCGATGTTCCCCAGCTGGCTTGCTTGGGAATATCTACGCTTTGTGGGTGACTCAACGTTTGTTGAGCCCGTTGATGACATGGCGATGCGGTTTATCCTTACCTCCCGATCATCACTTGGAGGGAGCTTTTGTTTCGCTTTGCCGAACTGCCCTTTGATTACTCACGGCATTTTGGAAGGTGCCAATGATGGAACGCTTGCCCTGGCGCTTCGAGTAGACGTCAACGGCGACTGCGATCAAGAGGACGAGGCCCTTAATGATCTGCGTCCAGTCGGAGCCGACGCCCATCAGCTGAAGACCATTGTTCAGGAAGGCCATGACGAGCGCGCCAACCATGGTGCCCATGATCGTGCCAACACCACCGGAAACGGCGGCACCACCGATGAACACGGCGGCAATGGCATCGAGTTCCCATGCGTTACCGTCAGCAGGACCCGAGGCCGTCGAACGGCCGATGAACAGCATTCCCGCAACCGCGGCGAGGAATGCGGAGTTGCAGATGACGAAGAAGTTCGTTTTGATGACCTTCACACCGGTCAGTTCTGCCGCAGCTTTGTTGCCACCGATGGCGTAAATTGAGCGACCGAGAACCGTGCGGTCAGCGATGAACGAGTAGATCAGAGCCAAGATGACAACGATAACACCGGGGATTGGGAACGAGGTGCCGGGGCGACCCGTTGCGAAGATCCAGGCGACGATCAGGATTGCGCCACCGAGGACAACCATGCGAACAATCGGAACCCACATCGGGGTCGGCTCAGCTTCGAACTGCTGACGAGCCTTCGCGCCGGAGATTTCCTTCCAGACGATCGCCAGGACTGCGATGACAGCCAGGATCATGGTCGGCAGGTTGAAGGGAATCACATCCGGAGCGATATCGGGCAGGTAGCCGGCGCCGAGGGTCTGGAACAGTTCGGGAACCGGGACCGTCAATGACTTGCCGATCAGCTGGTTGGTACCGCGGAAGAGGAGCATACCTCCCAGGGTCACGATGAAGGCGGGAATTCCCCACTGTGCAACCCAGAAGCCTTGCCAGATGCCGACGAGCAAACCGACGCCGATACCCAAAACGATGGCCAAGACGGGGCTGAGAGCCCAATCACGCATAGCAACGGCAACGACGATGCCGACGGTTGCTGCGACAGAACCGACTGACAGGTCGATGTGGCCGGCAATGATGACCAGAACCATGCCGATGGCGAGAACGAGGACGTAGGTATTACCCATGACCAGGTTCATCAGGTTCTGTGCTTGGAAGACCTTGCCGTCCGTCTTGAACTGGAAGAACAGGGCAATCGCTGCCAGAGCAGCGATCATTCCGATTTGCCGGAAGTCTCCTCCGAATAGTGCTGTGAGATTCTTCTTCATTGAAGTGCCTTTAGCTTTCAGTTGTCGTTGCTATCAGTGGGAGTGGATGAGGTGGACGTCATCAGGTGCATCAAGCTTTCCTGATCTGCCTGCTCGGTGGGCACGCACCCCGTCACTTCACCTTCGAAAATGGTGTAGATGCGGTCTGTGATGCCCAGAAGTTCGGGAAGTTCGGACGAGATCACCAGAACAGCCTTTCCTTGAGCAGCAAGCTCCTGGATAAACGTATAGATCTCGTACTTCGCACCGACGTCAATGCCACGGGTTGGCTCATCCAAGATGAGAACCTCGGGGTCAGTGAACATCCACTTTGCAAGAACGACTTTCTGCTGGTTACCTCCGGAAAGCGTTCCCACGCCCGTCATCACTGAGGGCGCTTTAATACGCAGGTTCTGGCGGTATTCTTCAGCAAGTTTCTTGCCTTCTTCGATGTTCAACGCGCCGTGGTGGCGGATCTTCGAAAGCTTGGCTGAAACAACCGACTGGTGGATCAGTTCCAGGAGGTTGAGACCCAGCATCTTGCGGTCTTCAGAAAGATAAGCAATGCCAGCGTCGATAGCTTCGGGGACGGAGTTCGCTCTCACCTTCTTGCCATCGATAAAGACTTCGCCACCCTCGTGGATACCGTAGGAATGACCGAAGACGGAACGAGCCAGCTCTGTACGACCGGCCCCCATCAGACCCGCAAGGCCGACCACTTCACCGGCGCGAACGTTGATGGACGAGCCCTTGCAGACGAAACGCTCTAAGTTCAGCGGATGGCGTACCCACCAGTCCTTGACCTCGAACTTCACTTCGCCCGGATGCGACTTCTTGTCCGGGTAGCGGTTTTCAAGGGAACGACCGACCATCAGGCGAATGATCTCGTCCTGGTCGATCTTTTCCTTGTCGGCGTCCATCCAGCCGACCGTCTTGCCGTCACGAATAACCGTGATGGCATCAGAGACAGCAGCAACTTCGTCGAGCTTGTGCGAGATCATGATCATCGCGACGCCGCGTTCGCGCTGCTTGCGCATCAGGTCGAGAAGGTGGGCTGATTCTTCCTCGTTGAGTGCCGAAGTGGGCTCGTCGAGGATCAGGAGCTTGACGTCCTTTGCAAGTGCCTTGGCAATTTCAACAAGCTGCTGTTTACCGACACCCATGTCTTTAATCAGAGTGTCTGGGTTTTCATCCAATCCAACTTCGGCCATGTATGTAAGGGCGCGTTGCTTGGTTTCGTTCCAATCGATGACGCCGTGTTTCTTGACCTCGTTGCCCATGAACATGTTCTCAGCAACACTGAGCTGCGGGATAAGAGCAAGTTCCTGGTGAATGATGACGATGCCGGCTTTTTCAGAGTCGCGAATGTTCGAGAATCGAACTTCGTTGCCTTCGTAGAAAATGTCGCCCCTGTACGTGCCATGCGGGTGCACGCCCGACAGCACTTTCATCAGGGTCGACTTGCCAGCACCATTCTCGCCACAGATCGCGTGGATCTCAGCGTTGCGTACCTGGAGGTTGACGTCATCAAGTGCGACGACACCCGGGAAGACCTTCGTGATGTTGCGCATCTCCAGGACGACGCGCTCACGACGTGTGTTGGTCATTGGTTCTCCGCTGAACTGTTGACAGATAGATGTTTGATGGAAAGTCACCACCGTTGGTGCATTTCCTTGACTCATAGTGTGCACTGTGCGGAGGGTAAAAAAGCCTTATCTACACGAACTGTAATTAAACCGTTATATTGAGTTCACAACATAAACTCAATGACTACACGGATCTATCTCCCGCAGAAATTCAGGGTTCTCGCCAAATTACAGTCATGTCATTCGTGCGCCATACGCTCAGTTTTCACCATCAACGAGGCCACTCACGGGCCTTAGGGCATAGAAAGCTGGGCGGTGGATTATCATCCACCGCCCAGCAACAGTTCAATCAAGCGCGACGCTTCAGGCTCCCACCATCTCCATGATGAGTTCACGCACGCGAGCTGCGTCCGCCTGGCCACGCGTTGCCTTCATGACAGCCCCCACAAGTGCGCCAGCAGCCGCAACCTTGCCACCCTTGATCTTATCGACTACATCAGGATTCGCATCCAGCGCATCCTGAACAGCCTTCGAAAGCGCACCGTCGTCAGAGACGACCTCAAGACCGCGAGCCTCGACAACCTCGGTCGGCGAGCCTTCACCAGCCAAAACGCCTTCCAACACCTGACGAGCAAGCTTGTCATTGATGCGACCAGAATCGATCAAGCCCTGCAACTCAGCAATCTGAGCGGGCGTAACAGGCATATCTTCGAGCGACAGTTCGCGTTCCTTCGCGCGACGGCTGAGCTCACCCATCCACCACTTACGAGCGGACGCAGGATCGACACCAGCCTCAACGGTAGCCTCGATAATCTCCAACGCACCAGCGTTGATAACATCGCGCATCTCCATATCGGCATACCCCCACTCTTCGCGCAGGCGACGACGCTTCGCAACAGGAAGCTCGGGAAGCGAGGCACGCAGTTCCTCAACCCACTGGCGCGAAGGAGCAACAGGAACCAGGTCAGGCTCGGGGAAGTAACGGTAGTCCTCAGCATCCGACTTATCGCGTCCCTGCGAGGTGGAACCATCTTCCTCGTGGAAGTGACGGGTTTCCTGGTTCACCGAACCACCGGCAGAAAGGATCGCACCCTGACGCTGCATCTCGTAGCGAACAGCGCTAGCGATACCGCGGAACGAGTTCACGTTCTTCGTTTCCGTACGAACGCCCAGAGGAGATTCAGGAGTATCGCGAAGAGAAACGTTGATATCTGCTCGAACGTTACCGCGCTCCATACGAGCCTCGGACACACCGAGCGCACGGAAAATATCACGCAGAGTCTGAACGTAGGCAGCAGCCACCTCAGGAGCACGCTCCCCCGCACCTTCGATCGGGCGGGTCACGATCTCCACCAGCGGAACACCCGCACGGTTGTAGTCAACCAGCGAATAATCGGCGCCGTGAATACGACCCTCAGCACCACCGACGTGCGTGTTCTTACCTGCGTCTTCTTCCATGTGTGCACGCTCAATCTGAACGCGGAACAGACTACCGTCTTCAAGCTCGACATCCACGTAACCATCGTGAGCAATCGGCTCATCGAACTGCGACGTCTGGAATGCCTTCGTCAAGTCCGGGTAGAAGTAGTTCTTACGCGCGAACCGGCAGTACTCTGCGATTTCGCAGTTCAGCGCAAGACCGATCTTGATCGCGTATTCAACAGCAGTGTGGTTCACAACTGGAAGGCAACCGGGAAGACCCAGCGAAACCGGCGTAACGTAGGTGTTCGGGTCTCCACCAAAGGCATTCGGCGCAGCATCGAACATCTTCGTCTTCGTACCGAGCTCAACGTGGACCTCGATGCCAAGAACCGGATCAAAGTTCGCGGTCACATCCGCGTAATCCATGAGTTCACTCATCAGTTTTCCTCCCAAGAGCTCGCCGGGCAAGCGCCCGCCACATCATCGCTGAGCGCTTCAACCAAAGCAGCGGCCTCGTACATCTTCAGATCGTGGTGCGCAGGCGCAATAATCTGGAAGCCGATCGGCAGTCCTTCGGACGAAACCGCATTCGGAACGCTCATCGCGGGGACACCGGCGAGGTTCGCCGGGATCGTCGCAACGTCATTGAGGTACATCGCCATCGGGTCGTCGATCTTGTCGCCGAACTTGAACGCCGTCGTCGGAGCGGTCGGCGAAACAAGAACGTCGACCTCTTCAAAAACACGTGCAAAGTCGCGCTGGATCAGGGTACGAACCTTCTGAGCGCTGCCGTAGTAGGCGTCGTAGTAGCCGGCCGACAGGACGTGCGTGCCGAGGATGATACGACGCTTGACCTCGTCGCCGAAACCAGCTTCACGGGTTGCAGCCATCACGCGCTCAGCAGTCACGGGTCCCTCGGAGGGCTCAACGCGAATGCCGTAACGCATACCATCAAAGCGAGCAAGGTTCGAAGAAACCTCAGCCGGCATAATCAGGTAGTAGGCCGCGAGCGCATAGTCAAAGCTCGGGCACGACACCTCTTTCACCTCTGCGCCAGCTTCTTCAAGCTTCTTCACGGTCGCGTTGAAGGCTTTAAGAACGTCGGCTTCGTAGCCTTCGCCCGACAGTTCCTTCACCACGCCTACCTTCAGGCCAGCTATGGATTTGGCGCCTGCGACAGTTTCAACGCCGTCGACGAGGTTCCCAACAGGCTCGTTCAGAGACGTGGAATCGAGCGGATCATAGCCCCCCACAAGCTCAGTCAGAACTGCGGCATCAGCGACGGTGCGGGTAACTGGACCAATCTGATCAAGTGACGAGGCCATGGCAATCAGGCCGTAACGCGAAACAGCACCATAGGTCGGCTTCGCACCAACCGTGCCCGTCACTGCACCCGGCTGGCGGATCGAACCACCGGTGTCAGAGCCCAGCGCCAGCGGAACCATGTAAGCAGCAACAGCAGCAGCGGAACCGCCACCAGAACCACCGGGAATACGCTCGATATCCCACGGGTTCAGAGTCGGACCGAACGCGGAGTGCTCGGTCGACGAGCCCATTGCGAACTCATCCATATTCGTCTTACCAACGACCGGCAGACCAGCTTCGTGGATCTTCTTCACGATCGTTGCGTCATACGGAGGACGCCAATCGCCCAGAATCTTCGACGCACACGTCGTCGGGATTCCGCGGGTCACCATGTTGTCCTTCAGAGCAATCGGGATACCCGCAAGGCGGTGCAGTTCCTCGCCTGCCTGACGCTTCGCATCAACCTCGGCCGCGGTCTTCAGTGCGCCCTCGCGGTCGATGAAAAGGAAAGCATTGATCTTCGGATTCAGTGCCTCAATACGGTCCAAGCACGCAGTTGTCAGTTCAACCGACGTGATCTGACCTGTGGCCAGCATGTCAGCCAGCTCAAGCGCGGACTTCTTCAGCAGTTCGTTCATCATTCCTCCCCCAGGATCTGCGGGACAAGGAACATCCCATCTTCGCTTGCAGGCGCCTGCGAAAGAACCTCATCACGGTCAAGAGTTTCCGTGACCACATCTTCACGCCAGACGTTCGTCAGCGGAATCGGGTGAGAGGTTGCGGGAACATCCGGGGTCGCGACCTCGGACACCTTGGCAACTGAAGTAGCGATAACGTCGAGCTCCCCAGCGATACGTTCAATTTCACCTGGAGTCAATGCGATTCGGGCCAGCTCCGCGACGCGGGCGACCTCGTCAGTACTGATTCGTGACATAGTCGCAATCTTAGCGCCTACCACTCATAAGCGGGATTCGCGCCCACGCCGTAATCCACGCGAGGCCGTAGAATCAGCTTCATGAGATTCCCGCGTAAAAGACTCATCAGCACCGAAACCTTAGAACTGATGAAGAAGGCGGCGATCGGCATCACCATCGCACAGGCAACCGCCATCGTCACCGTCCACGCCGTCGACCATATGCGCAAGCAACGTGTCCCCGGTGGCCGACACGGATTCCCGACACTCGAACCAGCCGACACGCAAATCCCACGTGGCACGGTCCGAACCTATACGGAAGGGCATTCCCTATATGCGGATATGCTCCACGCAATCCAGAACGCGACAGACCATATTTACTTTGAATCATTCATCTGGCGCGCAGACGAATGGGGTCAGCGTTTTAAAGACGCACTCATCGCAGCAGCCCGACGCGGAGTCAACGTCTACTGCGTGTACGACGGTTTTGGAGTTCTCAATCAAGATCCGCGCTTCTATTTCTTCCCCGACATTCCACACCTGTGGGTTCGTCGCTTCCCCGCGATTCGTTCTGGCCTCTTGACTTTGAATCTGCGGAACACAGGCCAAGACCATCGCAAGATCCTCGTTGTTGATTCCAACGTTGGATTCGTCGGTGGCTACAACATCGGCAACCCCTTCGCCAACGAATGGCGCGATACCCACGTTCGTGTGACTGGCGATGCTGTGTGGGAGCTAGAAAACGGGTTCGTCGATTTCTGGAATCACTTCAAACCCCATCGTGCACCCCAGTTGCCCGACACCGGAGCGAAGAAGTGGCATGCAGAAGTCACCGCCGCATTCAACGCACCCCAGCGAATCCTCTACCCGATTCGCGGAATGTACATCGACGCGATCGAGCGGGCGACCAGCCACATTCTGATTACCACCGCCTACTTCATCCCCGATAAAGAGATTCTTCAAGCCCTGATCGCAGCAGCAAAACGCGGAGTGAAGGTCAAGATTCTGATCCCCGAATACTCCAACCACATCATGGCCGACTGGGTAGCACGCCCCTACTACGGCTCCCTGCTTCGCGAAGGCATCGAAATCTGGCTCTACCAGCACGCCATGGTTCACTCCAAGACGATGAGCATCGACGGCATGTGGTCAACGATCGGCACTGCCAACATCGACCGCCTGTCCATGCGAGGCAACCACGAAGTCAATATGCAATTCCATTCGCGCGAGCTTGCCCAGCACATGGAAGAAATCTTCGACAACGACCTCACCACCGCTCGTCAATACACGATCGGCGAATGGGAAGGCCGGAATATGCTCACTCGTATCACCGAGTATCTTCTGCATCCCTTTGAATTCATGGTCTAAAACCCATCTGAGCTACCGACCGACAACGCTCAGACACGTTTTCATCCGAGATTCAGGTTTTCAAGCCCACCGTTCAGCAGGTCATTAAAGCGTGTCTCATCGATCACGGGTACCCCCAGAGCCTCGGCCTTTGTAGCCTTTGACCCTGCGCCAGGACCTGCGACGACCAACGATGTCTTCTTCGAAACAGAACCGGCTGCCTTACCACCGCGCGCCACGATTGCCTCCTTCGCGCCTTCGCGGTCATAACCGGGCATCGTTCCCGAGACAACAATCGTGAGCCCGGCAAGAACCTGCGACACCTGCTGCGGTGGCTGATCCGCCATCTTCACGCCAGCGCGACTCCATTGCTCAACCAGTTCCTGATGCCAATCGACGCTAAACCAATCAATCAGGGCCCCACCGATGACCGGTCCAACGCCTTCTATTCCTGATAGTTCATTAAGTGAGGCGTTGCGAACGGCCTCCATTGAACCGAAATGATCTGCAATTGCACGGGCGGCCGTCGGACCGACGTGGCGAATCGACAGGGCAACAAGAACCCGCATCAGCGGAGCGGACTTTGCTTTTTCTAGCTCGTCAAGAAGAGCAAGAGTTCCCTTCGAAGCTTCCGTTTCACGAGGCACATACGTTGTGCCTCCGTCCTTGTCCTTTTTGGCACTGAATGCTTTTGTCCAGAAGAAGCGAACCTGCTTGTAGTGCGACGCATCGGAGTCATCGTCTTTAACAGCCCTCCATACGAACACGTCACGAAGGTCTTCGGCCTTGAGGTCGAAGATGTGCGCTTCACCGTGGAGCACCGGCGCCTGCGGGGCTGGCAGAAGAGCTTCCGCGCTGGCCAGTTGATCCGCCGGAGAAAGATCGTCAGCATTATCAAGACGCAGTCGCGTTCCATCTTCTAAGAACACGTCTTGGCCCGCTACAAGTGCGGAAGCAACATCTTCTCTGAGGTTTTCAGGTTGGGTCAGAGCCATCGCAACTTCCCCACCCAAACCTTCAATATCCAACGCGGAACGAGCACCCAAGTGGGCAACTCGTTCGGTCAGCTGAGCAGGACAGTGCGCCTTATTCAGGCATCGAAGGTCCACGTCCCCGTCCTTCTCAGCTAAGAGCGGGCTACCGCACGAAGGGCACGCGGTCGGCATGACGAAAGCGCGTTCTTCCCCTGTTCTGGCAGCCAACACCGGGCCTAAGATTTCCGGAATGATATCCCCCGCTTTACGCAGGACAACGATGTCACCGATCAGAACACCCTTACGTTGGACTTCCTCGGCGTTGTGGAGCGTTGCTCGCGAAACATTGGAACCGTCAACCAGCACTGTTTCCATGACGCCAAACGGAGTCACCCTGCCGGTGCGCCCAACCTGGACACGGATATCGAGAAGCCTGGTGTGGACCTCTTCGGGCGGGAACTTGTACGCGGCCGCCCACCTGGGTGCGCGCGACGTGAGCCCCATGCTTTCTTGAAGGGCGACATCGTTCACTTTCACGACAACACCGTCGATGCCGTAGTCCATCTGAGAGCGTTGCTTCCCTAACTCGCCGATACGCGCAACAATCTGATCGAGCCCCGTCAGCAGACGCGTCTGATCTGGAACCGTGAAGCCCCATTCTTTGAGCTGAAGGTATCGTTCCCACTGAGTGGTAGGCGCCGAGAAACTATCCCCCTCTTCAACGAATCCGATACCGTGCGCGAGCATGGCCAACGATGAAACACGTTGGTCTTGCAACGCGCGCGCGCGTAGCTGAATCTCGTAGTCGGGGCCCTTTGTGGCCTCGTCGGATGTTTCTTTCAAACGAAGGGTGCCAGCCGCCGCGTTACGCGGATTCACGAACGTGGAAAGCATCGTCAAGGGACGCTGACGCTTCTTCTTTTCAAGTAGCGGAGTCTCAAACCCGTCAAGGGCATCCTTGTTCTGCGCGCGAATCTCTCTATTCTTTCGGATGATCTGCGCGTTATCCGCATCCAGGGTTGCGTTGGCGGCCTCACGGCGAGCGTTCTCGGCAATACGCCACGCATTTTCGGCTTCAATATCAGCGTTCAGTTTTTCAAAATCAGCGATCGGCATGTAGACCTCTCCGCGGATTTCAATGCGGTGCGGAATATTCTTCCCCTGCAATGACTGCGGAATAGTCGCGATCTTGTCAGCGTTTGAGCGCACGTCTTCACCGACGAACCCGTCGCCCCTGGTGGCCGCGCTGACGAGTTTGCCGTCTACGTATGTCAGGTTGATGGCAAGACCATCAATTTTGACCTCGGTTGTCATCTGAACTTCATCGAGCCCAGAATCTGCCCGCATTCGAGCTTCCCATTCGCCGAGTTCTTCGAAAGAAAAGACGTCGTTAATGGACGTCATCTGAGCCAGGTGACGGATCGTGGTTGATGTCTGGTCGGCGGTGCCGCCAACATTCGCGGCGGGAGAATCCGGAGTGACAAGTTCGGGGTGCTCGCGTTCGAGTTCCTCGAGCTCGCGGAAAATAATGTCGTAGTCAGCATCTGACATTTCGGGTGAGTCAGAGTCGTAGTAGGCGGCATTCGCCCGTTGGATGACGCGAACAAGACCGTCGTGACGTTTTTTTAGAGACTCTGTTTCACTCATGGATTCATTGTTCCATTAGCCATGGAGGAATGTCGTTGCAGGCATGCCTGTGGATACTTTTCAAGTTATCCACAATTCGTCTCTTTTGTGTTTGTTTCCCTGCTTCTTCCCTCGCCACACTGACACTGAAGGAGGAATGATGAGTGACATCGCGCTACAAGCCATGGCATCTCCCACGCACTTAGCCTGTGTGCGCGGAGTGGACGCTGGTCTCGTTTTCCCTCTTCCGTCTTCCGTGGGACGAGGCCGCGATCATTTCATCGTTGACCAGCAGATATCGCGCGATCACGCGAACATCATTCGGGCAAAGAAAGGGTTTCGCCTTTACGATACGGGCTCAACAAATGGAACCCTGTTGACCTTGGGACTACTGCATCGTCGGGTAAAAGGGAAACCTCGAACGTTCCGGCGACGGATGGCCCTGCGTTTAGGACGCGATACGTTCATCTTGCGTGGCAGGCCTCGAAAATACGCATGGCGGGAAAGCCGAAAACTGTCCATGCGCGCTTTCCTTGCTTTCTTCCCTTTCATCACAATGGCACTATTCTTAGGTGGCCGGCTGGGATCTTTCCGTTACGTTACTTACGGACTCGGAGTTTTGGCCGTCGGACTCGTCCTGGTGACGCTGGGAATTCGTCTGCGACGAAACAAACAGCGCGTTCGACTCGACCCAGCTGGGCTTGCCATCATGCTGGCTTTTCTTCAAGCGCAAGGACAATCTGCACGTGGCGGACATACCGCTAGGCAACACTCGCATCCTGATCGCTGGCAATGCAGAACGAACAGGACACCTCAAGATACATATCCAATCAATCAAAGACTGCGCGTTTCTTTTCCCGGCTTCCACCGGCGACTCACGCTCCGGCTCGATTCGCCCTGTGCAATCGCGTGTATCGGAGACGATGCACGCGCCACCGCATCGTGGATTGCTGGCAACATCATCGCAGTATCTCGTGGCGGATACGTCATCACAGAGTCCTCAGAGGAATACGCGTTTGGCAACGCCGGACCAACAATCCACATCATGCGTGGCCACCAGTGTCCCCACTGCATGGCGTCCTTGGATACTGCGCCCGCCTCTCTTACCGATCGGGAGCGCAATGACACCCCTTGGCACGTTGCCATTGGCATGGGATTAGAAGATGTTCCACCCTGGTGCACCCTCAACGTTGAAAAACGAATGTCATGCGCTCCACGCTGGTGGGAGCAGTTTGAACCCGTATCCACCAGCTCGTCCTTGCCCACCAGCGTCGACCTGTGTTCATTGCTTGCACACGCCACCGACAATTCCAGCCACGATGGAACACATTTAAGCGTCCCCATCGGAGTCAATGACGCCGGCACCCTCACCATTGACCTCGTCAATGATGGACCGCACGCGTTGCTGGCAGGCACAACGGGATCGGGGAAGTCAGAAGCTCTCATCACCTGGATTCAAGCCTTAATCAGCACATACACGCCAGCGGAAATACGCATGATCCTGATTGATTACAAGGGAGGAGCAACCTTTCACCGCTTCGAGTCGGCTCCACACGTAGACCGAGTGTTCACTGACCTCAATCCCGCCCAGACGCGAAGGGCTCTCAGAGGATTAACGTCACTACTTCTGCGACGCGAACAAGAGTTCTCGCGCCTTGGTTTCCCCGACTATGCAACCTGGGCCCGCGCTCATCGCGACGGTACCACCCCCTGTCCACCGCCCAGAATTATCGTCGTCATCGACGAATTCAGAGTCCTCGTCGACGCACACAAAGATGGAAGCGACATCATCAACCGACTCGCAGCCCAAGGACGTTCACTGGGCGTGCATTTGATTATCGCTACACAACGTCCCAGCGGAGCCGTCAGCTCTGCCATGCGAGCAAACATCGATATCCGCATTGCACTTCGTTGCCTGTCGGATTCAGATTCAATCGACGTGATTGGCGATGCTAAAGCCGCTCACCTCGAACGGATTCCCGGAAGAGCAATATGGGCTGACCGCGGGCTCTTTCAATGCGCATGGAGCCCCAACAGCACGACCGATGTGCAACGCGCAGATCCACACTGTGCGCCACAGGGGTGCGGCACATCAACACCGCACACGACGAGTCAGAACGAACACTGGGAACCATTGGCGTGGGCTCCATTCCTTCCTCCGTCCATCACGTGGAAGGAGCTCGATCTCCTTTCGAAAGAATCTCCACACGTTGCAGGAGTACCGCTTGGGCTGGGCGATGGTGTCGATTCTGGAGCATATACGCCCGTCAGATGGAGAAGCGGGAACATCCTTGTCCGCGCCCCAGCACATCACACAATCGAGACTGCCTCGCTTGTTCGTCAGATAGCAACTCGGATTTCAACCCGCTCATCGTGGGAGATCGACCTGATTGATGCTCAGGCAACCCCATCGCCCGATACCCGTGGACTAACGATCCGGGAAGGCCAAGATATTGCCACCCTGTTCGAGCAAGCGCAACGCCATACTCCTCGAATCATTGCAATCACTGACATCGCGGCCTCTCGCCATGAACTTGAACGAACCTACGGACTTGTTGTTGCCGAAGAGATATGGACGAACGGAATCGAAGAATGTATCCAACGTGGCGTTGTCTTCATCATGGGAAGCCTCGGCACTCACCCTCTTACTCGCTTTGATCGTTCACTGGCTTCGCTCCTGATTGAACGACCCGATATGTCCGAACCTCACTATCGCGCCTCGTCCGCGACCGAGGAGCCGTGCGAGCCTGGCCAGTGGTGGGTTGAAGCGGATCATCAGCGAACCCTGGCTCTTTTTCCTTCAACAGACCTCGCGCAGGACAAGCGGGAAGCGGAGGCAACGCTTGTTGTACCGACTAAAGATTGCTACGGAGGCTTCAAGCACCCAGATGGTGCTCAGCTATTGATTGGCCCTAGGTGGGAGGACTTCGACATTTACATCCGCAAGCACCTATTCACTGCACAAACCCAGCCTGAACAAGACAAGGAGCTTTCAGACTGGATAATTATGCATAACGAATCGCAGGTAATTCAGACAATTTTGAGACGAAACCTCGCTTCACTCGGCATTAACAATCCACAAATTGAGACTCTGAGTCCCACTCAATGGCCTCACCTGCCTATCCAAAAGCAAACGAACCTTCTCATCATCGATCCACCACCAGATTTCATACGATCTTTCAAACACTCGACAAATCGGCTCCAAACCTCACTTTTTGCCCGACGCTGGAAGGAAAACACAGGCATCATTCGTGTCGCTGGACACTTCGATCGAGTTGCAGTGAGTTGCTCTGGGCACCGACGTGACAACTTGCACACCGAATTTTGACGGGTTGTGCCCTGCACCTCTTGCCCCCGCACATTTATTCACCGACACTTATCAATGGAATTCGGCGCGCCAATAGGCGTAGTCGAAAATGCGTGAACGAATCCAAGGAGCTGTGAAATGGACTGGCGGAGTAAGGCTGCCTGCTTGAGTGTTGACCCAGAACTGTTTTTCCCGATCGGAAATACAGGTCCGGCAATTGCTCAGGCCGCGGAAGCCAAAGCCGTGTGCCACAGCTGCTCAGTCGAAGCGATCTGTCTGCAGTGGGCAATCGAAAATAACCAGGATTCTGGTGTATGGGGTGGATTGAGCGAAGAAGAACGTCGTTCGCTCAAGCGCCGTGCAGCACGTGCACGTCGTGCATCCTAATTTAAACGTTCAGCGTGTGGGGGTCGGCTCTTACCTACTAGGCACACATCCGTTCGGAATCAGACCTCATCCAGGTGGATCTTCAAGGTGACAACCGTTCCACCTTCGGGGCGCAACGACCAGTCAATCGAACCATTCAGGTCACCACGCACCATCTGCTTGACAATCTGAGTTCCCAGACCACTCATCGGAGTTCCCGGTTCAAAGCCGACGCCATCATCAGCGACCTTGACCGTCATCGTTTCACCCTCACGTTGAACGGACACGACAATCGTTCCATCACGTTCTGCCAGACCGTGTTCAACAGAGTTTGCGACCAGCTCATTCAAAACGGTTGCCAGAGCTTGAGCTTGCTCAGCGGCAATAACCCCAAAGGAACCGTCGGTAATAACTTCCACGCTTCGATCAGTAACAGCGACCGCACCCGCAAGACGCAGAACCGAGCGCGCGACCTCGTCAAAGTCAACGGTTTCATCGACGTTCTGAGACAGGGCCGCGTGAACCGTTGCGATTGCCTGAACTCGACGTTCTGCCTCCGCGAGTGCATCCTTGACATCCTGGCGTTCCGAGCGACGCGATTGCAGTCGAAGCAGAGCCGAAACGGTCTGCAGATTGTTCTTCACGCGGTGGTGGATCTCGCGGATCGTCGCATCTTTCGTCATCAGTTCCTGTTCACGACGTCGAACTTCAGAAATGTCACGCGTCAGAATGACGGCTCCAAGACGCGTACGGCCTTCCGTGAGGGGCAGAGCGCGCATCGTAATGGTAGAAGCGTGGCTTGAGATTTCGGTTCGCCACGAGGCGCGCCCCATAACGACAACCGCCATGGATTCTTCGATCATGGATTCGTCGGCGATCACGTTGGTGATCTCTTGGGCGAGGATCTTGCCTCGCACTGCGTTGCGGATACCGAGGCGTCGCAAACATGAGGTGGCGTTCGGCGTTGTTTCGAGGACCTTGCCGTCGGGGTCGATCAGGATGACACCATCGAGGACACGCGGGACGCCACGAGCAGTCACCGCAGGGGTCGTGTCATAGGGGTATTCACCGCGCGAGATCATCTGGCAGAGGTTGTCTGAGACCTGGGCTGTCCACGAGTCAAAGCCTAGGGAGAATCGCGGTGAAGACAGGTTGGATTCGCGGGTGACAACTGCGATGACGCGCCCATCGTGAAGGACAGGAATGCAGGTTTCCATCATCGAGTAGGTGCCTGCCCAGCGTGCAGCCGGGGATTTAACGACTTGTCCGGTTGCGATCGCGCGACGGAATTCGACTTCGCGTGCTGCGGGTAGGTGGAGGCCGATGATGTCATCGATGTGAACGGTTGTTGATGTTGCCGGTCGAGAGTGGGCAACTGCGATGAAACGTTCATCGTCGGTGGGAAGCCAGAGAACAAGGTCTGCTGCGCTCAAGTCTGCAAGGACTTGCCAGTCTGCGAGGAGCAGGTGGAGCCACTCAATGTCCTTCTCGGTCAGGGCATCGCTCGACGCTATCTCTGCCAGTTGTGTCAGGCTTCTCATAGGATTGATAGTAGCCGTTGAAAAACGCGAAGAGATGAGTGCCTATGGAGTTTTCAAAGTCGTTGACGTATCCGGTGCCCCTTGCCAACTTTCAAGCAATGAGCGTTGACCCCGATTTTGTCCGTGGGCGTTTCGCGCATTTTTGTCCGGATCTTCAGGTTGAAAACTTCGCCTCGGGCGTTCGGGCTCACGGCAGTGTTGATTCTGGTGTTCTGCCAGCTCAAGTGCGTCAGATGATTCGCGGAGAGTTGCGTCTTGCGTTCAGTGAAGAGTTTGTTCACGAGGCCACGCTCACTGCCACGACGCAGATGTCATTTGAGGGCGCGCCCGTCGCAGTCACTATGACCTCGCATTTTTCTGGGTCGAGTAAAACGCTTCGCCAGGTTGAAGGTGAAGTGAAAGTGGCAATTCCCTTCTTTGGCGCTCGCATTGAAAGTGAAGTGTTGAAACACGTCGATGAGATTCTCGATGAAGAGCTGAAACTCGCTTCCGGCTGGCATCAGCGTGGAAGTAGCGAAAGCTGACCGGCCTCGTCAACTGGGAAGGTAAAACGCGACGAAAGCGGATTTATTCCACTTTCTTCTCGTGATATCTTCATCGTCTTCTCAACGCGCACGGATGCGAATAATCGGTGAGAATAATGGCATGAGTGAAACACAAGAAACCCCTGTTCTCTCCCCCGCCCTCTACTTGCAGCGTGAAGGCGTCCGCCAGTACTCGGCGACCAATCCTCGTGGCGCCCAAGTTCTGATTGGTGATGGCCCCGGCCGTTTCTCCCCCGGTGAACTTCTGAAGATTGCAGTCGCAGGCTGTAACGCAATGTCGTCCGACAAGCGTCTGACCGATCGCCTCGGCGAAGACTTTGAACAGGTCGTGGCCGTCTCCGCACAGTACCTCGAAAGCGAAGACCGCTTCACCCACTTCGATGTGGAACTGATCCAGGACCTCTCGAGCGTGGACGAGGAAGAGCGCCAGAAGATGATTCGTCGCGCATCGGGCGCCATCGAGCGTAACTGCACCATCGGCCACACCGTGACCAAGGGTGCCACCTATGAAAAGACCTTCACGAACGAATCCGTTTCAGAGGACTGACATGTCTTTGCGTCACCGGGCAGTCGATGTGTGGCAGCGCGCGCTTGAGGTACCCTATGCGTCGACTGCCCGCAGTGCGCAAAAACTGCGCGATACTCACCCGGGAGCAACCCCCGGCGAGCTGATTGAGATTGCCAACCAGCGTTTCAAGGCGCGCGTGAAACGTGAATCTGGGGTTGCCGGGGCTTTCTCAGCGTGGCCCGGAATTGGCACTGCGCTCAGCCTTGGTGCCTCCGGTCTGCAATTCGGCACGTTCCTGGCTGAAGCCGCACACCACTGCATGGTCGTCGCGCACCTGTACGGGATTGACGTGAAGGATCCCGCGAAGCGTAACGCGCTGGTATTGGCTGCAATTACGGGTCAAGAAGGGGCTGAAGCAATCACGACAACCGTCGGTATTCAGGCGGCATCGTGGTTCGCGTCCTCCTTTGTTGACATTCGTTCCCAGGCGGCAACCCAGTTCAATCAGATGATGCTTAAGTGGGCGAAGCGCAAGCTTGCAAAACGCGCGGCACTGTCTTCTGTCGGACGTTTAGTCCCCTTCGGGATCGGCGCGGTCGTCGGCTGGAATGCCGGCGCAGCATTGGCGAATAAGACGATCGAGGGGCTGACGCTTGCGCTGGGAACGCCTCCCGCTGATTTCTCGCACACTCGCATTATTGATGTTTCGTTGAATGGCGACGCACAAAAGTCTGATGCTTTCGCTCACCTGGCACTGCCGTTGGATGATAGGACAAGCGTCCTCGACTGACTTCACCGTTATTTTTGGCTGATCTACCCATGGCGTCGTCGCCTATGCGACAGTACGCCGCGTTAATGAGGACAATCAGCTGGCCTACGCACTTTCCGTTGCACGCCAAAAGACAGACAATAGGAAGCAACAAGATACGTTGACGACCTTTAAGGAGACAACTGACTGTGACTATTGATCGTCAGTATGAGGATCTGCTTGCGCGGATTATGGAAGAGGGAACTGTCAAAGGGGATCGCACCGGTACAGGCACGCGTTCCCTGTTTGGTGGCCAGCTTCGCTACGACCTGTCCAAAGGATTCCCGCTAATCACGACGAAGCGCGTTCATCTGAAGTCGGTTGTCGGTGAGCTTCTCTGGTTCCTTTCCGGTGATTCGAACGTGCGCTGGCTTCAGGAAAACGGCATCCGTATTTGGAACGAATGGGCGGATGAGAACGGCGATCTTGGCCCGGTCTACGGAGTGCAGTGGCGCAAGTGGGGCACCGCTCAGGGCGAGACGATCGATCAGATTTCCTCAGTTCTTGAAACGTTGAAGACGAACCCCGATTCCAGGCGCATGATCGTGTCCGCATGGAACGTGGGCGAACTAAAGAAGATGGCGTTGGAACCCTGCCACGCATTCTTCCAGCTCTACGTTGCCGATGCTCGCCTGTCCCTGCACCTCTACCAGCGCAGCGCCGACATGTTCCTCGGTGTGCCGTTCAATATCGCGTCCTATTCGCTTCTCACCCACATGTTTGCTCAGCAGGCAGGCCTTGAGGTTGGCGAATTCATCTGGACCGGCGGTGACTGCCACATCTACTCCAACCACGTGGAACAGGTGACTGAACAGCTGTCACGCACCCCCTACGAGTTCCCGACTTTGAAGCTGAATAAAGCTCCGTCAATGTTCGACTACACCTTCGATGACGTGGTCGTTGAAGGCTACGAACACCATCCGACGATTAAGGCTCCGGTGGCAGTATGACAACCATTGCTTCGATCTGGGCGCAGGACAAGAATGGCGTCCTTGGAACTGGAACGTCAATGGTGTGGCACGTGCCCGCAGACTTCGCACATTTCAAGGCTTCCACGTTGGGATGCCCGATCATCATGGGACGTCGTTCCTTCGAGGCACTGGGCGCTCCCCTGCCGGGACGAACCAACATTGTGATTACGCGTTCACACCTGTACGAGGCCGACGGCATCGACTTGGTGTATTCCATCGAGGCTGCCTTAAAGCACGCGCAGGACAAGGCTGAAGCAGACGACGCTCCGTACGTTTGGATCACCGGTGGAGCCCACCTGTATGCCCAGACGATGGATCTGGTGGATGAACTGGTTGTCACCGACCTTGACCTTGATATTGAGGCCTCGAATCCTGATACTCCACTGGTTCATGCGCCGGCAATTGACCCGACCGTGTGGGCCGTTGACCCACAACGCTCCGATTCTGAATGGAACGAAAAGTCTGGCGACGCCCGCTGGAAGGTCACGACCTACGTTCGACGCTAGAACCCGTGATCGCTACTTCCTCGGATTACACAGTCGAAGTAACGCGATCCTTTAACGACGGTGTGGCGCGATGGGTAATCCATCGCGCCACACGTGTGTCTCAACGATTATCGTGTGCCTCACCGTAGGCGTGGGGGTCAACGGGCCTTTTGTTCTTCTCCATCTTGGCAACCACCAGCAGATACGACGAAATAACCAGCTCACAAATATCTTCGACCTCCAGCACATGCGTGTCTTTCCCAGCGGGCGGATACACGGTGAGCCAATGCTTTTTATTCATGTGATAGCCGGGAGTCACGTTATCGAATTCTTCTACGAGCGCCCGCGCCTCGTCAGGCTCGGCTTTCAGCGTCACCTGCTGAACGCCGGTGACTCGAGTCATCAACATAAAGACTCGATCAATGACTTTGTACACTTCCCAGTCTTCACCAAAAGGGAACGTCAAGCGTGATTGAGGCAGTTCAAGCGCAGTATTCTCCGCTTCATCGTGCAATTCATCGGGCGTCATGGCGCTACCTCCCTCCCCCAAAGTATGGCACCCAATCGGGAATATGAAAGGCACGGCGTAGACTCGACCCGTGCCAGAACCAGAAGAAGAGATTGAAAACGCGGTGGCGGCCTCGTCAACTAAAGAAACCGGAACATCGTCGGTGCTTGCCCACCCGACGCTGCGCGCGCTACTTGCGATCGCTCTGTTTACGTACACGGCGCAGAACATGATCAACGTGTCGATCGCGCCTCTGGCGAGGGCAATGAGTATTCCCGAATGGATCGTCGGCGCCGCGGTGTCGCTGGCAGCGGTTGCGGTCGCGATGCTCAGCCAGTTCTGGGGGCGTCGCTCGATCGCGTGGGGACGCAGGCGAGTTCTGCTGACTGCCCTCTTCCTCGCATTCATTGCGGGCATGTTGTTCTCCGGCGTTGTCGCTCTGCGCGCAGCCGGTATCGCCGGCACGGTTCTGACCGCCTCGATCATTCTGTTGGCACGAGGCCCCTTCTTCGGCTCCGCAGTCGCAGCTATTCCACCGACCGGACAAGCTCTCATTGCTGAGAACACTCCTGACGAAGCGTCACGTGTGCGTGGTATGTCAGCATTCTCTGGAGCGATCAACCTGTCGATCATGATCGGCTCCCTGATTTCATCGGCGCTTGGCACGTGGTGGATTTACGCGCCCGTGCACGCCACCCCCTGGTTTATCGCGATCGCGCTGATCATCGCGCTTGTCGCAGTGCCAAAGGATGCGCCCACCCCCAAGGACCCGGACGAAGAGACCCCGGAATCCGTGGCACTTCCCCCTCGCGTGAAGTGGAATGACTCGCGCATCCTGCCGTGGATTACCGGTATCTTCGGTATTTTCTTTGCCAGTGGCGTCGTTCAGATCACGATGGGCTTCATTGTTCAGGACCGCCTGCATCTTGACCCCGCGCACGCGGTCTCCGTGACGGCATTGATGCTACTGGCGAATGCTACCGGCGCGATGCTCATGCAGCTCCTCGTCGTCCCACGCCTGTCTCTTCCGCCGGTTATTCTGCTACGCACCGGCATGACCTTGGGCTTTATCGCGCTAGCGACACTGACATTTGCCTCCCACGGACCGACCATCGCAGTCGCCACCTTCGTGCTCGGTGCGTCCAGCGGTCTGGCAAGCCCCGGCTTTAGCGCGGGTGGCTCGCTGGCGGTCAGTGACGAGGAACAGGGTGGCGTTGCTGGCATCATCAACGCGACCGGCGCTGTCACCTGGATTTTTGCTCCGGTGAGTGCAACTGCACTATACGGATGGCATCCGATTGTTCCTTTCGTCCTAGCCCTGGCTCTCGTCGCACTTTCTGTCAGTTTTGCGTGGTTCCACCCGCGTCTTCGAGTAGCACAAACCCGTTAGGTTCGCCTAACCTGAAACGGTACGTTTCTTCGAAGGAGAACAACCCACATGACAACAACGCGCACTGAATCTGACTCAATGGGCACCGTCGAGGTCGCCACCGACCGCTACTGGGGCGCCCAGACCGAGCGTTCCCTGCACAACTTCGACATCGGCCGTAACACTTTCGTGTGGGGCCGTCCTATGGTTCGCGCTCTGGGCATCCTGAAGAAGTCTGCTGCACTAGCCAATGCTGAGCTCGGCGAACTCCCCCAGGAGATCGCTGACCTGATCGCCAAGGCCAGCGACGAAGTCATCGAAGGCAAGCTCGACGATCACTTCCCGCTGGTTGTTTTCCAGACCGGTTCTGGTACGCAGTCGAACATGAACTCCAACGAAGTCATCTCCAACCGCGCCATCGAACTCGCCGGTGGCGAGATGGGCACCAAGACTCCCGTTCACCCGAACGATCACGTGAACCGTGGGCAATCCTCGAACGACACCTTCCCCACCGCCATGCACATCGCAGTCGTCTGCGAATTGCAGGCTATGTACCCGCGCGTCATGCAGCTGCGCGACACCCTGGCCAAGAAGGCTGAGGACTTCAAGGACATCGTCATGGTCGGCCGCACCCACCTGCAGGACGCCACCCCTATCACCCTTGGTCAGGTCATTTCCGGTTGGGTTGCTCAGATCGATTTCGCCCTCGACGGCATCCGCTACGCAGATTCACGTGCACGCGAGCTCGCCATCGGTGGCACCGCGGTCGGCACCGGCCTGAATGCCCACCCGGCATTCGGCAAGCTCTGCGCCACGAAGATTTCCGAGGAAACCGGCATTGAGTTCAAGCAGGCAGACAACCTGTTCGCAGCCCTTGGCGCACACGACGCACTGGTCCTGGTCTCCGGCGCCCTGCGCGTCCTGGCTGATGCCCTGATGAAGATCGCCAATGACGTCCGTTGGTACGCTTCTGGCCCGCGTAACGGCATCGGTGAGCTAATCATTCCCGAGAACGAGCCCGGTTCGTCCATCATGCCCGGCAAGGTCAACCCGACCCAGTGTGAAGCCATGACCATGGTCGCCGTCCAGGTCTTCGGCAATGACGCAACCGTCGGTTTCGCCGGCTCGCAGGGCAACTTCCAGCTGAACGTTTTTAAGCCGGTCATGGCATGGAACGTCCTAGAGTCCATCCGCCTGCTCGGCGATGCGTGCGTTTCCTTCGACACGAACTGCGCATACGGCATCGAACCGAATGTCGAGAAGATCCAGCACAACTTGGACATCAACCTCATGCAGGTGACAGCCCTCAACCGCCACATCGGCTACGACAAGGCGTCGAAGATTGCGAAGAATGCTCACCACAAGGGCCTGTCGCTACGCGAGTCCGCCTTGGAGCTCGGCTTTGTCACCGACGCTGAGTTCGACTCGTGGGTTGTTCCGGTTGACATGACGCACCCGAGCGCCGCCGACGAGTGAGCCTGACGCTGATGTCAGACTCTGACCGGCTCGGCCACACGTCGACACCAGCGACGTTCAGCCAGTTGGGTGCGGTTCTCGTTTCTGATTGACGAGGCCGCAACCACGGTCGCGAAGGGGCCGGTGGGATTTGATTCCCACCGGCCCCTTGCCATTCTCTGCGCGGAGGTGAACAGGACTTTCTCCTCTCACAAGGAGGCGATATCGTAGCCATAAGATGAGTTGTGATCGAAGAGGCTCCATGTTGTTCACTCGTCGTTTCGCTTCCGTTTTGAGCGTCGGACTTACTGGTGCACTACTCGCTGGTTGTTCTTCAGCTTTGACCAGCGAATCAGATGGAGCTTCAACGACTTCGCAGTCTTCGGCCAGCGCCTCTCAAGCAACTGAGGTCGGCATGGTGATCGATGTGCGTACTCCCGATGAATACGCTGACGGCCACATCAAGGGTGCGACCAATATCGATTTCAACTCCGACGCTTTCGCCAATGACATTACGAAGCTTGATAAGAACGGCACCTACACTCTGCACTGCCATTCCGGCAACCGTGCGGGTCAGGCACTGAAGCTGATGCAAGAAGCCGGCTTCACGAACGTCATGAATGCTGGTGGCTTTCAAGATGCGTCCAAGAATCTGGGCATCGAGCTGGTCACCGAGTAGTCAAACGCGTCCCCCAACCAATGCGTAAAGGCAATCGCGGGGAGGTTCAGATGGTTCAGTTGGGCATCAGAATCGACAAAGAATGAGCCGAGGCTGTGGACAGCCGAGCCTTCCCGAGAGCACAAGATAGCTATTTCTGGCGTCGTTTAAAGAATCCGGCTTTACGCAGAGTATTGAGCATGACCACGATCAGGAAGATCGTGAAGAGAATGTTGCCAGTTTCGGGTGAAATCCAGCCTGCGACGAATGTGCCTGCGGGTGCACTGAATGCTGCGGAGATGCCGACGATGATACCGGCTTTGAGGTCGACGATACCGTGTTTTGCGTTTGTCCAGGTTCCAGAGATGGCGGTGGGGATCATGACGAGTAGTGAGGTTCCGCGGGCAAGGAGGTCGCCGAGGCCGACGACAAGTTCCATGCCAGGGACAAGGACTGATCCACCACCGATGCCGACGAGTCCGGCGAGGATTCCGGAGAGGACACCGACGAAGATGAGTCCTATTCCGCGTGGTATATCGAGGGTGAGTCCAGCGTCGCGTACGGGGAGGTTGATTTGCTGAGAAACAATCACAAAGAGTGCGAAGACGACGATGATCCAGGGGAGGATTCGGTCTGGTAGTTTGCGTAGGAGCCAGACGCCGATTTGGGCACCGACAAGTGCGCCGACGATGAGGATGATTGCTGCGCTCCAGGAGACGTTGCTACTGAGGGCGTATGAGGTTGTGCCCGTGAGCGCGGTGAGCATGACGGCAAGCAATGAGGTTGCTGAGGCACGACGTTGATCCATCCCGAGGACGGACATGAGTGCTGGAACGATAACGAGTCCACCGCCGACGCCGAAGAGGCCGGCGAGGAAGCCGGCAAGTAGCCCGGTGAGGATGACAAGGAGTGTGCGAGAGAAGTGTCCTGCTGGTTGGTCTTTCGCTGGTTGTAGTGTTTGAGTCATAAGGCGTCGCAGTCCTTTGCTGCGTTGCTTGGGTGAGCGTGGATGAGTGTCAGATTATCGATGACGATTCCCTGGTTAGCGCATGCGCCACTGACTGCGGGTTCGGCTTCTGCGAGGCGTTGGACCTTGGTTGTGTATCCGTCGGCGATGGAACAATAATGCTCCATCCGCCTGTTGAGCGGGTGAAGTATGCGGTGATGTTCACGGTTGTTTCCTCTCTGACCATTCCACGATTAACGATAGAGGGAACCATGTACAAACTGAAGGCCGAATATAAAAAGGTCGGAACCTCGATTGAGGTCCCGACCTTACTTGGTAGCGGGGGCCAGATTTGAACTGACGACCTCCGGGTTATGAGCCCGGCGAGCTACCGAACTGCTCCACCCCGCGTCGGTAGTTACTACCCTAGCGCGCTCGTGACAGAGCTTCAAACGGAGGGCGGTGAGCTTCGTCTCGTAGAAGCTCACCGCCCGGGTTTCGTCAAAGGTAGGGCTGAGTGCGCAGGGGAGGATCAGCCGTTTGACTGCGTTGTGTCAGCGCCCGGAGAACCGAGAGTCGAACCGGACTGTGACGTATCGGCGGAGCCGGATGTGACGCCAGTGGACTGTCCAAGTTCTTCTTGTGCGGCAAGAGCTCGCGCCAATGCGTCGTTGAGCTTCTTCTGGGATTCGCCGTAGGCACTCCAATCTCCGCTACTCAACGCTGTTTGTCCGGCTTGCATGGCCGCTGAGGCGTCGGTCAGTGCTTGGTTCAAGCGCTGTTGAGCAGTTTGGGTGACGGTGTTTGACGTATCGTCGCCTTCTGCGGTTTCCCCACCTGCGTTGTTCGCAACTGTTGCGGCCGAGTCACCGCCGAAGGTCTGATCCAAGGATTCTTCCAGAGTCGGCGCGAAACCGACCTGGTTACCGAAGGCAGTCAGGACTGAACGCAGAACCGGGTAGGACGCTGAGCCGGTGCCCTGGACGTAGACGGGCTGGACGTAAAGCAGACCGCCACCAACGGGCAGAGTCAAGAGGTTGCCTCGAATAACCTGCGAATCCGCTTGATTCAACAAGTTGAGCTGGCGCGCGATGGTCTCATTCGAGTCATATGCGTTCTGCACCTGGCCCGGGCCGGGCACGGTAGTCGATGACGGCAAGGCGAGTAACCGGAGCTTTCCGTACCCGTCGCGGATCTTTCCGGCCTCGTTCCCTGTCTCTGAGTCGACGGCGAGGAAGCCTGCCATTGCTTCACGCTTGGATTCACCACCGGGAACGAACACGGAGGTCAGTGAGAACTCTGCGGTTTCCTGGGTTGGCATCTGCATTGTCAGGTAGTAGGCGGGCTGAGCCGTCACTCTGGAAGAAACTCCGCCCGACTGCGATGCGTTCGCGGATGCGGGCACTGCGGTTGATGTTTCTTCGGCGAGACGCCAGCGGTCACCACCGGCGTAAAAGTCGGATGCGTTGGTGACGTGGTAGCTGGTAAGAAGCTCACGCTGGACCTTGAACATGTCCTCCGGGTAGCGCATGTGACTCATCAAGTCACCGCTGATTCCACTCAGGGGTTCGACACGACCCGGGTAGATCTTCATCCACGTCGAGAGGATCGGATCTTCCTGATCCCACTGGTAGAGATGAACGGAACCATCGTATGCGTCAACGACAGCCTTCACTGAGTTGCGCATGTAGTTAATCGTCTCTGAGCGCACATATTCGCCAACTTGCGAGGATCGGGAGTCAACGGTTGAGTTGGACAGGGACTGGTGTTGCGAGTAGGGGTAGGAGTCTGTTGTCGTGTAGGCATCAACGATCCAAACCAGGCGCTTTTCGGTTGACGGATCCCCATCCATGTCAACGACAGCCGGGTAGGCTTCCTGTTCCAGAGTCAGGAACGGGGCAACCTTTGCGACGCGATCCAACGGATCACGGTTGTAGAGGATCTGCGAAGCAGAGTTGGTCTGAGACGAGAAGAAGATGTCGGTGGAAGCAAACTTGATCGAGTAGAGGAGCTTATTCCAAACGTTGCCGACGCTTGGACCACCGTCGCCAGTGAAGGTTGTGGCAACTTGACCGCCTTGGACATTGTCATCCGGGTAGTCGAGTTCTTGCGGATCGCTACCTTCCGGAGCGCCGACAATCGAGTAATAGGGGGCGTTCGGGGAGAAGTAAACGCGTTCTTCGTAGTCCCCCATTTCGCCGACCGAGGGCACCGACTGCTCCCAGTATGAGGGCAGGCCATCAGAGTTCAGCGAATTACCGTAGGCGGCGACAACACCGTAGCCGTGCGTATATACGGTGTGCGTGTTCACCCAGGTCTGCTGTTCTGCAGACAAACCGGCGAGGTTCATTTCGCGCACTGCAATGACTGTGTCTCGACGCTCGTCACCGACCGTGTAACGGTCCACGGACATTCCTGAATCAAAACCGTAGTAGGGACGCGACTGTTGCAGCTGCTGGACGGTCTTCGTGATTACCTGCGGGTCAAGCAGACGAATCTGCGACGTTGATTCAGAATCTTCGCGCAACTGTCCGGGCTGAGCGCTGGTTGCGGCGTCGTAGTTCGTGTATTCCAGATCATCGAGGCCGTATGCTGCGAGGGTGGCATCAATGTTGTGCTGAATGTATTCAGATTCCAGGGCTCGTTCGTTCGGGGTGACGCGGAACTGCTGGATGAGCGCGGGGTACGCACCACCGATGATGACAGCAGAAATCACGGTCACGGCAACACCGATCGTGGGTAGACGCCAGGATCCCCTGAACGCTGCGACAAGGAAAAGCAGAGCGATCAAGAACGAGATAACGGCGAGGATCGAATGAGCTGGAAGCGTTGCATGGATGTCGGAGTAGAGGGCGCCATCAATATTGGCGCCGTCTTGGGTGAGCAGGTCATAGCGGCCGAGCCAGTAGTTCGCTCCGATGAAGAAGGAAACCAGCGCAGCGAAGACGCCCGTCTGTAGACGAGCGGGCTTTGACGCGTGAGGACGCGGAAGCAGGCGAACGGTGCCGTACACGTAGGAGACAACGAATGCTGCAATCAAGCAGAGAATCGAGATTTTCAGCAGGAACCCGACCACTAGTTTCAGCATCGGCATTGTGAAGACGAAGAAGGCGATATCGAAACCAAACTGAGGATCCGTCTTCCCGAAGGGCGTCTGATTCACGAATTGCAGAACCGTCTGCCAATCATTCGCCAGGTTGACACCGTTCGTGAAACCGAGGAACAGGGCGACCGCCCAGAACGCGATACGACGAACCGGGTCCAGTGCCTTCTGGTATTCGCGAAGGGTTGCGGACGCTTGACCTCGCGTGGAAGCTTCGCGGTGCTTATACGCGTAGTTGAGCGACCAGAGAATCAGGCCGGTCACGACAAGGAAACCAATGACGAAGAGGGCGGCGTGAGCGATCCATTGGGTCAGCACGATACGCACTGAATGCATCTGACGGAACCAGAGGATCTCGGTCCATACGACTGAGGCCGCATAGATGATCGCGCCAATTCCAACCAGAATCAACAGCGTCAGAGTCATTGGGCCCAAACGCGGACGGTCAGTATTGTTCCCTCCCCTCTGTGGCTTCATTGACTGAGGTTCGGGTATGGGAAAGGCGCTCACAGCGTCACTCCTCTACGTTGATTATCGTGCTCTCATCCTACCCGTGGCGTGCGTGAGAGTGCGCGACGAGGCTCCTGTTGGAACGCTAGCCTTGACTGGCATTCATCAGAACTCACAATTCGTTGGCACCTTTGCGTGCTCGACGTGAGAACATACATTCCATGACTATCGAAGAACCTCAGATGCCGAGCGCGCGTCAGATTGCACTTGCGAATGTTGTTGTCGACATTGAACGTAGCGCTGCACGAATCGGTTGGGATCATGCCCCGTCGCTCTATGCGCTTGTCCACACGTCCCAGCTTCTTACCCAACCGGACTTGCCCGAGGATATTGCTCAGCAAATTCGCAAGGGGTGGGATGGGAGCGAAGAACACCTGTCTGCCGTGATTCAGGAAGATCTTCGAGAAGACGACCTTGAAGAGGTGCTCGGACATCTTGGCTGGCCAGAACAGGTTGCTGGTGCTGCGATTACGGTTGAGCGTCTTGTCGTACCCCCGGAGGTTGAAGATCAGGCTCCCGAAGATCCTGAAGAAGCCATCCAGTTTATTTCGAACCACCCGTCACGCGCGGATGTTCGTCTTGCTGTTGGCGCGCTTCGCACCGGCGAATCCTGGTGTGCTCTGCGGACGAAAGCATTCGACTCTGACGACAAGGTTGGTCAGGGAACAAACCTTGTTCCAAACCTCGTCGAGGCTCTTCTCGCATCACTCGAACCGGACGTCGGCTGACGGCCTTTTCTGAACATCACTCGCAGGTCGGCAGGGTATCCCCTTGGCCGGCCGCGATTGTTTCTACGGCAGTTCTGGCTTCTGACAGAGTCGAGACAGAGACGACACTGAGGCCTTCGGGGACGTTTCCGACAACTTCATCGCAGTTCGAAGAGGGGGCAAGGAACCACGAAGCCCCATCGCGTTTGGCTCCCCACATCTTCTGCACGATGCCACCGATCGCGCCCACTTCACCGTCGTAGGACATCGTCCCTGTTCCGGCAATGCTCTCAGTTCCTGCAAGAGCACCTGGGGTCATGCGGTCGATAATTCCAAGCGCAAACATCATGCCTGCGCTGGGACCGCCCACGTCTTTCAGATTGAACTGAATATCAAACGGAAGCGTGGCTTCAACAGACAGGTAAACACCTAGGCGAGAGCCTTGCTGTCCTTCGGGAGCGGCCACCGTCGTGATCGGAATATCGACCTGTTCCCCGTCGCGCTCAACGGTCAATGTCAGTGTTGTGCCGGCGGGGATAGTCTTGACCAGCGCAAAAACAGTTGAGGCTCGATCAATCGGATGGACGACTCCTTGGGCGTCAGTGAGTGACACAAGCAAGTCACCCGATTGAACGCTATCCTCTGCGTTTGTTCCTTTGACTGCCTGGACGACACGCACCGATGCGGGCACGTCCCAGCCAAGCGATTCCAGAGCCGCGACTTCCGCGGTCGACTGCGAATTCGACATCAGCGCTGATTGGGCTTGGTCAACCTCTTCTTGGCTGACATCCGAGGGATATTCCTCTTCGTAGGGAACAAGGACGGACTTCGAATCGAAGTAGCCCATGACCAGCTCAGCAAGATTCAAACGGGCACTCGGCCCACCTCGTTGAGACACTGTTACCATCCGAAGCTGTCCGACACCGTCCTCAGTTTCCGTCGAGGGTTCAACAGCGACGGACTGTCCCGAATCAGGGTCGCTGCCGGAGATTGCGATCAGGTCGGTACCTCGATATGACCCAACGACGTTGAACGTCGGTCCCGGCGATTCCAACACATACGGCATTGGTATGACGAACAGCGCGACTCCTAGAATCACGCCACCGGCGATCGCAGCGGTGGTGGGACGACTCGGCATCCATTTCTTTACCCGCTGACTGGGGGTGTCGGCTGTGTTTTCTGACCGCACCGTGGCCTCTTCAAACTCGCCGGTGAGGAGGCTGTGATCCTGGCGTTCATCAATACTCACCGGATCATTGTCACCCATGGCTTACCCCAGGGGCACGCTGGGATGCCTATTTCAGTGTTTTCCGATTCTGCTTTCAGCGCACGCCCATAGTTCATCGCGCGATTCCTCAGGTGGCGCGGGTAGGCTCACAGTATGAACGAGGACGAAACGTTCCCCCAGGACAATCCATTCGAAGACTTTCTGCGCAATATGCTCGGTGCCAACGCAGCGGAAGAAGCAATGCGTGCGTTGAACGCACAAGGGTTCGATCCTTCAATGTTGCCTCCGGAGGTTCAGAATCCAACCGCTTTGAACGCCGCACTAAAGCAGATGCAGTTCTTTATGAGTACGTCCACGGGTTCCGTTGATTGGCGAATCGTGAATGATTCTGCACGGCAACAGATCTACTCCGCGGGCGATCCAGCTGTGAGTGCAGCCCAGGCGGGGCGCGTACGTCAAGCGTTGAGCGCTGGCGACTTGTGGCTTGATACGGTCACTGATTTTACCCCCGGACAGGTCGAGCGGGCGGCGTGGAGTCGCATTGAGTGGATCGAGGTCACCCTCAATCAGTGGAAACGAATCTGCGAACCAATTGCGTTGAATGTTTCTCGTGCGCTCACGTCTGTGATTGAAAACCAGATGGGCGAGATCTCAGGTGATCCTTCGTTTCTTCCTGAGGGCAGTGCGTCTATGGCAAGCCAGTGGAAGAGCCTGATTCCGAAGCTGGCGACGATGATGTTTTCTTCCCAGCTTGGAATGGCATTGACCGCGCTTGCGCGTGAAACCTTCGGCACGAATGACGTGGGTATTCCCCTGTTGACGAAGCCGACAACCGGTTTGGTGGTGTCGAACGTTGAGGATTTCGCAGACGGGCTGGATATTCCTTTCGAAGAGGTTCTACAGTTCGTTGCTGTTCGCGAGTGCGCTCATCGTCGTCTTTTTGCTTCAGTTCCGTGGCTTGAGGGCGATCTGATGCGAGCCGTCGAAAACTACGCGACTCATATCGAGATCGACATGGAAGCTCTTTCTGACGTTGCCCGCACGCTGGATCTAACGAATCAGCAGTCGATCGAGGAAGCCCTGTCGGGTGGCGTGTTCGCGATGAATATTTCGCCCGAGCAGAAGCGTAGTTTGGAGCGTCTTGAAACGATGCTTGCCCTGATCGAAGGCTGGGTTGAAGTTGTGACGGCTCAAGCGACTGCCCCGTATCTTCCTCACGCCGATCAGTTGCGCGAGATGATCCGTCGTCGTCGCGCTACCGGTGGCCCAGCCGAGCAGGTGCTGGGTCAGTTGATCGGGTTGCAGATGCGTCCGCGTCGTGCACGAGGCGCTGCATCGATCTTCAGTCTTGTCGCAACCGATGGTGGGAGGGAAGCTCGCGACAACCTCTGGTCGCATCCTGACATGGTGCCGACGCAGGCAGAGCTTGATTCTCCCGACACCTTCTTGACGATCCGCCAGGCGGCTCGTGAGCAGGACGCGGATATCGATGCTGCTCTCAATGCCCTGTTGGACGGCACGATGGGGTGGGCTGAAGGGCTTTCTCCGCAGAGTGATCCCGAGAGTGAAACGTTGGCGCGGGCAGGATTTGCTCCAGATGCTCCGGACAATCAGGCCGAGGATCAGTTCAATGATTCTGCTGACGGTTCTGAAGACAAGGATTCTGATCCTTCCTCGGGGGATACTCAGGCCTAACGATGAAGCTCATCGTCACCTCCGCGCCGATGCTTGTGGATAACTTTTTCGCGCGAGCACGCTCGGCCTGTGGATAAACGCTGAGCCGGGTTGAAGGCTGGCATACTCATCGCCATCGAGTTTTCACGAAGAGGTGTGCGATGAAGTTGAAGCCCGGCGTCACGGTGTTGAGGATTGGGGATCATTCGGTCCAGGTTGGAACAGATCACGGTCACCAAATGGTGCTTCGTGGCCTGCATGATCGTCAGATCAATGCCTTGATCGCTTGCAGTCATCATTCTGTGTCTTTGGATGCCGATCAGGATGATCCTTTGCCGAGCACTTTGCCGATTCGTCTTCGAATGCGCCTGCAACACGCTGGGTTCTTAGAAGATGTCATTCTGCCCCAGCACCTCGCGTTGACGTTCACCGTCTTCGATGACGTATCTGTGCGAGTTTTGGATCTGGTGAAAAATGACTTCTATCTTGAGGTCATTCCCCTGCAACCACGTCGGGTTGATGACCGGCTTGCCAGGGTGATTGGTGAAGGCTTTCTAGGGTTGTCACTGAAGCGGTCACTATCACATCGCTATGACTTACTCCCCCGGTACGTGCCTCATTCTCATGGTCAAAGTGAGGCTTTAACGATTGTGTCCTCTCAGCGTTTCCCCGCGTTCGAAGACTCCTGGATGCTCGTGAAAGAAGATATCCCCCACCTTCTGGTCACTGAACTGGAAGACGGCTATGACGTCGGGCCTCTTGTCATCCCAGGACTCAGTGCGTGTGGAGCATGTTTACTCTCCCAAGAAAACGCTAGGGATCCTGATTTTCTTGATCACCGTAAGACGGCGATGAGGACACCATTGGTTGCTCCCACACCTCTTGCCGCCCATGGCGCAGCCTGGTCGATTGCCAGGTTTATCCAGACTTTTATGGGGAATGATCACCTGATGACATCGGGTATTCACCATATTGATGCTCGCGGTGGCTTTTCGATACGACAAGCTGTACCTCAAGCGAATTGCGGGTGTAAGGAGAGCAGTCTAAGCGACCGTACTTCCGATCGATAGTACGAAGAGAACGTATTAAAGAAGATCGTCCTTAGTCACTTCAACTGTTTCGCCGTCCAGGATTGCTAAAACGGATGATCCGAACGCATCTGCTTTGATCTCGCCGATGCCGGAAATCTCAAGAAGCTCACGATGGTTCTTCGGACGCTGTGTCGCAAGCTCACGGAGCGTGAGATCCGAAAAAACCGTATAGGGGGGCTTACCAGCGAGCTTTGCAACATCACTTCGCCACGAGCGGAGGGCTTCGAAAAGATCGAGGGTCTCTTTCGACGCTGTTGCTTGGAACTCGCGTATCGCCTGCTTCGATGATGATGCGTGAGCGTGAGCGGGCTTCTTCGTCTTTGCCGAGGGGCTCTGCGGCCACACGCTGTTCAGCAGGCGACTACGTTTACGCTTCGAACGATCCCCGTCACGCCGGCTTCGCGCCCACGAGAGCTCAAGAATGTCCCTCGCACGAGTGATACCAACGTAGAGAAGGCGACGTTCTTCTTCGATTGCTTCGGGGGTCTTAGCGTAGGAAATAGGGAGCAGACCTTCGCTGAGCCCCGGCATAAAAACGGCTGACCATTCCAGCCCCTTCGCCGAGTGAAGAGTCATTACTTCCACGCCCTCTTTATTTGGCTCTTCTGCAGCCTTGCGCTTGTGCGTGAGCTCTTCAATGAACCCAGCAAGATCCGGAGCAGATGAATCAGTAGCCAATGCGATCAGCGTATTGAGGTTATTCCAGCGTTCAAGCGCATTTGCTCCATTGGGAGCTTGAGGCGTCCAGCCGATGGCTCCCAAGTGTTCTTCTATTTGGTCGCGCAGGGAGCCAGAGGCATCCTGGCCAGACTTCGACACCGCAATCAGATGGCTGACTGCACGGCGAACTGATTCTCGATCAAAGAATGGGGTCTCGTCTTGAAGAGCAATCGGGATCTGACGCGCTGAAAATACTTCTTCGTAGAGTTCGGATTGGGCGTTGATACGAAGGAGAACAGCGATATCGTGGGCAGGTGTTCCACGATGTATGAGCTCTTGGATCTTCGACGCGATGGCTTCAGCTTCTTCCCTATCCGACGAATAGCTTGCGAATTCAACATGCGCGCCCGAAGGTCGTTGAGAGCTGAGCGTGACAGCGCCACTGGTTTTTCCTGCCCCCAGCATAACCGAGTTAGCAACATCAACAATTTGAGGCGTCGACCGATAATCTCTGGTCAGTTCAAGGACGTGCGCCCCCTTGAACTTCTTTGGGAAATCGACAAGAAATGATGATTGAGCACCAGCAAATGAATAAATTGTCTGGGCAACATCACCAACGACACACACGTCGTGACGATCACCGATCCATAGATCCAACAACGAGTGTTGCAAGCGTGACACATCTTGGAATTCATCAACTACGAAGTTCTGGTACTGATTACGCACTTGCCTGGCGACGTCAGGGCGATCCTGCATGATGGCGGCCATCAAAATAAGGACGTCTTCAAAATCGATCGCACCACGTTCACGCTTAGCATCCTCATACAGGCGAAGAATCGTTGCCATCTCATCAGCGCTTAAGCCATCTGGAACAGGGTGCCCGTCGCGCACTACTTCGCCGTAGCGCTCTGCGTCAACCATCGACACTTTCGCCCATTCAATTTCGGCGACAACGTCACGGAATTCAATATTTCCCTGCGCTATTCCAAGGCGGGACATCACGGGATAAACAAGCGATGACTTACTGGGGATGATCTCTGGAATCTGACCACCAATTGCTGATGGCCAGAAGAATTTCAGCTGACTGAGCGCAGCCGAATGGAAGGTGCGAGCAGGAACTCCGGGAACGCCAAGCTGGGTAAGTCTTTGCCCCATTTCAAAAGCAGCGCGACGCGTGAACGTCACTGCAAGAACCGAATTTGGCGTGAACGCACCCGTTGCCACACCGTACGCAATGCGATAGGTGATCGCACGTGTTTTCCCTGTCCCTGCGCCGGCAAGAACAGCCAATGGCCCTTTCACTTGCAGGGCAACAGCGCGCTGATCCGGATCAAGCGCATCAAGAAGAGCATTCGGGTCTGGCACATTCATAGAACGATTGTCCCACTGACCATGGAGAAACCAATGTGCATCATGGGCGCCGAAGCGGGTCAAGCGAGCTTGGGCTCTCAGGCAAGTCGCTTCCATACCAGTCCACAAGCAGGGCATACGCAATGGATGTTGGGCCCGGTGTACTCACTTCACCGCTGTGAAGAGCATCGCGCAATTCACTCCGACTAAAGAACCGCGCCCATTCGATCTCTTCCCCATCGGGAATCGGCACAACCGGTGTTCCAACAGCTGCTCGCGCGGTGTACCCAATCATCTGCGAACGAGGGAACGGCCACGGTTGCGTCGCCTGATATTCAACGCTGGCCACATCCAGACCAACTTCTTCTTTAACTTCGCGAATAACTGCATGTTCAGGCGATTCTCCGGCCTCGACAAAGCCTGCAATCAGAGAACACATTGTGGGGCGCCACGCCGTATTGTGCGCAAGCAACACACGATCCTCATCATCGTGGATGCGCACGATAACTGCCGGGTCCTGTCGCGGATATTCCACGTGCCCACACCCGGAACATTCTGTCGCCCAGCCACTCAGAATCGAGCAAACAGGCTTCCCACAACGAGCGCAGAAACGGTAGGAGGCATGCCAAGTAGCAAGAGACACGCCCGCCATCGCAACCCCGGAATCCGAAGCACCCAACATATGCCCGCCCCATCGCAGGTGAACCCACTGCACGCCCGGAAGCTCAGCGTCATTGTCAAGGCAGAGCACAATCTGCCCCGCCCCATCATCAGTGGCACCGACGAAATAGGCGGGGGTGGCCTCGTCGATCAGAGAGAGGGCGACCGGGGTGGAAATCGTTGCCAACTCAATCTCTGCACAGGCATCGCGAACTGGAATAACGCCGATCGCACCATTTGGCTTTACTACAACTGCGCGGACGGACGACACCCCTGCGCGATCCTCTTGGCTCACCCCTGCACCCAAAGCCTTTACGCCGCGTTCAAGGAGCGCGCGTGGGCTGACATTCTCACGCACGGAAACCAGGGCGCGAGGAGTTAGCCTGACAAGGGGAAGGTGAAGTGTCATACCTCAACGCTAGCCCTCCTGGGGTCCGCTTCGCGAAGTGAACTAGGCTGGAGGCATGACTCATGATGTATCTCGCGCCGATGGGCGCTCATTCGACCAGCTCCGTCCCGTTTCCATGACCCGCGGTTGGGCGGGCGTCGGCGAAGGCTCCGTCCTTGTCGAGTTCGGAAATACTCGTGTCCTCTGCGTCGCCTCGCTGACAGAGGGCGTTCCGCGCTGGCGTAAAGGGAGCGGAGAAGGTTGGGTCACCGCCGAATACTCGATGTTGCCACGCGCAACCGCTGAACGCTCACAGCGCGAATCCATCAAGGGCAAGGTTGGTGGACGCACGCAAGAAATCTCACGCCTCATTGGTCGAAGCCTGCGCGCAATCATTGACGTGACAGCTCTGGGCGAAAACACGATCGTCCTCGACTGCGACGTTCTGCGCGCAGACGGTGGCACTCGCACCGCGTCCGTGACCGGCGCCTACGTTGCACTGGCTGAAGCGGTCCGCTGGGGCACCGAAAAGGGTCTCATCACACCAAAGGCTGGCACGTCCGTGCTGACCGACTCCGTGTCGGCGATCTCCGTTGGCATTATCGACGCCACCCCGATGCTCGACCTCCCCTACGTTGAAGACGTCCGTGCAGAAACTGACATGAACATCGTTCAGACCGGCAACGGCAACTTCATCGAGGTTCAGGGCACTGCCGAGCACGCGCCCTTCAACCGTGATGAACTGGGCGAGCTGCTTGACCTAGCAGCGATCGGCAACGCGCAGCTGGCCGATCTGCAACGTCGTTGTTTGACCGCTGGCGAACTTGAGACGGTCACCCTCTGATGACGACCCCCAAATTGGTTTTCGCCACCGGCAACGCCCACAAAATTGCGGAGTTGGAAGCAATTCTGGCTCCCGCATACGCAGGGTACGAGGCCGGGATCATTGCCAAGATGAGTGACTTTGATGCGCCCGAACCGGTAGAAGACGGTGCATCTTTCGAAGAGAACTCTCTGATCAAAGCTCGTTCTTTGGTGAAGCTGACCGGGTTGCCGGCGATCGCGGACGATTCCGGTTTGTGCGTTGACATTCTGGGTGGAGCGCCCGGTATTTTCTCTGCTCGCTGGTGTGGCCACCACGGTGACGATACAGCAAACCTAGATTTGCTCCTTGCTCAGTTGACCGATGTGCCAGATGCGCTACGAGGCGCCGCATTCGTCTCTGCCGCTGTATTGGTTCTGCCTGACGGGCGCGAGTTCGTTCAGCGCGGAGAGGTCCGTGGCACTTTGCTTCGTGAGCGCCGTGGTACCGGCGGATTTGGCTACGACCCGATCTTCGTCGCCGACGGCTTTAACGTGACGACAGCGGAAATGACGCCCAAGCAGAAGAATGCGATCAGCCATCGAGGCATTGCATTCCGCGCCCTCACTCCTGCGGTTGTCGATGCGCTCCAACAGAGTCAGTGATATCAATTCGGGCATTAGCCCTTAATTCATCCTTGTTTCAGTAAGCAGGCATGACAGGAGAGGCGATGCCACCGGTGGCATCGCCTCTCCTGTCTATTGAGTTGTCACGCTACTCACGCTACCGAGAGCGCTGTTATCACCAAGCCGGTTTCAGCGAGCGACCAGATTGCCGTAAATCGGGCGATCCATGCAAAACTGCAGTTCATCACGCTGCTGTTTGCGATAGCGAGTGACATAGGAACGGAAGCAGTCGAGCTGACGACGGACCAATGACATCATGACGTTTCTCCATTCAACTCTGTGTCGCAAGCCTCACTGTTCACGACTTGATACATATAAGTATGTACGCCACTCACATACAGTTCAATTGAACTATTCTTTTTTGTAATTTAAGTTTTACTTAAGAAGTAGGAGCTCCGATGCATCTCGATCCAAAACGACTCCAAGTTCTTCTTGAAGTTCACCGCGAAGGCGGAATCGTCGCCGCGTCAGACTACCTCGGGGTCTCCGCATCAGCGGTGTCACAACAAATCAAAAAACTCGAGGAAGAAGTCGGTCTGGACCTCGTCGACCGCAACCCAGCCGGCGCTCTTCTTACCCCCGCCGGGCGCATTCTTGTCAACGGCGCCGAACGCATCGAAAACGACCTTAACGACATTGCCCGAGATCTTCGCCCCATCGCCGGGCACCTGACCGGTATCGTACGCATCGGCGCTTTTCACACGGTCATTCGTAACGTTCTCCTCCCCCTCACCTCCCAGCTGGAACAAGACCTTCCCGGCGTCGAAATCCACATCGATGAATCCGACGAAGGCCCGGGCATGACGAAGATGCGTTCAGGCGAGTTCGACCTGCTCATGCTGGAACGCGACACCGCCCCCGGCAACGCGCCACGTGGCTTCACCGATGTCCAATTCATCGATGAACCCTGGGTACTGGTCAGCCCCTCCAACGCCCCGCTAGTGGGATCTGAACGCGACCTTGCCGACGTCCAATGGCTCCGGGTCGCACCAAACACGATCGGCGCACTCCCCATGCAGCGTGTGGTAGCTGCAACATCGCACATCCACTGGGTGCCCTACTCGTACATCAACTACGAAGCCGCACACGCCCTTATTCGCGCCGGTAAAGGCTCAACGATCATGCCCTACATGGCTATTCGAGGAATCGCGCTGGGAGGTATGCGTGTCACGACTCTGCCAGCACTGGGCTTCAGGCGCATTTTGGTGCGTCACCGCAACGGAGAAGATTCACCGAACACTGCAACCGGCCAGGTCCTTGCTGCCCTATTCCAGTGGGTTGCAACCCACCACAATGACTGGCGTGGCAACATATACGAGACCACTCAGTAGCAGTCCCAGCGATGAGCGCTACTTGCCACCCACCACGAACGAAGCATCAAGGCAGGCGAAGTCAACGGGACCAGACCAGGTCTGACGCAGTTCAGCAAGCACCTGTTCAGTTTCTGTCCACGGCTGAATGTGCGTCGCAACCAGTCGACCAACATGTGCTCGCGTCGCAAAGCTACCTGCGCGCACCCCATCCATGTGGATTCCACGAACTGAATCTTCACGAGTGAAACCAACTTCGGTCAGAAGAAGATCCACATTCATAGCTCCAGCATCGATACGAGGGCTTTCATCCGTATCGCCGGTAAAGAACATCGACACCGCGGTCGACGGATCTGACTGACTCGGCCCCTCAATGCGCGTTCCGAACGAGGGAATGGTGTGGATACCCTTGAACGATGTCAGAGTCATCGGACCAATCTGATAGGACTGGCCATCTTCAACGGTTCGAATATCGAATTCGTTCGCGTACAGCTCTTCTTCGACGACGCCGTCGATCTGGCGGATACGTTCCAACAGACCTTCGGGACCGACAAGCATCAGCGGAGGTAAATCAGAGCCGGGGCCCCACTTGCGGTACACCTGTAGCGAGATGATGTCAGCCATATGGTCAGCGTGGCAGTGTGAAAGGACCACCGCATCAATATCGCGGGGGCTAATCCGACGCCAGAGAGCACCGAAAGAACCGGGGCCCATCTCGAGAACCACGTTCCACACGCGATCCTCACCGGTGCTCGGATCAACGCCGTTCGCTTGAACCAAGTAGCACGAGGCCGGAGACTTCGGACCGGACATGGAACCGGTGCACCCGATCGTTGTCAGTTTCATTGGGCACTGGCTCCTGACGCAATCGAGATTTCTTGCACGTTGCCAACTTCGGGGCCAAGAAAACGTCGGGCCAGACGTGGGAACGTATCGCCGGAGTCGGTTGTCATGAACTGGTGATGGGGACCGTCACCTTCCGCCCATGGTTCATGTAGGAGATCGCGGTCGATCAGCTCGTTGTACGTCACGTTGGCAGTCGCTTCTGACGAGGTCACAAGGGACACTCCTTCGCCCATGACACGGCCGATAACGCCGGTCAACAACGGGTAGTGCGTGCATCCCAGGATAAGAGTGTCGACGCCATCGTCCTTGAGTGGCTGAAGATACTCGCGCGCGACAGCTTCCAGTTCAACTCCGGTTGTCACACCACGCTCAACAAAGGGAACAAAATCAGGGCACGCCTGCTGTGAGACATGGAGACCTGGAACGGCCGCAAGCGCGTTTCGATACGCTTCCGACTGGATGGTTGCCTGCGTACCAATCACGCCAATACGACGATTCCTCGTGGTCGCGACAGCCTGCCTGGCGGCCGGAGTGATGACCTCAATGACGGGGATATGCGCGTCAATCCAGTAGCGTTCGCGCGCATCTGAAAGGGCTGCAGCCGTTGCCGTATTACAGGCGATCACCAACGCTTTCACACCACGGAAAGCGAGTTCATCCAAGCATTCCAATGTGAAGCGACGCGCTTCTGCAATTGCACGAGGCCCGTAGGGGGTGTGGACGGTGTCGCCGAGGTAAAGGATTTCCTCGTCCGGCAATTTATCAATGACGGCACGCGCGACGGTCAGGCCACCGAGGCCAGAATCAAAAATACCGATAGGCGCGTTATCCATGCTTTGACCCTAGTTGCTACCGCCTTGGGAATTCAGGGCGAACACCAGTGAGTCTTGCCACCAGGTAAGGATCATGTAGATAGCGCTTGCCGACTGCTGACGGGTCCCATTCGGTTTTTCGCTTGCAATCTTCGCGATTTGCTCCACGTCATCATCGGAAGCGATCTGAAGTTCACCGGCAAGTCCGAGACGAACATCATTAAGCGCACCAAGCCAATCCCAGACCTCGTCAGCATCGAAACTGACTTCTTGAATACCGAGGGCTTCGGTGCGCTCAATATGCGCGCACACTTTACGCAGTCGAGCAGACTTTTCTGCCCGCAAAAAATCTTCCGTCAGCGCACGCAAACCCGTTGCGTCCTGAGGGTCAGAGCTCATCGCTGGAAGTAAATAGTCCAGGGAGCGTTCTTCTGGAGCCTCGCGATAATTCTCCAACGAGGTTGCCGCCGCAACGAACGCCGGCATTTCCCCTGGATCATCAAGGACAACAAGAATCTCACGCATCGCCTGCGCAATCAACGTCGAATACGGGGGTTGCAATTCGGCGCTGAAAGCGCCGGCCTCGTATACAAAAGGACCGATCACGAGTCGAGTTCCAACGTCGCGCGCAAACCGTACCCGTGCATCGCCACAACATCGGCTTCCATGCGTTCGCGAAGTCCCGTAGATACGGTTGCTTTGCCGAGCACGTGGACCTCACGCATCAGGGAATCAGCGCGATCGTGCGAATAGCCAAAGTGACGGACAAACACGTTGGTCACATACGACATCAGATTGACCGGGTCGTCCCAAACGACAGTACGCCACTGCGCGAGCCCAGCTAAGGTGGGGGCAGGGCGTTCAAGTGGCGTCGATGAAGTCGTTGGCATGTTTCAAGCCTAAGCAACGATTTCGTACCATGGTGTGGTTTCAACACGCGAACTTGTGGTATATCGCGCTAGGTTTGTCATATGCCCTCATCAATTTCAACGTCACTGCTGACGGACATGTATGAACTGACCATGTTTGATGCTGCTTTGAAAGCCGGCACCGCATGGCGCACATCCACTTTCGAGGTTTTCGGGCGTCGTCTTCCCACAACCCGACGCTTCGGTGTTGTCGCAGGTATTGGTCGCATTCTCGAAGCGCTCGAACGCTTCGAATTCGAGCCCGCTCAGATCGATTGGCTTCACGCCGAGAAAATCGTCTCCGATGACGCACTCGATTATCTGAAGAATTTCCACTTCACCGGTTCGATTCACGGCTACGCCGAAGGCGAATGCTATTTCCCAGGCTCTCCTCTGCTGACCGTCGAGGGAACCTTCGCCGAGTGCACGATGCTCGAGACGCTTCTTCTGTCGATCCTGAACCATGACTGCGCGATCGCGTCGGCCGCGTCACGTATGACAATCGCCGCCCACGGTCGCCCATGCATGGATATGGGAGCTCGACGAGGCCACGAACGAGCCGCTGTTTCCGCAGCGCGCGCAGCAATCATCGGCGGATTTGCTGGAACCAGCGATCTGGAAGCAGCCAAGCGCTACGGAATCCGCGCGATTGGCACCGCAGCCCACTCTTTCACACTCCTGCACGATTCGGAACGCGAAGCATTCGACGCTCAGATTGCATTGCTTGGCCCATCGACGACGCTGCTCGTTGACACCTACGACGTCGAACAGGGCGTCATCAACGCTGTTGAGGCCGCACGCGCTGCCGGCGGTGAACTAGGCGCCGTTCGTTTGGACTCTGGCGACCTTGTTGCCACCGCCTTCAAGGTTCGCGGTCAGCTTGATGCTCTTGGTGCAACGACCACGAAGATCACGGTCACCAACGATCTGGATGAGTACGCTATCGCAGCCCTAGGCGCCGCGCCGATCGACTCCTATGGGGTTGGAACGAAGCTGGTCACCGGTTCGGGCGTGCCCACAGCGGCCCTCGTGTACAAACTCGTGTCCCGCGAAGACGAGAACGGCAATCCGAAGCCTGTCGCAAAGAAATCGGAATCCAAGTCGACGGTCGGTGGCAAGAAGTTCGCTGGTCGTGTCATCGACGAATACGGATACGCAGCCGAAGAGATCCTGGTTGTCACCGATTCTGAAGCCGATGCGAAGGCTGAACTTGCCAAGCGGGGCGCACGCGAACTTCAAATTCCGCTGATCACTGACGGCACAATCGATTCTTCCCTCTGGGGAGACGACGCATTAGAGAAAGCACAAGCAACGCACGTGCGCTCGCGTAACGAACTTCCCTATCAGGCCTGGCGCCTGTCCGAGGGCGAGGTCGCGATCCCGACACGCTATGTGAAGCTCTGAATCGCTGAGAGACGCGACGGTGCTCCTGCACCTTGGGTGCAGGAGCACCACGTTGTATCAGCTCATCATTCACATTCAGCTGCGTCAGGCCTAGTGTTTTCCAACGAACCACTGGCGAAGCAAAGCAATGCGCGCTTCAATCTGTTCCGTGGTTGCACGGGCGATCTCTGGGCCGCCACAGCGTTGACGCAGTTGAGCGTGAACCATCGCGTGCGGTTCGCCGCTACGACGCGACCAGGACGAGACCAGGTGTGAGAGTTCCTTACGCTTTGCGGCGCGGACACGGTGGTCTGAGACTCCAGCGTTCGCCTCACGCATCTTCGCTGCGATCTTCGACTTCTTTTGAGCTGCAACCTGTTCAGCTTGGCGCGCCCTCAAAAGAGTAGTCACTTGATCTGCATCAAGCAGGCCGGGAATCCCCAAGTATTCCTGTTCTTCGACTGAACCAACCTGAGCGCCTTGCCCCCAGGCAGCACCGTCGAAGAGCACGCCATCAAACTCTGCGTCTGCACCCAAGGCCTCGTACTGATTGAGCAAATCCGACGATGCTGACTCACTCGCAGTTGCCTGGGCGACCATGGCGTCTTCGGGATTCCACATGGCGTCTTCGTCATCAGCTGACTTCGGACGGTCAAGCGCGTGGTCGCGTTCAGCTTCCATCTGTGAAGCAAGCTCCAGCAGTGGGACGACCGAAGGAACGAAGACTGTCGCTGTTTCACCGCGTTTGCGGGCACGGACAAAACGTCCAACGGCCTGGGCAAAGAACAGCGGGGTGGCCGTGTTTGTCGCGTAGACGCCCACCGATAGACGAGGCACATCCACGCCTTCCGACACCATTCGGACGGCAACCATCCAATGGTCATCCGATTCGCGGAACGCATCAATGCGATCCGAGGCGTCAGCATCATCGGACAGGACGATCGTCGCCTTCTTACCCGTGATCTCGTACAGATGACGCGCATAGGCGCGCGCCTGCGTCTGATTAGAGGCGATCACCAGACCACCGGCATCAGGGATCTGACGACGAACTTCTTCAAGACGCAGAGCGGCGGCACGAAGAACGGAAGGAATCCACTCACCCTTCGGATCAAGAGCCGTGCGCCAGGCCTGCTTCATCATGTCTTTCGTCAGAGGTTCACCCAGGCGAGCGCTCATTTCATTGCCGGTCGAGGTACGCCATGACATCTGACCCGAATAGGACATGAACAGGACCGGGCGAACAACCATGTCTCGCAGAGCGTCGCCGTAGCCGTAGCTGTAGTCGGCTTGAGAGCGACGAATACCATCGGCATCTTCCACGTAGCGAACAAACGGGATCGGCGACGTATCAGAGCGGAAAGGAGTGCCTGTCAGAGCAAGACGGCGCGTTGCATCGCCGAACGCTTGGCGCACACCGTCACCCCACGACAGCGAGTCACCAGCGTGGTGGATCTCGTCCAAGATGACGAGAGTCCGATAGTCGCGTGTACGCATTTCATGGACCGCAGGATTAGCGCCGACCTGCGCATACGTAACGGCAACACCATCAAAGTGCGAACCCGCACGGCCCTGAGCATTCGTAAACGACGGGTCAATATGAATACCGACTCGCGCAGCCGCATCGGCCCATTGGCCTTTCAAATGTTCAGTCGGGCAGACGACGGTGATCTTATCGACGATGCCCTGACCCATCAGCTCCACAGCAATACGGAGAGCAAAGGTTGTTTTACCCGCACCGGGAGTTGCAACCGCAAGGAAGTCACGCGGCGCCTCAGCCATGTATTGCTCAAGAGCAGCTGCCTGCCATGCGCGAAGTGACCCCGCTGTTCCTCTTCTGGCACGCGCAGGAAACGAGGGAGACAGCGAGCGAGCAGCGGCGGGTGAGACGCGGGATGGATAGAGATGACGATCCTTGGAGGAGCTCACTTATCCGAGCCACCAAACCCGTCAGAGAACGGCCAGTTCCGTCCGTTCTTCCCCATCGAATCACGAAGTTCCTTGCATGTCGGACACACCGGGTAGCGCGAAGCATCACGCGTCGGAATCCAGACTTTGCCACATAAGGCAACGACAGGCTGTCCCGTCATCATTGATGAATCAGCTTTATCCCTACGCACGAAGTGCGCGAATCGATCACCATCGCCGGGAGCCTTTTCGCGTTCAACCTCAGTTCGTTCAAGCAAGCCGGTCGACGATTGAGTCGAGGGAGCAGAAGGCGACGAGGGCCCTTGGGGTTCATTGAGGGAGTTACGCATGCCTCCCATTGTAGAACCGCTAGCGTGGTCTCTCTTGGTGAGAAACTGAGCTGAGCGCGAACGAAAACCGCTTTATTTAGCGACAAAACAGGCGCTAGGGACAAAGGAAGAGGAAAAGGCAGAGAAGTTTCACACAAGAGTGCGGGGCAGAAACCAGTGGTTTCTGCCCCGCACTCGAAGAGTTTGATCAGATGATCACTTGGCAACAGCCTTCTTCAGGGTGGAGCCAGCGGAGAGCTTCACGCCGAAGCCAGCCGGGATCTGAATCTCTTCGCCCGTGCGCGGGTTGCGACCGGTGCGTGCTGCGCGCTCGACGCGCTCTGCGGAGAACAGGCCGGTGATCTTCACGGCTTCGCCCTTACCAAGGGACTCAACCAGGACGTCCTGGAAAGCGCCAAGAGCTGCATCTGCTTCGACCTTGGTCAGGTTTGCGCGCTCTGCGATCTGTGCAACGAGCTCGGTGCGATTGATGGGCATAAGAACCTCATTCCTATTTTTGCTATCAGCTGTCACGGCGACAGCCACTGGGGAAACAGTACGAAAAAACTGAGCCATTTGTCAGTTCGTGACGGCATTTTTCGCAATTTATGGCTTATTTCTCGCATTTTGGATACCCATAAAGCATGAGTGACCACCTAAAAGACCATTTTTATTGACTTGGGTCACATTTCTTTGGTCACATTTGCCGACAGAACGAAGTACTCAAACGAGGTTCGAATAACTCAACAGGTCTTTCACAGCCATGAACAAAAGACCGTATTATCACGCACACACAACCACGTGTTCAGCGCACTAATCAGCGCACTAAGGGGATAGTTTACTCCCTTGTTTACCCTGCTCGAACACTCGTCCAAACCGAGTGCGAGATAGGCCACGCGATGCGGGGAACACGCGCGTGCGAGAGGAAAATTAGAAGGGCCCAACAACCTCTTAGAGTTCCAGGAGAATCCATGGCTCTTAGACGAAATGAAACGGCTACCGAAACCGGCAAGACCGTTCATCCCGTTGACCAAGTCCCATCCTTTGGCAAGCTTTCAGTTCTTGGCATTCAGCACGTGTTGGCTTTCTACGCCGGCGCCGTCGTTGTTCCTCTTGTTATCGCCTCCGGCCTCGGCCTCGATAACGAAACCCTGATCCACCTGATCAACGCCGACCTGTTCACCTGCGGTATCGCCTCGATCATCCAGTCGGCCGGCCTCGGCCCGAAGATCGGCGTGAAGCTGCCCCTTATCCAGGGCGTCACCTTCACCGCAGTTTCGCCCCTTATCGCAATCGGTATCGCTGCCACTCCAGCCGGTGCCGATCCAAAGACCGGCCTTGCCACCATGTATGGCTCCATCATTGCGGCCGGCCTCGTCACTTTCTTCGTGGCACCTTTCTTCGCGAAACTCCTTCGCTTCTTCCCACCCGTCGTCACCGGCACACTTCTGACCGTCATGGGTATCACGCTCATCTCCGTCTCCGCTGGCGACATCGTGTCGCGGGGCACCTACGCGACAGAGGGCCAGGATGCTGGCGCACTCACTCTGCGCGGCCTCGCCTACGCATTCGGCACCCTGGTGATCATCGTTGCCGTCCAACGCATCTTTAAAGGCTTTATGTCAACCATCTCGGTCCTCGTCGGCCTGGTTGTCATGACCGCTATCGCATTTGCGCTTGGCGACGCCAACTTCTCTGATATCGGCCAGTCGGCATGGCTTGGCGTGACCACCCCGTTCTTCTTCGGCATTCCGAAATTCAACATCGCCGCAATCATTTCAATGCTCATCGTCATGGCAGTAACCATGGTTGAAACCACCGGCGATGTTTTCGCAACCGGCGAGGTTGTCGGCAAGCGCATCACGTCGAAGCACGTTGCAAACGCTCTTCGCGCAGATGGTCTGTCCACCTTCCTCGGTGGCATCTTCAACTCGTTCCCCTACACCTGCTTCGCCCAGAACGTCGGTCTGGTTCGACTGACCCGCGTGAAGTCCCGCTGGGTTGTCACCGCAGCCGGCATCATCATGATCATCCTCGGCATCCTGCCGAAGGCTGGCGCAGTGGTTGCTTCAATTCCCGGGCCGGTCATCGGTGGCGCATCGCTGGCCATGTTCGCGAACGTTGCCGTTGTCGGTATCCAGACCTTGTCCAAGGTCGACATGCGCGATAACCGCAATGCCGTCATCGTCTCGACCTCCATCGGTCTGGCCATGCTGGTCACCCTGAAGCCCGATCTTGCATCCCTGATGCCGTCATGGTTGCACATCATCTTCGGTTCCGGCGTGACCATCGGTGCACTGACAGCCTTCATCCTGAACCTGCTCTTCTTCCACGTTGGCAAGCAGGATGGCCCGGATGTTGCAATCATTGACGGTCATCCCGTGGACCTCGATCAGGTCAACGCGATGGATCGCGAAACCTTCGTTGAAGCCTTCAAGGGCATGTACGACGGTGACGTCTGGCCCGTCGAACGCGCATGGGAGCAGCGTCCGTTCGCCGATGCAACCGAGCTCCGTAAGGCGTTCGAGGACGAGGTCCTCGGAGCATCTGCTGACGAACAGGAAGCTTTGATCAACGCCTACGTTGACATCGCCGACTTGGCCTCCAACCAGGATGGCAACGAGCAGGCCCACGCTGACACCGCAGCCCTCGCTCTTGGCGAATTCAACGATGCTGAGCTCAAGGAGCTGCAGGCAGCATCGGCCGCCTACCGCGAGAAGTTCAATCGCCCACTGGTTGTCTGCGTGACCAATCTTGCCGATCGCGAACAGCTGATTGCCTCGGCATGGAAGCGCGTCGAATCATCGCAGGCACGTGAAGCACGCTTCGCACTCGGTGAGGTCATCGACATTGCCGACGAGCGATTCAACATTCTGGTTGCTGACGCGAACCCGATCCGCACCGCGTGGGGTCGCAAGTTCGACCAGGTCGATTGATCGATCCTGATTCGTTGAAACTTAGCTGAGGGGCTGGCATGTGCCAGCCCCTCAGCGCTTTTCTCCCTCGCATTGTCAGCGCCTACTAATCCCGACCTGCCTGCACCACGGCCTGAACTCGATCTTCTGGTTCGACGTTATCGACATCAACGACATTGGTGAACTTCCTCGGTGGTTCCATGACCCTCGAAGCTTTCGTCGTTGCAACCGACGCGCCATCACCCCGGCACCTGGGCAAACAGCGTCTGCATCCTCATCGACGAAGAGTTTGCCGCAATCCCTGGAGAAGACGTTGATGCGGTTGGCGTTCTTTCCCTGCACGCGAAGAAGAAGCAGGTGGAGAGTGTTTCTCTTACCTCTTCTGGCGCCACTGCCGTTCTCAAGTGACCTGAGACAGTTGTTGGATTTTGGGGCTTGTAACGAGATCCTAAAAACAACACAACCACTACGCACCTGAAAGTTTCTGCCTCGGGGGCTTTCACACACGAATGGGCCCACGGTCTGGTTTTTACTGAACTAGCCCCCGAAAAGTGAACTAGCCCCCGAAAGCGAGCTAGCCCCCGAAAGTTGGACTGGTTTAATTCTAGGCGGTTAGGGGTTCAAGGGTCTGATTCCGGTATTGTGTTGGGGTCAGGCCCTTGAGTCGTTGTTGGATGCGGTCGCCTCGTCCCCCAATCGCGAAACAGAAGGGGCGACGCTGGCGGAACTTCGGCTTACTTATCCAGTGGGCAACGCTGGAAGAACGCTGCCAACGCGGAGCCGGACACGTTGTGCCAGACGGAGAAGATTGCGCCGGGGACGGCCGCTTCGGGGGTGAAGTATTGGGCCCCGAGGCCCGCTGCTAGACCGGAGTTCTGCATGCCAACTTCGATGGCGGTGGTGCGGGCCGCGCTCTCACCGACGCCACTGATTCGGGCAACACCGTAGCCGAGACCCAAGCCGAGTGCATTGTGCACGATGACAACGGCAAGAACCAACAGGCCACCGGACAGGATGCGCTCAGACGAGGCACCAACCAACCCGAGAACCGCATAGGAAATGCCGAGGACACTCATCCAGGGCAGGGCGGGAAGAACCGTAGCAACGAAGCGTGGCATCAGGCGACGAACGATCAGGCCAAGAACCACGGGAATGAAGACGATCATCATGATCGACTTTGCCATCGCGGGCGCGTCGACGGGCATGTACTGGCCGGCCAAATACTTGGTCAAGATCGGCGTGACCAGCGGAGAAAGCAACGTGGAAACGGAGGTCATCGCGACCGACAGGGCGACGTCCCCCTTCGCAAGATAGGCGACGACGTTCGATGCGGTTCCACCGGGCGCACAACCAACAAGGATGACGCCAACTGCGAGCGCCGGATCGAGGTGGAATGCCCAGGTGACGAAGAGTGCGGACAGAGGCATGACGATGAACTGGAGCAGGACACCCAGGATGATGGGCCAGGGGCGACGGGCAACAACCGCAAAGTCGGGAAGTGTCAGTGTCAAGCCCATGCCGAACATGATGACCATCAGCGCGTAGTTCACGCCGGAAAGCAGTGGCGCAGCAGCGTCGGGGAAGATCAGTCCACCAACAAGTGCGCCAAGGATAATCAGCGGGAATACGGTCACTGCGACCTTCGCGGATCGGTCTTCTCGTGCGCTGGGGGCGGGCGCTTGAGGCGCGGGAGCTGTCATCGTTGGGGTGCTCATGGCTCTATTGTGCCCAGCTTTGACGAAAAATGCCCGTTCTCGTCTGCTTTAGTAAGCGAAGTCTCCTGGTCGACGAGGCCGGGCTGGCATTATTGACTCCTTTCCGGGAAGGGGTTCCGGGCACCGGTTTGATGTATCTCTTGACGACGCTTTGTCATCTCCATTGCTGGACGTTTTTGCTTAGAGTTTGTGTCATGGAACCTCAGAACATGACACCGAAGAGTGGCGTTAAACGCTCGCTCGGCGTGAAGGGATGGGTTCCCGGTCAGAAGGGGGCGTGGGGCATTGCTCTGCTCCCACTTCTCTTGGGGTGCTGGCTGGCCGGCTGGCATCCGCTTTTTGCTTTGCTTATCCCCGCATGGTTGAGCGCATTCGCATTCTTCCAAGTGTTTGAAAAGTGGATGAAGGCACCGGTTTCTCGTCGTTCTTCCCTTCAACCTGCGTTTATCACGTGGACTGGGTTGACTGCTCTGCTAGGAATTCCGCTTCTGATTGTGGCGCCTCGACTGCTGGCGTGGGCTCCGTTCTTTGCTCCGCTGGTTGTGGTGACCTTGTGGGAGGTGTCGCGCGGGCATGATCGTGCGATTGCAACCAGGTTCTCGTCGGTTCTGGCGTCAACGTTGATGACACCTGTTGCCACCAGTCTGTCGCTTGATGTGTATCCAACGAACACTGAGCTTGGTTTTGCTTGGGTTTCCTTTGGCGTGCTCAGCGCCTATTTCATCGCCTGCGTTCCGTATGTGCGTTCACTGATTCGAGGACGCAAAAACCCGCGCCCGTGGATTATTGCCGCCGGGGTTCTTCATCTGCTTGCGCTGGTCGGAGTCTGCTTTGCAGTATGGACGAATCTGCTCGGCTGGAGTTCCATCGTCGTGTGGGTTGCTCTGCTGGCCCGATCCCTGATTGTTCCACTCTGGCAGGCACGACGCGCAAAGCCAATTCCTGTGACCGTTCTTGGGCGCAGTGAGATTGTGTGGTCACTGCTTGTGATTGCCAGCTTGACCATCCCACTCGTCTAGTGCGATTTGTCCGCCCCAAAGCAACGCTGAGGAACCGCATATCATTGTGACCTCGTCAATTGAACAACTGGAAGCGCGCCCAACCCGCTTCATTCCTGCAAGGCTTGGACTATGACGACTGATGCACGAATTACCGCTTTGATCGAGGGCCTGCTCGAAGGACATCCGGAGAGGCGTGTCGCCCCGGCGCGCTTTGGCGGCGAGCGGAACTATTTGCGGGCGCTCATGAACATTCAGGCCCCTGGGTCTTTACCCGCCGAGTGGTTCGAGGTGCAGGATCAGCTTTTGGGCGAAGAGAACGAGGCACGGGCAATCACTCCCCCGCTTGATCAGCGTATTTCAATCTGGCAGGGAGACATCACCCGACTCCGCGTCGACGGAATCGTGAACGCTGCGAATTCTGCGTTGCTCGGCTGTTTTGGACCACTGCACTATTGCATTGATAACGCGATTCATTCGGCGGCCGGCCTGCAACTGCGCAACGAGTGCGCCGAAATCATGCAGGGCGCTCACGAGCCGACGGGGCAGGCGCGCGTGACGTCGGCGTGGAATCTGCCGTCGAAGTATGTCCTTCACACGGTTGGACCGATCGTAAACGGCACTCTACAGCCCGAGCATGAGGAGTTACTGGCACAGTCATATCGGTCGGTATTGATGGCAGCCCTGGAACACGACATGCACTCACTAGCATTGTGCTGCGTGTCGACGGGCGTTTTCGGTTTTCCGGCTCAGCGCGCGGCCAAGATCGCAGTGGCAGAAGTTCGCGCATTCTGTGCCTCGACCCCTGCGCCCGAGCACATTATTTTCAGCGTTTTCTCCGACGCCGATCGGGAGATTTACGAGGAGCTTCTTCGATGATGTCCACTTTGGAACAGGCAGCTGTGGCGCTGAACCCGATAGGGACCAGTACACTTCGAGCAGTTTGCCAAGTGCGTAGCAATTACCTGCGCTGACGTTCCAACAGCATCCGCCAAATAGTAGTAGGCCGTCCACAATCCGGGAGTTATTCGCTCAAGAATCTGATGAACGAGAGCAACACAATCTGTCCTATAACCCACTCATCTCTTAACAGTTGCATCTAAATACGCACGGAGTTATTCGCTGACCACCGCCGTGGCTCGGATGATTTCAAACTGCACGCCAGACAGTGAGGGAGTGTACAGCGTGAGGTCCCAATCATCCCCACTACTGAGCTTTGATGCATCTGTAGCAGGTATGGACTCTGCGGTGAGCACCCGGTAACTGTACTGTTCGCCCGTAACAGCGGTAAACCTTATTTGGGCACCGTCTTGTAGGGATGTCAGACCACTAAAACCAGGCAAATAGCTTGATACCCCTACTATTAGGGTTCCGTTGTTTGCAGCGCCGGCATACACTCCCGGAAATTTGGCCGTTTTGTCCATTGCGCTTAGCACTGGGAAGTCGCGGCCAAAATCTGAAATGGTCAGCACTCCAACGACGTCTTGCCCGCGCACATTCAACCCGGGCATGGCAGGGGCGTTTTCTTTGTTAACCACTGCAGGTTTAGGGTCGGGCATGATTTTCAGAGCTTGCCCCGCCAGAGCGCGCGAGTTGCTCGCGCCTGGCGACGCGAGCAACCACACGAGTGCTCCTACGGCCACTCCAACGATCAGCAGGCCGAGAGCCGTCAAGACTCTGCCTCTTTTTCGGCCCTTCGGTTTCATGCTAACCGTTACGAGCGCCTACGTAGTGACAGTCCAGCTAGCGCCGCAACCATGGTCAGCCCGCCGAGCAAATACACTAGGTATACGCCAATTCCACCAGTTTTTGGTAGTTCAACCGCGGCTGGTCCCTTGACCTTTACGCCCACCTTCAGAGGAATAGATGACAGGTTCAGGTCACTACCTGGCGCCAGATAGTTGTAGCCGAACGTTGACCATGCTATTTGGTCAGCCTCGACTTCAGTAGGCTTCATGACATTCGCGTCAAAAGACAGTGCCAAAGTCGATTCCCCACCGAATGAGAAATCTGAATCCTGAGCCGTTTCGTTTAGCACTAAACGGATCGATCTCGAATTCTCAGTGGGTGTAGTGCTCCAGTTCGCGGTTGGCTCGCCTGCCCAATCCGCAGCAGTGAACGCTTCCGGTTTTTGCTTATCGGAGTACTCAATTCGGTAAGCGCCTTTCGGCAGCACCTTGCGTGTGCCGTCCTTGCTCACTACCTCAACTTTCAAGTTCAGATTGTCAGCAAAGCGAACCGCGAAGTCAGAGTTTCTAGACGGAGCCGAAGGGAACGTGTAGTTATCGCCCACATTCGGCAAGTTAGAAATCATCGTGATCCGTTTAACCGGGTCAGACTTGTTGTTCTTCACTTCCATCGAGTAGCGGAAAGTTGAGGATGCGTCTTTCAGCGTGATGTAATTCGGCGACGACGTGGACGTCGCGACATTCGCAGGATCTGAGACCTCTTCCACTTTTTCGATTGAGGATGTAAACGCATCACTACCAATCGGAATCGTGGCTTCAGCCTTGATGGTCTTCAGCCCCTTGGCAGTGTGGTTGCTTCCAGTGGTGCCGCTCCAATTAGCATTGTAGAAGTCGTCAACGAGCTTCAAATCAATCTCGGTGTTCTCACCTCGCTTGACTTGCTGCGGATCATAATCTTGTCGATCCAACAAAGTGAAGAAAGCAGTATTGAAAGCAGCTGGATAGTCGCCCGATTGCTTTGGATTCTTCGTAGAGAATTCCATGGTTAGCGCTTCACCCGATTTTATGGGCATGCCGTCTACGGCATATCCCAAGGATCCGATTATCGGAGAATCCTTGTCGGCACGCAAGTCAAACCTGATGCGACCATCGGAAGTAGACGTCAGCGACAAGTGGAAGATTGCTTGCCGGCCTCCTCGCGACATTATCGCCACCGGATCACCGTTAACTACGAGTTTCTTCGGTCCCACGCTCCAAGCCAGATTCGCAGCCCTAATTTCGACGGCAGTAGGCTTTCCATTTTGCACAGTCCAATCACCGAATGTGAAAAGCGCCTTGCTACTTCCGTCGGTGAAGCGCGTACCGCCCACCGAAAGCTTGACCTCGCCTGTAGGTAGATAGTTCGGATCCCAAAGGTCTGAGACTACGTAGCCCTCGATGGTCTCCTTGGCGTCGTTGTAGGCAGAAATATTCCAATGCAAGGTATCTGCGTAAGCCGCGTGGGTGGGATCCTCAGTTCGTTCTCCGCCCGTGGACGTCTTGGCCACAATGGATTTTTCGATACCCGGAACTGGCTTATCTCGTGTCAAACTGACGTTAGAAGCAAGCCACTGCTCGGTACCCGGCTTAGGCGAAAAGCCCTTATTAGAAGCCTGCTCGTTATCCCAAATGAAACGCTTACCATCATTGAGAACCTGCTTGCCCTGCTCAACAGACTTAATGGAGGTGTCCGGATTAACGTTCACACCCTGCCCAGTCACATCGTCATAAGGCATTGCAACATTATTGACGGCAAAATCATCCGGGGCATTCGGTCCAACCAGCGCGATGTAGGAGAAAGCGAGCATCTCATTTGGATTCAAATAGAATTGCTGCCTCTCCTCGTCGTATGCGAGGTTACCCTTCTGTCCATCATCTCCATTGGAGACCTTGAAAACAATCTTTGAAGGATTGGTGGCATCTGCTAACGCCGTAATGGTAGCGTTCTTCGGCTCCGCGCCATCAACGGCAATAGGAACGTCAGAAGTCTTGGCCTGCCAGGTGCGGAAATTGTCTACATTTGCAAGCCAAGCGGGGCCACCTGAGTTATAAAAACCGTGACCTTCAGTAAACTGATCCGTGGTTGGGAAGAACGCTCTATACGACACGCCCTTGGGGAGCATGTCCTGAATATCATTCAGATACAGACGCGAACCGCCGTCATTAAATAGCGACACGTAATACAGCGCGTAAGGACCGTTAAACGACTGTTTCCCGGCAGGATCGGTTGCCGAACGAGAATACACGGTGCGCGCAGCGTTATCGGAATTTGGGTACAACATAATCCGAGGCCCATAACCACCACCGCCATTGGCATAAGTGTAACTGCCGTAGCCAAGGTCAAAATTACCCGTACCCAGCACGCCCTTTTGCAAGGCTGCGTTAGCGGGCTTCCCGTCCTCGCCAGACTTAGCAACAAAGTGGCTGACGCCATCGTTCATAGTCTTTACATGCCAATTGTTATACAAAGTGTCCCTCAAATACTGAGAGACATAGGCTTCGCCGTCATCAGCATCAGGGAACTTCAACGTGATATAGGCGTAAACCTCGCCCTTCACGCTCAGTTTGAAATCATCACCCCACACTATGTACTGCTGCGTGTCATCCCCGTCATCAGTGCCATTAGGAGGAGTCTGGGATACACTCCAGTTCTGTCCGCCCTGCACCGAAGTACCGGCGGGGAACTCCACACTAATGTCATCCTTAGTCCACGGTTTACCTGGCAGCGACTTGGGTAGCGCGTCGTAAACGTCAGCACTGGTGAAGTCGATCGCAGTGTCCCGAGAGTTCGCAACCGAGACGCGGTACGTGATGGATTCTCCGGGGTGTACCGGACTTTGTTTAACTAGCTCGTCCTCACCGGGCGTATCGCCCCGCTTCGTGACGATGTTCTTGGTCACGTACTGACGTGAAATCGGGTGAGAGGTCTTTGCGCTCGGCGGTTTACTGTTGCCTGCCGTGTTAATCACGTAGTGCTGTTTGTTGTCAGATGGGTCTAGCTCATCAACCAGCGTCGAATAGTGAGCGGTAACAACCGCGCCTGGACTGTACTTCGAGGCATCTACGTACCATTGAATGCGAGTTTTATCTGCCTTAACCTCAACGTGGTCCGCAATGAAATCGTGCACTACATCCGTCTTGTGTGGAGGAGTTTCCACTAGTTCAAAAGTGACGTTTTCGTAAGTGCCGGGCTTATCCAGCACGTAGTAGTCAACCTTTTTAATCGTTTTGGTTGTCAGCCCAAGATCTTTCAGGCCCGGGTTTTTCTCGACTTTAGCGAGCAACTTGTGAGGTCCCGACAACTCGTCAATGAGCGGCATAATGTAGCCTTCTGGCGAGCCGGTGGCTAGTTGCACGCGAATCGAATAGTCGATCTTCTGACCAGAGTTGACTTCCTCGTTATCGGCCGGGTCAGAAAGTTTGCCGATCTTTGCCTCTGGCATCGCTTTGAACGTGGAGTTACTTGGCGTGTCCCCAAAATATGCCGTGTTCTTTACGTCTTCACCCGAATCGTTTTCGATTGGGTCGCCGAAAATATAAGTGTCTTTTACCGTGGCGTTAAACGAGAGCTTCAACTCGTTGCCACCGTAAATCTTGCCATCAGGCACCGTCCAAGAAAGTGAGTACGCGGTGTTTTTCCTGATTGCAAAAGCACCCAGCTTTTTCTCAATTTCGGTAGCCGACAGTGTTTCTTCCGTGCCGTCCCCCACCTTGAAGGTTATGGAATTACCTACACGTTTTATCTGCACGCTAGTTGGGGTTGCCGTGCACGCCGGGTTGTATGACGGTGAAAGATCTGCCGTTCCCCCGGAGGCCACCTTAACGTTGAGCTTTTCGGCGCAGGGCACAATATTTGAAATGGTGATCGTCAAGCCAGAAGATTCTGGTTTTTCCAGCACCTGCCGAACTTGCGCCGGTGTCATGTAAAGGGTGGTGGGTAAATCGTCCTTCACTGTCGCCAGATCCAACGGGCCCGAACCAACATTCTTGGCGCTAAGGGTAAAGGGAACGGCCTGACCGCGCAGGTAAATTTCCGTTTTTCCGTCACCCGCAGTCTTTACAAACTCACCCTTGCCTGGCTCTACCTTGACCGGCGTTGTTACTTCCGCATTGGTTGTCTTCGGATCAGAATGCGTGTAATGCGCCGTCATTCCAACCCCGTTGCTAACGTCAACGGATCCACCTTCAGGAAGCTTCTTAGCAACCAGAAAATCGTCAGCAAACCGAAGATACAGGCTGCTGGTTGCAGTGTCCTTATTTCGATACCAAGACAGTGTCAGAGTGCGTCCATCGGCGCTAAGCTTGCCAGTCACGTGCCTATATTCGGGTTGCGGGACAGCCCAACCAACATCCACCTGATCTAGTCCAAAGCCGTGGATACCAAAGATAGGCGTTCTCTTGCCATTAATTTCGGGCGCGAAAACAAGGTCATTAACGTAGCCGTCGCGCGTCCACCCGTCCAAGCCGTCATAGGACATAAGCCCACCACGGCTACTACTGTTCAGCCCGTCTCTGATCCCCTTAATATAGGCAGGATTAATCTCAAAGCCTTCGGGCACGGTGAACGTCTCTTCTACCCGGATCTTCTCAAACGGATCTTGACCTACTCCACCAGTAGGCAAAGTCGGTGAATCCTGAGCCTTTTTAAGATAGAGCTCGTACCTCAAATTGCGTAGCTCATACACGCCTTTTGCGGCGTTATAGCCAATGGCTGGCTCCGACGCAGCTGGCCACGCGCTAGAATAGCCACCCGAAGTATGCTGCTTCTTAACAGCCTGATACTCCTGCCGTACCGTGTCCCACTTCGCTACGTGGACACCACAACCAGGAGCAACCACCGTCTTGCCTGCAGCATCAGCCTGCTGCGTTGTGAGTTGCGTTCCCCAGATGCGGGCCGTTCCGCCCGGCGATGCCGGGGAGTCGTACTTCGTCTCCAGATCTACAGAGAACGCTTCGCCAATCTTCGAGCCGGCGACCTCAATGTAATAGGTGTTCTCCACGCCTTCCGCTTTGCGGAAATAATAAGGGTTCAGCTTTTTTTCGATGTTCTGGTAATACGGTTCATCACGTACTTCCAGTTTCGAGCCATTTACCAGGGCGTAACCGTCCGCACTCGAAAATTCGAGGTAAATGCGGTGTTGCACGTTTTCTGCGGCAACGGTGTTCGAAATACCAATGTGCTGCTTGAATGTCTCACCCGTATAACGCTGCGCAACATTATCAACCACTTTGGGGTCTTTTTGCGTTGAAGACTGGGCGACTTCGACCTGCAGGTCGCCAACTACCTGCGGGGTAACAATAGTCTCATTCTGATCCGCCGGGCACTGTCCAGGAGACTCGGCAACTGGGCTTGGTTCCCCTACCGCCTGTTCCGCGGCAGCGGTGTCCTCGCTAATGGAAAGCTCTGCAGGCTCCTCAGGTTGAGTATCGGCTTCAACCGTCTGGGGCTCTGCCTCAGACGTAGCAGGATCAGCGTAACCGGTAGCGGGCATAACAAACATGACGCCCAGGAGCGCAATGACGCTCACCAATGCGACAAGAATGCGTGTTTTGGCGACTTCAACACCTCTCAGCATGGCTACGCCCTCTCATTTTTTCCGCGCACACGCCCTGCGCCTATAAGCACCAAACCAGTTAAGAACAACACGATGGCTACACCGCCAACTTTCCCGTCCATACCCGTTTTTGACAGCGGACCCTCCGGCTCCGGATTTTCAGGTTCGGGAGCAACGTTCGTCAATGTGAAAACGTTATTATCCACGGCAGTTCTGACCTCGTAAGACCCGCTCAACTTCTCGGCTACCGACCAGCGGCGGTCCCCCGTCTCGTCCTGCCACTCGAAAGTCCAATCATTTTGCGCACTCAGAGTTACACGCTTAAAGAGCTTTCCATCAGCCAAAACGTCCACCTGGATCGAAGTTGGCCTGCGGTCCTTCACCGGCTCATCCTGCCAAAGCTTAACCAAACGGTACTTCGTTGGTTCTACCTTCTGCGGCTCCAACTTTGGCGCGACCACCACGTCGTAATCGAGTTCGCCGTCACTACCCTTTTGCGGGAGCGCAAAAATAGCTGGAGACGCCACGTACCTATACGCCCCCTGTTTCACAGTAGATGCAGTCATCAAATAAACGCCTACCTGCAAATCCTGCATACGGACCTGCCCCGCAGAATCGGAAGTAGCCTGCGCCGTTGGAACCACACCGTCCCTTTCCAGCAAAGACTGCAACGTGAGCGTGGCACTCGCCGCTAAATCAGGGTCACTCGGCTCGGTGGCATCAGTCAACGACTTCCAACCAATCGCCGTGGCGTAAGAATCATCTAACACAAAAGGCAAACCCGGGCGCATCTCAGCGATCCGGTACAAACGGACCTCCACACCAGGCAACGGCTGGTTATCCACCGCGTGGAACAGGGCCGACACCGAACCCAGACGGTCTGCTTCGACATTGTCAAAATCTATAACATCAGGCCTTGAATCAGCATGAGCCGGAACCAACGAAAATGCCAGCGCAATCGACAACCAAAGCGCTAATAAGCTACTTTTCGTCCGCATGGCTACTATCCTTCCCCATGTGCCTAGGCGCATAAACACTTCGCGTCCGGCGCAACACCACAACAAGCCCCACCACAAAAATAGGAACAGCTACAAAAGCTGCCACCAACACCGGGTCTACCCGCACCGCATCCGCCGCGATAGACCCTACAGCCGACAATTCGGTTCGCTCACCAGTAACCAACAGCCGATGAGTATTAATCCCATACGGCGTGCAGGTAACTAGCGTCACCAAATCTCGATCAGCCTCGAGCTGCAGAGCACCAACTTCCGTTGGCAACACCTCAACAATGTCGCTCACGCGATACGCCAGCTCTCGGTTACCCGTTCGGATCACAAAAATGTCACCCGGCTTCAGCTTGTCTAGATCCGTGAAGAGTTTGCTTGAAGGCAAACCCCTATGACCAGTCAAAACCGCCCGAGTTCCAACTCCACCGATCGGCAACGACGTACCCGGGATATGTCCGACACCTGCCTGCAACACCGCCTCGTCAGTGGTGTGGTAAATCGGCAGATTAACTCCCAACGAAGGAATTTGGATTGTTCCCATCACCGACGTGCCCGTGAAGTTCAGCATCCGCAGATACTGATCCATCTGCGAAACAGGTAGCCTACCCGGCTCATAGACAAGCGCATCATTATAGGCTTCCGCCTCATCCAAAAGACGCTCCACCTGGGTGGTGTCCAGTTTTGACACGGCTTTCTCATAACTCACCACCGCCGCCTTTTGCCTCTGATGGTTATAAAAGTTAGCCAGCGGCGGGTAGAGGAAAACCGATAAGCCAAAAATGAATAAAGCGATGAGCGCTATGTCTGAAAAACTGCGACGCCCCTTTTTTACGCGCGACGTTCCCGCCGGCGGCATAGCTTGCCGGCGGGAACGAACACGCGTAGAAGGGGTCAATCTCATCGACCGTTATGGCTGATATCTACGCTTTCTTGCGATTACGTAGAACGAAACCACCTGCGGCAGCAACCATCGCGGTTACGCCAACGATCGTGAAGATCGTGGTACCAATGCCACCCGTCTCCGGAAGCGTGGAACCCTTCGAGTTCTTAATCTGGAGCGTGGAGAAGGTGCCATCTGCTGGAGTCTTATCAGCGTCTGCGCCAAGCTGCAGCACGTTGACAGCAGGATCTTTCCCTTCCTCAGTCTTAATCGTGGCAGCGAGCTTGATGGACGTGTACTTGGCATCGCCGGAAGGAAGGTTGTAGCCGGCCGGAGCCTTGGTCTCTTCCAAGTAGTACTGCACGTCAGCGTCAAGACCCTCGACGGAGAACTTGCCACCTGCTGGCACAGCGAAGGTGGTGCCACCAGCTACATCAGCAGCCCAACCGGTGATCTTACCATTCGAAATGATGGCAGCCTTGGACTTGTCAGCGTTCAGCAAACGGAACTCGGCGCCCGCAAGCTTCGTGTCAGGCTTATCTGCATCTACCTTTTCAGAATCAACCTTGTAGGTGAAGACAAAAACTTCCTTGTCAGGTGTTTCGCCAGTAGGCTCGCCCTGGTCATCGGATGCCTTCTTCGAGTACTCAACGTGCACTTTGTTAGGCTGCGGCTTGCCAGCTTCCGACTTCTCGTTCAGCTTCGCAGTGTAGCGAACGGTGATCTTCGAATTAGCATCTACGCCCGGAACATCTTTCAGGTTGGCAAAGGCAACACGGATGCGCGTTCCGTCCTGGTATTTACCAGCATCGGTGATGTTCTCCTGAGAGACCGCGTACTTGCCTGCGTCCACCTTAGTGGTGCCCACATAAACCTCTACCGAATCAGCATTGAAGGTGAATCCCTTCGAAAGCTCATCAACAAAAGCGTACTTGTAGGTCTTGTAATCCGCGATATTCTGCGAAACCGTACCGTCGAGAAGGAACGGGACATCCGCGCCAATCTCATAGTTAGCCGTCACATCATAAGCAGTCTCACCGTCATTGACCTTGCTGGTGTCAATGCCAGTGGTTTCCTGAACCTTCTTACCCGAAGTAGGAACAGAAGACTTCGATGCAACCTCAACCGGGCCGACAACCTGCAAGATCGGAGTGGTCAGAGCCGAGGCATTGGTGTCCGTATCCACCACTACGTAGTAACCGGCGTCAACTTTGCCGGTTTTGTAGGTGTAGGGAGCAGCAGTGCCAGATTTAGTGAAATCCGCCTTGGTGGTGCTGAGATTCTTCGAAACTAGCTTTGCAAATGCAAGAGCCTTCGCGCTATCTGCACCCTCCAAAGCCTTTGCGACATCAGCAGCTGAAGATTGTGCGGTAACGCCAGTAAGAAGATTCTCTTGAACCAAAGCATTCAGGAGATCGGCGGACTTAACACCGGTGCCCCACTCAATGTTGGACAGCACCTTGTTGCCGTCAACCTCAGCTAGCTCACCCTTGAAGACCTGGTACGCACCGTAAGTGTGATCGCCTTCCTGGCTGGTCACAGTGATTGTGGGATCATCCGCTGCTTTCGCCACGCCCGGGAACGATACCGCTAACAAAAGGGCAAGTACCGTAGCAAACGCAACCGCGACCGCACGTACCCCCCCCTGCATGGAGATTTGTCGAAACATAAGACTTCCTTCTAGAGTTCGAAAGACGTGCAGTTCGCACCTTCGCAGACTATCACTTTGTTTGTAAGCATGGGCCGCCTGTCCAAGCGCAGTGGCTTAAACTCCTCCCCAACTCCGCACAGGCCACACTTGCAATATCACGCGACCAACAAAATCCTCGCCCACTACCTGGTGCAATGCGGAAGTATCACCCTGGCCGATCACAACCAGCACACCTCCCTCAGGCACCGTTGACGGAAAAGAAACCTCTGAGCGAGCTAAATCTTCAGGCGTTAACGCAGCTGGGGACTCGACTCCATTTACTGCCAGATGACCGTTGTCGAGCACATCTACCTCATCGCCGGAAATGGCGATAGCCGAGCGAACCAGTATGCGGTTTCCGTGGAAGAATGCGACCGTGTCACCCCGAGTAAAATCCACGTGATGCGCGGCAACCAACACGTCGTCCTTTTCAAACCCGTTTCCCGTGCCGCGGACCTGTAGAACAGTGACAAAAAACGTTGACAAAATAATTGCCAACGCGCTCAGCACCAGCGCCACCTCCGCAACCCGGAGGCACACCCGGGTGACCCGAGCTAGAGAATCCCACGTTCTATCTGGCATCACACCGCCTTAGAACTAACCAGCAACACAACTAATACGACTGCCCGCCCGCATTCTAATATGGACAGTCGGATCCCTGCGCCGTTTGTTCCCGGATACACGAGAGCCCCTGCTCTCGCAGAGATGTCCTTGTTACTTAGACGTTCATTTTGATACAAGGCTCTATCTAGGTGGGTGTAGCGGGCACGCTTTGGGCGCATTTGGGTGCAAAGGTTCGGGTATAGGTGCAGGCGCAAGAGCGTGGGTGCAAAAGTCGCGAGGGTGGGTACGTCGCTTGCGAAGACGTGGTTATCTACTATCTGGCGCTAACGCCTCATTTCTCACTACTTCTGCTCCAGAAGTTCGCGGATACACCTCGTTTGTTGATTATATTCGATCCTCTTCTTTGACTATGACGAGTCAAATCGCTCTGGAGGCTCTTATGAAGCACCCCGATACGACGCTTGTTCTCCTTGACGGAGATGAGGAAGTGGGATCCAGATATCCCTCGGCGTTCTTCTTCAAGAACCCGATATAGCATTCCTGAACCACATTTGGCTCGGCGTTGCGCCACTGGCAACCCGCAGTGTTATTCAGGTTGTAGTTGACGGACTCAAAGGAAACCACGTTAGTGGTTTTATTAGTTAGCTTCACTCGGTATTCCACGGTTTGTCCGGCCTTCGTGGGATCACCTGATACGAGTCTTGGCGTTCTCATTATCGTGGGTGGCCACCAAAGAATCTGTAGCGTGCGCTGAAATAGGGGGAACCAGGGTTCCGCTCACCGCCAGGACGAAGGTAAACAAAACTGGAAAAATATTCTCATCAATGGGCGCTTCTTTGCGCTCATAGCAAGGAACACTGCTAGAAGAAACACACTGTACGAAGCGTATTAGTTTTTCTTTTCATATATCAGCTCGCAGTTGTTAACTGCAAAGCGTACGCCTTAGGGTAAAGGCGTAAGAGTAGATTCCCAACTCCACAACTGTTTTGTTGTGTGTTCTTTAAGCAGGCAGGTTACATGTTGAATTATCAGCGGAAGAGGGCGCCCGGCGCGCTTCTTGGTGTTCTTTCATTACTATTCGCAACGTTTGTTGGAATTCCACTAACGGAAACCACGGCTCAGGCCGCACCGGCTACCCCGTCCCTTGGAATGCAACAGCCAAGCAACAAACCGATATGTAGCACGAACAGGTCACCAAAGTGGAATGTTACGGGCAGTGAGTACGACAATGCCGGTGTTTCTACGATTAAGGCATTTTCTGACAAAGCTCGCTTGTACTGGCAGTACCCTTTGCGGCGTGAATTCGGAGCCGATTCGGGGCCACTGCACTTTGACGTCTTTGTAAACTACCTGGTTCCTACAACGGGCGAATGGAAGCGCGTGCCAATGGACAGCATGTACTTCAACACCCCCGAAGAGGCCATTGATAAAACAAAAGTGGGTTGGCCTGCCACAATGAAGATGGAGCTGGTGCGCAAGGATGGCAGCTGCCAGATTCCGGAAGATCTTGCCTATAAAACTTTCACCGTTCCCGGTGGGAAGTTACTAGATAGGGACGAAGTTGGCTACTTCCACACGATCAGCCATGGCGAAGGTGAAGACGATTCTGCAAAGACGGCAGGTACTTCGGTTTTTGATCGTCCTGGTGACCAGATAAAGCTTGAAATGCACACCCGTGGACAATCGGTACCTTTCGGTGATGGCAAGAACGAATACGTGGTGTGGTCGAAGGGAACGTGCGCTGAAGTTGCAGCAGAAGGCACTACTTGTAAAGACATTACTCACGAGGGCGTTACTTATGCCGAAGTACAGGTAACCAAGGAAAACAACTTTGTTAACGAGCTAGTCAAATATATAGACGGCGTGGCGCGCATCGACTACTACGGTTCCAGGCCAGGAGACGGGTATTCCTACTCGCGTACAGTGCGTAACAGTTCAGCCAGGGACGTCAAGTTTGTATCCCCATTATCCCAAATACAACCTCACTTCTTGCCTCAATTCTACGGAAACGTGGAGCCGCCTAAACCAGTAGCAACGGACAACCCTGGGGTGGATTCCGATACCTTGCAAATCCCATCCGACAAATGGGGTTTGAAGTACTACTTGGTTGACTCAGCTGGAAAGCTGGTTCAGAAGGATCCAAAGTCTTACACGGCAAGTTCCTTGGCTCCGTACGTAAACGGAGAATCAAAGGTGACAATCAAGGCCTTCCACAGTTCATGCAACGTGAAGACGATGAAGACTTATGATTTTGATCCGAATAGGCAGCTGCAAAGAGATGACTACACGATAGACGGGAGCATCTGTGGATCGCGCGAATGGAGCTTCACTTTCTACGGTTCCAAGAAGGTAATGATTCCTGCTCCCACATACGATGACACGGCATTAACTTTCACCGTTCCCGAAGTTGAGGGAATAACCTGGTACTTTGAAGGCAAGAAGATCGAACCGGGTACCCCCATCTCCTACCCACAGGATCCTCAGGGACGTGTTATCAAGAGGGGAACTATTAGCGTTTTAGCAAAGCCTTTCCAGCCTGAAGGACAGAATCTGAAGCTGGAACATGAGGCAGAAAGCCCCGGCAAGGGAACGGCTACTACCGGGTTCACTTTTGAACACGAATACGACGTGCGTGAAGAAGTAACTCCCACCGCACCGCAGGTTGCTGCGAATGACAAGTGTGGTGAGCCTGCATCTGTAACACTGCCACAGGCTCCGGATATCAGTGCCGGCATCTTCGATTACAACGTGGAATACCGCAACAAGAACAACCAGGTGGTTACCAAGGGCAAAGGCACTAAAGCTGTTGTTACCGCGCAGCTTAAAGACCTGAATAACTACCGGCTTGCTCACGGCGCGGTCTTTAGGTGGGAACTCGATATTGCAGGAAAAGCCTGTGATATGACTCCAACTGTTCCTGGAACTACCAAGCCTACAGCGGCTCCTATAGCGCCTACAGTTTCACCTGCTGCTACCTGTGCGGTAAAAGGCTCGGTAAATATACCGGATTCCGAGGTGTTTGATTACACGTCGAGTTTTGTTGACGACCAGGGTGCCGTTGTTCCTGAAGCTGATGCCAACAAGGTTAAAGTTGTTGCCCAGCTGAAGGATGCGCTCAAGGATTCCTACCAGCTTAAGCCTCAGGCCACTACGGAATGGACGCTGGATATTAGTGGTTCGGCATGTGGTTTCGCTCCCTCGTATGACGATTCCACCGTCGCCCAAGGTGATACGGCTCAAGCCACAGCAAAGTACGGTTCCAATACGGAGCCGGCTGGAACCACCTATACGTTGGAACCTGGAGCCCCTGACTGGGTGGCCATCGACGATAAGACCGGCAAGCTCAGCTATACCCCAACTCTTGATACTGCGGTTGATAGCTACACCGTGAAGGTGAACGTCACCTATCCGAACGGAGGCGGAACCAAGCAGGTTAGTGCAAAGGTTGCGGTTACCCCGGCTGCGGATGCTGATGGTGATGGAGTTCCGGATCTCACTGACAAGTGCCCAGGGACTGTAGCTGATGCGCAGGTTGACGGCAAGGGGTGTGCGGTAGCCCCAACGGTTACCGCTCCGGAAATTACCGGAACTATCAACCAGGCAATAACCCCCGCCGAGGTTACACTAACTAATCCAGGTAAGGCCACGATCACAGGCTGTACAGCAACCGGGTTGCCCGCAGGTTTGCAGGCTAGCTTCATCGGTGGCAAGTGCATGATTGAGGGCACCCCCACTCAGGAAGCCACCGGCCAGAACTATGTGGTGGAAGTCCAGTACACCACCGAAACTGAAGGTACGCCTAACACTGGCCCGGCAAATGCGCAAAGCACAGCTACCGTGCGTCCTGATTCTGATGGTGATGGTTATCCAAATCCTGCTGACCCGGATAACCCGGTTACAGGAGAGGACTTCTGCCCGGACACCCCGGCAGGCCTCACCGTTAACGACTCCGGATGTGCACTCATCGAAATAAACAATGGATCCTATGCAGACACGAACGCAAAAGTAGGAGCACCAGCCTCTACTCCAGCGCCGCTGTTTGACGACCCCCGCACACCGGATACCGAAACCAACCCCGCTCCACAAGGCACCACCTTCGCAACAGCAGTAGGCGCACCCGACGGAGCACAAATTGATCCGAACACCGGCATCATCACCTACACGCCAACCCTGGCCGAAGCAAACACTACGGTACGGGTACCAGTACAAATCACCTACCCCAACAATGGAGGTCAGGAAACCGTACTAGCACTCATCCACGTTGGCAACACCCAAGCCGGAACGACCACACCCAACTGGAACGATGGTTCAACCAAACCAGGTACACCGCTGGATATCCCGAATACCGGGGATATCATCCCGACGGGCTCTACCGTAACGGTTGGAGGATGCACCACTGGGTGGACTTGCACAATAGACGGTGACAAGTTGCAGGTAACCCCACCGGCTGATGCCACACCGGGTTCGCTTGGATCTGTTGATCTGCTGATTAACTATCCGGATGGTTCAACAGGTAAGGGACGCACAAACGTTTCTGTTATTCCGAACGATGCTCAGAGCCTGCAACCTAATTACGTTCCGCAAAACGGAGAACCGGGCAAGGAAGTAACCGTTCCAGTTCCTGGGTTCGATTCAAACAACACCCCTGAGGTGGAAACCAACCCCGCGCCGCAGGGTGCAACCTTTGGGCTGACCCCCGGAGCTGACAATCCGAGTGGCGCCGTTGTTAACCCAGATGGTTCTATAACGCTCACGGTTCCGGGAGCTGCCGCGGACGGCGATCTCATTACAGTTCCCGTGCGGGTCACCTACGAGGATGGTTCGCATGACGATGTAATAGCTCAGGTGCTAGTGCGCGTGTGCCCGACCTGTGGCGGCGGTGACAATCCTGGTGGTCAGCCTGGTGGGGACAACCCAGGCGGTGACAACCCGGGCGGTACCAACCCAGGCGGCGACAACCCTGGCGATAATCCAGGTAGCAACCAGCCGGGTACGGGCGGAACGGGTACCCCTGATTCCACCCCGAGTGACCCGAATGGTTCTACTACTCCGGGGGTAAAGAAGGTTGCCTCCGCAGAACACTCTAAGCTGGCACGTACAGGTTCGAGCGTTCTACCTATCGCAGGCGTTAGCGTTGCCGCTCTTGCAATCGGTGTTCTGCTCAAGCGAAAGGAACGCAAGCTGAGCTAACCGAAAACACGGCTAGGCTAAAGGGCGGTGGGCAGTAAGGTTTTTACTGCCCACCGCCCTTTAGCTTTTCACTTGTAATCACGCGGGTTAATAGACAAAACGTGTTGCTTATGATCGGGTTTTGGGCATAACAAACCCCAGCCCAAATGAACTGGTTCGTGAAAGCTGGATGTGAATTGGACTCCCGCCAGGTACGTGTCCCCGCAGGCCGCAAGCGATTTCATTGTGAAGATCGCGCAGGCTATTCCTGACGCGGCTGGCACGACCGTTGGAATGCGCAGGGCAGGGTTTACGAGTACCGAGATCAAGCAGATGCAAGCCGAACTGACACGCAGTGCGGCTGGTGGCGTGTTGGATCGTCTCGCACAACTGCCAGACGAGGCAGGCCCTGAACCGTCCGGGGAGTGATAACTGGTGGCGACACGCGAAGGACTGTCCGACTACTCGAAACAGACACGCAAAATCGTTCGCCTAGCACAACGCAACCTGCGCAAATTCTTCGCACTACTCGACCTGACCCAGCCTGCGGTGGCACGTGAGGCGCTACTGGATTTCCTTCCACAATTGACCGCAACCTACGGGGACATCGCAGCAGTGGCTGCTGCCGAATGGTATGAGAACCTACGCAGCAAAGTCGCATGCCTACCACCCTACGAGACAGTGCTCAGTGTGATTAACGACGAGGTGCCATATTCGTGTAGCAGGCCTACCCTCTTACGAGACTGTGCTCAGTAGTGGTGTGAAGCGTGAGGCGATCGTGGAGACCGTGCGGTGGGCTGCTGGCGGATTGTGGGGCGATGACCCGCAGCAAGTCCGGCGCGTGCTAGACGGGTGCGTGCAAGCCTGGGTCAAATATTCTGGTCGCGACACGGTAGCTAGGAACGTGAAGTTCGACCCGGCCAAACCACGCTACGCGCGTGTTCCCCGCGGGGCGCACACGTGCGCATGGTACGCGATGCTCGCATCGCGTGGGTTCGTGTACCCTGTTCACCACGCGACGACAGGGGAGGTGGAGAGCGCGAAAGTGGTCGGCGCCAGAACCGGGAGGAAGCAACATACGACAAAAGGCGCCGTCCGATTGGACGACGCCTTCAGTGTCCCTCGCTCACGCGAGGTTGAACACGAGGACGAACCTTCGTTCATAGAAACGGAGTTCGCCACTTCGCGCTGTGGTTCTCTATACGTGACTGTTGATACGAGACTTTCGGTGGGTGCAGATTCCATACGAGCGGGTGCAAATCTTGGCAGGGTGAGTGCACGGGGTCAACGATCCGAAAATCGCTACCTCCACTACCCCACAGACGCGTTATCGATCAGTTCGGCTAGTCGCTCGATACTGTCGTCGATTCTGGCTAGGTCCACAAAGAATATCGAGACTGAAACTTGGTCGTTGCTTGAGAATGTGAACACTCGTTCGGCATCGAGCTCATCGCTGACCGGGTAGAGAAGCCAGATGTTTGATGAGTTGTACTTTTTCGCGTAACAATACATCTGGTACATGTCTGCTTGAGAGATGCCAAAGTTTTTCTTCGGATTGTTGATCAGCCGCTTCCACTTGGTGTCCAGGACAACGGTTCCGCGGTCCGACTGTTTTAGAACGATATCGGGCCTCAGGGAAAATCGCTTAGCGCTTTCGCCGTCGAGTTCATCGAAGAGATGATAACCCCGGTCTTGGGTCGACACATCCCATTTCTTCTCGCCAAATAGGTCGAGCACGTGTTTTGCGACGTATGCTTCGAACAACTTCTCCATCGGGAACAGTAGAGATCGCGAGGCTTGGTCACCACTAAACGTTGTAAAGCTCTTGTCGTAGAGAAAGACTCTTGCCCATGCGATGAGCATGGTGTAGTCCTTCGTGGTCCGGTCGAGCTGAACTTTCCCGAAGTCTAGTTCGAAATTGGTCGAGGCAGTGACTTGGTCAAAGCTATGGAGCAGCTGGCTACATAACTTCGAGTTTTGGTTGCTTCTGGTTACACGTTTGAGTTTGAGGAGAGTGGCCTTGATGAGTTTGTTTTCTGGGCGGTCGAGTTCAAAGTCGTCGTAGCTAACGAAAAAGTTCTGACGGTTAATGTAATTGTGCTTGAGCTGCTTGACGACAAGTAGTTTTCCCTTGAATCGCGAGAGATTCTCATTTTTGTTGATATAGGCCGAGCGCAGGCCCTTTCTGAGTAGTGAGCGGACTTGCTGGAGATAGATGTTGATGAAGATGTCGTAGATGGACATTCGCTCGACATGGAGATTGGCCATCGAGAACACTTTGGCTGGGAATTCGTCAAGCGCTCGGAGCATATTGAGAAAGATGAGTTTGGTTTGATCTTGTTCGCCTGCCCGGAATTCTACCTTGGGGAGGATCTCAATCTGTCGCCCACTAGGAAGCTCGATGACGCCGACATAGTTCTTGAAAGTGATCGTGTCTCCGACATTCTTTTTGTGACCGATGCGCATGAAATCGTGGATATCATCGCCATCGGGGTCGTCGAAGGAACGGATGAAATCCGTGAGTTCTTGAAATACGTCTTCATCGATGTAGCGATACCGTTCCTCGTTAATGAACTCGTTGTTATGGGCGACGGTGTCGTACTCTTTGACCTCGATCTGGCCAGTCATGTCAGTCACTGTAGATCTGTCGATACGACTCGATCTTCATAAGCGCGCCCGCATTAACCGAGTACGAGGAGTCAGGAAGGTCGAGAACGGTGACATCGCCTTTGAAGACACGTTTCTTCTCTGTCTTCTTGACCGTAATGAATTGATAGGTTTCTTCTTTCCCGTTATCGCCAAGGACCATACGAATCTTTTCGTAATCTTCATAGAAGTACTCAAAGAGCAACGGGATAACTGATTTCTCGAAGACAATCGCAAGACGATCGATCGTCGGTTCGTCCTTGAGACACGTGAAGAACGCGTGTCCGATAGTATGCTCGCGATCATACAAGAGCTCGATACGTTCATTGATAGCATCAAGCATTCGCCCAACATCAAGAGTTTGCCCATTGTCGCGAACTTCCCCAGCCCCGAGCTCAGACAGAATGCTCGAATCAGGCTGTTGCTCGATGAACTGGAACCTCCTACGCAGCGCCGTATCCATCAGAGCAATTGACCGGTCAGCGGTGTTCATTGTTCCGAGGAGGTAAATATTGTTTGGGACTGAAAATTCCTCGTTTGTGTACGGAAGTTTCGCCGATCGAGCATCTTCTTCACCCTCGCGTTTACTTTCCTCGATCAAGGTGATGAGTTCGCCGAAAATCTTCGAGATATTGCCACGGTTGATCTCATCGATGATGAAGACGTGTGGCTGTCGGTCTTCCTGGTTCGCGTTACGGACCCGACAACAGAATTCTTTAAATAACCCGTCCCGATAGGAGAAGGCAATCTCACCACTTGAAGCACTATCAGCATCTTCGCGCTTGGTGCCGCCGATCTTAGGGCTGATTCCTTCGATGAACTCTTCGTAGCCATAGGACTGATGGAAGGTGGTGAACGCGATTCTCTTCTTAGCCACCAGTTCGTTGTAGCGTTCTAGGACATCGCTGTAGGTCTGGTCATTTGGAATTTCTAAGCTTTGCCAGCTGTCACAGATCGCCACTGCGTATATAGCGGTGTTGTATGTCTTACCGGTGCCTGGAGGGCCGTACAGGATGATGTTCTTACCGAGATTCATGGTCGATTCCTTTGGCTCTGAATCATCTTGATCGCCCTCGTTAGTACTGTCTTGTCTTTCTCTGGAGTTTGATACTCGTTCCTGTTCGATCCAAGCCTGAATACCTTCACTGAACTCGCGATTCTCCAGTCGATCTAGAAGATCTGAGTACGTCTCGAGCATGGTCTTGAGGTCTTTGACAAGTGCCTCTTCATCAGGAAGCTGACCTCGACTATATGATTTGTGAAGGATCGTACCTGCCGCGTAGGCAGTTGCCTTGTCACCATCTCCTAGGTCTTTGACCGGATCCGAGCTAAAGCCTCGATTGTCAATCTTGTCAACTATCTCGGAGGCACGAGTCCTGAAGATCCCTAACTTCTTTTTCGTACCTTTTTTAAATTCCTGGCTAAGTCCCGCCGGATTGGATGTTCCTTGGTTGAGCGTCAGGTATACCTTGTTGCCATCTTCATTCAGTAGATATACAACGTAAAAACCGCTCTGGGCAGAAGGCTTTTTCCCTGGGAAATACTTGATAGTGAAGAAACCAAACCATGGCACCGCATTCAGGTTTCCTTGGCCAGCACTTCCTCCGGATTTAAACTTGTGGCTGTCGACGAAGTCAGAGCTGTCGAGATAGTCACGAAGGGCTTTACCAAAATATTTCTGCGGCTCAGCTGCGCTCTTATTGGCGTCACGAGCTGCTTTGTATTCATTGAGGAGATAGTTAAGGATGCCTTTGAGTCCTTGATACTGGTCTTCACTCTCTGCCATGACTCTCCTATTCATCTGACCGTTTTGTGCTGTGCCGGTCATCATTTGGCCGAGTCGAAGTCACCAGATTGTTCGACCTCTACGCCGACGGATCTGCGTGTAGTGCGCACATCATGAAATCTATGATACTCGGGTAGATCACTATATATTCAGGTCTATACTCCTAAGCCCTTTTGCGTCTGGCTCTACGCGGCGTTTGATCATGATGAACGTTTATCTTGATCCTTCCACCGAAATGTCAGCGGACGGTCTTGCCATACTTCTAAGTAGCCCACCAGGGATGTCCCCGTATTGGGAGGTATCCCAATAAAGACGGCGCAAAAGTTGGTCGTTTTCTACTTTCTCTTGACTAGGCAGTCTTGTTGTTCGACGGTCTCGGCTAGGGCGTTATCGTAGGAATCGCCGACCGAACCGGTTGAGGGCTTGATTCCGTAATCAGTGAGTTTCTCGCTGTACGTGATGCTCGTGTACTGAGATCCATGATCAGAATGGTGAACAAGATTGGATAGGTCTTGTCTGGCGTTCATGATTGCCTGCTCGAGCGCCTCCAACGGTAACGCCTCTGTTGTCATCGAGGGGCGGGTCGCCCAGCCAACGATCTTACGACTGAAAACATCGGTGACGAAGGCCGTGTAGACGAACCCGGACAGGGTACGGACATAGGTGATATCGGCGACCCACAACCGGTTCGGACCCACAGCCTTGAACTGCCGCTGTACTAGGTCGGGGCGAGTATCGGGAACTGGTGCTGGCCGAGTTGTCACAGGTCTACGTCCACGGCGTATCCCACTAATTCCAGCGATTTTCATGAGCCGAGCCACCTGGTCACGGCCAATATCCCAGCCTGCCCGATTGGCTGCGTGCCAGAGCTTACGCACCCCATACACCCCATAATTCTCAGCGTGAATCGACTTGAGTTCTTCTATCAGGATCTGGTCTCGTATGCTCCTGGTGCTCGCAGGCCGGCTCTTAGCAGCCCGATACCCCCGAGGAGTGATAAACCCTCCTTCGAGGTGTTTGGAAAGGACCCGGCACACGAACTCGACTGAGTAGTGATCGCGATACTGGTCAATGAAAGCGATCATTAACTCCCGGGGTGGTCGAGTTCTCGTGCGAAAAAAGCCGAAGCAAGCTTCAAGATCTCGTTCGCCCGCCGTAGCTCCGCGTTCTCACGTTTGAGCCGTTTGATTTCCTCGTGTTCCTCACGAGTTAAGCCCTGGCGTTGCCCAGAGTCGATCAGAGACTGTTCGTACCAGCGACGCATCGACTCAACTGAAATCCCCAATCGAGGGGCAATCTCGTTAATTGCTCTCCACTGCGTACACGACCGGTCATCAGCAAGGCGATCGGCGACCATCCGCACCGCACGGTCCTTAAATTCTTGTGAATACCTCTTCGGCATGTTCCAATCCTCTCAAAAACAGGTAGGAACAAAACCCAGGACGCTTCACCCCACCACCTAAAACCCGACCCCAAACCAGAACCCAAACAACCAAAACCAGGCCCGAAACTATGGGACAACGCCATCGACCACGACCCGGCCTATCAAGACGGATCCCTACACATCCGCAAAGGCTGGGCAGGACACTAAACCACCCCGACACGCCCGGCAAAAGACACATATTTTGGGTATTAGCCCCCAAATATCCTATAGCCCCGGCATCGTCATTCGCCGCATAAAATAAGGCCTCCCAGCACTGAACTGTCCCCCGGAAGTTGGACTGATTTATTCAGTTTTTCTTCCGGGGGGATT